>JADMIO011403841.1_pt1 | contig 71142 bp, 75 predicted proteins | sample 8958161 | NCBI WGS metagenome assembly JADMIO01 (sample SAMN16585339, study PRJNA669376) | soil metagenome | isolation source: Crop rotation soil | place: USA: Cullars Rotation, Alabama | collected 2011 | reverse complement strand
CGACAACTTGTCCACGTGGAATTCTAAGCTTAGGATCCCAATGTGCTGGAAAGGAGCGACATCTCGATGCGCAACATGCCGTCGCGGAACGTCGCGTTCGCGCTATCTGCGTTCGCGCCGTCGGGCAGCGGAATCACGCGGTAGAAGCTGCCGTACGAGCGCTCGCTCACGTAGCGTCCGCCCTCGTCGCGCTGCGCTTCGCTGTGGCGCTCGCCGGAGATGACGATCGCGTCGTCCTCGACCTCGACCTGCACGTCGTCCTTGCGCAAGCCGGGAAGCTCGGCCTGGACGACGAGCTTGCCTTCCTGCTCGAACATCTCGATGTGCGGCGACCAGGTCGCGGACATGGTCGGTGACAATGCGCTGCCCTGGCGCAAGCCCCCGAACGGCCACGCGCCGCGCGAGAACATGCCCATGCCGAAGTTCTCGAACAAGCGGTCCATGTCCGCGGTCAACCGCTGCATCAGCGCGAAGGGCGAGGACCCGTAATCGCGGTCGCGCGCGCCGAGCCAGGTGCCCTGCCGCGGTGAGAGCGCGCGGCCTTCGCCACGCTGCCGCGTATCGTCGCGATTGGTTTGGCCGCCGCCCTGCTGTGCGCTCGACGACGGGCTCAACGAGGATTGCTGCCTCGATCTGTCTTGATTGGCCATTTGCGCTCCTTTCGATCTGCGGTGAATCTTCAACGAAGCCGGCCGAGCGGCCGACAAGGTTTTTGATCGACGCGCTCGTCAAAAGTGCCGCGGATCGAGCGCGTCGCGCAAACCGTCGCCGACCAGATTGAAGGAGAGCACGAGCAGGAATATGGAAATCCCGGGCCACACCGCCATCCACGGCGCGTTGTCGATGTAGTTCTTCGCGGTGTTGAGCATGCTGCCCCAGCTCGGCGCGGGCGGCTGCTGGCCGAGTCCGAGGAACGACAGGCTCGCCTCGGCGATCACCGCCGCCGCGATGGCGAGTGTGGTTTGCACGATGAGCGGCGGAACGACGTTGGGCAGGATGTGGCGGAACGCGATGCGCAGATGCGGATTGCCCACGGCGCGCGCGGCTTCGATGTAATCCTCCACTTTCACGGAAAGCACCTGCGCACGCGTCAAGCGGATGAAGATGGGCGTGGCGGAGATGCCGATCGCGATCATCGCGTTGGTGAGGCTCGGGCCGAGGAACGCGGCGAGCGCGATGGCGAGGATCAGGAACGGTGTGGCCAGCATCGCATCGGTCATGCGCGAAATCAGGGCGTCCACCCACCGTCCCGCGTAGCCCGCGAGAAGGCCGATGGGTATCCCCAGCGACAGTGCGATCGACACCGAAACGACCCCCGCGAGCAGCGACGCGCGCGCGCCGTAGATGACGCGCGAGAGCACGTCGCGGCCGATCTCGTCGGTGCCGAACCAATGCGCGGCCGCCGGTGCCTTGCGGATGGCCGACCAGCTCGTGGCGAGCGGATCGTACGGCGCGAGCCACGGCGCGAAAATTGCAATGACGATGAAGAACACCACCACGCACAAGCCCGCGAGCGCTGCCCGCCGCTTGCCGAGACGGCGCAGCGCGCGGCGGCCGGGGCTCGCTTCGCGCGGGAGGGCGTCGACGGCAAGGGTCGCCATCAGCGATCGCGCAACCGCGGGTTGACCAGGAAATAGGCGACGTCGGCGAGCAGGTTGAGCGCGATGTACGCCGTGGCGGTGAACAGCACCACGCCTTGCACCACGGCGTAGTCGCGGTTGAACACCGCATCGACGATCAGCTTGCCGAAGCCGGGAATCGTGAACACCTGCTCGGTGAGGACGGCACCGGACAGGAGCGTGCCGAGCTCGAGCGCACCGAGCGTGATGATCGGCGTCAGTGCATTGCGCAGTCCGTGCTTGAGGATCACCACCCGCTCGTCGAGTCCCTTGGCGCGCGCCGTGCGCACATAGTCCGACGACATCACTTGCAGCATCGCGCTGCGCGTGTGGCGCATGAGCACGGCGGCGATCGCATTGCCGAGCACGAACGCGGGCATGATCATCGCCGCGAGATTCGCCCGCAGATCCTCGAACGGGCTCACGTAGCCGGACGCGGGCAGCCAGCCGAGCTGCACCGAGAACAGCAGGATCAGCATGATGCCCAGCCAGAAATTGGGTGTGGACAAGCCCCACAGCGCGATCGCGTTCGCCGCGTAATCGAGCCAGGTTCCCTTGGCGACGGCGGACACGATGCCGGCGGGAATGCCGATGACGAGCGCGATCACGATCGCGAGGCACGCGAGCTCGATCGTCACCGGCAGCTTTTCCGCGATGAGCTCGGTGACGGGCTTTTGCATGCGCAACGATTCGCCGAGATCGCCGCGGGCGACGCCGCCGAGCCAATACACGTAGCGCACGGGCAGCGGCTCGTCGAGATGCATCTTCTGCCGCAGGTAGGCGACGACGTTGGGGTCGCGGTCCTCGCCGGCGAGGATCACCGCCGGATCGCCGGGCAGCAGCTGCTGCAGCCCGAAGATCAGGACGGTGACGAACAGCAGCGTCGGCAGGATCTGCGCGAGCCGGCGGGTCAGGAACGCGTACACGTTACTGCAGTTTCAACCCCTGCACGCGCACGAGGCCGTCGGGCATCGGCTTGAAGCCGGCGAGCTTGTTGGTGTAGGCGTACAGCCAATGCCGGTGGAACAGGTAGATGATGGGCCGATCCTTGAGCACGATGGCAGCCACCTGGTCGTACGCCTTCTTGCGCTCGGCGATGTCCGATGCCGTGCGCGCCTTGGTGAGCAGGTCGTCCACTTCCTGCTTGCAATAGCCGGAGTAGTTGAGCGGCTGCTTGCACGCGTTGAAGCTGTAGATGTTGCCGTCGGGATCGGCGCGGCCGCTCCACGCGAGCACGTACGCGTCGAAGTCGCCCTTGTCCGCGAGATTGAGCGACGTCGCGAACTCGGTGGATTGGATCTTCACGTCGAAGCCCGCTTCCTTCACCATCGCCTGCACCACCTGCGCGATTTTCTGCGCATCGGAAGTGGTCGGCGTCATCAGCGTCACTACCGGATTGGGCATGCCCGCCTGCTGGAGCAGTTGCTTCGCCTTCGCGACATCGCGCTTGGGAACCGGCACGTTCTTGGCGTAGAACGGATTCTCGGGCGACACCCACTGGTTGCCGACCGTCGCCTCGCCTTCCATGACCACTTGCACGATGCCGTCGCGATCGAGCGCGAGCTCGAACGCCTCACGCACGCGCGGCTCCTTGCCGATGGCCGTGGTCTTGGCGAGCTCGCTCTTGCCCACGTTGAGCGTGATGCCCTGGTAGCCGATCTCGGTGATCTTCGCGATCTTGAACCGGCTGTCGCTCTTCAGGCCGGCGACGTCCGAGGGCGCCATGCGCTCGATCATGTCGAGCTGGCCCGACTTCAGATTCGCGAGACGCACGGTGGAATCGACGATCGGCAGATACGTGATCTTGTCGATGAAGATCTGGCCCTTGTTCCAGTAGTTGGGATACTTCTCGAGCACGATGCGGTCCTGCGCCACGCGCTCGACGAACTTGTAGGGACCGGAGCACACGGGATTGGCGCCGAATTTGTCGCCGGCGGCGGTCGCGGCCTTGGGCGACACCATCATGCCCGCGCGATCCGCGAGCTGCGCGATCAGCGGCGAGAACGGCGCCGACAAGTTGATGCGCACGGTCATGGGATCGACGACGTCCACCGTGGTCATCAGCGCGAGCTCGCCGCGGCGGTTGCTGCCGGCCATGTTCTTGTGCCGCTCGAGGTTGAACTTGACCGCGGCGGCGTCGAGCTTCTCGCCGTCGTGGAACGTGACGCCCGGCCGCACCTTGATGGTCAGCGCCTTGCCATCCGCCGACCACGAATGACTCTCGGCGAGCTGCGGCACGAGATTCAACTTGTCGTCGATGTCGAAGAGCTTGTCGCACAACGCCGCGAACACGATGCGGCCGACGAACGTGCGCGCGAGGGTGGGATCGAGGACGTCCGGATCCTCGGCGAGCCCGAAGCGCAGCTGCTGCGCGGCGAGCGGCGAAACGGCGAGCGAAAGCAAAGCGGCGGCGGCGAGCGCGCGAGCGTTCATGGTGTCTCCTCCATTTATTTGTCGATTCAGAATAGCATCACGCCGGCCGCGGCCGGAAAGCCGCCTGCAGCGCTTCCAGGCGCGGGTTGCGCGTGGCCGCCTGGGTACCGGCGAGCACGGCCGCCGTCGGCAGGATCTCCTTCCAGAAGTGGCAGGCGACCGCGTGGCCGAGCTCGTCGGCGACGAGCGCCGGCGTCTGCTCGGCACACCGCTCGCGCGCGTGCGGGCAGCGCGTGCGAAAGCGGCAGCCGGACGGAGGATTCGCCGGATCCGGCACGTCACCCTGCAGCAGGATGCGCGTGCGCTTGCGGGTCGGGTCGGGCACGGGAATGGCGGCGAGCAGCGCTTGCGTGTACGGGTGTCGCGGTTGCGCAAACAGCGCGCGCTTGTCCGCGTATTCCATGATGCGGCCGAGATACATGACCGCCACGCGGGTGGCGATGAACTTGACCACCGCCAGGTCGTGGGCGATGAAGATGTAGGAGAGGCCGAGGCGCGCCTGCAGGTCGCGCAGCAGGTTCACCACCTGCGCCTGGATCGACACATCGAGCGCGGACACCGGCTCGTCGCAAACGATCAGCCGCGGCTCGACGGCCAGCGCGCGGGCGATGCCGACGCGCTGGCGCTGGCCACCGGAGAATTCGTGCGGATAGCGTCGCGCGTATTGCGGCGCGAGGCCGACGAGGTTGAGGATGTCTGCGACGCGCTCGCGGCGGCGCCCTTCGGCGAGCCCGTGCAGCGCGAGCGGCTCGTCAAGCGTCTGGCCGATCGTCATGCGCGGATTGAGCGAGGCGAACGGATCCTGGAAGATGATCTGCATCGCGCCGCGCAGCGCGCGCATCCCGCTTTCCGGCAGCGCGAAGATGTCGCGACCCTCGAACTCGACGCGCCCCGACGTCGGCTCGAGCAACCGCAGCACGAGCCGGCCCGTCGTCGACTTGCCGCAGCCGGACTCGCCGACGAGCGCGAGCGTCTCGCCCTTGCCGACGGCGAAGCTCACGCCGTCGACGGCACGCACCGTCCCGCTGGTGCGGCCGAATGCGCCGCGGCGAATCGGGAAGTGCTTCACGAGCGAATCGACCCGGAGCAACGTCATAGCGGTGCGAGCCAGCACGCCGCCGCGTGTCCCGGCACGATATCGCGCAACGGCGGCATTTCGAGGCGGCAGCGCTCGACCGCGAACGGACAACGCGGATTGAACGGACATCCCGTGACCGGGTTGTGCACGTTGGGCACCTGGCCTTCGATCGCCGCCAGCCGGTCCTGCTCGAGATGAAGCTGCGGGATCGAGCCGAGCAAGCCGATCGTGTAAGGATGCTGGGGCTGCGCGAACAACGCAGCGACCGGGGCACGCTCGACGATCTTGCCCGCGTACATGACCGCGACGTCGTCCGCGACTTCGGCGATCACGCCGAGATCGTGCGTGATGAGGATGATCGCCGCGTCCGTCTCCTCGCGCAGCGCGCGCATGAGCTCGAGGATCTGCGCCTGGATGGTGACGTCGAGCGCGGTGGTCGGCTCGTCCGCGATCAGGAGCTGCGGCGAGAGCGCGAGCGCCATCGCGATCATCACCCGCTGGCGCATGCCGCCCGACAAGCGATGCGGGTAATCGTGATACCGCTCTTCCGGCGACGCGATGCGCACGCGCTCGAGCATCGCGATCGCCTGCTCCCTGGCCTGCGCGCGGCTCACGTTGCGATGGCGCAGGATGGCCTCGGCGATCTGCTCGCCGACGGTGAACGCCGGATTGAGCGAGGTCATCGGCTCCTGGAAGATCATCGAGATGCGGTTGCCGCGCAGCTCGCGCATCGCCTGGGCGCTCAAGCGCAGCAGATCCTCGCCGTCGAACAGGATCTCGCCTTCGACCCGGCCGGGCCTCGGCACGAGGCCCATGATCGAAAGCGACGTGACGCTCTTGCCGCAACCCGATTCACCGACGAGGCCGAGGGTGCGTCCCGCGCGCAGCGTGAAGCTCACGCCGTCGACGGCGAAGAACTCGCCCTCTTCCGTCGCGAACCGCGTGCGCAGCCCGCGCACGTCGAGCAGCGCCCTTTCGTTCATGCGCCGCGCGGTTCGCGCTGCGCGGCGAAGCGCGCGATGTGCTCCTCGATCACGGCGCGATCGGTGATCCCGGCGGGGCGCGCCTTGCTCGGCACGCACGACAGGAACGGCTGGAACCGCGTGAGGCTCACCTCGTACAAGCGCCGCAACTCGACGATCGGCTCGGCGTGATCGTCCACTCGCATGTCGAGGAACGGATAGTCTTCGGTGGTGTGGATCAGCAACGCCGCGGCCTGCTTGCCGCGCTTGTCGCCGCCGGCGCCCTCGCCCGCGGCAAGCGCGGCGAGCAAACGCTCGGCGAAGGGCAAGTGCGATTCGCGCTCGTACGCTTGCGCGGTCGCCTCGATCACTTGCGGTCCGGCGAGCATGTTGCCGGCGACGGAATAATCCTTGCCCGCGCGATGGCCGCACCAGTCGATGCATTCGCGGCCGGTATGCGCGGCGGTGCGGCCCTCGTTGTCGATGACGTGCAGCTGGCGGCACTCGCGCCCGGCATCCGCCGCGACGAGGATGCGCACGACTTCATGCGCCGGCGCGCCTTCCGCGAGAAGATCGAGGCCGGGCTTGGCGTAGGTCGGATTGATCAGCGCCTGCGTTGACAGCGCGCCCGCGCCGCTGCGCGCGTGCGGGCACAGCGCGCCGACCGCGAAGAAGCGGCTCGCCACCGCGACGCCGAACGCGCCCGAGCCGTCGCGGGCGACGATGGACCAGGTCATGGCGCGAATGGTAACGCGTAGTCCAGCCCGCGTCGCCCGCTCCTACAAGCGAATCGGTAGCTCCCGGACTTTGGCGGCCCACCGGCGCGCGGCATGCTGCTGCGATGGCGAAGCGACCCGAGAAGCCCCTGATCTTCGCAGGCATTGCCGCCGTCGCGCTCGCGGCCACCGCATGGTGGGTGAAGCGCCGCGCGGACGACGCCGAGCAGCGCCATCCACCGATCGGCAAGTTCGTGACCGTGGACGGCGTGCGGCTGCATTACGTCGATCGCGGCCGCGGCACGCCGCTCGTGCTCCTGCACGGCAACGCCGTCCGCCTCGAGGACTTCGTGGTGAGCGGCATCGTCGATCGCCTGGCCGAGCGCCATCGCGTGGTCGCGTTCGATCGACCGGGATTCGGCTACAGCGAACGCCCGCGCGGCCGCGTATGGACCGCTTACAAGCAGGCGGAGCTCGTGAGTCACGCGCTCGCCCGGCTCGGTGTCGCAAGCCCGATCGTGGTCGGACATTCCTGGGGCACGCTGGTCGCGCTCGAGCTCGCGCTGCGCGGCGACGTCGACGTCACCAAGCTCGTGCTGGTGTCGGGCTACTACTTCCCGAGCGCGCGCATCGACGTCCTCCTCGCATCACCGCCTGCGATTCCGCTGGTGGGCGACGTGCTGCGCTACACGATCTCGCCGCTTTTCGCGCGCCTCACCCTGCGGCGAACGGTGCGCGCGATGTTCGAGCCCGAGCCGGTGCCGCACGGGTACCTGCGCACGCTGAGCCGCGAGATGCTGGTGCGGCCATCGCAGATCCGCGCAGTCGCCGAAGACGCGGCGCTGATGCTGCCGGCGGTGACGTCGCTCTGCAAGCGCTACGCCGATCTCGACATGCCGGTGGTGATCCTCGCCGGCGACCGCGACAACGTCGTCGACCAGCGGGCACAGGCGACGCGGCTTTGCGAGGCGGTGCGCTTCGCGGAAGTGGAATTCGTCGCGGGCGCCGGGCACATGCTGCACCACGGCGCGTGCGACGAGATCGTGGCGGCGGCCGCCTAGGATGTGATCCGGCGCCGCGATCGCGAGTACGCGAGCAATGCGGCAAGGAAGACGCCGGCGACAACGGCGCTGCGAATGACGCGCGGACGGTTGTAGCGCCACTCCGACGCGAGTCCCATTTCCTTGACCAGATTCGGCACGCGCATACGCGCGAGATCGCCGACGAGATCCTCGAGCACGTTCACGCGGTCCGCCGCCATGAGCAGGAGCCAGTGCCCGAGCCTGCCCTCGCTGTACTTGAACGCGGCTTCGCGCATCGCGCCGCTCAAGCCCTGCGCCGGTCCCGTCGACGTGCCGAACACGGGCGGCAAGCGCGCATGCTCCGTCGACTTGTAGACGGTGAACTCGGGCTCCTGCTGCGGCGCGTCGATGTACAGCGACTCGACACCGATCTCAGGCGCCTTGTCGCGCGGCACGCCGGGCCGCAGCGAAGGATCGAGATCCGATCCCCATCCCTTGATCTCCGCCGACAAGTCGACCGCTTGCCGATCCTGCGTGGTGAGCCCGCGTCCACCCCGTATCGGCGCGGGAAGAATGTCGACCGACGAGCTTCCCAGTCTCTGTTCCATGCTGTCCTCCGTTACGCCGTGCCGCCTTGCGGCAGCACCATCGGCTTGATGCAGCCGTCGAGCTTGCTCGAGAAGATGTGGTAGCCCTCCGCGATCTCCTCGAGCGGAAGGCGGTGCGTGATCATCTCCTTGGGATCGATGTGTCCGGCGAGGATGTGATCGAAGCAGCGCGGCATGTTGCGCTTCACGCTTGCCTGGTTGCCGCGCAGGGTGAGGCCCTTGTTGATCACGTTGCCGATCGGCACCATGTTCACCGTCGGGCCGTACACGCCGATCAGCGAAACGACACCGCCCTTGCGCACCGAGTCGATCGCCCAGTACAGCGCGGTCGCCGCGCCGCCCTGCAGCATGAGGTTGATGCCGGTGACGCGCTGCATCCAGCTGCCGCGCGCCTCGGCGCCGACGCAATCGATGCACGCGTCCCAGCCGAGCCAATCGGATTCCTTCTTGAAGTACCAGACCGGATCGTCGAGCTCACGGAAATTCACGGTCTCGCATTGCGCGAACTCGCGCGCGAACGCGAGGCGATAGTCGTATTCGTCGACCACCATGACCCGGCCTGCGCCCATGAACCACGCGCTGCGCGCGGCGAACAGGCCCACGGGTCCCGCGCCGAACACGAGCACGCTGTCGCCGCGCTTGATGCCCGCCATCTCCGCGCCTTGATATCCGGTGGGAAACGCGTCGGTGCACAGCACCGCGTTGTCGTCGTCGATACCGTCGGGAATCGCCACGCATGCCGTATCGGCGAACGGCACGCGCACGAATTGCGCCTGCCCGCCGTCGTAGCCGCCTGCCGTGTGCGAATAGCCATAGATGCCGCCCACCGCGGTCGCGCTCGGGTTCGTGTTGTGGCAATTGCCGAACAGCCCCTTGCGGCAGAAGTAACAGCGCCCGCAGAAGACGTTGAACGGTATCGCAACCCGCGTTCCGGGAACCACGTTCTCGACACCGGGCCCGATGTCCTCGACGACGCCGACGAACTCGTGGCCGAAGGTGTGACCGACGCGCGTATCGGGAACGAGGCCGTGATACAGGTGCAGATCGGATCCGCAGATGCATGCGCGTGTCACGCGCACGATCGCATCCTGCGGGTGCTGGATGCGCGGATCGGGCTTGTCGACGACGCGGACGCGATAAGGCCCGCGGTAGGTCATGGCACGCATGGGAATTTCTCCGTGGGGCGGCAACAACGACCAAGCGGTCGCAAGCGACGTGCCATGGCTGCGATTTGCCTGCGAAGCGGCGCGCATCGGCCACGCCCGGCAACCGTTACGCGGAAAAGTTGCCGATTGCCGACGGCGATTGATAGCATCGCGGTTCGCGAACGTTACGCACACGCAATGATCAGCGCGGCCATCGTCGGGCTCGGCACTTGGGGCCGGCACCTCGTCACGAGCGTGCAAGGGACAAGCTCCCTCATACGCTTCACCAAGGGCACCACGGCGACACCGGCCAAGGCCGCCGGCTTCGCGGCCGCGCACGGCATTGCGCTTCGCGAAACGTACGAGGACGTCCTGCGCGATCCCGACGTCGACGCGATCGTGCTCGCCACGCCGCACACGCAACACACCGCGCAGATCGACGCGGCGGCGCGCGCGGGCAAAGCGGTGTTCTGCGAGAAGCCGCTCGGGCTTTCGCAGGCGAGCGCGGCGGCGGCGATCCGCGAGTGCGCGCAGCGCGGCGTCACGTGCGCCGTCGGATACAACTGGCGCTTCCAGCCCGCGCTGCGCGAGATCAAGCGGCAAGTCGACGACGGCACGCTCGGGCTCATCCTGCACGTCGAAGGCAACTTCTGCGGGCCGAGCGCATACCGCTTCGGCCGCGAGCACTGGCGGCAGCGGCGCGAGGAAGGGCCCGCCGGCGGCATGACCGGACGCGGTGTCCACGTCATCGACGCCATGGTCTATCTTGCCGGCCGCATTCGCTCCGTGATTGCGCGCAGCCAGCGGCGCGCGCAGGATTTCGGCATCGACGACACCACCTCGATGCTGCTCGATTTCGCAAGCGGCGCCACCGGCTACCTCGGCACCGTGATCGCGACCGCGGAGACCTGGCGCCTGCAGGTGATGGGCACGAAGGGCTGGGCGCAAGTAGGCGGCGTCGAGCACTTGAACACGTGGGCGCTCGAGCTCGGCTACGTCGATCAGGCGGACGTGACGATCAAGCCCACGCCGCAAGTCGTCACCTTCGATCCCGTGAGCACCGAGCGCGCGGAGCTCGAGCACTTCGCGCGCGCGGCGATGCGGCGCGAGCCGCTCGCCGTCCCCGACGGCGACGAAGTGCACAACGCGGCGGTGCTGGAAGCGATTCTCGAATCCGCGGCGCGCGGCATACGCAGGGAGGTGACCGGACAATGAAGCACATACTGGCCGCATTCGCGGCAATGACGATCGTCGCGGGGGCAGATGCGCAGGGCACGAAGGACTTCCCCAGCCATCCGATCAAGGTCGTCGTGCCTTCGCCCGCAGGCGGTCCGCCCGATCTCATCATGCGACTGCTCGCGCCGCACCTCGGCGCATCGCTCGGGCAACCGGTGGTCGTCGACAATCGCGCGGGCGCCGGCGGCATCGTGGGCACCGCGTACGTCGCCTCGCAGCCGCCCGACGGCTACACGTGGCTGTTCACGACCGCGTCGCACACCAACATCCCGCCGTTCAACGAGAACGTGACCTACGATCCGGTGAAGGACTTCACGCACGTCACGCTCGCCGCGCAGAATTTCGGCCAGGTGCTGCTCGTCAATCCCGGCGTGCCGGCGAAGACGGTCGGCGAATTGATCGCATACGCGAAGAAGAATCCGGGCAAGCTCACGTACGCGTCGGCGGGCATCGGCACGGCGAGCCACATTCCCGCGGAGATCATGAAAGCGCAAACCGGCACCGATATCCTCATGGTGCCGTACAAGGGCGTCGCCGAAGCGATGACCGACGTGCTCGCGGGTCGTGTCGACATGTTCTTCGTCGGCACCCAGATCGCGGTCCAGCACGTGCAGGCGGGCAAGGCGCGCGCGCTCGCGGTCACCGGCGAAAAACGCTGGAAAGGCATGCCCGACGTGCCGACGATGCAGGAAGCCGGCATCAAGGACTTCAACGTCGTCAACTGGTTCGGGCTGTGGTTGCCGGCAGGTGCGCAGCCCGAGCTCGTCAATCGTCTGTACAGCGAGATGGCGAAGGCGCTCGCGCAGCCGGACGTGCAACAGCAATTCGACCAGCTCGGTCTCGAATCGGTGGCGATGCGGCCGGCGGAGTTCGCGCGATTCGTCGCAAGGGAATCGGAAACGACGCTGGCGATCGCGCGACGCATTGGAGCGGCCAAGAAATGAGAATGGCATGACGGCCGCCGAAACGGGAGATAGCACATGAAGCAGACGCGGCAAGGAGGCGGCGACCTCGAACCCTGGCAGTGGCCGGAAGCGCAATGGCGCGCGGTCGTGCACCGCGTGCGGGCGGGTCGCGCGCTGCGCCCCGCGCAATGGCAGGACGGAGCGCGCTGCGCGGTTGCGCTGTCGTTCGATTCCGATCACGAGACCAACGAGCTGCGCGACGGCGGCGAATCGATCGGCAAGCTCTCGCAAGGCCAATACGGCAACCGCCAGGGCGTGCCGCGCATCCTCGACATCCTGAAGTCGCACGACGTGAAGGCGAGCTTCTACGTGCCCGCCGTGTCGGCATTGCTCTATCCCGACGAGCAGCGCCGCGTGATCGACGAAGGCCACGAGATCGGCATCCACGGCTGGATCCACGAGCGCAACTCGCTGCTGCCGCACGAGGCGGAGCGTGAGCTGCAGATGCGCGCCGCCGACACCTTGCAGAGCGTGTGCGGGGTACGGCCGGTCGGCATCCGCACGCCATCGTGGGACTTCAGCCCCAGCACGCTCGCGATCACGCGCGACATGGGCCTCGAGTACGATTCCTCGCTGATGGCCGACGTCGATTGCTACGAGCTCATGCTCAACGGCGAGAACACCGGCGTCGTCGAGCTGCCGGTGGAATGGATCCGCGACGACGCGGTCTACTTCATCATGAACCGCTTCGCGGGATTGCGGCCGTATACGCCGCCCTCGGACGTGTTCGACATCTTCAAGCGCGAGTTCGACGGCGCGTACCGCGAGGGCGGCCTGTTCCAGCTCACGATGCATCCGCACATCATCGGGTATCGATCGCGCGTGTGGATCATCGACGAGCTGATCCGCTACATCAAGGGACATGAGCGCGTCTGGTTCGCCACTCACGCCGACGTCGTTCGCTACGCCAGAGCCCACGCGTGATCGACAACTTCAGCGACACGCAGGTCGTTCGCAAGACGGTGATCGCGACGCGCGGCGGCATCGTCGCCGCGCAGCACCGGCGCGCGGCGGAGGCGGGCGCCGCGATCCTCGACGCCGGCGGCGATGCGATCGACGCGGCGGTCGCGACGTCGTTCGCCATTGGCGTCGTCGAGCCGTGGATGAGCGGGCCCGCGGCGGGCGGGGCGATGGTTGCCTGGCGCGCCGCTGAGCGCAAGGCGTACGTCGTCGATTACGGCATGCGCTCGCCGCGCGCGCTCGATCCCCGCGACTACCCGCTTTCGGGCAAGGGCCGCAATGCGGACCTGTTTCCCTGGGCCGCCGTGGTCGACGATCGCAACGTGCAAGGGGCCACCGCCGTTGCGGTACCCGGTGTGGTCGCCGGCATGGGGCTCGCGCACGAGCGCTTCGGCCGCCTGCCGTGGCAAGAGATCCTGCAACCTGCGATCGCGTTCGCGGAGGAAGGACTGCTGGTCGATTGGTTCGCAGGCTTGCTGATGGCATCCGCCACGCGCGAGCTCGCCAAGGATGCGGACGCTGCGGCGATGTTCCTCGACGACGGGCAATGGCCCATCGTCGGGCAATGGACCGCGCTCACCGAGCGGCGCATCGACCAGAAGCGCCATGCGCAAGCGTTGCGCGCCATCGCGAGGCACGGCGCACGCGAGCTCTACACGGGCGAGGTTGCGCACGCGCTTGCGCGCGACATCCGCGACAAGGGCGGGTGCCTGTCGGTGGAGGACCTGAAAGCGTATCGCGCGCACATCGTCGATGCGATGCCGGTGCGATATCGCGACAGTACGATCTTCGTCGCGCCGGGCATGACCGGCGGACCGACGCTCGCCGCATGCTTGCGCATGCTGCAGGACATGCTCGCGCCCACGCGCGGCGCCCCCGGCGCGCAGAGCTACGTCGCCTATGCACGCGCGCTCGATGCCGGCTACCAGGCGCGGCTCGCAGGCATGGGCGACAACGAATCGCCGGACGCTCCGTCGTGCACCACGCATTTCTCGATCGTCGACCGCCACGGCAACCTGTGCGCCGTCACGCAAACGCTGCTGTCGATGTTCGGCTCGCGCGTGGTTTCCCCATCCACCGGCTTCCTGCTCAACAACGGCATCATGTGGTTCGATCCGGAGCCCGGCAAACCCAATTCGCTCGGGCCGGACAAGCGCTGCCTCGGCAATTTCTGTCCCGTGGTCGGCGACATGGGCGGCGCACGTAGCTACGCGCTCGGTGCGTCGGGCGGGCGCAAGATCATCGGCACCGTGCTGCAGATCTCATCGTTCATGATCGACCACGGACTGGATCTCGAGGAGGCGTTCCATGCGCCGCGGATCGATCAAAGCGGCGGCGCGCAGGTGATCGCCGACATGACGCTGGCCCCCGACGTGATCGACGCGCTGCGCGCGCACTATCCGACCGTCACGGCGCGCAGGACGTGCTTCCCTTACGCGTTCGCGGTTCCCGCCGGCGTCATGCGCGACGGTGACGTCAACACCGGGTGCACCGAGATCATGTCGCCGTGGGGCGACGCGGTGGCGCAGCGCGCCTAGGCTTGCCCGATGTCGAGTCGCTGGATCTTGCCCGCGGGCGACAGCTCGATCTCGAAGTAGGTGACGAAATCGCCCCACTGGTCGGAGTGGAAGTGGCCGACCACGCGCAATCCGTCGTTTTCCACGCGATCGAGCGACGTGAATCGCTCGTGGCCGACGGCTTCGCGCGTGAATTCGCCCAGGTCGCGCGGCGCGCCGTCGTCGTAGAGCCTCGCATTGCGCTCGAATAGCGCCGACCACGCAGCACGGTCGCCGCTCGCGAGCGCATCGATCGCCGCTTGTGCGACGGGATGCGGTTTTGGTGGCTTCATCGGTGCCCATTATCGGCGCGTTCGGCAACGCTCTGCGGTAAGCTCTAGCGCCCGCAAGACGTCATCGCGCAATCGTGCTCGCGTATTTCGAACGCCTCGTCGATCCGTATCCCGATGCGCCGCCGGCGCCGCCGCCGCGCGGCTTCTTCGCGTTCCTGTGGGCCTGCTCGCGCGGGTTGCGCCTGTATCTGCTCGCCACGATCATCCTCACCGGCGCGATCGGCGCGTTCGAAGCGCTCCTCTTCAGCTTCCTCGGCAGCATCGTCGACTGGCTCGCCCGGGTGCAGCCGTCGCAGCTTTGGACGCAGGAGAAGGCGCGGCTATTGCTGCTCGGCGCCGTGCTCCTCGCGAGCGTCGTGATCGTCGCCCTGCAGTCGACGATCAAGCAGCAGGCGCTGTTCGGCAATTTCCCGATGCTGCTGCGCTGGAACTTCCATCGCCTGATGCTCGCGCAGAGCATGCACTTCTACCAGGACGAGTTCGCCGGGCGCGTCGCGACCAAGGTGATGCAGACGGCGCTCGCGGTGCGCGACACCTGGCTCATCGTCTGCGAGCTCATCGTGTTCATCGTCATCTATTTCGTGACGCTGCTCGCGGTGCTCGGCAGCTTCGATCCCCGCCTGCTGCTGCCGTTCGTGGCATGGCTCGCGCTGTACCTGCTGTCGCTGCGCTACTTCGTGCCGAAGCTCGGCCGCGTCGGCAAGGAGCAGGCCGACGCACGCTCGCTGATGACGGGCCGCATCACCGATGCGTACACCAACATCGCGACCGTCAAGCTGTTCTCGCACGCCAGGCGCGAAGCCGCGTACGCGCGCGGCGCGATGGAAGAGTTCCTGACCACCGTCCACGCGCAGATGCGACTGGTCACCGGCTTCGAGATCGTCAACCACATCCTGTCGATGGGCCTCATCGCGGCCTCGGCCGGCGCAACGCTGTGGCTGTGGGCGCGCGGCGACGTCGGCGTCGGCGCAGTCGCGGCGGCGACCGCGATGGCGCTGCGCCTGAACGGCATCTCGCACTGGGTGATGTGGGAGATGGCGACACTGTTCGAGCACATCGGCACCGTGCAGGACGGCATCACCACGCTCTCGCGCCCGCACGCCGTCGTCGATGCGCCCGACGCGAAGCCGCTCGCCGTCACCCACGGCGACATCCGCTTCGACCACGTGAGCTTCGGCTACGGCGGGCAAGCCAACGTGATCGACGACCTGTCGCTGCACATCCGCCCCGGCGAGAAGATCGGCCTCGTCGGCCGCTCGGGCGCAGGCAAGTCGACCATCGTCAACCTCCTGCTGCGCTTCTACGATGTCGAGCGCGGCCGCATCCTGATCGACGGCCAGGACATCGCGCATTGCACGCAGGAATCGCTGCGCGCGCAGATCGGCATGGTGACGCAGGACACCTCGCTCCTGCATCGCTCGGTGCGCGACAACATCGTGTACGGGCGGCCGGACGCGAGCGAAGCGGAGGTCGTGGCTGCGGCGCAGCGCGCGGAGGCCCACGGCTTCATCGCCACGCTTTCCGACCCCAAGGGTCGTCGCGGCTACGACGCGCACGTCGGCGAGCGCGGGGTGAAGCTGTCGGGCGGACAGCGCCAGCGCGTGGCGATCGCGCGCGTCATGCTGAAGGACGCGCCGATCCTGTTGCTCGATGAAGCGACCAGCGCGCTCGATTCCGAAGTCGAGTCCGCGATCCAGCAAAGCCTCAATCGCCTGATGGAAGGAAAGACGGTGGTGGCCATCGCGCATCGGCTGTCGACGATCGCGGCGATGGATCGCCTGCTCGTGCTCGAGCGCGGACGCGTGGTCGAGGAAGGCGATCACCGCAGCCTGCTCGCGCGCAACGGACTGTACGCCCGGTTGTGGGCGCATCAGAGCGGCGGCTTCCTCACCGACGACGTCGAGGACGAAGCGATCGCCGTCGATCAGCCCGCAACGCAAGCCGCGATCGAGCAGGAGGTGGATCGCGCAGCCGCGCAGCGCCCGGAGGAGGCGTCGCGCATCGGTCACGAGCTGCCGACGGGATCGGACCCGATCACGCGGTGATCGCGCGAGCGGCTAGAACTGGCGCTCGCCGGCCGCGGCGCGCGTGCGCATCGTGATCGAATATCGCAGCTCGCGCATCGGCGGCATGCTGTGCTGCCATTGCCAGCGGATCGCATCGCGCATGACGTACATCGAGCGGGGCGCGAGATCGAGCGCGAACGTATGCTGCGCGTCCTGATGCGCATAGGGCCGCCAGCGCATGCGGCCGGTGCCGGCAAGCGAGATGCCGACCACGATGCCGTACGCGGGCTTGTCGCGATGCCAGCCGATCGGCGTGCCGGGGCGATACTCGCTCACGAGGGCGTGGATGAACGCGGACGGCGGCATCGCGAGGCGGTGTGCGACTTTCTCGCGCAGCGCCGCGAGGAACGGCGGCAGCGGTCCGCTCGTGAAGGAATCGGCGCCGCCGTCGTCGTAGCGCGGCGCATCGACCTCGTCATGGAAATGCGCGACGCGGCGCTTCGCGAAATATTCGCGGAACTTCGCCTCGCGCAGGTCGAGCGGCGCGATGTGGGCGAGCAGATCCGCCTCCTCTTCGCGGGTGAGGAACTCGGGCTCGTACAGAAGCCCTTGCGGCAGCTCCTGCGGCGCGTCGAACAGGGCGGTTTGTCGCGGACGGGTCATTGCAGGTCAGATGGGGGCTCGCGGCGCCGGCGGCAAGGCGTCGTATAGTCGTGCAATGAAGCCTGCGGGTGCTCGCATCGTGACGTCCGTTGTCGTCGTCCTGCTCGTGATAGCCGCCGTGCCGGTGCTGTTCTGGCTGGTGCAGGATAGGCTCATCTTCTTCCCGCAGCCCGTCGCTTCGACGGCGCACCTGCCGGCGCGGACCCTGCCCATCGTCGTCGCCGCGGCCGACGGCACCAGGCTCCACGGTTTTCTGGTGCCCGCGCCGCGCACACCCGCGCCGGTCATCCTCTATTTCGGCGGCAACGCGGAAGAAGTGTCGTGGACCATCGGCGCCGAGCGCTGGCCGCGCGACTACACGCGCATCGCGCTCAACTATCGCGGTTACGGCACGAGCGAAGGCAAGCCCTCGGCGCAGGCGCTGCTCGCGGACGGCCTCGCGATCTACGATGCGATCGCCGCGCGCGACGACATCGATCGCAAGCGCATCGTCGTCGTCGGACGCAGCCTCGGCACTGCGGTCGCGACCCACATCGCGGCCAATCGCCCGGTGACCCGCACGATCCTCGTGTCGCCCTACGACTCGCTGGCGGCGGTCGGCAGCCGGCATTACCCGTTCCTTCCCGTCTCGCTCATGCTGCGCCATCGCTTCCAGCCGGTGGTCGACGCCGCGCACGCGAGGTCGCCATTGCTCGTGATCGCCGCGACCGCGGACTTGATCATTCCGATCTCGCATTCGCGCGCGCTGTACGACGCATGGGCGGGCGAAAAGACGTGGCGCGAGGTCGCCGGCGCCGACCACAACATGCTCGGCGCGACGCCCGAGTACTGGGACGCGATCGACAGCTTCCTGCGCTAGCGGGCTAGTTCGCGGCCAGCACTTCCAACGCGATGCGCGTCACCGCCTCTTCCGGTGTCGCGACGTGCACGACGCCGTCCACCTTGGCCGCGCCCTCGAGCCCGACCACGAGCTTGCCGAATTGCCGCGACAGCGCGACTTCCGACAACGTGCCGAAGCTGTCGCCGATTGCGACCACCGCGAACGATGCGCGCGCGATCAGCGCGTTGCGCGCCTCGCCGATGCCGGTGGCGATCGCAACGCTCAGGAATGGATTGGCATCGGCCGCGTCGACGCCGGGCAGCAGGCCGATCGCGCAGCCGCCGACGCGCGCGACGCCTTCGCTCACCGCCTGCATGACGCCGTGACGTCCGCCGCAGATCACGAACAAGCCGCAGTCGCCGAGCAACTCGCCCACGCGCAGCGCGGCGCGCAGCTGCACGCCGTCCGCATCGCGCGGTCCGATGACGCCGATCGGCACGCGCAAGGGATGACCGCTTTCGCGCATGAGCCACGTCGCTGCGGCGAGCGGATCGACGTTCTCGCAGCGGTCGCTCTTCTCCGCCGAGCGCACGAACGTCCACGTGCGCGTGACGGCGTCGAAGCGGCGGCCCTGCAAGTCGTAGAGCTCGCGCCCCGCGCGGTCGAGGTCAAAGGTGGCGCTCATGCCGGGTTCCGATCCATTCGCCGATGCTCAAGACGGACGCGCATGCCGCGGCGATGACCAGGGCAAGCGCGGCCGCCGCGGGAAAATCCGATCCCGTCTCCGAGACGAGACTGTACAGCCGCAGCGGCAGGATCGGCAGTTGCGTCCCGACGAGTGCGAGCGCGGTGCCGTAGGCGCCGAACACGACGGCGGCGACGAGGCACAGCGAAGCGACGACCGGCGCGGCAACCTGTGGCAGCACAACCTGACGGAATGCCTGCGCCGGGGTCGCGCCGAGTGATTCGGCGGCGGCGACCTGCGCGCGATCGAAGTTGACGAACACCGGCAGCACGCCGATGACCACGCGCGGGATCAGGTAATACGACGACGCGAACGCGAGCCCCGTGGGCGTGAACAGCGCGCCGCCGACGGTGGCGGCGTCGAGGCCCGCGAAGGAGAGCAGCTGCGTGACGAAGCCGGCACGCCCGTAACCGAGGATGAAGCCGTACGCGACGATCAAGCCCGAGAAGGTGAGCGGCAACGCGATGACGAACGTGAGCGCGGTGCGGCGTCGCGGCGGAAGACGCGACAGGTGCAAGGCAACCGCGACGCCGATCGCCGTCGACACGATCGCCGCGACCGCGGTGAGCACCGCGCTGCCGGCGAGCGCGCGCGCGAACCCTTGCGTCGCGAACACGCGCGCGAACGCTGCCGTGCCTTCGCGCAAGGCGTCGACCGCGACGCCGGCGACCGGCAGCGCGAAGAACAGCGCGAGGAACAGCGCTGCCGGCAACGACAACGCCGCCCGTATCCTCACTTCGCCGTGCCGCTCGCTGCCGCCCAGCCCTTGTCGACGTCGGCCTTCTTCGCCGCCGCCGCTTTGACATCGAGCGGCTTCACCTGCGGCGCCGCGGGCAGCTTGTCGGCGACGCTGTCCGGCAGCTTCACGCCGGGCACCGAGGGCCGCACGAAGCCTTGCGCGAAGATGCCCTGGCCCATGTCGGTCATGATGAAGTTGAGCCACAGCTTGCCGGCATTGGGATTCGGACCCTTGTCGACGAGGCTGATGCCGTAAGGCGCGGCGGCGGACGCTTCCTTGGGAATGACCACCGCGACTGCGTCGCCGAGGCCGTCGATGTACTTCGCCTTCAGGCCGTCGTTCTCGTAGCTGATCCAGATCGGGATCTCACCTTTCACGAATTGCGCGTAAGGCGTGGTGCCCAGCACGCGCAGCACGTTGCCGGATTGATGCAGCTTCGCGAAGTAATCGAACGCGGGCTGCAAGTTGCTCATGTCGCCGCCCATGCCGAAGTTGGCGGCGAACGTCATCACCTGCCCCACGCCCGTCGAGCGCGGATCGAGATAGACGATCGTGTTCTTGTACTCGGGCTTGAGCAGGTCCGCCCACGATTGCGGCACGTTCTTCACGAGCTTGGTGTTGACGACGAACGCGACGGTCAGCGTGTGGATGGTGAACCACTTGCCGTCGGCGTCGCGGAACACGTCGGGCAGCTTGTCGAAATTGACCGGCTTGAACGGCGCAACCAGGTTCTTGTTGGCGGCGTCGACCGCGGACGCGGCGAAGTAATACGCAGTGTCCGCCTGCGGCCGGTTGCGCGACTTCTCGAGCGCCACCACCGTCGCCGCCGAGCCGATGTCGTTGTACGTGATCTCGACGTCGGGGTAGCGGCGCTTGAACGCCGCGAATTGGGCGGCCCAGTTGGCCCAGGTCGGTCCGGTGTCGAAGCTCACGACCATGCCTTCCTTCTTGGCAGCTTCGTACAGCGCCTTCTCTCCGGGATACAGCTCGGGACCGTCGGCCGCGGTCTGCGCGAGGGCAGCGAGCGACGCGGCCATCGCGATCGTGGATGCGAGCGAGCGAATCGTCTTCATGGTTCTCCTCCTGAAGCGTTACGAGGGGTCGGGCAGGAACTGGATCGCGTCGCGCGGGACGCGAATGCTGTGCACGCTGTCGCGTGCGGTGGTCTCGATCTCGAGGCGGGCCGCGCCGACCGCCACTTCGATCCTGCGCGCCGCGCCGAAGAAGCGGTCGCGCAGGGCTTTCGCGGCAAACACGTTCTCGCCTTCGCCGGCGATTTGCATGCGCTCCGGACGCAGCAGCAAGTGCACGCGCGCGCCCGGCGCGCGGCCGTGCGCAACGGTCGCGAGCCGGCCGAGCGGCGTATCGACGGCATCGGCCGCGGCAACGGTGCCGTCGACCAGGTTCGCGCGGCCGACGAAGCTCGCCACGAACGCGTCGGCCGGCGCGTCGTAGATCGCCTGCGGCGTACCGGTTTGCACGATCCGCCCGTCGCGCATCACGACGATGCGGTCGGCGAGCGACAGCGCCTCGTCCTGGTCGTGCGTGATCAGCAGCGACGCGATGGCGTGCTCGCGCTGGATGCGGCGGATCTCGTCGCGCATCGTCGTGCGCGTCGCGGCATCGAGCGCGGACAACGGCTCGTCGAGCAGCAGCGCGTGCGGATTGAAGACGAGCGCGCGGGCAAGCGCGACGCGTTGCTGCTGGCCGCCGGACAGCTGTGCGGGCAGCCGCTCGGCGAAGGCGGCGAGACCCACTTGCTCGAGCATCGCGAGCGCGCGCTTGCGCTGTTCGGCCTGATCGGTCGCGCGCACCCGCAGCGGATACGCGACGTTCTGCCACACCCGCATGTGCGGGAACAGCGCGTAGCTTTGAAATACCACGCCGCACTCGCGCGCGCGGGTCGGCAGCGCGCTCACGTCGCGCCCGTCGAGGACGATGCGTCCGGCATCCGGCGCAAGGAATCCCGCGATCAAGCGCAGCAGCGTGGTCTTGCCGCAACCCGACGGCCCGATGCACACCACGAGCTCGCCCTTTGCGATCGAGAGCGAGACGTCGTGCACGCCGGCCTCGCTGCCGGGATAGCGAAACGACACGCCTTCCATGGTCACCGCGGTCATGCAACGCTCGCTTGCGCGCGTGCCGCGGTGCTCGACACGAGCCCGCCCGCGAATGCCGTCGTCAACGCGAGCACCAGCAGCACGACGGTGGCCGCGCATGCGAAACCGGTCGCGCCATAGAACGCCTGCAGCAGCACCACCGGATAGGTCCGATTGAGGAAGCCCGCGATCAGATTGGAGAACTGGAACTCGCCGAGCGAGAGCGCGCACACGATGACCAGTCCCGCCAGGATCGAATGGCGCAGCGACGGCAGCACGACGTGCAGGAAGCGCTGTGTGGCGTTGCTGCCAAGCGAGTCGGCCGCATCCTCGAGCACGCGCAATCCGAGCCGCTGCATGTCGGCGACCACCGTCTGCAGGAAGTACGGCAGTCCGAGCACGACGTGGCCGGCGGCGAGCAGCCAGATGCTGCCGAGCCAGGGCAGCGCATCGGAGGAGAACACGAGGATGTAGCCGAAGGCGAGCACGAGCGGCGGCAGCGCGACCGGCAGCTGGTAGAGCACCCGCGCGAGCGAGCGCACCCACTTCGCGCGGGCACGGAAGATCGCGTAAGCGAGCGGCAGGCCGAGCACGACACAGGCGGCGCACGCGATGGCGGCGACGGCGAGGCTTGCAGCGAACGCGCGGCGGAACGAGGGGTCGGCGGCGACATCGCGATACCACGCCGCCGTGACACCCGTCGGCAGCAGCGTATTGAGCCAGAGATTTCCGAACGAGCCGACCACGAGCAGCGCGATCGGGATCGCGAGATACACGAGGTAGAAGGCGGTGATCCAGCGTGGCAGCATGGAACGGGAGGTCGGGTGCTCCGCGCGGATGCTACCATCGCCGCACGATGGAGCCGCGCGACGAAGTCGACTACGTATCGGGCCGCACGCGTCTGTTCGGCATCGTCGGGCATCCGATCGAGCAGGTGCGCAGCCCGGAGATGATCACCGCCGAGATGACCGCGCGCGGCCACGATGCGGTGCTCGTTCCCATGCACGTGCTGCCCGACGATTTCGATGCCGTGATCCCGCAGCTCATGCGCATGCCGAACCTCGGCGGCCTGGTCTTCACGATTCCGTACAAGGCGCGCGCGGTCGCGTTCGCCGCCGAGCTCGGGGCGCAGGCGCGCATCGTCGGCGCGATCAACGCGCTCGGGCGCGCGGCCGAGGGCGTCTGGCGCGGCGACATCTTCGACGGGCTGGGCTGTGTGGAAGCATTCCGTCGCCGCGGCATCTCGTTCGCGGGAAAGCGCGTCATGCTGATGGGTGCAGGCGGCGCAGGCTCCGCCATTGCCGTCGCCGTCGGGTTCGAGAAGCCGCGGTCGCTCACGATCTTCGATGTCGACGTCGCGCGCGCGGAAGCGCTTGCGCACAAGGTGGCGACGGCCAATCCCGGCGTCGAGGCCGCCGCCGGCGCCGCGACGATCGAGGGCATGGACATCTTCATGAACGCGACGCCCGTAGGCATGCTCGCCGACGCGCGGCTGCCGCTCGCGCTCTACACGCTGCCGCGCGAGCTCGTCGTGTTCGACGCGATCGTCAAGCCCGAGCGCACGCCGCTGCTCGAGCTCGCGGAGCGCTTTGGCTGCACGACGGTAAGGGGCCGGGAAATGATGCGCGGCCAGATCGCGCGGATGGTCGACTTCTTTTTCTCCTGAAGTCCGACCCTCACTTCCGCGCCCCTCCTACAGGAGCCGCGAAACCTCCGGCGCTATCGTGGCGTCATACGGGTAACGATCCCGTGCACGCACGAGGATGAGCGCATGAAGCTGAAGGCCGGGGTGGCGTTGGCGGTTGGGTTGTTGGCAAGTGGAGCGTGGGCGCAGTCGGCGCTCACGCTTCCCAACAACTCGGCCGGATCACCGCTCGACACGCCGCCGATGATCACGCCGGAGGCAGCGGCGAAGAGCAACGTGCCTTCGCGGTCGGATTCCTCGGGTGCGGCGTTCCAGAAGCTCGACGCGCAAGGCAACGGCTACGTGACGCGCAGCGACTTCGCGCGACTGGGCGGCGGCGATTTCGACGCCGCGGACGCGAACCACGACGGGCGCTTGAGCTACGACGAGTTCCAGCGCTATTGGACGGACGTGCAAGGGGGCAAGGACTGACCGGTCAGTTTGCGCAACGGAGCGCTCGCAACCCAACACTGCGACGCTCGACCGCGCCGCGGCGATGCACGCATGACGTCGCCGCGTTATTTCCGGCGGCCGTCGAAGGTGGGCGGCCGCCACGCAGGCAAGGCGGCGTTGGGTGCGCGCAGCAAGCGCATCATCCGCACCGCCGCCTCGCGGCCTCGGTAATAGCCCGGCACCCGCAGCGTCTCCACGTAACCCGCGCTCCTGTACAACGCGTAAGCCGCGGCATTTCCCGCGCGCAGCTCGACGTGCAGCGAGGCGACGCCGGCAACCAGCGCCGATTGCGCGAGCCAATCGACCATCGCGCGGGCGATGCCGCGGCGCTGGTGGGACGGGCGCACGGCGAGCAGCACGAGATGCCCGCGCTCGTCGCGGAAGCTCATGATGGCGAAGCCCGCGATGCGGCCGCCGTCGCGTGTCACGAGCGCGACGTGGTCGCGATCGCCGATCATGCCGGCGATGCGGTCGCGCCGATATTCCCAGCCAAGGCCGGTCTCCACGAGATCGCGCGACATCACGGCGAGCGCGTGCGCGTCGCTCATCGCGGCGAAACCGATCGGCAGATCGCGATACGTCATGCGTCAATTCTGCCACGCAGGCGTTTTTCGCGACAACGCCGGAACGGCCGCCGCATCCGCCCGCGGCGGCCGCTCGTCGTGACCGGAGCTACTCGGCGAGCTCGATGTCCTTCGGCAGCACGTCGCTCTTCAACATCGCGTTGAGCGACTGCTGGAACAGCGTCACCGCGTCCTCGGCCAGCAGGTAGCGCTGCGCCACGAGCTGTGTCGCCGCCGCGCTCAGCGCGAAGTAGTAACCCCACAGCGTGCCGTAACGCTCCTGCAGCGAGGGCCGGGGATCGCCGCTCGCGTCGCGCTCGGCCTTGGTCTTGGCGAACGGGATGTACTGCCCGGTCAGGCCGCAATCCTCGTTCTCGGCAAATCCCGCGCGGCGCAGGCCCCAGCCCGTGTACGTCGCCGTGGGCACCAGCACGTTGAGCGTGCGCACGCCGGGAAGATCGTTGCCGTCGGCGTCGACCTTCGGCACGTAGGTCACGTAATCCTTGCCCGGGACCGGCGTGTACGGGAGGTGCGACTTGTCGAGCACGGCGACGGGGTTGACCCATCCCGTGTAGCGAACACCCGGAATCTTCGGGAACGCCTGCGGCGTGGGCACGGCGGTGCCGTCGCTCACGCGTGCGTACGCGCTCGGCGGCGGCTCGACGCCCGCCGTCGTCCACTGGTCGAGCGCGATGAACAATGCGCGGACGTACGGCGCCCATTGATTGGGGTTGCCCGGCTGCTGGCACACGCTTGCCGGCGTGGTGGTGATCGTGCTCTGCGGCGCGTGCTGCGTGCTGCCGACGTCGTACACGCGCACCGTCGACGGCAGCGCGATATCGTGGCCCAGCCCGTCGGACGTCACGAGGAAGGTCGGCTTTAGGTACGGCTCGTTGCCGCTGTCGGTGTGCACGATCAGCGGGCAGGTGTTGCTCCCCTGGCAGCGCAGGAAGATGCCGTCGGTCTGGCTGCTCACCGGATCGGTGCGCACCTCGTACGTGAACGGGAACTCCTGCTTGGCGATGGTGTGCCGCTGGTACTTGCGTCCGGTCGCGTTGGCGTCGCCCCAGCGCTCGTTGGACGCGATGTCGTGCGCACCGGAGATGAAGGGGTTCACGCCGTCGAACACCCTGCGGTTCGACTCGTCGGCGTTGAAGCCCCAATGGATGAAGCCTTTCAGGTAGCGGCCGCTTTGCGACTGGCCGTGCGCGAGCGTGTAGCGCACCGCGCCTCTGGCCGGATTCGCGCTCGTCGTGTCGTTGCGCAGGAACGACACGAGATCGCGGGTCGCGGCGAAGCCGACGCCGAGCACGAGCGGATCCTTCGCGGTGTACACGAGCGTGTACGCGGCGCCGTTGTCGTAGCCCGCGAGGAACGGATCAGCACGGTTGATCTTGACGTTCTGGTTGTCGACGAACGACCACACGCTGCTCGGCACCGCCACGTTCGGCTGGTCCGAATGATTCCTGACGTACATCACCGCCTGGCTCTTGTCGGTGGTCGCTGCCTTGTACAGCAGCTGATAGGTGTCGCCGGTCGGCGCGTCGAAGATCTGCTCGAAGATGGTCTGCCCGGTCACCGAGCTGCCGTCGGGATTCCTGGCAACCGGCAGCGAGGCGGTGAGCCCGTTGCTGCCGATGACGAACGGATCCTCCCACCCCGACCACACGATCGTGTAGCCCTGCCGCATGAGGAATCCACTGCCCGCATCGGCGGCGGTGGTCGGATCGTTCGAGGACAGTCCGTTGAACACCGACCAGCCGAGCTTGCTGCCGCGGTTCACCACTTCGTAGAAGAGCTTGCCGCTGCCCTTGCCCGGGTCGGTGGGACGGAACATGTACACGTCCATCGCGTACTCGACGAGACCCTGCGCGTTCCTCGGCGCGAGCGTGATGTCGGTGATGACCGCGTTGTGCGGATCGTTGGGATCGAGCACGCCGTGCGCGCGGCCGACGATCTTGTCGTAGGTGCCGGCGCTGCCGAACGCCGCACCGGCGAACGTCGGCGACTCGGTCTTCACGATGTCGATGCTGACGATGCGCGCGTGCGCCGCGCAAGCGATGATCGCGCCTGCCGCCGCGAGCGCGAGTGAAGCGAGCGGCTTGCGCCGCGATGTGGTGCTGCCCATGTTTCCTCCTCCGGGAACGACGCGCCGGCCGACGACGCGTGGGCAGCAATTCGAACATTACAAGTGCCAACTGTCAACAGTTGACGATGCGAGCAGTCCTGGCGAGGCGCTGTTACGCCTGCGCCTTTTTCTGCACGGCCTTGCGCATGCGCAGACGCGCCGCTTCGATGTGGCTGCGCATGGCGTGCCCCGCTCCTTCCGCGTCGCCCGATTGCAGCGCGCGCAGGATGTAGACGTGCTCGGCATTGGAAATGGCCGCGCCGCCGGAGTACAGGCCTTGCAGGCGGAACAGGTGCAGCTCCTTGATGATGCGGCGATAGATCTCGGTCAGCCGCTTGTTCCCCGCGTACACGATGAGCAGATCGTGGAAGCGCAGGTTGTTGGGGTAGTAGCGCGCGATGTCGTTGGCCTTCACGTTGGCCTGCATCGCCTCGAGCAGCTTCTCGAGGGTGCGCGACTGCTCGGCGGTCAGCCTGCCCGCGAGCTTGCGTCCCACTTCGTCGTCGAGCGCGGCGCGCAGGTCGTAGAGCTCTTCGGCCTCTTCCAGGTCGATCTGGCGCACGAACGCGCCGCGGTTGCGCGTGAACGCGATGAGGCCTTGCTCGCCGAGCGCCTGCAGCGCTTCGCGCAGCGGGCCGCGGCTCACCTGGAACTGCGCGGCGAGCACGCTCTCGTTGATGCGCTCGCCCACCTTGATCTTGCCCTCGATGATCATGCGCTCGAGCTCCACCTTGAGCGCGGAGGTGAGCGAATGCTCGCGCACGAGGCTCAACGGGGTCGGTTCGTCGTGATCGCGAGTGGGCATGGGTGAGCGCGCTTTCTGTCGACAGTTGACAGTCGAACCAGTGTACCAATACGATGCGCAAACGCAACATCAATCGATGCGGGTCGCCGTTTGCGCGCAAGCTCGCACGTTCCGGAGGATTCGCATGACCAGCCGCCGTTCGCTGCTTGCCGCCGTCGCGCTCGCGCTGATCGCGCCCGCCGTCGCCGCGCAAGGCGCGTATCCCAACAAACCCATCAAGATCATCGCACCGGTGCAGCCGGGCGGCGGCGTCGATCTCGTCGCGCGCCAGGTGGGCGAGCGCTTGCAGAAGTCGCTCGGCCAGCCGGTGATCGTCGAGAACCAGAGCGGCGGCGGCGGCATCATCGCGTCGCAGGCGACGGCGCGTGCGGCAGCGGATGGCTACACGCTGATGGTCGGCTACGTCGGCACCCACGGCACCAATCCCGCGGTGCGCAAGCTGCCGTACGACGCAGTGAAGGACTTCACGCCCATCGCGATGGTCGGCGGCACGCCCAACGTGCTGGTCGTGCCGCCGTCGGTGCCGGCGAAGACCCTGCCCGAATTCATCGCTTACGTGAAAGCGAACAAGGGCAAGATCTCGTACGGCTCCTCGGGCCCGGGCACGCTCACGCATCTCGCGATGGAGCAACTGAGATCGGCGGCCGACATCGACATGGTGCACGTCGCCTATCGCGGCATCGGCCCCGCGATCACCGACATCCTCGGCGGCCAGACGCAGGCACTGTTTCCCGGTCTCGCCGCCGCGCTGCCGCACATCAAGGCCGGTAAGATGCGGCCGCTCGCGATCACCGGCGTGAAGCGCCATCCGCTGCTGCCCGACGTGCCGACCTTCCAGGAGCTGGGCTACAAGGATTTCGACGGCGTGCAGTGGTACGGCATCGTCGGTCCCGCCAACCTGCCGCCGGCGATCGTGGCCACACTCAACGGCGAGATCAACAAGATGCTGGCCGATCCGCAATTCGCCGAGCGGCTGTCGAGCGAGGCGCTGCAGCCGATGCCGATGTCGGCGACGGAATTCGGCCAGTACATGCGCAGCGACATTGCGCGCTGGAGCAAGGTCGCGAAAGATCACAACATCGAATTGACGGACCAGTAGTCATGACCTCCCGACGCTCGCTACGCTCGCTGCCGCCCCAGGGGACGGGTCGGCTGCTGTGGGCGGCCCTGCGCAACTGACGCCATGGCGCACAACACCACCGTCGTTGCCGACACCAACGCCCCGCCCGTCACGCAGATCCTCGCGAAGTTCGCTGCCGAGCATCCGTCGCGCGGCTTTTCCGACGCGGTCGAGCACGAGGCCCATCGCACCTTCGCGAACTGGGTGGGCTGCGCGATCGGCGCCGCCCGCCATCCGACGGTGGTCGCTGCGCTCGGCGGCGTGCAGGAGCTCGCGCCGGCGCCGCAGGCGAGCATCCTCGGCCGCAGCGAGCGCGTGGACATGGCGAGCGCGGCACTGGTCAACGGCATCTCGTCGCACACGTTCGATTTCGACGACACGCACCTGAAAACCATCATCCACCCCGCGGGGCCAGTCGCGTCCGCCGCACTCGCGCTCGCCGAGCACACCGGCGCGAGCGGCCGGCAGTTGATCGATGCGCTCGTGCTCGGCATCGACGTCGCGTGCCGCGCAGGCAACATGATCTATCCCGAGCATTACGATCGCGGCTGGCACATCACCGGGTCGACCGGCATGCTCGGCGCCGCAGCCGCCTGCGCGCGACTCATGCGGCTCGACGTCGAGCGCACCGCCATGGCGCTCGGCATCGCGGCTTCGCAGCCGGTCGGCGTGCGCGAGCAGTTCGGCACTATGACCAAGCCGTTTCACCCGGGCGCTGCCGCGCGCGCCGGCCTCACCTCGGCGCTTCTCGCCAAGCACGGGTTCACCGCGTCGCCACGCGCGATCGAGGCGCCGCGCGGACTCGCGCAAACGTACTCCACCAAATGCGCCTGGAACGAGATCAGCGACGAGCTCGGCTCGCGCTTCGAGATCTCGTTCAATACCTACAAGCCGTTCGCGTGCGGCATCGTGATCCATCCGAGCATCGACGCCTGCGTGCAGCTGCGCAATGCGCACCAGCTCGCAGCCGACGACATCGAGCGCATCGAGCTGCGCGTGCATCCGCTGGTGCTCGAGCTGACCGGCAAGACCGCGCCGCGCTCCGGTCTCGAAGCCAAGTTCAGCGTCTACCACGCGTGCGCCGCGGGCATCGTCTTCGGGCGCGCGGGCGAAGCGGAATTCTCCGACGAGGTGGTGAGGCGTGCGGACGTGCTCGCGCTGCGCTCGCGCATCGCGGCCACCGCCGACGCGGCGATGGCCGAAGCCGCCGCCGAGGCAACGGTCACGCTGCGCGACGGCCGCAAGCTGCATCTGCTCGTCCCGCACGCGATCGGCAGCCTCGAGCGGCCGATGACCGACGACGATCTCGCCGCCAAGTTCCATTCGCTGGTCGATCCGATCCTGGGCGCATCGCGCGGCGAGGACGTGTTCGCGCGATGCATGAAGATCGCGAGCGCCGCCGACGTGCGCGCGCTCGTTGCCGCAGCGCGTAACGCCTGACTGGACAACGCAGGTCTCACTTCGGGAGGAAGCCGTGAAACGCTGGAGCTCGCTGGCGGCGCTCGCCGCCGTGTTCGCTTTCGCAGCAAGCGCACAAACGGTCAAGGTCACGCCGCTCGGCAGCATCGACGGCGAGTTCTGTCCGCAGGATCGGGCGCTGATCTTCGAGGACCCGAACGGCACGCGCATCCTCTACGACCCGGGACGCAGCGTCGCCGGCGCGACCGATCCGCGCCTCGGCAAGATCGACATCATCCTCGTGAGCCACATGCACGGCGATCACGTCGGCAACGCGCACAACAAGGCGCCGAACGCGGGCACCTGCGAGAACCCCGATATCTCCGTTTCCGCCCTGCCGAACTCGAGCGCCGTCAATATCGCGCTCGCGAAGAAGGCGAAGATCGTCTCCGGCAGCGAGATGCCGCCGTTCTTCGCAGCGAAGCTGAAGGCCAACGGCGGCAATCCGGCCGATTCGGTCGTCGCCCGCTTCGGCGGCAGCGTCACGCTCGGCGGCGTGCGCATCGCGACGGTCACCGCCTTGCACAGCAACGGCCTCGATCCCGACTACATCGGCGGCGACCTCGGCAAGGCGATGAAAGAAGCTGGCATCGCCGGCGACGTCGGGCTCGCCACCGGTTTCGTCGTTCGTTTCAGCAACGGGCTCGTCGCCTATCTATCCGGCGACACGGGCATCGTCGCCGACCAGGAGCGCGCCGTGCGCGATTACTACCACGCGAAGCTTGCGGTCATGAACATGGGCGACGGCTTGAGCACCGGACCGGCCGAGGCCGCCTACGTGATCAACGAGCTCGTGAAGCCGGCGTCGGTGATCCCTTCGCACGCGAACGAGGTGGGCACCGTGAACGGCAAGGTGCGGCCGGGCAGCAAGACCGAAGCGTTCATCAAGGCCGTGCAGGTGCCCGCGCACGTGCCGCTCTCCGGCAAGACGATGGAGTTCGACGCGAGCGGCAAGTGCACCGCGGGATGCTGACGTAGGAATCGTCCGAAGCGCGTTTCCGGCGGTGCCCCACGGGGCCGCGCGAACTCGCGCAGCGGCGCGGGCCTCCAACGCAATGCACTTGCGGATTGGAGGCTCGCCATGAAACACACGATGTTGGCGCTCGCGCTGGTCGCCGGCGCCGCGCTTGCGCAGTCGCAACCGAGCAGCGTCACCGGAACGCCGGGCATGGGCACCGCACCGCCGTCGGCGACCGGAACGCCGGGCACGACGCCGATCGCTACGCCGGCTACACCGGCCACGTCGTCTGGCACCATGGGGACATCGCAGCACCTGCCGGCACGCAGCGATACCGCCGACAACGCGTACCGCACGCTCGACACGCATCGGCGCGGCTATCTCACGCGCGAAGACGTGCAGTCGATCCGGGGATTTTCGTTCGAAGCGGCCGACACCAACAAGGACGGCCGCTTGACGCAGCAGGAGTTCGCGCGCGCGTGGAGCTCGCAGTCCGCGAGCTCGCCCTGGAAGAACTAAGCGTCAGTCGTACCCGATCTCGCGCAGGAATGCCGCGCGGTCCTGCGTGCCGAGGTTGTCGGCGCAGCGCCGCGCGAATTCCGATCGCGTGCGCGATTCGCGCGCGGCCTTCCTGGTGAGCACCTGCGCGATGGGACCGATGTACACGGCGAGCTTGGCCGTGACCTCGTCGATGTAAGCGGCCTCGAGCGGGGTCGCCATTGTGCTGCCGGTCGCGCGCGTGCCCGAACCCCCGGCACCGCGCTGCGTGCCGCTGCGCGCGGCGGAAATCCCCGACGAGCTCTGGCTGCCGCCGATGCGGCTGAACGCGTCGACGAAGCGCCTGCGCGACTCCGGATCGGCGATGCTGTCGGACAGGATCGCGCACAACTCGGCGCGGTCGTTCGTCTGCTGCGCGGCGCGGCGCACGATCACCTTGGCCATCGGACCGAGCGCGCGCGCGAGCTCGTGCTCCGCCGTGCGCAGCGTCTCGTCGTCCCAGACCGCCGCGGGCTTGGCGAGCATCAGCGTGCCGATGTTCACCATCGTCGTGCCGAGGCCCTGGTCGACCTCGACCTCGATCTGCGCGACCTTGTCGAGGGCCTCGCGGAATTCGCGCGCGGTCTGATAGCGATTGGCCGGCGCCTTGGCGAGCGCCGTGGACACGAGACGATCAACGTCCGGCGGCAATTTCAACGTCGACAGCGTCGACGGCGCCGGCGGGTCCTCGTGGCAGATCTTGTACGCGATGGTCTCGATGGTGCCGCGGAACGGTTTCTCTCCGGTCAGCAGCTCGTAGAGCACGACACCGGTGCTGAACAGGTCGGAGCGCGCGTCCACCTCCAGGCCGCGGCACTGCTCCGGCGACATGTACGACGGCGTGCCGATCACCATGCCGGCCATCGTGAGGTTCGAGGTATCGATGCGCGCGATCCCGAAGTCGGCGACTTTCAGGTCGCCGTTGTCGGTCACGATCAGGTTCGACGGCTTGATGTCGCGATGGATGACGCCGCGCGCGTGCGCGAAGTCGAGCGCGTCGAGCAGCTGCCGCATCATCTTCACGAGGCGGGCGAAGTCGAACACCTCGTGGCGGTTCAGGTGCTCGCGCAAGCCCGAGCCTTCGACGTACTCCATCGCGATGTAGGTGACGGTCTCGTCCTCGCCGTACTCGTACACGGCGACGATGTTCGGATGATTGAGGCGGCCGGCCGCGCGCGCCTCGTTCTTGAAGCGCGCCATGTATTGCTTCGCGACCTCCGCGTCGACCAGGTCCTTGCGGATGGTCTTGATCGCGACGAAGCGCTCGATGAACGGATCGAACGCCTTGTAGACGACGCCCATCGCGCCCTTGCCGAGCGCTTCCTTGATCTCGTACTTCCCCAGGCGGGCCGGTTCTGTCACGGATCTATTCGCGCGAAGGAGCGGCCCCGAGCGAGACTTGCAGCGAGCGGCGATGGTTGCCATGCCGCGAGCGTGGGTGCGGTCATGAGCCTTCCAGCATCTTCATCGCCTGCACCAGCGATGCCTTCATGCGGCCCATGGCTTCGGTGAGCACGCCGATCTCGTCGCGGCTGCGCGTCTTGAACTCGCCGGCCTCGAGATTGCCGAGGCTCACCTGGTCGGCGATGCCGGCGAGGCGCATCACGCGCCGGATCACCATCGTGTACAGCATGATGTTGAGCAGCACGAAGATCGCGACGAACACCGCGGCGAGCGATCCCATGAACGCAGTGAAGGTCTTGTTCGCGCGCTCGATCGGCACCGCCATCGGCACCGACACGATCTGCGCCCCGATGATCTCGTCCATCTTCCAGCCGAAGCCGTTGGCTGGGCCGTACAGGTCGATCATCGTCTTCGGCGCCGCCTCGACCGTGGTGTGGCACGGCAGGCACGCCGCGTTCTTGATCTGGATCGGACGCGAGAGATACATCACGCGGCCGGTCGGGGTGTCGCGCTCGCCGACGATCTCGGTGGTGGACGAGGTCGCGCGGAACGTGTTGACGACATCGGCCTCCCAATCCGCGGCGCGATCGCGCGGGTTGGTGGGATTGAGCGTCGCTTCCTTGTAGCTGTAGTCGGGATGCTTCTTGCGCAGGTCGTTGAATTGCTCGGTCGCGGCATACGCCGGCACGGTTTGCGGCAGGAATTTGTACTGCATCTGCGTGTCGAGCAGCGGCTTGATCTGGTTCGCCGTGTACGTGCGCGTGGCGAGCGCCGCTTCCATCATGAGCCGCGCGTTCTGCAGCACCTCCTCGCGCGCGTTGGCCTGCAGCGCGCGGTGCGAGATGTAGCCTGCGACGAGAAAGCCCAGCGCGAAGATGCCGAGCAGGACCAGGTTGAACTTCCAGATGAGCTTCATGCCGCGCCCCTTACTCTTTCTTCGGCTGGTACTTCTCCGGATGCAAGATGCGATCCCACGCCGGGTGGCGTGCGAGATTCGCCTCGGCCGCCTTGCGGAACGCAGGATCCTTCAAGCGGCTCACGAACCGCCTCTCGAACGCGATGCGATCGCGCCCGTCGAGCCACGTCTCCGCTTCCGCGTAGGTCACGTCGTGGTCGGCGGTGAGCGTGGGTTTAGATTTTAATCTGCCTGCGAGCACCGGCAGCGGATCGATGAAGATCCGCGGCAGGGCGTCGACGAACGCCTTGGGGGCGCCCGGGCTCGCCGCAATGGGCGTACCGGTGAACTTGCGCAGGAATTCCCCGCGTTTCGCGTCACGAGCGGGTCCCCCCGCTTCCGCGACTCGCGCGTTGCCGCCTTCCACGAACATTTCCGTGGCATCGGCGAGCACCCGCATCACCACGATCGCTTCAGCCGCCGTGACGTCGAATTGCATGGTGCGCACCAGCGCCCCAGGCGGCTTGCCCGCGACCTTGAGCCAGCCGCTGCGCACGTCGAGCGACAGCGTGCCGTCCTTGGTTACGTTGACGAGCGCGAGCGCTTCGCCGGCGAGGCTTGCGAGCGTGCCTCCTGCCGTCTCCATCTGCACGTGCGCGCGCGCGTCCGCCGCCACGATGTCGCCGTCCTCGAGGGCCGCGCCGGGCGCGAGCCGATACCACGTCACCCCGCGCAGAACGCGCGTGCCGGGATCGGCGAGCGTGACCACGGCGGCCTCCGTCGCGGCCTCGGCGGCAGCGGTAAGGCCGCACAGCAAAAAGGAAAACACGAGACGCTGCAACTGCATGCGCCCGATACTAGGGTGACGCCGCGCGCAGCGTCAATGCGAAGATTCAGCGTGCGGTGCGGTGCAGCGAAACGGCGGTCGGCGCCGGCAGCGCGAAAAACTCGCTCACCTCGTGGCGGTACTCGGTCTCGGCGAGCCACATGGCGTTGTTGTGGCCGCCGTTCTCGATCAGCAGGAGCTTCTTCGGGTTGGGCGCCGCCTCGTACAGCGCCTGCGAGAACTTGGCCGGCACGTAGCGGTCCCCGGTGCCGTGCACGAACAGCACCGGCAGGTCGATGGTCTTGACCTTGTCGATGGAATCGAAGCGCTGCGACATGATGAGCCGCGTCGGCAGCCAGCTCCACGACAGCTCCGCCGCAATATCCGGCAGCGAGGTGAACGTCGATTCGACGATGAGCCCATGCGCCTGCGGCGTGCCCTTGTCCTGCGCAGCGAGCCTCGCCGCGAGGTCGATCGCCACCGCGCCGCCCAGCGAATGACCGTAGATGAAGCGGCGCGAGGCGTCGGGCACCTTGGCCACCAGCCACTTCCAGCCGGCCTCTGCATCTTCGTAGGTCATCTGCTCGGACGGCAGCGTGCCGTCGCTCCTGCCGAAGCCGCGATAATCGATGGCGAACACGGAGAAGCCGAGGTCGTGCAGGCGCTCGAGGCGGCGCACCTGGCCGGTCAGATTCCAGCGCACGCCGTGCAGGAAATACACGACCGGCGCGGTAGCGTCTGCGGCCGGCCACCACCAGGCGTGGATGCGCTGCGGCTTGCCGACATCGCCGACCTGCAGGTAGACGTCCTGCACGGAACTCGGCGTACCGCTGTACCATCCCGCCTCGCCCTTCACCACCCGGAACGTCCATTCCCGCTCCTTCTCCTCGAGCGACGCGCAGCCGGTCGCGAACAGCCCCACGGCGAGCGTGGCGGCGGCGAGGCGCAGGACGACGGGTCGGGTCGGGCGATTCATGGGCAATCCCTGGTGGTCACACTAACGCAAAAATCAGGCCCCGCGACGACAAGGGGCCCGTTTTGCCGGCTGAGCGGCAACGGAGTGGACCGGAAGCGGCTCCCGAGGTTCCGCGCTTGCGCCCGTTGCCTGCCGCCCTAACGTAGCCATTGCCAATCATCGACCCTCGCCATGCCGCCCGTCACCCTCGCCATCGTCATCGCCAACGTCGTCGTCTACTTCGCCCAGCAGGCAATGCCCGGGCTCGTCATTCCGTTCGCACTGTGGCCGATCGGCTCGGGCGCGGCCTCCGGCGGCCAGGTCGACTTCCATTTCTGGCAGCTGCTGACCTACGGCTTCCTGCACGGCGGCCTCACCCATCTCCTGTTCAACATGCTCGGCGTGTACATGTTCGGTGGCGCGCTCGAGCAGGTGGTCGGGCCGCGACGCTATCTCGCCTACTACCTCGTGTGCGTGGTCGCGGCCGGCATCACGCAGCTGCTGGTCACCGCCGCCACCGGCACGCTCTATCCGACCGTGGGCGCATCCGGCGGCGTGTTCGGGCTGCTGCTCGCGTACGCGATCTACTTCCCGCGCAACAAGGTGTTCTTCCTGCTGCTGCCGGTGCCGATTCCCGCGCGCGTGTTCGTCGTCATCTACGCGGTGGTCGAGCTGTTCTTCGGCGTCACCGGGACCCAGGAAGGCGTCGCGCACTTCGCGCATCTGGGCGGCCTCGCCGGCGGCGCGGTCGTGCTCGCTTGGTGGCGGCGAGGACGCCTTCTCCGCTCGTAAGTCGAGCGCGCCCCGCGCCGGGCGTACATTGTTGTCGAGTCGAGCTCGAACGGAGGACACGATGAGACGCCGACTGTATTACCTGCTGCCGGACGCGGCGTGCGCGCGCAAGATCATGGACGATCTTCTGCTCGCGCGCATCGAGGAGCGGCACATCCACTTCGTCGCCAAGTCGGGTGCGTCGATGGAGGGCCTGCACGAGGCCAACATCCTGCAAACCACCGACGTCGTGCACGGCTTCCAGCGCGGCGCGCTGATCGGCGCGGCGCTCGGCTGCGCGGGCGGCCTGCTGCTCGTGTACACGGTCATTGCCGACCAGAGCTGGCACGTCGCGACCGTCGTCCTTGCGTCATTGGTGGGCGCCGCGTTCGGCGCGTGGACCGCGAGCCTCGTCGGCGCGGCCGTGCCCAACTCGCGGCACAAGGGGTTCGCCGCCGACATCGCGCAGGGCAAGTTCCTGCTGATCGTCGACGTGCCCGAGCACAAGGTGCATGAAGTGCACGAGCTCCTCGCGCGCATCCACCCGGAAGCGGAGGATCGCGGCGTGGAAGTGAACGTGCCGGTGTTTCCTTAGCTCGCTAGCGCTCTCCACACCCGCTCCGCCGTAAGCGGCATCTGCAGCGAGTCGACGTCGAGCGCGGGCCTCGCACGCGCGAGCGCGTCGAGGATCGCGTTCACCGTCGCAGGCGCGGCGCCGATCGTGCCGAGCTCACCGACGCCCTTGACGCCGAGCAGATTGTTCTTCGACGGCGTCGCTTCGTCGGTGGTCATCGCGAAGTGGCGGATCATGCTCGCGCGCGGCATCGCGTAATCGAGGAACGTCGCGGTCAGCGGCTGGCCGGTTTCGCGGTCGTAGATCATCTGCTCGCAGATCGCCTGGCCGATGCCCTGCATCGCGCCACCCTCGAGCTGGCCGGAAACCACCATGGGATTGATCACGCGCCCGACATCGTTCACCGAGTAGTAGCGATCGACTTCGACGTGGCCGGTCTCGGGCTCGATCTCGACTTCGCAGATGTGGCAGCCGTTCGGCCACGTCGCATCGTGGACCTTGCTCACCGACACGAACACGATGCGCCGGTCGGGCTGCTTGGCCGCGAGCTCGAACAGTCCAATCGCACGATCGGTGCCCGCGATGCGGAACATCCCGTCGCGATACTCGATGTCCTTCTCCGCCGCTTCGAGATCGACCGCGGCGAGCTCCTGCCCGCGCTTCACCGTGCGCTCCGATGCGACGTGCACGGCGGAGCCGCCGACGAACAGCGAGCGCGAGCCCGCGCTGCCGAAGCCGGTGCCGCGATCGGTGTCGCCATAGGCGAAGCGGATCTTCTCGGGCGGCACGCCGAACACGTCGACGGCGAGCTGGGTGAAGGTCGTGGTGAGCGACGTGCCCATCGGCTGCGTCGCCGAGAAGATCTCGATCTCGCCGTTGCTCACGGTGACCGTCACCTGCTCCTCGAACACGTCGGCGCCGGTCCACTCGAGGAACGTGGCGATGCCGCGGCCGCGCAGCAGTCCCTTGCTCCGCGACGCCGCCTCCCGCGCTTCATAGCCATGCCAGTCGGCGTGCGCGAGGCCGAGCTCGAGCACGCGCTCGAATTGCCCGGTGTCGTAGGTTTTCGCCATCGCGTTGCGGTACGGCATCTGCGCCGGCCGGATCATGTTGCGGCGGCGCAATTCGATGCGATCGATGCCCGACTTGCGTGCGAGCGCGTCGATCAAGCGCTCGAGGGTGTAGATGGCCTCCGGTCGCCCGGCGCCGCGATACGGACCGGTCGGCGTCGTATTGGTGAGCACGCCCTCGACGCGCACGTCGATGGTCTCGATGTCGTAGATGCTGGTCGACACCCACGGCCCGATCAGCAGCTGGATGATGGCGCCGGCGGGTGTCGCGTAGGCGCCGAGATTGGCATGCGAATGCACCGCGAGCGCGCAGAACCTGCCGTCGTCGTCGCAAGCGAGCGAGGCGCGCGTATGAAGATCGCGCCCATGCGTCGCGGAGAGGAATTCCTCGATGCGATCCGCGGTCCATTTCACCGGCCGCTGCAAGTCGCGCGCGAGCCACGCCGCGACCACGTCCTCCGGATACAGCGCGGTCTTCATGCCGAAGCCGCCGCCCACGTCGCCGACGAGGATGCGGATCTTGTCGTTGGCCATCCCCAGCACTTCGCTCGCGAGCTCGTCGCGCACGCCGCTCGGCGTCTGGCAGCTCAGGCGCAGCGTGATGCGGCCGTCGCTTGCGTCGTAGCTCGCGAGCGTCGCGCGCGGCTCGATGGGGGCGGGAATCACGCGCTGGTTCACGATCTCGAGCGTCACCACGTGCGCGGCGCCGGCGCATGCGGCAACCGCCGCTTCGATCCTGCCGTGCGTCGCGACGCACGCGATGTTGCCGGTGGCTTGCGGCCAGACGAGCGGCGCGTTGGGTGCGATGGCATCGGCGATGGTCGCCACCACCGGCAGCGGGTCGTAACGAACGTCGATCGCCTCGGCGGCATCGCGCGCCTGATCGCGCGTTTCGGCAACGACCGCGGCCACGGCCTCGCCGACGAAGCGCACCGTGTCCACCGCCATCGCGCGTTGCGGCGGTCCGGCGGTGGGCTGGCCATTGGCGCGCTTGAAGTCGGCGGATTGCAGCAGCGGCTTCACCCCCGCCGCCTCGAGCTCGGCGCCGGTGACGATCGCGATCACGCCCGGCATCGCCTTGGCGGCGCTGGCGTCGATCGCCGTGATCTTCGCATGCGCGTGCGGCGAGCGCAGGAACACGAGATAGCCCTGGCGGGCAGCGTTGAAGTTGTCCGCGAAGCGATCGCGCCCGGTGAGCAGGGCTTCGTCCTCGACGCGGCGAACGGCCTGGCCGCTGCCGAAGCGCGCGGAATATGCGTGAGCGGTCATGGGAGGTTCGGTAACATGGGAGCGCATCATCTTACCCGTCCCACGCAACCATGATCGCGCTCGTCGCAGGCCTCCTCGTGTTCCTCGGCGCGCACTCCATCCGGATCGTCGCCGACGATTGGCGCAGCGCCCGGATCGCGCGTATCGGCGCCGGGCCGTGGCGCGGCCTGTATTCGCTGGTCTCGCTCGCCGGCATCGCGCTGATCGTCTGGGGATACGCGAGTGCGCGGGCGGAGCCGATCGTGCTGTGGTCGCCGCCGGCATGGACGCGGTACGCGACGTCGCTGCTGGTGCTGCCTTCGTTCGTGCTGATCGTCGCCGGCAACATGCGCGGGACGAAGATGAAGGCGGCGCTCGGCCATCCGATGGTCCTCGGCACCAAGCTCTGGGCGTTCGCGCATCTGCTGTCGAATGGAACGCTCGCCGACGTGCTGCTGTTCGGCGGTTTCCTCGCGTGGGCCATCGTCGCCTATCCATCGCTGCGCCGGCGCGACCGCGCGGCGGGTGTCGTGTATCCCGAGGGCAGGATCCAGCGCGACGTCGTCGCGAGCGTTATCGGCACGATCGCCTGGTTCGTCTTCGGCTACTGGCTGCACGGCTGGCTGATCGGCGTGCGTCCGTTCTGAGCGCACGCCGCGGCAATGCTCGCGCTCATGATGATCGGCGGCTTCCTCGTGATGCCGATCCTGATGGCCGTCAGTGTCTGGTTCGGTGTGAAGCTCGGTGCGCGCTGGTCGATCGTATGGCCGCTCGCGAACGTCGCGGTCTACGCCTTCCTTCTCTACTACCAGACCCGCAACGGAATGCCGTGGCCTTCGCAGGTCACGCGCGTGCGCGGCATCTACCAGGCGCTGTCGACCGTCGCGCTGATCGGCCCGCCGGTCACGTTCGCGGTGCTGGCAGCGCTGCTCGCCGTGCGCCGGATGCGGCGTGACGTGTTCGAGCGAAGCGTCCTGCGCAGGGGCTGGTTCAGCACGCTCGCGATCCTGTGCATCGTCGCGCCGGTCTGGCTCGCCATCCGCAGCTAGCGCAGGATCGCGCCGATCGCGAGCACGGGCACGAGCGCGAGCGTGGCCGCGGTCAGCACCGTCTCCGTCGTGCGCAGCATGGCGCCAGCTTGCTGCCAGTCGCGGTCGGCACGAACGCCGTCCCCGGCTTCGCTAATGTCAATCGAATCATCATTTCGCTCTCCTTGCGCCTGTCTCAGCGCGAACCCAGTTTAGGAGCGCAGCGAGGCACTGCACAAGCGATTTGTTTTGGCGCAAAATGTGAGCGGTTTTCACATTTTCGAGAAGCCATGGCAACCCGCATTCCGGCGATGCAGGCGCTGCGCGCATTCGATGCGGCGGCCCGTGAGCGCAGCCTCACGCACGCGGCGAACGCGCTCCACGTGACGCACGGCGCGATCAGCCACCAGATCAAGTCGCTCGAGGAGGATCTCGGCGTGCATCTCGTCGAGCGCGCGGGACGCGGCATTCGCCTGACCGACGAAGGCGAGCGCTTCGCGCAGCGCGTGCGCGCCATCCTCGGCGACCTCAACGCCGCAATCGCGGAAGTAGCCGAGCGCAGCAATCCGCGCCTGCTGCGCGTGAGCGTCACGCCGTCGTTCGCGGCGCGCTGGCTGCTGCCGCGCATGGCACGCTTCGCGGCGGCGCATCCGGGCATCGACCTCGACGTACGGGCGTCGAGCGTGCTCGTCGACTTCGATCGCGACGACAGCGACTGCGCGGTGCGTTACGGCCTCGGCAACTGGCCCGGCGTGGTCAGCGAGCAGCTGCTCGCCGAGCGCTTCGTGGTCGTGTGCAGCCCGCGCCTTGCGCGCGGCAAATTGCCGAAGCGCCCCGCCGATCTCGCCCGCTATCCGCTGCTGCGCTCGAACGACGAATTCTGGAAGCCCGTGTTCGCCGCGGCCGGCCTCGATTGGCCGGAGCCCGATCGCGGCCCGATCTTCAACGACAGCGCGCACATGCTGCAGGCGGCCATCGAAGGCCAGGGCGTCGCGCTCGCGCGCACGTCGCTTCTCGGTGACGACGTCCGCAACGGGCTCCTCGTGCGGCTGTTCGGCATCGAGGTGCCGAGCGACCGGCAGTACTACTTCGTGTATCCCGCGCGCCTCGCGAACGCGCCGAAGATCGCGTTGTTCGGCGCGTGGCTGCGGGCGGAAGCGGTCAGTCGAAAAGCGGCGGCGACGCGGAAGCGCGCGCGAGGATCGGCGTGAGCGACGCGATGCGCACGCCGAGCAGACGAATGCGCCGATCGAGCGGCACGCGCTTGAGGCATTCGCCCGCGGCGCGACGGATCGCCTTTAAGTCCTGTGTCGGCTCGGGCAGCGTGCGGTCGCGGGTGACGGTCTTGAAGTTGTCGTAGCGCAGCTTGATGCCGATGGTCCGCCCCGCGTAACCCTTGCGCGCGAGATCGCGCGCGAGACTCTCGCACAGCTCGCTGAAGATCGCCGAGAGCTCTTCGCGGTCGCGCGTTGCGGACAGGTCGCGCTCGAACGTCGTCTCGCGGCTGATCGACACCGGCTCGCTCTCGACGACGACCTCGCTGTCGTCCTCGCCGTGCGCGACGCGCGCAAGCCACGCGCCGTAATTGCGGCCGAAGTGCTCGATGAGCCAGGCGATATCGGCGTGCGCGAGCTCGCCGATCGACTTGATGCCGAGCGCGGTCAGCTTTTCGCTTGCCTTGGGTCCGATGCCGTTGATCTTGCGCGGCGGCAGCGGCCAGATGCGCTTCGCGATGTCCTCGCGGCGCAGGATCGTGAGGCCGTCCGGCTTGTCGAGCTCGGAAGCGATCTTCGCCAGCAGCTTGTTCGGTGCCACGGCGATCGAGCAGGTGAGGCCGGTCGCTTCGCTCACCGCGGCCTTGAGCGCCTTCGCGACGTCGCGCGCGCGCCACCAGGCGTCGACCTCCGACTCGGGCGCGTCGGATACCTCGTCGTCGGACAAGCGCACGTCGGTGAGATCGAGGTAGATCTCGTCGATACCGCGATCCTCGATGCGCGGCGCGATGCGCGCCACCGCGGTCTTGAACATCCGCGAGTAGCGGCGATACGCGTCGAAGTCGACCGGCAGCAGGATCACGTCCGGGGCGAGCGCCGCCGCTTTCATGAGGGCTTGCGCGGAATGCAATCCGAGCGCGCGCGCTTCGTAGGTCGCCGTGGTCGCCACGCCGCGTCCCACGTACCCGCGCAGGGTCGCGAATTTGCGAACGACCTGGCCGCTCGCGTCGACCGTTTCCTCCGGTTGATGACGGCGGCCGCCGCCGATCACCACCGGCTTGCCCTTGAGCTCGGGATAGCGCAGCAGCTCGACCGACGCGTAGAACGCGTCCATGTCGAGGTGAGCGATCAAGCGAACGGCCACTAATGCGACATCAACACCGGTATCGTCATCGCCTGCAGCATGAGCCGGGTCACGCCGCCGAGCACCACTTCCGACAACCGCGGGCGGCTGTAGGCACCCATCACGATCATGTCGCTCGACATGTCCGCGGCGCGCGACAACAGGAGGTTGCCGGCATCGACGTCCTCCGCGACTTCGTGGCGCAATTGCGCACGCACCCCGTGGCGCGCGAGCCACGCGACGACGTCGGCGCCCGCGCGCGGCTCTTCGCCGGCGCCCGGCGCAACCACGGCGACGACGATGACTTCCTGCGCGGCTTTGAGGAACGGCAGCGCGTCGGCCGCTGCGCGCGCCGATTCGCGCGCGCTCTTCCAGCCGACGAGCACGCGCCGTCCGATGTCGCTGCCGACGCCGGCGAAGGGAACCACCAGCGCCGGCCGCCCCGATTGCATGATGACCCCGTGCGCGAGCTCGTTCGCGAAACCCTTGTGCGCGTCGTCGCTTTGCGGCTGCGCGAGGATGCACAGGTCCGTGCAACGCGCATGCGCGATCGCCGCGTCCACCGCGCGCCCGGCGGGGGCGCTGAAGCTCGATTTGGTGAGCGCGTGCCGGATCGCCAGCTCGCGAAAGCGCGCCTCGGCGCGCGCCTGCGCCTCGCCCGAATTCTGCAAGTGATGCGCCACCACCGCGTCGGGCAGCAACGCCGAGGTGAACGGCGTCAGCTCGCGCGTGGGCACGAGATACGCCCCCGCGAGCTCCGCATCGAAGCGCAGCGCGAGGCGCGCGGCGAAGTCGAGATAGTCGTCGCCGCTTGCGTCGTCGACGTGAACGAGAATTGTTCGATAGTCCATGACGCTATTGTGCGCCCAAGGCATCGGCGTGCGCTTTGCGCGCGCGCAATCGCAACCAAAGCGCGCAGCCGCAGTCCAAACCGCACTCACCTCCAGGGGGTTTTGCCCATGAAGAATCCGCTCGCCTGGCTTGCGCTGATCGTAGTCGCCGCCGGCGCCTACGCCGTGTGGCGGTGGTACGAGGCGAATGCGCCGCAACCGCCCGCCCCCGTCGCGGCCGCACCCGCGGAGGTGCCTGCGCCTCCCGCCGCGCCGGAGGCACCCAAGATCGCGCACCCGCTGCCCGAGCCCGCGCCCGGATCGCCGCCCTTGCCTCCGCTCGCCGACAGCGACGCCGTCGCGCGCGACGCGATGGCGCGCTTGTTCGGCAGCGACGCCGTGATGCGCTTCTTCAACACCGACGGTGCGATCCGCCGCTTCGTGGTCACCGTCGACAACCTGCCGCGCAAGACGACCGCCGCGCGCCTGATGCCGGTGCGCCCGGTGCCCGGTCCGTTCGCGGTGAACGGTGCGGGCGACGCGTTCGAGGCGACCGCACAGAACCCGTTGCGCTACCGCCCGTACGTGGTGGCGATGGAGGCGGCGGATGCCAAGCGCCTGGTTGCCACGTACGTGCAGCTCTATCCGCTGTTCCAGGCGGCGTACCAGGAGCTGGGTTACCCGAACGCGTACTTCAACGATCGGCTGATCGAAGCGATCGACGACATGCTCGCCACCCCCGACGTCGGCGCGCCACGGCTCGCGCAGCCGAAGGTGCTCTACGAGTACGCCGATCCTTCGCTCGAGGAGCGGTCGGCCGGCCAGAAGATCCTGCTGCGGATGGGCAGCGCCAACGCCGCGCGCGTGAAGGACAAGCTGCGCGCGATTCGCCGCGAGCTGGTGGCGGCGGGACCGAGCTAGCCGGCCGGCGGGCGGACACGACGCCAGGCGTCGGGCGGCTAATGCCCGATGCGCAGCGCTTCCAGGAAACGCGACACCATGTTGTACGCGGCGATCGTGGCGACGATCTCCACCACGGCGCGCGCATCGTAGCGCGCGAGCACTGGCGCGATTGCGCGGTCGTCCACTTGCACGTCGCGCGTCATGATGTCGGTAAGCGCGAGCACGGCACGCTCGTCCTCGTCGAAAGCATCGCCGAGCGCGGCTTCCCGCAACGCCTCGATCTTCGCGCCGGCAACGCCGGCGCGACGCGCCACCGGCTCGTGCTGCGCGAACTCGTACGGCGCGCGATTGAGCACCGCTACCCGCAGGATCACCATTTCGCGCAGCGCGGGAGGCAGCGAGCTGCGATTGCGGATCGCGGTGAGCAGCTTCTCCCAGCCGTCGGCGACCGGCGCGCTGTTGAGCAGCACCTGGTAGAGCAGGGTCACGCCGCCGCGCTCGGCGGCGATCGTGCGCTCGATCCCGGCGAGCTCGGGACGCGTGCCGGGAGCCACGGGGGCGACGCGAGGGTCGTTCATATCGATGCCTTCGACGGCGAAGACGCGGGCCACGAAAGCGACCGGCCCGCCGGAGCGCGAGTATAGAAGGTCCGCCCTTGCTATAATGCGGAGATGACTCCTTTGCCGCTTGCCGACACCGGCAGGCGGTTTTGTTTTTTTAAGACCATGAACGATTCACGGCATCCCGCCGACCTCGTGCGCGACGTCGCGCGCCGGCGCACCTTCGCCATCATCTCCCATCCCGACGCCGGCAAGACGACGCTCACCGAAAAGCTCCTGCTCTACGGCGGCGCGATCCAGATGGCGGGTACGGTGAAGGCGCGCAAGAGCGCGCGCCACGCGACCTCGGACTGGATGGAGATCGAGAAGCAGCGCGGCATCTCGGTGACCAGCTCCGTCATGCAGTTCGAGTACGACGGCTACACCATCAACCTGCTCGACACGCCGGGCCACCAGGATTTCTCCGAGGACACCTATCGCGTGCTGACGGCGGTCGACGCTGCGGTGATGGTGATCGACGCGGCGAAAGGGGTGGAAGAGCAGACCATCAAGCTCCTCGAAGTGTGCCGTTTGCGCGCGACGCCGATCATCACGTTCATCAACAAGATGGACCGCGAAGTGCGCGACCCGCTGTCGCTGCTCGAGGAGATCGAGTCGGTGCTCGCCATCGATTGCGCGCCCGTGACGTGGCCGATCGGCATGGGCAAGGCGTTCCGCGGCGTGTTCGATCTTCGCCAGGACCGCCTGCTGCGCTTCACGCCGGGCGAGGAGCGCCGCACCGTCGACGCCGAGTCGATCGCGGGCATCGACAACCCGCGCCTCGACCAATTGTTCCCGCACGAGGTCGCGGCGTTGCGTCACGACGTCGACCTCCTGCGCAGCGCGAGCGCGCCGTTCGACCTTGCCGAGTTCCTCGCCGGCCGCCAGTCGCCGGTGTTCTTCGGCTCCGGCATCAACAACTTCGGCGTGCAGGAAATACTCTCCGCGCTCACGCAATGGGCGCCGCCGCCGCAGCCGCGCGACGGCGGCTCGCGCATGGTCGAGCCGACCGAAGCGCCGTTCACCGGCTTCGTGTTCAAGATCCAGGCGAACATGGATCCGCGGCACCGCGATCGTATTGCCTTCTTCCGGGTGTGCTCGGGGCGCTATTCGCCGCAGATGAAAGTGCAGCACCGGCGGCTGGGCCGCGAGATGAAGCTCGGCAACGTGATGACGTTCATGGCGCAGGAGCGCGTGCAGAGCGAGGACGCGGTCGCGGGCGACATCATCGGCATCCACAACCACGGCCAGCTGCAGATCGGCGACACGCTCACCGAAGGCGAGGCGCTCGCGTTCACCGGCATTCCCTATTTCGCACCCGAGCTCTTCCGCGTCGCGCGCCCGCGCGACCCGTTCAAGGCCAAGCAATTGCAGAAAGGTCTGCGCGAGCTCGGCGAGGAAGGCGCGATCCAGGTGTTCGAGACCATCGTCGGCAACAACCTGCTGCTGGGCGCGGTCGGGCAGCTGCAGTTCGAGGTGGTCGCGGCGCGGCTTGCCACCGAATACAAGGTCGACGCGCTGTACGAGGACGCGGGCATCGCCACCGCGCGCTGGCTCACGTACCCCGACGAGAAAGTGCGCCGCGACTTCGAGCGGGACCGCTCGGCCTCGCTCGCAACCGACGTCGACGGCAATCCAGTTTATCTCGCGCCCAACAAGTTCAACCTGCAGGTGGCGATGGAGCGCTGGCCGCAGGTCGGCTTCCACGCAACGCGCGAGCACGGGCAGCGCATGACCCATCAATGAAAAACGGGCCCGAGGGCCCGTTTTTCATCCGTTCACGTTGCCCGGAGGCGGCGCGTTCGAAGGCGGATACGTCGACGGCGGATAGCTGCCGGGCACGGTTTGCGCAGGTCCGGGCGCGATCGTTCCGGGCGGCACGCCGTAACCCGGCGCGCTGGCGGCAGGCGATGGACCGCGCGGCGGATTGCCGCCGTCGGAAAGATTCGGCGGTGGATAATTCGGCGGCGGGTACGATGGCGCGGCAGGTGCCACGCGATACGCCACGCGTCCGGGCACTTGGTTGCCGCGGGCGTACATGCACTGCGCATACGCCATGTCGTAACGGCGCTGGGTGTCGGCATACGACCAGCCGGCCGCGTTGGCGCCGGCGGCGCTGCCGAAGAGCAGGCCGGTGCCCGCGCCCCACGCCGCACCGGCGCCCGCGTTGCCGGTCGCCGCGCCGATGGCAACGCCCGCCGCTGCGCCGAGGGCCGTGCCGAGCACGGCGCTGCCGACCGCGCTGTTCTGCGCGTTGACCGAAGCGCTCGACCCGCCGATCGATGCCGACGCGTATTGCTGACACGACGCCTGGTCGGCCTGGAACTGGTCCCAGCTCTTGGCGGGCCCAGGCATCACCGCGATATTCGGACCGGTAGGCACCGTCGCGCATCCGGCGAGCGCCAATGCGACAACCGCCGGCAGCAATGCAAAGCGAGTCTTCATGAGCTTCCTTCAGCCGCCGGGTGTGGGTTGCGGCGTCACCGGGATCCACGACCGGTTGCAGTTCTGCACGTACGGGAAGTAGCCCGCAGGATCGGTGCAGTAGTACCAGTAGTTGCTCGGCTGCGGGTTCGCGGCCGGCGGCGTCTCGTTGTAGTAGTACGTGGTGTCGCTTTCGTAACTCACGGGATAGCCGCCGTAGTAGTACGGATAGCCCCATCCCCACCACGGCCACGCCCAGTACGCGCCTACCGCAACCGCCGGCCAATAGTAGCCGCCGTAGTAGCCGCGCCAATACGGATAACGCCAGCCGCCGTACCAGCCGCGATAGCCGCCATGCCAGTAGCCGCCGCGGTAGTAGCCGCCGTGCCAGCCGCTGCCGCCGTGCCAGTTGCCGCTGCCGCCGTGCCAGCCGCCGCCGCCGCGGTACCCACCGCCCTGCCAGCTGCCGCCGCCCCCGCCGTGCCAGCTGCCGCCGCCGGAATAGCCCCGGCCGCCACCACCGCCACCACCGCCACCGGAATAGCCGCCACCGCCGTGGCCGCCGCCACCTCCGCCGCCGCCGCGCCCCTGCGCGTCGGCGCCGCTTGCGAACATCGCCGCAGCGGCAAGACACAGAATCGCGACGGTTTTCATGGAAAGTCCTCCTCAGTTGCAATTTACGACCCGGCTCGCTGCTGGCCGGTTCCTCGGGTTACCAATTGTTACTCGTACCCGCGCACCGTCCCGCGGCGAGCGCCCCGTACTCGAAAAACGCGCCCGCGCCGCGTCGGGTTGACATCGGCTCGCCACGGCTCAAAGTAGGTAACGCGCAGTCGACTAAACTATTCCTTTTTTGCACGCACCAACAACCACCATGGCCGCCGACACCCGCACCCCCGCCGAAGCCGCGATGGACGCCAACGCGCTCTATCGCGAGGAAATCATCACCGACCGCCGCGTCGGCACCATTCGCATGATGGTTCCCGTGAGGAGCGACGGCACCGCCGACGGCTCGCGCAAGACCGTGTATTCCGGCGAAGCCCAGATCATGACCAACATGGGCGCGCTGCCGGTGAGCTTCGACATCGAGGCCGATACCTTGGCGGACGCCGTTGCCAAGTACGGCGATGCCGCGCGCGCCGGGATCGAGCGAACGATGCGCGAGCTGCAGGAGCTGCGCCGGCAAGCCTCGTCCGGTCTCATCGTGCCGCCCGCCGGCGCTGCCAGCGCGCTGACCGGCGGCGGCCTGCCGGGCGGCGGCAAGATCCAGCTCCCGTAAAGCGGCGTTCGCGGCGACCGGCCGCACCGTTTCGTCGGCTGCCGCGAGCGTGGCAGCCCTTCTGACGGCACAATGCGCGGTGTGACAAACACCGCGATCCTCGCCGCCTCCGGCATGTTGCTCGTCGCCTATGCGCTCGAGCACTTCGGCCGTCACTTCCGCTTGCCAAGCGTGGTGCTGCTGATCGTCGTCGGGCTCATCGCGCGGCAAGTGCTCGAGTACTTCGGCCTGTTCTATCGCTGGGTCGAGCCGATCGTCCCCGTCGTCGGCACGCTCGGCCTCATCCTCATCGTGCTCGAAGGCGCGCTCGATCTCACCGTCACCAAGCAGCGCTTGCCGCTCATCATCCACTCCGCTGCCTCTTCGCTCGCGGGTTTCCTGTTATGCCTCGCGGCGTTCGCGCTGATGTTCGCCTACCTGCTGCATTTTCAGTCGCACATCGCGATCCTGATGGCGATTCCGTTCGCGGTGGTCAGCAGCGCGGTCGCCATTCCCAGCGCTGCCGGGCTCCCGGCCATGCGCCAGGAGTTCGTTGTTTACGAATCGTCGTTCTCCGACATCCTCGGCGTGCTCGTGTTCTACGCGTGGCTGGGCGGCGACGGCATCGGCGATTTCGCGGCCGACCTCCTGGGCGGCGGCGCGGCGTCGATCGTGGCTGCGCTCGTCGCCGGGCTCGCGCTGTTCTATTTCATCAACCAGATCGACGGTCACGTGCGCTTCTTGCCGCTGCTCGCCGGCCTCGTGTTCCTGTACGCGATCGGCAAGGAGATGCACCTGTCGCCGCTCATCGTCGTCCTGGTGTGCGGGCTCGTCATCAACAATCCGCGACTGCTCACGTGGCACCGGCGGCTGCGCCGCATGAAGACCGAGGCGTATGCGCAGACGCTGCAGGAGTTCAAGGGCCTCGTCGCGGAGCTGACCTTCGCGACCAAAAGCTTCTTCTTCCTGCTGCTCGGCTATTGGACCGACGTGACGTCGATGATCTCGGTGGAAGCGTGGCTGGTGGCCATCGCCGGCATCGCGTTCATCCTCGCGTCGCGCTGGCTGATCCTGAAGCTCCTGCGCCAGGACGGCGTGTCGCAGCTCGTGTGGATCGCGCCGCGCGGGCTCGTCACCGTGCTGCTGGTGCTGAGCGCGACCAGCAACGCGAAAGTGGAAAACTTTCCGTTCGGCTCGGTGATGCTCGTCGTGTTGGTCACGGCAGCGCTGACCGGATTCGCGCATCGCGGCGCGCACCCCGAGCCCGCCGCGGCAGTGCCGCCGCCCGCCCAAGAAAGCTCGCCGACGCCGACCTCGTAGCTCATCCATGCGGATGATGGTGGGCCGCGTCCACGCTCGCCGATCATGACGGCGTCACTTGTCCTCGCGAAAGACGCCCATGTCCACGACCGAGCTTGCCGACGATGCCGCCTATGCCGCGGCGCTCGACGAATTGCAGTGCCTCATGCGCAGCGCACCCGGCACACCCGGCGCCCGACGCTTCGATGCGCTCCTCGTGCTCATCGAGGAGTACGAAGCGCGCCGCGATGGCTACGATCTCGCACGGATGAAGCGAGCGCTCGCTGACAGCGGATAGCGCCCGCGACATAGGATGCACGATGTGCCCGCCGCGTCGGAGGCGTCCGACAGGTGAATCGAGCGCCGGCCTATCGGTCGCACGGGGCTGTCCTGCCAACATGACCCCCATCGTCATCTTTGGCACAAGGAATCCATCATGCCCCTGCGTACCGTGCTTCAGCGCATCGACGTCAAAGCCGCCGGCTTGCTCGCGGGCCTCGCGCTTGCCTTCCCCGCGCATGCGGCGTCGTTCGATCCTCGCACCATCGACTGGGCCGCCCTGCCGGCGCGCGACTGGGTGCTGATGGCCTCGCTGGTCCTGCTGGCGGTTGCCGTGGCGTTGCGCCTGATGCGCCGCGATACGGCGCCCGACGCAGGCGCCGATGCCCCGGACCTTCGCTGGTGGCGCAGACAGTGAGCGCGGCCATGACCACGCGCAATGACACGCGCTGGTTCAAAGGCGCTTTCGTGTTCTTCGCGGCGAGCGCGGTGCTCGGGCTCGGCTTCGTCGTCCTCGGCCCGGTCGCGCTGATCCGTCTCCTCGGCCTCGTGGCGCTCTTATGCGCGGCGCTTGGATGCGCGCTCGAGCTGTGGGCGCTGCGCCGCTTCGATCCGCGCGCCTATGCGGTGGTTCGCGCGCGCATGCGACGCGAGCCGCGCACCGCGTGGGCCGCGCGCCGGCCGGCCGTGCTGCACTCGGTGATCCTGCAGCGGCGACCGGCGCAAGTCCTCTAGCAGTTAGAGCAGCGAGTCGGTCAGGCGCGCGAGGTTTTCCAGCGCACGCCGCGCCAACGGCGTGCGCGCGCGCTCTTCACGCGTCACCACGTCGCAGTTCGCGAGGTAGTGATCCTCGATCCGCCGCAGGTCGGCGACCACCCTGCGATCGCAGATCAGCACGCTCACCTCGGCGTTGAGCGCGAACGAGCGGATGTCGAGATTGCTCGAGCCGATGAGCGCGACGTCGTCGTCGACGCTCATGTGCTTCGCGTGCAGGAAGCTGCCGTGGTGGCGCCGTATGGTGACGCCGGCGCGCAGCATCGCGTCGTAGAACGACTGCTGCGCGAGCTGCACCATGGGCTTGTTCGATTCGGCGTCGACGATGAGCACGACGGTGACGCCGCGCCGCGCGGTGCTGGTCATCGCCGAGAGGAAGGGCTCGCTCGGTATCACGTAGGGAGAGGTCAGCACCACGCGCGAACGCGCGCCGTACATGAGCGCGATCATCACCGCCTCCGCCGTGCCCTCGTTGTAGCCGGGCCCGCTCGGCACCACCTGCGCGAGGCCCCAGCGCAGCTCGTTCTCCGCGCCCGGGGACAGGTCGGATTCCTCGGGCACCGTGCCCGTCTCGAGGTAACGGTCGCCGAGCAGCACGGCATCGAGGTGGCGCACGATAGGCCCCGTCGTGCGCACCAGCATTTCCTCGTTGACCATGCCGCGGTTGGCCGTCGGGCTCACGATGTTCTGCGAACCGAAGAAGGCGCATTCACCGTCGACCACGACGATCTTGCGATGATTGCGCAGGTCGAAGCGCGCGGCGTTGGGACCCCACAAGCGCAGCGGCATGACGGAGATGACCTCGGCGCCTGCGGCGCGCAGGCGCGGTCCCAGGTATTTCAAGCCCTCGCGCGATCCGATCGCATCCATCAGCACGCGCACCGCGACCCCGCGTTTCGCGGCGCGCTCGAGCGCGTCGGCGACACGGCTGCCGACATCGTCGTATTCGAAGATGTAGAACAGCATGTGCACGTAGCTGCGCGCCGCCTCGACGTCGGCGATGATGCGGGCGATCGCGTCGTCGTATTTCGGCAGCAGCGTGAAGTCGTTGCCGCCGATGATCGGGAACTCGGACAGCCGATCGGCGAGGCGCAGCGCAGGCACGAGCTCCGGCGATACCGCGAACGCGATGGTCGCCTCGAACGACGATGCGCGCGGCGCGAGCTTGCGCACGAGCTCGAAGACCTGCCGCTGGATGCGGAAGCGGCGCCGCGGCATGTACGCGCGGCCGATGAGCAGATAGAGCAGCACGCCCGGCCACGGCAGGAAGAAGATCAGCAGCAGCCACGCGCGCGCGGCGCTGGGCGGCCGCCGCTGCGGCACGTAAACCAGCGCGGCGACGCGCAAGATCCACTCGCTCGTGACATAGACGAGGCCGAGGTCGAGGTTACGCAGCGCGGTTTCGAACGGCATGGGCGGCGCAGGGCAGTGCGCGAGGCAGCGCATGGTAACGTAGCCTCTTGTCCGCCGACTTCACCATCGTCCACAACCTCGCACAACAGCGCTTCGAAGCCGCACTGCCGGCCGGTCTTGCGCACGCCGATTACAGGCGGATCGGCAACACCCTCAACATGATCCACACCGAGGTGCCGGCGCCGGACGACAATCGCGGCGTCGCGGCGGAGCTCGTCACCGTCGCGCTCGATTACGCACGCGCCAACGGCCTGTCGATCACGCCGACTTGCCCGTACGTGCGCGCATACATGCGCAAGCATCCCGAGACGCACGATCTCCTCGCGCGCGGCGCGCGGCTGTAACCGCTAGAATAAACGTTCCATCACTGCCCGCCGGCGGAAAACCGCCGGCGCTTCGCGCATGGTTGCCGCCACCACCTACGAAGAGCTCGCGCGCCACATCACCGACACCTATCCTGGGCTCCCCGACCGCTTGCAGGGCATCGCCCGCTTCGTGCTCGGCAATCCGGACGCGATCGCATTGTCGACGGTCGCCGAGATCGCGCGCGAGGCGGGGGTCCCGCCGTCGGCAGTGATCCGCTTTGCCAACGCCGTGGGCTACTCCGGCTTTTCCGAGATGCAGCGGATCTATCGCGAGCGGCTGGTGGCACGCTCGGCGACGTACCGCGAGCGCATCGAGCAGTTGCGCAAGACCGGCGGCGACCAGGGTCACGTGCTGCCGCAGCTCGTCGACAGCTCGATCCACGAGCTCGAGCGCCTGCGCGAGCACCTCGACCCGCGCCGCCTGCGCGCCGCCGCCGATCTCGTGCTCGAGGCGGATGCCGTATTCCTCCTCGCGCAGAAGCGGGCGTTCGCGGTCGCGGCGTACCTCGCTTACGGCCTTGCCCAGCTCGAGTTTCCCGCGTTGCTGCTCGATTCGGTGGGCGGCATGCTGCGCCAGCAGGCGGGCATGGTACGCCGCGGCAACGTGCTGATCGCGGCCAGCTTCCGCAATTACACGCAGGACGTAGTGGATGCCGCCGAAACGGCGCATGCCGCCGGCGCTTCGGTCATCGCCATCACCGACCAGGCGGTGTCCCCGCTCGCGCGCGCGGCACGCGTCACGCTGCTCGTCGGCGACGATCCGACGGTGCAGTTCCGCTCACTCGTGGCGCCGCTGTGCGCGGCGCAGGCGCTGGTCATGGCGCTCGGCTACGCGATCGCCGAGCGCAACGGACGCAAGGCGAAGAAAAAACGCGGCCAGCCCTATTGACATCCGTTATGAATAGAATGAATATTCTAATAACAAGAATAACAGAACGTTCCGACCGCCGCTTCCGGGGTGTGCCGGCGGTCGACGAAGGAGCAGATGCGATGCCGCATATGATGGAAGAACATCCGGAGGAAGAGACGCAAACCTTCTCGCTGGAAAAGGGGCGCGAGCTTCGCCACGCCCCTCCTTTGAAACTCAGTGCAGCCGTTCGCGCGACTTGCGAGCCGCGTCCGACAACGTCCGCCGAGCGCCGCTCCCCCGCGACTGCGGCGCGCGCCGCGCCTGCCAAAAGCGGTAGATGAGAACCGAGGCGACCGCGAGCTCTTCGACGAGGCTCGCGCGCTTCTCCTTGTCGTCGATCCATTCCGCGAACTCGGGATCTTGATCGCCGAACGCGAGCGCTTCGATGGGGAAGATCCAGTCGCGCGCGTCCTCGGCGTCGTATAGCGGCTGCCACGCTTCGTCGCGCAGCTTGACCCCGGCCATGTAGCCTTCGCACCACGCGGTGCCTTCCGGCGGCTGGCGATCGTCGGCCTTCTTTTCCTCGGGCAGGTACAAGAGCGGCTTGAAGCGCGTCGGCGATTCGGCGAGCGTGCGCTGGATCCCGACCATGTGACGCAGGATCAGCGCCATGATGTGCTGCGCCTCACCGCTGTTGCCGTAGGCCGGTGTCGCGCTGCGGCCGCCGTCGCTCCATACCTGCGGCAACCATTCCGAAGGCTGGATCGACTCCGGCCCGCTCACGATGGCGGCGAGAAAGCCGTCGAGCATCTCGAGGTCCATGCAGTCTTCGGGGACGGCATCGGACGCGAGGAAGCCTTCGAGCTCGTCGAGCTCGGCGTCGGACAACGGCTCGTCGAGGGCTCGCGTGTCAGTGCTCATCGGGGGGGTTCGGGTTACCAGCGAGCTCTATTATATGATTGCCCGCGCCGCAGGTCCGGCCGACCTGAAACTGAGGGCATGGTACCGAACTGCGATTTCGACGCCGTGATCGTGGGCTCGGGCGCCACCGGAGGCATTGCCGCCTGGGCGCTCGCCGGCAGAGGCTTGCGTGTTGCGGTGCTCGAGGCCGGCCCCGATCTCGGCGATGCGATCTACGCGACGTCGGCCCTGGGACGCGCGGCGCAACTCGCGCGCGCATGCTTCGCCAACCGCCAGCAGGTCCAGCGGCGGCATCCGGTGTATTGGATGACCAACCCGCGTCTGTTCGTCTCCGATCGCGACAATCCCTACACCACGCCCGACGAGGCGCCGTTCGCGTGGATTCGCGGGCGGCAGGTCGGCGGCCGCACGCACTTGTGGGGCGGCGTGTGCCTGCGCTTTTCCGACCACGAGTTCGCCGGGCGCGAGCGCTGGCCGGTCACGCATCGCGACCTCGATCCGTTTTACGGACGCGTCGAGCGCCTGCTCGAGGTCTGCGGCGACCGCGACGGCTTGGCCCAACTGCCCGACGGCGAATTCGCCGAGGCAAGCGCACTGTCGCCGGGCGAAGCGCACATGCGCGATGCGCTCGCGCGACGCTTCGGCCGGCGGCTCGTCGTGTCGCGCGGCATTCGCGCCGGGCGCCGCGGCGAGCCCGGACACGCGGCGAGCCGGCTGTCGTCGAACCGAACGTCGCTCGCCGCGGCGATGGCCACCGGGCGCGTCACGCTGCGCAGCGACACCGTGGTCGCACGAGTCACCGCCGACGTCGCGACCGCGCGCGCGACGGGCGTGGAATGTGTCGACGCGCGAACCGGCGCCGGGACGACGCTGCGGGCCCCGCTCGTCGTGCTGTGCGCATCCGCGATCGAGAGCGTCCGCATCCTGCTCAATTCGCGCCCGATCGGAGCGACCTCCGGCCTGCTCGGGCGCGGCGTCATGGATCACATTGCGTGCAGCACGAGCTTCCACCTGCCGGGCTTGCCGGAGGCCACGGGCTGTGCGCTCCTGGGCAGCGACGGTGCGCTCATCCCGCGCTACGCGTTCGACGGCGACGAAGGCGGCTATGGCTACTGGGGCGGCGTGAGTCGCGCGGGCATCGCACGCTGGTTGCGGCGGCGTCCGCGTGACGCGCTCGGCTTCCTGTGCGGCATGGGCGAGGCCGTGCGCGACGACGACAACCGCGTCACGCTCAATGGCGCGCGTGCGGACAAGTGGGGCGTGCCCTGCGCGCACATCCGTTACGCCTGGCACGCCGACGACCATCGGCTCGCACGACGCATCCGCGACGACGCGGCCGCGATGATCGCGGCGTGCGGCGGAGAAACGGCGACCACCGCGCAAGTGATGAAGCTGCCGCGCGGATCGCGTGCCGCGCGCGAGATCGATCGCCGTTGCGAGATGTCGCCGCCGGGACTCTTCGTGCACGAGGTCGGCGGCGCGCGCATGGGCGAGGACCCGCGCCGCTCGGTCGCCGATCCTTTCGGCCGCGTCTGGGATTGCGCGAACGTCGTGCTCGGCGACGGCGCGACGTTCGTCACGTCGGGGTGGCAGAACCCCACGCTCACCGAGATGGCGCTTTGCCTGCGTGCCTGCGAGCATGCCGCCGATCGCCTGCGTGCAGGTGCGCTGTGAACCTCGCGCGCCGCTATCTCATCACCGGGTCGCGCGGGGCGTTCGGCAGCGCATTGAAGCAAGAGCTCGAACGCGCCGGCGCTGTCGTCACCGCCGCCCGCTTCGCCGAGGACTGGGACTACGCGAACTACGACTTCTTCTCTTCACAAGCGATGCGCGACATCGACGTGCTGATCCTCGCGCACGGCGCGAAGGATGAATCCGCGATGGCGGCCAACTTCACGTCCTTCGTCGCGATCGCGGAGCGTTTTCGAGCCGCGCGCGCGCATGCGGAGATCTGGGGCGTGGGCTCGGAAGTCGAGCTGCATCCCGCACCGGCCCGCTTCGCGAGCTATCTCGAATCGAAGCGCGCGTTCGCGCGCTACGCGGCATCGCTGTACCGCGACCAGAGCATCACGTACCGGCACATCGTGCCGGCGGCGTTTCGCTCGCGCATGGGCGGGGGCCTGATCTCCGCGCGCACCGCCGCGCGCTGGGCGCTGGCACTCGTGCGCCGCAACTGGAAATACGTGCCGGTGACGTACACGGGCATCGCGTATCTCAACTACCCGCGCTTTCGCAGGCTCGCTAGCGAAGCGCGTGGGCGAGGTTGATCGCGAGGCCGAACAGGATCACGGCGCCGGCCTGATGCGCTGCCGCGAGCGGCAGCGGCACGACCAGCAGCAGCGTGGCGATGCCGAGGCCGATCTGCAGACCGAGCATGGCGAGCAGCAGATTGGCGCCGCGTTGCGCGCTCGGCGATGCCTGCTGCGAGCGAATCACCTTCCACCACACGATCGGGACGCAGATCGCCAGCGCGAGCGCGAGCGCGCGGTGATCGAATTGCACGGTGGCCATGTTGTAGAAGAAATTCTTCCACCACGGCTCGATCATCATGATCTCCGGCGGCACCAGCGCGCCGTTCATGAGCGGGAAGGTGTTGTAGGCGAAGCCCGCGCGAATGCCGGCGACGAAGCCGCCGGTCACCACCATCGCGAACACGAGCGCGACGAGCGCGAGGCCGGCGCGGCGCAGGCCGGCATCGCGTGACTGCACCGGCCGCAGCAGCGACAACGCGACCCACAGCGTCGCCCCGAAGATGACGAAGGCGAGCGCGAGATGCGCGGTGAGCCGGAACTGCGACACGCGCGGGTCGTCGACGAGGCCGCTCTTCACCATGTACCAGCCGAGCGCGCCCTGCAATCCGCCGAGCACGAAGATGACGGCGAGCCTCGCGCCATAGCCCCGCGGAATCTCGCGCCGCAACGCGAACCAGACGAAGGGAACCAGGAACGCGACGCCGATCAGCCGGCCGAGCAGGCGATGCGCGTACTCCCACCAGAAGATGCGCTTGAATTCGCCGAGCTCCATGCCGCGGTTGACGAGCTGGTATTCGGGTGTCGCCTGGTATTTCGCGAACGCCGCGTCCCAGTCGGCTTGCGACAGCGGCGGCAATGCGCCGACGATGGGCTGCCATTCGGTGATCGACAGCCCGGAGTGGGTGAGGCGCGTGACGCCGCCCACCACGACCATCGCGAACACCAGTGCGCAGCACGCGAGAAGCCACACGGCGATCGCGCGCCTGGCGCCCGTTTGCGTGGATTGGGAATACGCCGCGCGGCCCGCGACGGCGGAAGAAGGACCTGCCACCCGCTAATTATCCCATGGCGGTCGCGAGCGACCGCCACCGGTAAAATAGCGCGATGTTGTCGCGCTCCATCGCAGCCGCTCTCATCCTCGCGTACGCCGGCGCCGCGAGCGCCGAGGTCACGGTCACCGACGCGTGGATCCGCGGCACGGTTCCCGGTCAGCGCGCGACCGGCGCCTTCATGCAGCTGCGCAGCACGACCAATGCGACCCTGGTGGGAGTGACCACGCCGGCGGCCAAGGCGGCCGAGATCCACACAATGGTCAACGACGCCGGCGTCATGAAAATGCGCGCGATCGCTTCCCTTGCGCTGCCCGCGGGCAAGACCGTGGAGATGGGACCGGGCGGCTATCACGTCATGCTGCTCGACCTCGCCAAGCCGATGAAGGAGGGCGAGACAGTCCCGGTCACGCTCACGTTCGCCGACGCCGACGGCCGCACGACCACGCAGGAAGTGCGGGCCACGGTGCGCGCGCTCACCGCGGGGCCGATGAAACACTAGCCGGCTCCTCCTGCGCCGCACAACGCGATACGCGTTGACACCCTGGCTTTCAAGGGTTAACAATTGGTCCGGCCACTTGACCAGAGCCTTCGCGGGACGGCAAACGCGGCGGCGCGGCCGATCAACTTTCACGAGGAGGATCACGACGATGCGACAAGTCATTCGCGCGCTGCTGCGTGGCGTTCCCGCGCTCGCGCTCGCTGTTTCGGCGGCGGCGCTCGCGCAGGCGCCCATCACCCTGCACGGTGCCGTGCAGTTCAACGACGACCACGCGTTCACCAAGGCGCTGGTGCGCTTCCAGGAGCTCACCGCGAAGTACTACGGCAAGCCGATCAACTTCGTCCTGCACAAGAACAGCGAGCTCGGCCTCGAGAAGGACTACTTCGCGTACATGAACCAGGGCATATCGGTCGACTACGGCATCGTGTCGCCGGCGCACATGTCCACGTTCAGCAAGGCGGCGCCGTTCATCGACGCGCCGTTCCTGTTCCGCGACCTCGACCACTGGAACAAGGTGCTCGACGCCGACACGCTGAAGCCCATCGCCGACGAGGTCTCGGCCAAGGGCGAGGTGATGCTGATCGGCTTCGCGGGCGGCGGCACGCGCAACATCTTCGCCAACAAGCCGGTGCACAACCTGCAGGAGATGAAGGGCCTCAAGGTCCGCGTGCAGGGGGCGCCAATCTGGAGCAAGACGTTCGCCGCGATCGGCATGTCGCCGACCGTGATCGCATACGACGAGATCTACAACGCGATCCAGAACGGCGTCATCCAGGCCGGCGAGAACGAGGCGGCCGGTGTAGAGGCGATGAAGTTCTACGAAGTCGGGCCCAACCTCAACATGACGCAGCACGCGATCACGATCCGGCCGATCTGCTTCTCCGGCAAGACATTCAAGAAGCTGCCGCCCGACCTGCAGGCCGCGATCCTCAAGGCGGGCAAGGAAGCCGGCGTCTACGGCCGCCAGGTCGAGTCGGGCGAGGACAGCAAGAAGCTCGAGGCGATGGAAAAGGCCGGCAAGCTGAAGCGCATTCCGTTCGCGGATCGCGCGCAGATGAAAAAGCTCGCGGACCCTGTGATGGCCGATTACGCGAAGGAGATCGGCGCCACGGAGATCTACAACAAGATCAACTCCATGTAATGCGCGCGCCGCCGAACCGTCGCAAGGCGCGAGCCACGCCCCCTCGCGGGGCAGCGAGGCGAACCAATGGAATGAGCTCGCGAGCGTGGGGGTAGTTGCAGCTACAGTGGGGCCGGCGCAAGCGAGGCAGTACTTGCGCCGGTCTTTTTTTGCCTGCGTGAAAGAGTCCGCATGAAGAAAGCGATCGACGTCTACTACCATTTGCTCAACGTGCTGCTGGTGGCGGCGGTCACATTGCTCATCCTGCCGGTGACCTTGCAGATGATCTCGCGCCTCACCGGCTTGATTCCGGCGTGGATCTGGACCGAGGAGATGGCCCGGTTCCTGTTCATCTGGATGGTGATGCTGGGCGCGATGATCGGCGTGCGCGACGGCACGCACTTCGACGTCGACGTGTGGCCGGATCTTCCGCCGCGCGTCGATGCCGGCCTGCGCATCGCGTCGATGCTGTTCGTGCTCGTGTTCGCGCTGGTGTTTGTCTACTACGGCATCAAGTTCGTGCAGTTCGGATGGAACCAGACCTCCGAGCTCGCGGACCTGCCGATGACGTACATCTTCATCGCCTGGCCGCTGACCGGCGCCACGTGGCTGATCTTCGGGCTCGAGCGGCTCGCGCGCGACGCCCGCATCGTGAGGTACGGGCCGCCGCGCGAAAAGGCGGAGCCCGAGCGTGATCTCGCGACCGGAAGCCTGGTATGAGCGGCGCGATGATGTCGCCGGCCATGGCCGCGCTGTGGCTGTTCGGCAGCTTCTTCTTGCTGATGATCCTGCGCGTGCCGGTGGCGTTCGCGCTGGGCCTCGCGTGCCTGCCGGTGTTGATCGTCGAGCCGCGTCTGTCGCCGCTCGTGATCTTCAACACCACGTTCAAGGCGTACAACTCGTTCATCCTGCTCGCAGTGCCGTTCTTCCTGCTCACCGCGAACCTGATGAACGTCGGCGGCATCACCGACCGGCTCGTGCACCTGTCGCGAACGATGGTCGGGCATTTCCCCGGCGCGCTCGCGCAGATCAACGTGCTGCTGTCGGTGTTCTTCGCGGGCATCTCCGGGTCGTCGACCGCGGATGCCGCGAGCCAGGGCAAGATCTTCATCGAGGCGCAGGTCAAGGAAGGCTACGACCTCTCGTTCTCGATCGCCATCACAGCGGTATCAGCCGTGCTCGCCGTGATCATCCCGCCGTCGATCCTGATGGTGGTGTGGGGCGGCGTGCTGCAGGTGTCGATCGGCGCGCTGTATCTCGCGGGCGTGATTCCCGGCCTGCTGATCGGGCTCGCGCAGATGGCGACGGTGCATGCGTACGCGAAGATCCGGCATTACCCACTGTATCCGCGGTCGAGCTTCAAGGAGTTCCTCAAGGCGGGAGCGATCGCGGTGCCCGCGCTGATGACGCCGTTCATCGTCGTCGGCGGCATCCTGCTCGGCTGGTTCACCGCGACGGAATCGGCGGCGGCGGCGGTTTTGTACGCCGCGGTGCTGTCGCTCGGCTTCTATCGCGAAATGGACCGCAAGCAGCTGTGGCATGCGCTGCTCGAAACCGGCAAGCTCTCGGCGGTCGCGCTGTTCTGCGTGGGCACGGCGTCGGTGTTCGGATGGCTGCTCGCCTATTTCCAGATCCCGCGGGCGCTGCTCGCCAACGTGACGTCGTGGGGCCTGGGTTCGATCGGTGTCGGCTTCTTCATCGTCGGCGTGTTCCTGGTCGTCGGCTGCTTCCTCGACGCGATTCCGGCGATCATCATCGTGGGCACCGTTTTGCAGCCGCTCGCCGACTCGGTGCACATGCACCCGGTGTCGTTCGCGATCATCAGCATCGTCGCGCTCGCGTTCGGGCTGGTGACGCCGCCGTACGGGCTGTGCCTCATGATCTCGTGCGCGATCGCGAAGGTGCGATTGCGCTACGCGCTCAAGGACACGCTGATCATGCTGGTGCCGATGCTGCTGGTGCTGGCGGCGATGATCATCTGGCCGCAGATTCCGCTGCTGCTGCCGGCGCTGATCCGGCCGGATTTCCTGAACTAGCGCTATCTTTCGCGGACCAGCGGCACGAATCGCACGGCGATCGTGCGCCGCGTGACGGTGCGGCCGTCGACACCTTTGGTGATAACGACCAGCTCCTGGCCGCCGTAACGGCTGCCGACCGGTATCACCATGCGGCCGTTCGGCGCCAGCTGATCGACGAGCGGCTGCGGGACATGGTCGGGGGCCGCGGTGACCACGATCGCATCGAACGGCGCGGCGTCCGGCCATCCCTGGTATCCATCGCCGATGCGAACCTCGACGTTGGCGTAGCCCAGATCGGCGAGCACCGTGCGTGCGCGCTCGCCGAGCGGCGCCACGATCTCGATGCTGTACACGCGCGCGGCGCATTGCGCGAGTACCGCCGCCTGGTAGCCCGAGCCCGTGCCTACCTCGAGCACGCGCGAGTCGGGCGTGACGTCCGCGAGCTCGGTCATGAGCGCGACGATGAACGGCTGCGAGATGGTCTGCCCGTGACCGATCGGCAGCGGATTGTCGTGGTACGCGCTGCGCGCGAGGTCGGGCGGCACGAAGCGATGGCGCGGCACCGAGCGGATCGCGCGCTCGACGCACGCGGAGAGCTGTGCGCGGCCGGTGTCGTCGCGCGTGGCGCGCATGTAGGCGACCACCTGATCGGCGAGGCGCGCGCGTTGGGCGTCGAAGTCATCGGCCGCGGATACGTCCATCGGCCCGACCACGAAGTTGGCGGCGAGAAGCAAGCGGCGGATGGCGCTCGTGACCATCGCTTGTGGCGAAGCGGTTGCCGATGCATCTATCATTCTCCTCCTCGCCGGAGTTGTCCATGGAGTCAAGCCATGCTGCGCCATACGCGTCTGTCGCCGGGGTTTGGGATCGAGGTTTCGGGCGTGGATCTTTCGCGGCCGCTGTCCGACCGCGAGTTCGCCGAGATCGAGCGCGCGTTCTACGACAACCAGGTGCTCGCGTTGCGCGCGCAGGAGATCACGGCGAAGCAGTTCGTCGCGTTCGCGCGGCGCTTCGGCCCGCCGCAGCCGCACGTCATCGACCAGTTCCATCACCCTGAAGATGCCAACATCCTCATCCTGTCCAACGTGAAGAAGGACGGCAAGCCCACGGGACTGCAGGACGCGGGATCGTATTTCCACACCGACTATTCCTATCTCGCGGTGCCCGCCCGCGCGACCACGCTGTATTCGCGCGTGGTGCCGAAGGTGGGCGGAGACACGCTGTTCGCCAATCAGCAGGCCGCGTACGACGACCTGCCCGATGCGATGAAGAAGCGCATCGAGCCGCTGATCGCGGTCCATCACTACGGCAACCGCAACGACCTCGACGAGCACAGCCGGACCGTCGCCTCCGTTCTGACCGAGGACCAGAAAGCGAAGATGCCGCTCATCACGCATCGCATCGCGCGACCGCATCCGGTAACGGGCCGCACCTGCCTGTATGCCGTGTCGGGCAGCTCGTTCGGCATCCTCGGCATGCCCGACGACGAGGCGCGCGATCTGCTCGACGAGCTCGCTGCGCACTCGACTCAGGAGAAGTACCAGTTGCGCTTCAAGTACGGCATGGGCGACATCGTGGTATGGGACAACGCGGCGCTGCTGCATTCGGCGACCCTCACCGACCCCGACGACGCGCGCACGCTGTGGCGCGTCACCGTGCTCGAAACGGCGGACGACGCCGCCGCGCCCGACGTCCTGGCGCAGGCGTTCTCCGGCGCGATGTAATATTCGGACGATATGCGCCGGCCCGCGTTCATCGCCGTGTTGTGTCTCATGCTGCTCGCGCTGCAGCACGAGGCGTACGTGCACCCGTTGACGCACATCGGCATGCCGCACGACACGGGGCTCGTCAACGCACAAGCCGACGCCGCCTGTGTCGAATGCGCGTTGCTCGCGGGCGGTTTCGATCTCGCGCAGGCCACGCTCGTGCCGCACGTATCCGACGCGCCGCCGTCGGACGTCATCTTCCAGTCGTATCACTCGCGCGCGGGGGAAGTGCCCGCGTGGTTCGAGAGCCGCGCACCGCCCACGCTCCTCTGACCGACGCTTGAATCGATGCCGCGCGCAATTCGCGCGGCGTCGCTCCATTCCCGTGACGAGGAGAATCGCATGTCCATCCGATGGTGGACGCAAGCCGCCCTGGCGCTTGCGTTCGGCTGTGCCACCGCCGCGCACGCCGCGAGCGACGCGGATCTCGACGCTATACGCAACGAGATCAAGCAATTGAAGGAGCAGTACGAGGCGCGCATCCGCGCGCTCGAGGATCGATTGAAGGCGGCGGAGACCCCGCCTGCGCCCGCCGCGCCGCCGGTTGCCGAGGCGGCCGCGCCACCACCGCCGGCATCGGGCATCGCCGCGTTCAACCCGGCGATCTCCGCGGTGCTGCAGGGCGCGTACATCAACCTGTCGCAGGATCCGCACAAGTACATGCTCGCGGGCTTCGTGCCGAGCGGCGACATCGCGCCCGGTCCGCGAGGCTTCAGCATCGCGGAATCCGAGCTCAACCTCTCCGCGAGCGTCGATCACCTGTTCTCCGCGGCGCTGACGTTCTCGTTGTCGCCCGAGAACACGGTCGAAGTCGAGGAGGCGTATGCGGTGGCAACCGCGTTGCCTTACGGCATCACGCCGAAGTTCGGCCGCTTCTTCTCGGGACTCGGCTATCTCAATCAGCAGCACCAGCACGTGTGGGATTTCTACGATGCGCCGCTCGTCTATCAGGCCTTCTTCGGCGGCCAGTACACGCAGAACGGCGTGCAGGTGAAGTGGGTCGCACCCACCGATACCTACCTCGAGATCGGCGGCGAAGCCGGCAGCGGCACCAACTTTCCCGGCAACGACCGCAACAAGAACGGCGTCGGCGATTGGGTCGCATACGTGAATGCAGGCGGCGACGTCGGCGCCAGCAACAGCTGGCTCGCGGGAGTTTCCTACCTGCAAACCGCCGCCAGCGACCGCGCATTCTCGATCGTCGATACGAGCGGCATCGACACGCCGGCAAGCTTCACCGGCCGCAGCCGCATCGCGGTGGCCGATTTCGTCTGGAAGTGGGCGCCCAACGGCAACGCGACCAACCAGAACTTCAAGCTGCAGGGCGAGTACATGTGGCGCCGCGAGAACGGCGACCTCGCGTACGACTCGAGCGTGAACCCGAATGTCGCGGGAACGTCGAGCTACGGCTCGCGGCAAAGCGGCTTCTACGTGCAAGGCGTGTACCAGTTCATGCCGGAGTGGCGGGCCGGCGCGCGCTACGACCGGCTCGACCCGGGCAGCGTGAGCTACGGCGACAACGGCGCGTATTTCGGCGCCGTCGATTTCCATCCGCAGCGCACGTCGCTGATGGTCGACTGGACGCCGTCGGAATTCTCGCGGCTGCGCTTGCAGTACTCGCAGGCGAAGGTCATTCCCGGCGTCACCGACAACCAGTGGTTCCTGCAATACATCCTCACCCTCGGCGCGCACGGCGCGCACCGCTTCTAGGAACGATCATGATCCGCTATCTCATTGCGACGCTCTCGCTTGCCGCATCAACCGCTGCCTGGTGCGCCGTCAACGTCTTCGCCACCGTGCCCGAATGGGGCGCGCTCGCGCAGGAGCTCGGCGGCGACAAGGTCAACGTCTACGTCGCCACCAATGCCTTGCAGGACCCGCATCACGTCGAGGCGAAGCCGAGCCTCATCGCACGCGCGCGCAGCGCCGACCTCGTCGTCGCCACCGGCGCGGAGCTCGAGATCGGCTGGCTGCCGCTCGTCACGCAACAGGCGGGCAATCCGAAGATCCAGCCGGGCAAGCCCGGATACTTCGAGGCCGCGCGCTACGTCACGCTGCTCGACAAGCCCGCGCGCCTCGATCGCGCCGAAGGCGACGTGCACGCGGCAGGCGACCCGCACATCCAGACCGATCCGCGCAACATCCTGAAGGTCGCGCAGCCGCTCGCGGCCAAGCTCGCCGAGATCGATCCCGCGAACGCTGCGTACTACGCCGACCGCGGCACGGCGTTCGCGGAAAAGTACGGCGCGGCGATCCGCAATTGGGAAAAGGACGCGGCGTCGTTGCGCGGCGCGCCGATCGTGGTCCAGCACAAGGCGTTCACGTATCTCATCGCTTGGCTGGGAATGAACCAGGTCGCAGCGCTCGAGCCCAAGCCCGGCGTCGAACCTACGACCGCGTACTTGAGCGAAGTGCTCGACATCATCAAGCAGAAGCAGCCGAAGATGGTGATTCGCGCGGCTTACCAGAGCGATCGCGCGTCGCAATGGATCGCCGAGCGCGCGAATATCCCGGCGGTCGCGCTGCCCTTCACCGTCGGCGGCGACGCGCAGGCGAAGGATCTCTACTCGCTGTTCGACGACACCATCGCGCGCCTGCGCAGCGGAGCGTCGCAATGAGCGGCGCAGGGCCGTCCCAAGGCGCGAACTCCACCCCCTCCGGGCGCAGCGAGCCCGGTGCGCGGCCGAACGTGGGGGCACTATGACGTTCGGCAACGAGGCGTCGATCATCCTGCCGGCACTATGCGCGGGCATTCTGGTGTGCGCGACGCACGTGCCGCTCGGCACGCAGGTGCTCGCGCGCGGCATCGTGTTCATCGATCTTGCCATCGCGCAGATCGCCGGCTGCGGCGTCGTGCTCGCCGATCAGCTCGGATTCGAAGCGGAAGGATTCGCGGTACAAGTCGCGGCGCTCGCCGCCGCGCTCGCGGGCGCGCTGCTGCTCACGTGGACCGAGCGCGTGTTCGCCGAAGTGCAGGAGGCGGTGATCGGCGTCGTGTTCATTCTCGCCGCCACCGGCGGCGTGCTCCTGCTCGCAGGCAACGTGCACGGCGGCGAGCACCTGCGCGACCTGCTCGTGGGACAGATCCTGTGGGTGCAGCCGTCGCGCCTGGTGTGGGTTGCGCTCGTGTACGCGGCGATTCTCGCGCTGTGGTTCGGGTTTCGCACACGAATGCCGCGCGCCGGCTTCTACGTGCTGTTCGCGATCGCGGTCACGTTGTCGGTGCAGCTCGTCGGCGTCTATCTCGTGTTCGCGTCGCTGATCGTGCCGCCGCTCGCCACGCGCCGCATGACGCGCGGCCGGCTCGCCGTCGCCTGGGCGATCGCCGTCGCCGGCTATGCGTGCGGGCTCGTGCTGTCCACGATGTGGGATTTGCCGAGCGGTCCGGTCATCGTGTGGATGCTGGTCGCGCTCGGTGTCGCGACGGACTTCGCGCTGCGCGTCAGCGCCCGTTCGTTGCGCCCAGCGTGAGCGCCGCGTTGGACAATGCCTGCTGGTACTCGGCCTGCTTGCTCGCGTCGAACTGCGGCGATCCCGGCGCGTTCGCCTGCGTGAACTCGTACGGGTAGAGCTCGAGGATCTGGATGTGATTGGCGAGCGCGTATTGCAGGAGCTTCGCGATGTCCATCGTCGCCGACGACGTGTTGTACGTCGCGGTGATCGGCTGTGCGGCGAACGGCACCTGGCCTGCGTAATTGGTATAGGCCTGGCACCAATGCAGGTTGACGATCGTCGCCTGCGGGTTGCAGGGCCCGGGAGTCGAGCCCGGGGTCGCGACGTTGCTCACCCCCAGGCTCTCGAACGAGAAGCCGACGTGCTTCGCGGCTGCTGCCGCCGCGCCCATGTTCGAGACCTCGTAGACGTTGGGTCCGCCGCTCACGTTCGGCAGCGACACCATGATCTGCTTGTCGGTAGGCTGGCTTCCCATGGCGTTAATGACCCTTGCCTCGTGCGCGTTCCACGCCGCGTACGAGTAGCCGGCCGCGGTCCACAGCGCTTCGCACGGACCGTTGTCGTTGTAGCCGGGCGGCGGCAGCGCCTCGGCGCCGCCTCCCGTCGCGAAGCGCATGTAGCCGACGCTGCGCGCGAGCGGGGAGTTGCCGTTGCTGAATTGGTGGATCGCGGCGGCAATGAACGTCGTCCACGCGCTTTCATACGCGGCGTTGAAATAGACGGGCATCACGGGTTGGCCCGCGCATGCGACGGTCGGCGCGCCGGCGCCGCCGCTCGCTGCCGGTTGCGTGACCCATGCCGGCGTCACGTTGTTGACCGCACCTTCGGTCGCTTCCGAGAACAGCAGGTTCACGGTGAGCGCGGCATCGGTGTACGGTTTGGCGGCCGCGTAGACCGCGCTCCAGTCGTACACGCCTTGCGCAGGGTTGACGCTTGCCCAGCTGATGACGAGGCTCGCGCCGCACAGCGACGGATCCCTGCCGATGACGCTGGCGGCAAGCGCCGGCTGGTACGCCGGGAACGCGGTCGGATTCCAGACGTACATGCCGTGCGGCGCGTTGGGCGCGGCGACTTTCGGATTGTTGCCGACGCATGACGGCGCGATCGATGCCGCGGGTACCGTCGACGGCGCGCACATGATCACCTGGTCGGTCCCGTAGCCTTCGGCGACCCAGCCCTGCGCGATCATCTGCGTGCGCAGGTTGCGATCGATCATGTAGCGATGATTGGAGTCGGCGCGGTTGTCCCACACGCGGTACACCGGAATGTCGCCGGCAGGACACGCGCCCGTGGTCTGGTCCGGAAGATCGACGTACATCACCGCGGTCGATTCTTCGATGAACGTGGGGAATTTCGCGGCGGTCTGCTGGCATTCGGCCGGCGACGCCGAGTAGAAATGCGAATCGCCTTGCGCGGGTGGAATGTAGAAGCGGCACACGGGGCTCGCGTTGCCTGTTGCAGAGGCATACGCCTCGAACGTACGCCCGGTGCGCGCCCAGCCCGCGAACTTGCCGCTGTCGAGCGCCTGGATGTCGTCGGCGAGCGAGCTCACGAAGTAATGGTCCTGGCTCGAGTTGTAATACTCGATGACCTGAACGGTGGCGGGCCGTGCGGCGCTCGAAAGCACGAGCGCGAGGACAAGGGCAAGCGTTTTCATGAGGCCACCGGGCAAGAGGACGATCGATAAGTGATGCAGGGACCATGCCACGGCAAGCAGCGGCAGACGAAAGGCGCGGAGCGCCGGCTCAACGGGCCGGCAGCGCGATCTCGATCCGGGCGTTGTCCGGGGATGCGACGGATGTCGCCGTGCCGCGCGGCGACTTTATCACTACGATGCCGCGATGCGACGGATCGACGGCGAAGAACAGGCGGTAATCGAGCACGAGCTTGCGCGGCGCGCCGTCGCACGCGATCGCGAAGAACAACGCGGCATACGCGCCGTCGGAATGCCCGGCGATCGCCTGCCGGGTCGGCCGTATCGCGCACGGCTTGCCGTCGCCGGTGGCGCGCAGGTTGTCGTAGGCATAACGCGCGATCCGCGCTTCGTGCTTGCGCACTTCGGCCCACGTGAGACTGCCGTCGCCGTCGTCGTCGAGGCCGAGGACGAAATGCAAGTCGCGCAACGCGACGTCCCATTGCGCCTCGATGCGCCCGCCGGGGGCGACGCTCAACGTGAGATAGGCGTCGCTCGCCGAGTGTGCCAGCGCGTTCGCCGCGCACAGCAGCGCAAGCCAGAGCAAGCGCTTCACGGCGACACGTCCTTGAGCGCGCGCACGAGCGATTCGATGCGCGGGTCCTGCAGCTTCGATTGGGAGACGAACGCGATGACCGGTGCGGCGGATCGCGGCTTGCGCGCGGCCTGCGCGGCTTCCAGCACGAGGCGGGCATCGGCCACCTCCTTCTGCTTGTCCCAGTTGCGCAACGCGGCGGCGAGCGCAGCGTCGGGATCGTTCGCAAGGTGGAGCAGGAAGCGGGCTTCCTCGCGGCCGAAGGAATCGTCGCCGCGAAGGCGATACGCCTCGAAGCGCGCGGCCATCACCCATTGATATCGCGACGCATCGCTGCTGCGCAGCGCGGCGTGCGCGAGCGCGAGGCGCAGGAACGCCGTATCCGATTCCGAATAATCCGTGAGCAGCGCTACCGCTTCCTGCGCGCGGCCGCGATCGAGGAGGAAGTCGGCATACGCACACAGCAAAAAATTGTCGCCGGGCATTGCGGCGAGCGCGCGGCGGTAATTCGCTTCCGCGTCGGCGGCGCGTCCCAGTCGTTCGGCGCCCTCGGCGCGCAAACCGGAGATCCATGCCTTGACCGCAGCGTCGCTGCCATCCGTGTCGATCCGGGCCAAAAGTGCGAGACCCTGCTCCGCCTGCCCGGTGTACAGCCGCACATTGCCGTTGCACGCAAGGGCGAGCGTGATGCCGCCGTGCCTGCCGGCTTGCGAGCAATGCGACGCCGCGCTCGCATAGTCGCCCTGCACCATGTCCAACGCGGCGAGCGTGAGCCACGCCTGGGCGAGCTTTGCGTCCTGCGCGACCGCGCTCGCGAGCAGCGCACGCGCATTCGCGAAGTCGTGGCGGTATTGCAGGATGGTTGCCCGCGTGACCAGGATCGGCGCGGGCGGACGGGCGCCGGCGATCCACGGCGCGATCACCGCCTCGGCGTACCCCGCGTAATGCGCGTCGCCGACACGCCGGCCGAAATCGACGTAAGCGCGCGCGAGCGCGTCGGCGGTCCGAACGTTGCGCGGATCGCTCGCGAGCGTCGCCCGCAGTGCATCGATCTCGCGCATGGCCGAGGCCGACGGGACTTTCTGCAGGACCTCGTCACGGGAAGCGGGCACGTACGGCGCGCGCGACGGCGGCGCCGGTTGCGCCTGGGCGCCGGCGGCGAACGAAAGCAGGAGCAGAACACGCAGCGCAAGCATCATGGGACTATACGAAGCGCATGCCCTGCCGGACGCATCCGATCGCAGGCGTCGCGCGTAAATACGCTGGAGCAAGCGACCGGCAAAAGGCAATCGAATGAACGAAGGCGTCTACCGCGTCCTCCCCTCCCGCCCGGCCGCCTCGCGCCTGCTGTTCACCCCCGGCGAATGGCGCCGGCTCGGCGGCTTCTACGGCTTCATCGCGCTGCTCCACCTCGTCGGCTGGGGCCTCTACCTGCACTACGCGGCCTCGTACCCGGCGCTGGTTGGGCTTGGCTTCGTCGCCTACATGTTCGGCTTGCGCCACGCCTTCGACGCCGATCACATCGCCGCCATCGACGACACCGTCCGCTACCTGCTGCAGAAAGGCAAGCGGCCGCTCGGCGTCGGCTTCTTCTTCTCGCTCGGCCACTCGACCGTCGTGCTCGTGCTGGCGATCGGCATCGCGTTCGCTGCCACGGCGGTCGTCGCCGAGATCCCGCAGTTCAAGGAGATCGGCAGCCTGGTCGGCACCACCGTCTCGGGCGCATTCCTGTGGCTCATCGGCGCGCTCAACATCCTGGTGCTGCTCGACATCCTGGGCGTCTGGCGAGCGGCGAAGGCCGGCACCCACAGCCACGCGCACCTCGAGGCGCTGCTCGCCAAGCGCGGGCTGCTCAATCGACTGTTCGGCGGCCGCCTCGCGAAGGTCATCGATCACAGCTGGCAGCTCTACCCGCTGGGCGTGCTGTTCGGGCTCGGGTTCGACACCGCATCGGAGGTCGCATTGCTGGCGATGACCGCCGGCGCGGCGGCCGGTAACTTGCCGATACCGGCGGTGCTCTGCCTGCCGATCCTGTTCGCGGCCGGCATGTCGATCATGGACACCACCGACGGTGTGTTGATGTCCAAGGCTTACAACTGGGCTTTTCTCAATCCGTTGCGCAAGATCTTCTACAACCTCGCAACGACCGGATTGTCGATCGTGGTGGCCCTCGTGATCGGCAGCATCGAGCTCGCCCAGGTGCTGATCCGGGTCACCGGCGCGAGCGGCGGCGCCTTCGACATCGTCGCCGAGCTGGACTTCGGCACGCTCGGCTACCTCATCGTCGGATTGTTCCTCCTGGCCTCTTTCCAGCACAGTGGGATCCGAAGCTTGGAATTCACGTGACTTGAAGTCGCGGC
>JADMIO011200106.1_pt1 | contig 71147 bp, 64 predicted proteins | sample 8958161 | NCBI WGS metagenome assembly JADMIO01 (sample SAMN16585339, study PRJNA669376) | soil metagenome | isolation source: Crop rotation soil | place: USA: Cullars Rotation, Alabama | collected 2011 | reverse complement strand
CGCGACAACTTGTCCACGTGGAATTCTAAGCTTAGGATCCCAATGTGCTGGAAAGGAAGCCCCGGCGCTTGCCGCGCACCGGGGCGGAGATGAACTTCGCGCCCGAGTAGCTCGAGATCTGAAGGTTCTGGTCCAGCTCCTGCGAGTAGTCGAAGGCGGCGCCGACGGTGAGCTCCTTCACCGGCTGGAAGTTGAGCCGGGTCTGGACCTCCTTCTGCTTGTTGTTGTCCCGCGCGTTGCCGCCGTAGCCGTTGACGGTCGTCGTCGCGGCGCTCGCGTTGCCGTTGAAGACGCCCGCGTAATACGTCAGCCGGTGGGCGGAATCCGCGTAGCCCCACAGCATCGGGCCGAACTGGACGTCGAGTGCCGGGAGCCCGAACATCGAGTTGAGCGCGATGTACCGCTCGACGGTGTCGAGGGCCCGCGACGAGCGGAGGTTCTCCGTCGAGAACGGCGAGATGAACTTCCCGAAGCGGACGTAGTGGCGGCCCCGGACGTACGCCGCCTGCACGTAGGCCTCGACGAGCCCCGTACCGCCCCCCGAAGCCTGGCCGTCGATCTCGATGAAGAGCTTCCAGACGTCGTCGTAGTCCGCCGCGAAATCGAGTCGCGCGCGGCGGATCCGGAAGTCGGTGGTTCCGAAAGACTGGCCGTTGGAGGAATCGGTCCAGGTGAAGATCGGCTGTGCGTACCCGTAGAGACGAAAGAGCACCTTCCCGTCGGGGGACTGGAGGAACGCTCCTCCACCGTTGGGGTTGACTCCGGCCTTCCAGCGCTTCGCTTCCGCGGCCTTCATCTGGCGCTCGACCTCCGCGCGCACCCGCCTGTCGTCCGCGGAGGGGGATCCGGGCGACGGGTTCTCCCCGGCGGGAGCCGGCGTCGGCGAGGGCTTCGGCGAGGGCGACGGCGACGGCGAGGCCTGCGCGAGCAGCGTGGCGGCCGCGAGAAAGACGGCGGCGGACAGCGACAGGGTCAGCCGACAAAGAGCCGGAGGTCGAAGGTGGTGATCGATCACGATGTCTCCCTTTTCCTTGCAGCGCTTCTCAATGCATCCCTCGGTCGCGTTCCTTGGCGGGAAGGATCTCGAGGCAGCTCGTCCACCACCCGGTTCGGATCGTCTCGACGAACTCGCCGGGAAGCCGCTCGGCCTCCATCTCGCGGGCGAGCGCCTCGTGGTCGTAATGCACCGGCACGTGCTCGACCTCGACCGCCCGGGGGGCGCGGCGGAACGTCAGCCGCGCGTACCAGACGTTCGGCCGGCCGTCGTTGGCGGGACGCCCGAGGACGCCGGCGTTGACGACCAGACGGCCGGAAGGGAGCCGCCGGTGCCAGTGGAGGCCGGTGTGGGTGCACACGAGGACGTCGGCGTCGTGGTCGGTGAGGAGCTTCTCCAGGAACGGGACGGGCGAGGTCGACTCCCAGAGGAACTCGTTGATCTTCCGAGGCGACCCGTGGACGAGGAGAACCCGGCGGCCGTCGACCTCGAGGCGGCGCGTCTTGGGGAGCGTTCCCATCCACTCCTTCCAGACGTCGGTCGTGTGGGCGTTCGTGTAGTCGTAAGAGATCTGCGCGAAGCGATTGTCGCGAGGATCCGTGTAGCCGCAGTGGCAATCCGTCGCCCCGGAGGAGAGCGACTCCTCGTAGTTGCCCTGGATCGGGAGAACCCCGGACTCGACGAGGATCGGGAAGACGCGGTCGGGGTGAGGCCCGAAGCCCCCGAAGTCGCCGAGGGCGTGGAGGGAGTCGGCTCCCCATCGGCGAGCATCGTCGACGGCCGCCGCGAGCGCGCGGGCGTTGTTGTAGACCCCGCCGAAGAAGGCGAGCCGCGCTACGTCCGACACGTCACTCCGTACTCGTGGCACGTGAAGCACGCGGAGAACGCGAGCTCGAACGGGCGGAGCGTCTCCGCGAGACGATCCCCCATTCGGGCCTTCGGCTCGTCGATCAGGATCGGGCAGACGAAGACTCCCCGGGAGGTCACCATCCGGCAGGAGGAGCACTGGAGCTTCTCGGACTCCTCGACGGTGAGCTCGCGGCCTCGGAGCGATTCCCACGACTCGTACGCGCGCAGCCGCTGCTCCTCGGCGCCGATGCGGAAGAGCGACAGGATCTTCAGCCTCGGCCGCGCGAGCCCGATGTCGCGCAGCCATTCGAGGAAGGCCGCGCGTCCCGCCTCGCTCGCCGCCTCGCCGCACGCTTCCGTCACGGTGATCACCGGGTTCAGGCCGGCCTCGGCCAGATTGCGGATGCCTCGCAGGATCTTCTCGAACGTCCCCGCCCCGCGGATGGGGTCGTTGGCTTCGGCCGTGTACCCGTCGATCGAGATCCGGACGTCGAGCGAGTACTCGCTGGCGTCCGACAACGTCTTCAGTCTCCGGCAGCGCTCGGGGGTCAGGAGGAGCCCGTTGGTCAGGATCGAGGTCGGACCCTGAGCGAGCGCCGCTTCGACCATGGCGAGCAGCTCCGGCGCCATGAACGGCTCGCCGCCCGTGAAGTAGTACTCGCGGACGCCGAGCGGGACGGCCTCCGCGAGACGCGCGCGGACGTCGTCGAGCGTGAGCATCTCGTGGTTGTGGTTCGTGGGCGAGCACGAGATGAAGCAGTGGGTGCACTTGAGGTTGCACAGCGTCCCGGCGACCTGGAACCAGAGCGTGTCGAGCGCCATCGAGGGAACGAACGGATACACGGCGTCCGCCGGCGATGCGGAGACGGTCTCTTCGCGGACAGATCGCTCGAGCATGGAGTCCTCCCGTGGAATCCGGCGGTCGCCGCCGGTCAACGTCGCGCCGACGAGGTCAGGTCGTCGCGGGCGGAGCGCGGAGGCCGCTCGAGAGGCGGAAGCCGAGATCGCGGGGCGGAGGGACGCGCCGGCTCGATGCCGGAAGCGGGACGACGAGAACGCGGCGGATCGCCGCGCGCAGGAGGCTCGACGCCGAGCGCGCCAGGCGCCGCAGATCCGAGCGGCGATCGACGTCGTCGATCGGACGCATGACGACGAGGCGGCGGCCGCGAGCGGTCAGGCGGCGGAGGAGAACCCGGAACACGTCCGGGGCGGCCGGCCGGATCGCGCTCAGCAGATCGTGATCCTGCGAGGAGACGGACAGCAGCGACACGCCTCCGTCCGGAGCCGGAGCGAGCACGGCGTCCGCCCCGTCCTCCAGGGCTTCGAAGGCGAGACAGAGCGCGTCCCTATCCGGAGGCACGTCGCCGCCGACGAACACGACCGCTCCCCCGCCGCCCACGGTCTCGTCCGCGACGCGGCGGAGCCGGACTCCGAAGGTCGGGCCGTCCTGGACGAGCCAGCGGACGGCCCGACCCGCGAGCCGGCGCTGCCATCCCGCGAGATCTCCCGCCGGAGCCGCTATGGAGACGAGGGCGCCGCAGGCTTGCGCGGCGTCGAGCCAGGATTGCGCGAACCCGGCGAATAGCTCGGCCGCGGCGGGCGTCGAGAAACCTTTCTCGCGGGCCTCGCGGGCCGGCTCCCGGGCGAACAGGACGAGTTGGCGCACTCGTCCTATCTTACGTCGCGCCCCCCGGAGCGGATCTCCCGGTCGCGTCGGCCAAAAGAAAGAGGGGGCGGCGCCCCCTCGTCTCCCGTTCGCGGTTTCCCGCGTCGGCTCAAAGGTTCCGATCGATGAACTTGACGAACTCGCTGCGCGGCAGCGCCCCGAGGACGCGGTCCGCGACCTGGCCGTTCTTGAACAGGATGAACGTCGGGATCGACGTCACCTGGTACTTCATCGCCACCTGGGAGGACTCGTCGACGTTCAACTTCGCGACCTTCAACCGATCCTTGTACTGCGACGCGAGGTCGTCGACGATCGGCGCCACCGAGCGGCAGGGGCCGCACCAGGGCGCCCAGAAGTCCACGAGCACCGGCTTGTCGCTCTGCATGACATCGCCGTCGAAGCTCGTGTCCGACACCTGTTGCACGTTGGGGTTATCCGCCATTCCACTCTCCTTCGGCCCTATATATGCGAGAAGCGCGCCTGAGGATTCTAGCCGACGGTCAATGCACGTGGGCGTGCACGCGACCGCGGACGTGGGCGAGACCCTCCCTCAGGAACCAGGGGACCATCAGTAGGGAGAGGACCGGGTCGACCCATCCGGGCGCGCCGAGGAGCCCGCCGACCATCGCGAGCAGCGTCAGCCACGAGTCCGCCGAGCACGCGATCGACTCCTTCGCCTCCGCGGCCAGCCCCTTGCTCCGGAGCTGCCGGCTCGTCCTCCATTTCCAATAGCCCACGAAGGGCATCCCCACGGAGGCGAAGATCGTGAGGAAGAGGCCGAGGACGCTTCTCTCCGCCTGGCTGCCTCCCGCGATCTCGAAGATGCCCCGGATGGTCGTGTAGGTCGCGAGGAGCAGGAACGAGACGCCGATCCAGCGCGCGAGCATCTGGTCGCGATGCGCGTGGTCCTCCTCCTCGTCCGAGAGGTGCCGCAGATGGCGCACCGCGAGCAAGGCGGCGCCCCCCTCGATGACGCTCTCGAGACCGAACGCCAGGAGCGCCAGCGAGCCGACGCGGATGGCCTCGTACAGGGCGAGCCCTCCCTCGCCCACGACGTGGAGAAAAGTCAGGCCGAGCAGCCAGTACATCCGCCGATGGAGGCCGGCGGGATCGGCCGCCGCCCGGGCGTCGGACCCGGCGCTCACGGGGAGATCGGACATCGGCGCATTCTATGAGGGCGTCGCCGCCGGAATACAATGTCGCCGTGACGCGTTCCCGATTCGCGATGCTGCGCGCCTGCCGCGTCGCCCGCTCGGTCCGGCTCCTCCTGCTCGTCGGCGCGCTCTTCGCCGTCGCCGGGTCCTTCGGACTCCATCCGGAGCCCACGGCCGAGGACGTCGGGGCGGCGACGGACCGGACCGCCTGGACCGCCGGCGCACCCGCCGACTCCGCGTCCCACGGCTGCATGGCGTGCCTCGCGCACCGCTCGGTCTCGCTCCAGGCGCTCTGCGTCTTCGTGCCCGCCGCCGACGTCACGCACGTCGCGGTGGTCGCGTCACCCGTCGATCTCCTCCTGCCGTCCGCCGACACGACGGACGACGGCCGCGCTCCTCCTCTCTCCGCGTAGCGTCTCGACCGCCGGCGCGTCGCCGCGCGGTCCGCTTCGGAGATGGAGGACATCGTGAGCCATTGTCATTGGATCCGCCATGCCGCCCGGCTGTGCGCGGCGGTGGCGCTCGCGGCGGCTTCGGCGGCCTTCGCGCAGGAAACCCCCTCGCCGACACCGACCCCGACCCCCGGTCCGCCCCCGGCCCCCGCCCCGCCCGCGGAGCCGCCTCCCCCCGCGGCGGCCGCGCCCAGCCAGACCTCCAACTACTTCAACCCGTCGATCTCCGTCATCGGCAACTTCCTCGGCGTCGCGGGACACAACCCCGTCGAGAACCTGCCGAACCTCAACCTCCGCGAATCCGAGCTCGGGCTCCAGGCCATCGTCGACCCGTACGCCCGCGCCGACTTCTTCCTCTCCTTCAACGGCGACCAGGTCGACGTCGAAGAGGGATACCTGACGTTCACGAGCCTTCCCGGCCAGTTCCTCGCCAAGGTCGGCCGGATGCGCGTGCAGTTCGGCAAGATCAACACGCTCCACCTCCACGTCCTCCCCTGGCCCGACGAGCCGCTGCCGATCGTCAACCTCCTGGGCGGCGAGGAGGGCTGGATCGGCGACGGCATCTCCGTCTCGCACCTGCTGCCGATGCCGGACGACTACTTCTCGGAGCTGACGGTCCAGCTCTTCAACGGCGACTCCGGCGAGCTGTTCTCCGCGCCCCACCGCAGGGACGTGTCGTGGAACGGCCATTACCGTGCGTACGGGGACCTCTCCGAGTCGAGCAACCTCGAGCTCGGCTTTTCCTACGGCTACGGGCCCAACTCCTCCTCGACGGACGAGATCACCCGGCACACGACCCTCGAGGCGATCGACGCGACTTTCCGGTGGAAGCCGCTCCAACAGGGGCTCTACAGGTCCGCCTCGATCCGGGCCGAGCTGTTCCGCAGCCGGCGCGACCAGGTCAACGGCGTGCAGACGTCGCGCGGGTGGTTCGTCTCCGGCGAGTACCAGCTCGCCAAGCGCTGGTTCGCAGGCGCGCGGGTCGAGAGGTCCGACCGCGCGACCGACGAGAACGCGCACGACAGCGGGCAGGCCGTGAACCTGACCTTCTGGCCCAGCGAGTTCTCTCAGCTCCGCGGCGAGCTGCGCCGCCGCAAGTACGGGCTCGAGCAGGTGACCGCCAACGAGGCGCTCCTCCAGCTCCAATTCGCGATCGGCGCCCACGGCGCCCATCCGTTCTGATCGAAAGGTCCAACGCCATGAAACGTCTGTCTCTCGTCTCGCTCGCGGCCGCCGCCCTCGCGCTGTTCGCGGCGGCTCCCACTCCCGCCTCCGCGAAGGTCAGCGTCGTCTCGAGCCTCCAGGACTTCGCGTCGATCGCCCAGTCCGTCGGCGGCGATCGCGTCGACACCTTCGCCCTCGCCAAGGGGTACCAGGATCCCCACTTCGTGGACGCGAAGCCGTCCTTCATCGTCCGTCTCTCGAAGGCGGACCTCCTGATCGTCGCGGGCCTCGAGCTCGAGATCGGCTATCTGCCGCCGCTCATCGACCAGAGCCGCAACGAGAAGATCCACCCGGGCAGCCGCGGGTACCTGGACGCGTCCATCGGCTGCGACATCCTCCAGCGGCCGACCGGGCAGGTGACCCGGGCGATGGGCGACGTCCACCCGTACGGCAACCCGCACTACTGGACGGACCCGAACAACGGCCGCGTCATCGCGCGCGCGATCGCGGCGAAGCTCTCCGAGATCGATCCCGCCGGCAAGGCGACGTACGACAAGAACCTGGCCGACTTCGAGGCAAAGCTCACCGCGAAGGAGAAGGAGTGGGACGCCAAGATGGCGCCCTACGCCGGCACCAAGATCGTGACGTTCCACGACTCCTGGCCGAACTTCGCGAAGCACTTCAAGCTGACGGTCGCCGGGCACGTCGAGCCCAAGCCCGGCATCCCGCCGTCCCCGACGCACACGCTCGAGATCATCAACCTGATCCAGGCGGAGAAGATCCCGCTCATCCTGGTCGAGCCCTACTTCGACACGAAGACTCCGAAGTCCATCGCGGACAAGACGGGCGCGGTGGTCGTCATCTTCTATCCCTCCGTCGGAGGCACGCCCGACATCAAGGACTACTTCGCGCTGTTCGACAAGGACGTGGACGCGTTCGTCGCGGCGATGAAAGGCAAGAAGTGACCATCTTTCAGATTCTCTTACCGGCGTTCGTCGCCAGCCTCATCCTGACCGGGATCCATGCGTACCTCGGCGTGCACGTCGTCGAGCGCGGCGTGATCTTCGTCGACCTCTCCCTCGCGCAGATCGCGGCGCTCGGCACGACGGTCGCGTACCTCGCCGGCTACGATCTCCACTCGACGACGGCTTACCTCTTCTCGCTCGGGTTCACGTTCCTGGGAGCGGCGATCTTCGCGATGAGCCGCGTCCATCGAAAGACGCGGATCCCGCAGGAGGCGATCATCGGCATCGTCTACGCCGTCTCCGCCGCGGTCGCGATCCTCGTCATGTCCAAGGCGACCCAGGAGACGGAGCACCTGAAGGAGATGCTCGTCGGCAACATCCTTTCGGTCACGTGGCCCGAGCTCGCGAAGACCGCGCTGCTCTACGCGCTCGTCGGCCTCTTCCACTACATCTTCCGGCGCCGGTTCCTGGCGATCTCGATGAACGAGGACCAGGCGGAGCGCGAGGGGCTCAACGTCCGGCTCTGGGACTTCCTCTTCTACATGTCGTTCGGCTTCGTCGTGACGTCATCGGTCGCGATCGCGGGCGTGCTCCTCGTCTTCTGCTTCCTGATCGTGCCGTCCGTGACCGCGATGCTGTTCGCGGAGCGCCTCGGACCGCGGCTCGCCATCGGCTGGACGATGGGCGCGCTCGTCTCGGCGGCGGGCGTCTTCCTCTCCTTCCAGCTGGATCTGCCGACGGGGGCGACGATCGTCGCGACCTTCGGCGCGGCGCTGCTCGTCCTGGCGGGCTACCGCCGGGCGTTCCGCAGGCCGACGGTCAGTGCGTGATGTCCCGGACCGCGTCGCCTTGAGGGCTCTTCGGACGTCGTGGCGCCGCTTCGGCGCCGTTCTCCTGCTCGCCGCGTTCGCGGCGAGCTCCGCCGAGGTCCATCGCCACTCCCTCTTCGCAGACATCTACGAGGGCGGCGGCGCTCATACGGACCACGACCATGTCCTCACGAGCCACGACCGGCTCTCGCGGGCGACTCACTTTCACGTCATCCTCGGCACGGAACACGACTCTTGCGCCGCGTGCCACGGCGCTCGCGGGCTCGTGGTTCCGAGCCCCGCTCCCTCTCTCGCGCCCATCTCCGTCCTCGAAAGCGCCTTCGCGATCCGGTCCTCCATCGCTCGCGAGGTCCCGCTCCACGCTCGAGCCTGCCGCGCGCCTCCCATCCTCGCCTGAGCTCGTCGTCATCGTTCCGTCCGAGAACTCTCGGCGGAGCCGGCGCTCGCGCGCCGTTCGACTTCTCTTTCAGACGAGGAGATCGCCATGCCCCATTTCCTGCCGCGAACCGCGGCCGCCGTCCTCTTGGCCGCCACGGGAATGCTCTTCTCTTCCGCCGGCCTCATGGCCGCCGTCTCCGCCGGCGCCGTCCGGGGAGTCGTCAGTGGGCCGGACGGCAAGTCCATGGCTTCCGTTCCCCTCACCCTGCGCAACGACATCAGCGGATTCCGGGCGGACACGACCTCGGACGCCGGCGGACGCTTCTCCTTCTTCAACGTACCCTTCAACCCCTACGAGCTCCACGTCGAGGTCCAGGGGTATGCGGCCCGCCACATCGCCGTCGACGTCCGCTCGACCGCACCGCTGGAAGTCAACGTCGCGCTCGCCACCGCGGTGACGGAGAGCGTGCAGGTCGAAGCGGAGCAGCCGGCGGCCGTTCTCGAGACCGATTCGTCTCAGTCGCACATCGACATCGACAAGTCCTCGATCGCTCGCGCGCCGGCGGCGATGCCTTCCCGCGGGATGGAGTCCCTCGTCATCCAGGCGCCGGGCTTCTCGGCCGACGAGAACGGCCGTTACCACTTCCAGGGCGCGCACAGCCAGCAGAGTTACATCGTCGACGGACAGCCGATCAGCGACCAGATCGGCGTCACCTTCTCCAACTCGATCGACCCCGGCATCCTTCAGTCGACGGAGGTCATCTACGGCAACGTGCCGGCGGAGTACGGCGAGAAGATCGCCGCGGTCATCAACCTGACGACGAAGTCGGGTCTCGGGTCGGGAGGGTTCAAGGGAGACGTGCGGTTGGGCGCCGCCCGCTTCTCCTCGTACGACGCGGGCGCCGGCGCGGGCGCGGGTACGTCGAGGTTCGGCTTCTTCGCTTCCCTGGACGCCGCGAAGTCGGATCGGTTCCTCGATCCGGTCAACTTCGACAACCTGCACAACCACGGGGAGACCGAGCGGGCGTTCCTGCGCTTCGATTTCGCGAACGCGGACCAGACGAGCGCCGTCCGCGTCTCGGGTTTGGCCGGCCGGACCCAACGGGACGTTCCGAACACGTACTCCCAGGAGGCGACCGACACGGACAACCGGGTCCAGACGAACGACTGGAACGCGAACCTGGGCTGGCAGCTCGTCCTCGGGCCCACGACCGTGCTCGAGACGACGGCGTTCGCCCGAAACAACCGGCTCACCTACTACGGCTCACCCAATGACCCCTCCGTGGTCGCCGACTCCAAGCGCTCGCTCGACAACTACGGCATTCAACCGACCCTCACGTTCAGCCTCGATGAGGCGAACTCGCTCAAGGTGGGCGGCGTCTTCAAGAGCTATCCCATCCAAGAGCGCTTCTCGTTCGGTATCACCGATCCGAACCTCAACGACCCGGCCTCCGACGACTACAACCCCAACCTCGCGCCGTACGATCTGACCCGCGGCGGCGCGGTCTTCGAATTCACGGGGTCGAAGACCGTGACGTACCTCGCGGGCTTCCTCGAGGACACTCTTCGGCTGGGAAACCTGACGGCGCAGCTCGGGGTCCGGTACGACCACAACAGCTTCCCCAAGAGGGAGTCCCAGCTCCAGCCGAGACTCGGGATCGCTTATTTCGTCCCGGCGACGAAAACCGTCCTCCGCGCTTCCTACAACCGGATCTTCGAGACGCCCGAATACGAGAACATCCTCTTTTCATCCTCGGAGGCGGCGGCAGGCCTCGTGCCTCCGGACGTGCAGGCGTCTCGGGCCCTCGGCGGGGGCGTCCTCCTCGTGCCCTCCGAGAAGCAGGACGCGTACGACATGGGCATCCAGCAGGCAATCGGATCACACCTGCGACTCGACGTCGATTTCTGGAAACGCGACGCGAAAAACGCGGGCGACCAGGACCAGTTCGAGAACACCGGGATCGTCTTTCCTCTCGCGTTTCGGTCCGGGAAGCTCCACGGCTGGAACGTCCGCGTCGACCTCGCCCCCGTCGGCGGCGTCCGAGGGTATGCGAGCGTTGGTCACGTGCGCGCGATCTACGTCCCACCGTTCGCGGGAGGCCTCTTCCTCGACGCCGGAGCGCTCGACGCGATCACCGCGGGCCCATTCCTCATCGATCACGACGAGGAGCTCCAGGTGCAGGCGGGCCTCTCCTATGACATCGGCAAGTCCGGCGTGTGGCTCGCGACGAACGTCCGGTACGATTCCGGCCTCGTCGCCGACACTTCACCCGAGGAGCTCCTCGCGGACCCCGACAACGCGTTCGCGGCACCGTACGTCCGGGTGAACTCAGGCACCGACCTCGATCCCAACCGAATCGCGCCACGGACCGTCTGGAATTTCTCGCTGGGCGCGGACCTCGCGAAGTACGGTCTCCCGCTGTCCGTTCAGGCCGACCTGCTCAACGCGTTCGACGAGAAAGGCGTCTACAACATCCTCTCCGTGTTCGGCGGAACTCACGTGATCCCGCCCCGCACGATCGCGGGTCGGATCCGATACTCGTTCTAGCGTCTCGCGGTCGCCGGAGGTCCGATCCCTCCCGCGGCCGACCCCTCGTGGCGTCCGAGCGGCGGTCTGAGGAGCGGATGAGGACGGCGACGCTCTGTCTCCTCCCCGGGTATGATTCCGCCGATGCGGTTCGCCGCCCTGGCCCTCCTGGCCGCGCTCGCCGTCGGCCCGTTCGGCTCGCTGCCGGCGCACGAAAAGTGCTGCCCGATGGCGGGCATGAAGGGCATCGAGGGGATGGCGTGCTGTGAGCTGGGCGCGGACACCGGCTCGTCCTGCCAGATCCGGCAGTGCGGGCCCGGCTCGGACGCCGACGTCCTCTCGGTCGGCTACCGGGCCGAAACGGCCCTCGAACTCTCGCCCCTGCCCGCTCCCTCGGCGACCGCGTCCGCGACGCTCTCCGTGCCCGACCTCCCCGTCTTCGAGCCGGCGCCACCTCCCGTCCCCCCGCCCCGGGCGTAGCGGACCACCCGGTCTCGCCGTCCGGACTCGTACCACTTCAAAGGGGGAATCGTGTCGAACCATCGCATCCTGCGAGGCGTGCTCGCCTTCGCGGTGCTCCTCACCGCGGGCGACCGCATCGCCTCCGCCTGCTCGATCTGCCGCTGCGGCGATCCGACGTTCAACGCGCTCGGCAGCAACATCTATTCGTCCGGTGACTTCCACGCCGCGATCGACTGGGACCGCTTCTCGAAGAGCCAGGCCACCGACGAGGACGGCGTCGTCGGGACCGACAGCGAGGTGGAGAACCGCTACACGGCGACGTTCTCGTACTCCTTCGCCGAGCGCGTCGTCGGCGTCGTCCGCGTCCCGTTCTCGTCGCGGTCGCTGACGACCACGAGCGACGAGGGCTCCTCCGAGGTCTCGACGCACGGCGTCTCCGACCCCGAGATCTATGCCCTCGTCCGGCTCTGGTCGTCGAGGTTCGGTCCGGCTCTCGGCCGCCGCGCTTGGTTGTCCGCCGTCGGCGGGGTCAAGACCTCGTGGGGACGCAACGACGTGAAGGTGGGCGGCGAGCGAGCGGACGAGCACGCGCAGCCCGGCACCGGCTCGACGGACGTGTTCGGCGGGCTCTCGAGCATCTACATCCTGAACGAAAGCTCCTCCTTGTTCGCGTCCGCCCAGTACCGCGGGACGGGGCGCAACTCCTTCGGTTACAAGTACGGCAACATCGCGACCCTCAACGTCGCGTACGAGCACAAGCTGACGTCCTCGCTGGACGGCGTCGTCGAGCTCAATTTCCGTCACGCGCAGAGGGACGAGGTCGACTTCTCCCGTGAGACGGACCCGAACACCGGGGGGACGATCCTCTACGTGAGTCCTCGCATCATGATCCCCGTCGTCTCCCACGTCGTGCTGCGCGTGGGCGCTCAGATCCCGCTCTGGAAGGACCTCTACGGGGTCCAGCACGAGCGGGCGAACGTCAACGCGGGCTGGACGCTGCTCTTCTAGGCGCCGGGCGCTTTCGATTCGCGCTCGAGGCGGCGCGCGAAGTACTCGCGCGTCGCCTCGATGTCCCGGCCGATCTGCTCGGTGAGGGCCATGACGGAGGGGAACTTCCGTTCCTCGCGCAGCCGGTCCACGAAGTAGAGCCGGACGCGCTCGCCGTAGACGTCCGAGGAGAAGTCGAGGACGTACGTCTCGATCGTGGTCGAGAAGTCTTCGTAGACGGTGGGGCGACGGCCGATGTTCGTCACGCAGTCGAAGACGCGGTCGGAGCTGAAGGAGGGGATTCGGATCCCCGCGACGTAGACGCCGTCGGCGGGGACGAGCTCGTTCTCCGGGGTCAGGTTGATCGTCGGGTAGCCGATCTTCCGGCCCATTCGATCGCCGCGCGAGACGATCCCGTCCAGGAAGTACTCGCGCCCGAGCATCGCGTTGGCGGCGGCGACGCGGCCGGCGGAAAGCGCATCCCGGATCCTCGTCGAGGAGACGGGCACGCCGTCGACCACCACTTCCTCGACGCCGTCGGCTGTGAAGCCGCACTCCGGACCCAGCATCTTCAACAGCGCGAGGTCGCCGCGCTTGCCGCGTCCGAACGCGAAATGCTGCCCGAGGACGAGCTCCGAGGCGCCGAGGCGCTCTCCCAGGAACCCTCGGACGAACTCCTCGGGCTCCGTCAGGGAGAAGTCGCGCGTGAACGGGATCACGAGCAGGTTCTCGACGCCCAGCGCCTCGATCGACTCTTCCTTCTGCCGGAGCGTCTGGATGCGCCGCGGGGCGTGGTCGGGCCGCAGGACCGCGAGCGGGTGCGGCTCGAACGTGATCGCGACGGAGGGCCGGCTCGTCTCCCCCGCGCGCTCGACGACCTTCTCCAGGATCCTCCGATGCCCCAGATGCACGCCGTCGAAGTTTCCGATCGTGACGATCCCGCCGCGGGGGAGGTCGCCCGCCCGGAGGGGATCGCGGACGACGTGCAGCGTCACGCCAGAGCGCCGACGACGTCGTAATCGTGCGTCTGCGAGATCTTCACCCGCACGATCTCGCCCGGCCGGAGGGCGCGCGGCGCGTCGTTGATCAGCAGGCGTCCGTCGATCTCCGGCGCCTGCGAGCGCAGGCGACCCTCGAGCAGGTGCTCCGTCTCCTCCGACGCCCCTTCCACGATCGCCTCGACCTCGCGTCCCTTGAGGCTCCGGAGCTTCCGCCGCGAGATGGGCCGCTGGAGAGACAGGAGGAACTCCCGGCGTCTGTCCTTCTCCGGCGGCGGCACGGGGTCCCCCAGCGGCTCCGACTTCGAGCCGGGCTCGGCCGAGTACGCGAACGCGCCCACGTTGTCGAGCTCCGCCTCGCGGACGAACTCGCACAGCTCGGCGAATTCCGCCTCTCCCTCGCCCGGGAAGCCGACGAGAAACGTCGTGCGGATCGCGATCTCGGGGACGCGGTCGCGCATCCGCCCGATCAGGTCGAGATATGCGCGCCCGTCGCCGCCGCGCCGCATCGCCGAGAGAACCGGCCGGGACACGTGCTGGAACGGGATGTCCACGTAGGGGACGAACCGCGGCTCGCGCGCCATGAGGTCGAGCACGGACGCGTCGAGCGTCTTCGGATAGGCATAGAGGAAGCGGATCCACGGGAAGCCGGTCTCGGCGAGCAGCGCCTCGACGAGCCGCGCGAGCCCCTGGCGCCCGAGTCCGAGGTCCTCGCCGTAGCGCGTCGTGTCCTGCGAGATGAGCACGAGCTCGGAGACGTTCGCGCCGGAGGCTTCGAGCGACTTCGCCTCGGCGACCAGGGAAGCCACCGTCCGGCTGCGCTGGAACCCGCGCATCTGGGGGATCGTGCAGAAGGTGCACGGGTTGTCGCATCCCTCGCCCACCTTCAGGTACGCGTAGCCGCGGCGCCTCGACAGGAGACGGGGCGCCGCCTCGTCGTAGAGGCGCGTCGCGAGCGGCTTCTCCGCGGACCTCGGGAACGACGGCAGGCCGGCCGCGGCCGCGGGCGCGAGATCGAGCTCGTCGAGGCCCACGAAGCGGTCGATCTCCGGTATGGACTCGGCGAGCTCGCGGCCGTACTTCTGCACCATGCAGCCGGCCACGACGACGCGATCGATCTCGCCGCGACTCTTGCGCTCGACCTGCTCGAGGATCGCGTCGACCGACTCCTCCTTCGCCTTGTCGATGAACCCGCAGGTGTTGACGACGACCACGCGCGCCTCCCCGTCGGCGACGATCGGATGACCGGCGCGCGCGAGATGTCCGAGCATGACCTCCGCGTCCACGAGGTTCTTCGCGCACCCGAGCGAGACCATGCCGACGGAAGGAAGCTTGGCCGTCACGGATAGATTCTCTTGAGCGTGCGCGGATACGGGATCGCCTCCCGCAGGTGATGGATCCCGCAGACCCACGTGACCACTCGCTCGAGACCCATCCCGAATCCAGAGTGCGGGAAGGTGCCGTAACGCCGGACGTCGAGGTACCACTCGTAGGCCTCGCGCGGGAGCTTGTGCTCCTCGAGGCGCCGCTCGAGCAGCGCGAGGTCGTGGATGCGTTGCGATCCGCCGATGATCTCGCCGTAGCCCTCGGGCGCGAGCATGTCGAGCCCGAGCACGACCTCCGGGTCGGCGGGATCCGGCTGCATGTAGAAGGACTTGATGGCCGCCGGGAACCGCGAGACGACGAGAGGCCGGTCGAGTCCCTGAGCGAGGGCGGTCTCCTCGTCGGCGCCGAGGTCGTCGCCGAACTTCACCGGGAACCCGGCCGCGGCGAGCTTCGCGATCCCTTCGCGATAGGTGATCCGCGGGAAGGGCTTGACGATCCCCTCGAGCTTCGACGTGTCGCGTTCGAGTCGCTTCAAGTCCTCGCGGCATCGCTCGAGCGCGCGGCCGACGAGATAGACGATGAAGTCCTCGGCGAGCTCGACCAGGCCGTCGAACTCCAGGAACGCGACCTCGGGCTCGATCATCCAGAACTCGGTCAGGTGCCGCCGCGTCTTGGACTTCTCGGCGCGGAACGTCGGACCGAAGCAGTAGACCTTTCCGAACGCGGCGGCCGCCGGCTCCAGATACAGCTGGCCGGATTGGGACAGGTACGCCTTCTCGCCGAAGTAGTCCGTCTCGAACAGCGTCGAGGTCCCCTCGACCGACGAGCCGGTCAGGATGGGCGAGTCGATCAGCGTGAATTCGCGCTGGTAGAAGAAGTCGCGGATCGCCTGCTCGATCTCGGAGCGGATGCGGAGCACGGCGTGCTGTTGCGAGGAGCGCATCCAGAGGTGGCGCAGGTTCATGAGGAAGTCGACGCCGTGCTCCTTCGGCGTGATCGGGTAGTTCTCGGATGCGCCGAGGATCCGGACGGACGACGCGGTCATCTCGTACCCGCCCGGGGCGCGCGGCTCCGCCCGGACGACGCCGGTGACCACCAGCGAGGACTCCTGCGTCGCGCGCTCCGCCTCTTCCCAGACCTCGGACGAGACCTCCGCCTTGGGCACCACGCACTGGAGGTAGCCCGTGCCGTCCCGGACGATCAGGAACTGGATCTTCCCCGACGAGCGGCGGTTGTAGAGCCAGCCGGCGACCGAGGTCGTCTGCCCCACTCTCTCCCCGATGTGAGCGATCGCGGTCGTGTCCATAAAAGCCGGCGATTATACGCGGGAGGCAATGGCCGCCTCCACGGACTCACGGGCCGGCGACGACCGTCCGCCGCCAGATGGTCCGGCCGCCGTCCCTGCCGGTCACCTCGACGACGAGAACGCGGGGCCCGGCCGGGAGCCGCGGGACCGTGCACGCGAAGAACGACCGGTCCGTCTCGGGGTATTTCGGATAGATCGCGTCGACTCCGGGAAAAGGCCCCGGGCGGGAGCACTCCACGGGCGCCAGACCGTCCGAGGCCATCGTGATCCGCGAGATCCCCGAGTCGTCGAGCGCCCAGCCGAACGCCTGGAACCCGGCGGACACCGTTTCCCCCTCGTCCGGCCTCTGCAGCACGCCGAACGGCGCCGTGCGCCTCTCCTCGATCACGTCGAGAAGGGCGAGCGCGTCCGCCGTGGAAGCGATCGGGGTGCCTCCGACCGCGGGCGCGGCGAACGCGGGAGATCCGGCGATTCGGAACGCGAGATCGGGGAGGCTTTCCCCCTGATATTCCCGCGGGAACTCCGCGATCGGCAGCACGGCGCCCGACCGAAGGCCCCTTCGCAACGCGGCGCCGTAGCGGCGGATCGCCTCGTCGCCCATCTCGCACGGATGGAAGAGCAAGACCGCCGCGTCGAGCGAGCGCATCGCGCCCCAGATGTCGTCGGCGATCGGCCGCGCTTCGAGCCGCGCGTGCAGCCGGTCGTAGGCGGGCGGCGCGAACCCGGAGTAGCCGTTGACGAGCGGCTTCCAGTGCGCCGTCGAGCGAAAGACGTGCTCCGAGTCGATCTCGAATCCGAGGGGCCACTCGACGATGGCCGCGCGCTCGGGCAGCCGCAGCGACGCGACCCATCGATAGGCCGCCGCCGGCGCCTCGGGAGTCTCGAAGATCCGAATCGGGAACGCGCGGTACTCGAACCCGACGACGGCGAGCGCGGCGGCGACGGCGAGCCACCGGCGCGCGGGGGTGAGCCGGCGTGTCGCGAGCGAGAGGCCCCACGCGGCGAGCACGCCGAGAGCGAGATGGAAGAGGGTGATACCGCGTCCCGGCACCCGGACGGCGCGGAAGACGCTCCCGAACGACTGGACGAGCAGCCGGTAGAACGGCGTGTGCATCCCGAGCGCGGTCAGGACGCCGAGGCCGGCGATCCACGAGAAGAGCAGGGCGCGCGAGCCCGCCCGCGCCCGCCGGGTGAAATCCGACAGCGAGGCGAATCGGGACCGAGCCGGGAACGCGAGCGCCAGCCGGACGACGGCCAGGCCGGCGGCGATCGCGACGACCCTCCCCCGGTCGCGCACCTTGATCGGACCGAGCGTTCCGGTGTGCAGCGCCCACGCGGCGACGGCCGCCGCCACGCCGGCCAGGATCAGGACGTCGAGGACGCGGGCCGCGATCCGCCGCCGTCTCGAAACGCGTTCCGCCGTCGCGGGAGGCTCCGTTTCTCGGCGGAGCAGCCGCCAGCCGACGATGGCGAGCGCGACGGCCCCGACGCCCGGGAAGAAGTCGCCTTCCCCCTTGCCCCACTTCTGGGTCAGGCGCGCGTAGAGCTTGTTCTGGTCGCCGGCCGTCAAGAAATCGATCGGCCGGCCGGAAAAGAACTCGATCTCGGGCTCGTACCGGACCATGCCGTACTCGCGCGCCGCCTTTCGGTAGGGCAGGTAGAAAGGCAGTGCGACGACGCATGCGGCCGCGCCCGCGAGCGCGACTCCGGCCGCCCTCCGAAGGAAGACCTTCGGCTCGAGAGTCAGCGCGGCGTAGACGGCGACGAGCGCGACCACGAGACCGGAGAAGAGCGCGTAGTGGACGTTCGTCAGCGCGTTCCACGCGAAGAAGACGCCGAACAGGACGGCGTCGCGGCGGCGGCCCTCCTCGAAGCTCCGAAGCAGGAAGAGGAGCAGCAGCGCGAGGAAGGCTCCCCACTGGAACTGGACGTGCGGCAGCTGCGCGATGCGCCACGGGGCGAACGCGTAGACGACGCCGGCCACGAGCGAGGCCGCCGCGTCGCCGGTGATCTCGCGGGCGAGCGCCCACGCGGCGAGGCCGGAGAGCGCCATGCCGAGGAGCATCAGGACGTTCGCCGTGAAGAGCGTCGAGGCGCCGGCCGCGTAGAGCGGGAACCCGAAGATCGCCGCGCCGAAGAGGTTCTCCGAGAACGCGAGCGTGGTCTTCGCCGGATGGAAGATGTTCGTATCGAAGAGGTGCAGAGGATCGCGGAAGACCTGATGGAAGTCCCAGTGAAAGATCCACGCGTTCAGCTTGTCGTCCCACATGTCGGGCAAGCCGGAGCGCATCCGAGCGGCGAGCGGCCAGGTGAAGAGGACGGCGGCCGCGGCGAAGAAGAGAGCGGCTCCGGCCAAGACGCCGGGGCGAAGGCGCCGCGTCACGACTCGAGGCCCGTCAGCGGTTGCGAGCTTTGACCGCGTTGACGATGGTGATCGACTGCTGGATCCGCTGGAGCTTCCGCTGGCGCTTCTGCGTCGCCTCCACGTCGTTGACCGCGGGCTGGTTGCTGCGGATCTCGCGCAGGTACTTCTCGGCTTCCATCTGGAAGTCGGTCAGCTCCTGCGGCTTGTACGTCCGGAACGTCCGCTCCGTGACGATGATGTACCCCTCCGCCATGTCGCGGACCATGTTGTAGGCGGAGCCGCCGAGGAATACGGACATCGTTGGCGACCAGTCTAGCTGATAGATTCCCCGGCCATATGGCATTTGAAGGCGTCGATTACATGGACGTGGACCCGCTCTTCACCGAGGAGCAGCGGCTGGTCCGCGACACCGTTCGCAGCTGGGTCGAGGAAAAGGTCCTCCCGATCATCGAGGACGCCGCCTACGAGGGACGGTTTCCCAGGGAGCTCGTCCCGGACATGGCCCAGATGAACCTGTTCGGCTCCACCATCCACGAGTACGGCCTGCCCGGGCTCGACAACGTCGCGTACGGCCTCATCATGCAGGAGCTCGAGCGGGGCGACTCGGGCCTGCGCTCGTTCGTCTCCGTCCAGTCGAGCCTCGTCATGTACCCGATCTACGCGTACGGCTCGAAGGAGCAGAAGGACCGCTGGATCCCGGCGCTCGGCAAGGCGGCGGCCATCGGATGCTTCGGCCTGACGGAGCCGGACTTCGGCTCGAACCCGGGCGGCATGCGCACGACGGCGAAGAAGGACGGCGACTCCTACGTGCTGAACGGGGCGAAGGCGTGGATCACGAACGGCTCGATCGCCGACGTGGCGGTCGTGTGGGCGAAGCTCGACGGCGTCGTGCACGGCTTCCTGGTCGAGCGCGGCACCAAGGGGTTCACAACGTTCGAGCACAAGGGCAAGATGTCGTTGCGCGCCTCCGTGACCTCGCAGCTCGTCTTCGAGGACTGCCGCATCCCCGCCACGAGCCTCCTGCCCGGAGTCCAAGGCCTCAAGGGCCCGCTCTCCTGTCTCACGCAGGCCCGATACGGCATCGCCTGGGGCGCGATCGGGAGCGCGATGGCGACGTACACCGCCGCGCTCGACTACGCGAAGAGTCGGAAGCAGTGGCGCGACCGGCCGATCGCCGCCCACCAGCTCGTGCAGGAGCGCCTCGCGTGGATGATCACGGAGATCACGAAGGGCCAGCTGCTCGTCTGGAAGCTCGGGACGATGAAGGACGCCGGCACGATGAAGCCGCACCACGTCTCGATGGCCAAGCGGAACAACGTCTGGGTCGCCCGCGAGTGCGCGAAGCTCGCCCGCGAGACGCTCGGCGCCAACGGCGTCGTCAACGAGTACCCGGTCTTCCGGCACCTCGCCAACATCGAGAGCGTCTACACCTACGAGGGAACCCACGACATCCACACGCTCGTGATCGGGGAGGCCGTCACGGGCATCCCGTCCTATAACCCGCCCGCCGAGTAAGGCGGGACTCGCCTCGACGAGCCTTCCGTAGGCGGCAAACCGCTGATAGATCGGCGTTTGCGCTAAAATAGCGGCCTTTCTCGAGGACAGGTGGGCATCACCGGGAATCTCCAGACGATGCAGCTCTCGGAGCTGCTCCAGTGGCTGTCCCTCGGACAGAAGACCGGGACTCTGCTCATCGAAGGCCACGGTGTCGAGAAGCGCATCTACTTCCAGGGCGGGCGGATCAACTCGTCCTCCTCGTCCGACCAGCGCGAGTACCTGGGGCACTTCCTCGTCTCCCACGGCTACATCACGGAGGAGGAGCTCAAGATGGCGATGGAGGTCCAGGAGGAGTCGAACATCCTCCTCGGCAAGATCCTCGTCATGATCAACGCGATCTCCGAGACCGACCTCCTCCGTCTCATGCGCAAGAAGGCCGAGGAGTCGATCTACGACGTGTTCCTCTGGGAGGAGGGCAACTTCGAGTTCGTGGACGGGGAGCTGCCGGACCTGAAGATGGTCCCGCTCTCCCTCGACGTCACCGGCATCATCATGGAGGGACTCCGGCGCTTCGACGAATGGAAGCGGATCCGGATCCGCGTCCCCGACGATCAGGTCATCCCGGAGATCGTTCGCCCTCTCAACCTCGATGAGCTCTCCGAACGGGAGAAGCTGATCGTCCCCTACATCGACGGCCAGCGGACGATCGAGGAGATCGCGCTCCAGACGCACAACGCGGAGTTCAACGTCGCCAGGCTCGTCTTCGAGGGGCTTCGCAACGAGTCGATGGGGATCGTCCAGGCGGCGCGCCCCTCCCGCAAGGAGGTCGCGGTCGGGGGCGGCTCGGTCGAGAGCGAGGTCGAGCACTTCCTGGCGCGCGGCAAGGCGTCCCTCAAGGACGACCCTCAGACGGCGTACCGGATGTTCAAGGTCGCCTCCGACCTCGACCCGAGCGACGGCCGCGCCGCCGAGGCGATCCGGTCGGCGGAGCGCGAGATCCGGAGCGCTCTCTCCAAGGACGGCATCACCGGCGAACGGATCCCCGAGCTCGCGATCCCCGTGGCGAAGCTGACCGAGATGAACTTCTCGCCGCACGAGGGGTTCGTGCTCTCCCGGATCAACGGGACGTGGGACGTCAAGTCGATCATGAAGATCTCGCCGATCAAGGAGCTCGAGGTCCTGATGATCTTCCAGCAGCTCACGAAGAACGGCGTGATCCGCTGGAAGAAGAAGTGAGCGAGGGCCCGTCCTGACCCGTCACGGCGCATTACGCGTCCTGCAGATCGGCGTCCCGGCGCTCGCCGCCGGGCTGTTCCTGTCCGAGATCGGATCCTTTCCGAGCCATCGGACGGGTGAGATCGTCTTCTTCGCGGCGCTCGCGGCGCTCGCCTTCCGACTCCGGGTCCGGTACGCCGGCAACTTCCTGGGACTCGAGGCGGCCGCGCTCGTGCCCGCCATCCTCCTGCTCGACTCGCCCGCGGCCGTGATGGCGATCTGCGCGGCGGGTGACATCGTCGCCAAGCTGCTCCGGGCCCGGCGTCGCTTCACCCTGTCCTCCGCCTTCGATCTGTCGCAGATCTCGCTGTCGTACGGCCTCGCGGCCGTCTTCTTCCACGCCGTCCATCGCGCCGGAGCCGGCCCGATGACGCTCGCCGCGGAGGCCGCGGGGGTCCTGCTCGTCTTCTTCTTCGTCAACACGGTCCTGGTCTTCCTCTATCTCGACCTGTCGCGTCTGGTCCCGCGCGAGCGGATGCTCGAGATGGGCCTCTTCCAGATCGCGGCGCTCCTCCTCCTGGCGCCGATCGTCGGGCTCGAGATCCTCGTCTACCCGCACTCCGGGATCCCCGGCCTTCTCCTCGCGTTCTTCCCCGTCGTGCTCGCTTCGGTCGTCGTGCGCGGGTTCTCGTCGGTCGAGGAGAAGTACCACCAGGTCGAGCGCGAGAACCGGCAGCTCGACGTTCTGCGGGAGATCTCCAACGTGTTCGCCGTCGGCGGCCGAGGGGACCGGTACCAGCGGATCTTCGAGGCGCTGCGCCGGCTCGTCCCGATCGACGCCATGGCGATCGTCGAGTGGAACGACGACCCGCTGTCCGACGTCGCGGTCCACGTCACCGGGGACGTCACGGCGCAGACCACGGCGATCTCGAACTGGATCCGCGAGACGCGACTGGACGAGCGCGCGATCGACGCGGGAGCGGACGCCATCGAGCGGCGGGTCGACGACGGCCGCGAGATCCGGCTGATGTCGGGACCCGCTCACCAGCTGATCGCGAGGCTCTCGACGTACGAGCTCCACACCGGGGTCCTGATCCTCGAGAGCACGTTCCCGGGCCTCCACTCGAAGTCCTCCGTCACGTCCGTCGCCGCCCTCGCCGAGCAGATCGCCCTTGTGCTGCAGGACCGGGCCATCCGCGCGCAGCTGCAGGAGCTCTCCGAGCGCAACCGGCAGCGCGCGGACACCTTGAATCAGATCCTCGAGATCTCCAACGAGCTCAAGAAGCACCTGAACCTCGACAACCTCTTCCAGACGATCGTGACGGCGGCGGGGCGAAGCCTCGGGTTCAACGCGGTGCTGCTCTCCGTCTACGAGCCCGAGCGCAACGGCTTCGTCCATCGCGCGCAGTTCGGGCTCGACCGGCGGTGGGAGGAGATGAAGGGGCGCGAGATCCCCGCCGCGGAGATCACGCGGAACTGGACGGAGGAGAACCGGGTCTCGAGGTCGTATCACTTCCGCAAGAACGCGCGCGACGGAGAGCCGGAGAGCCTGGTCCCGAGGTCCGCCCGCCGGAGCGGACCGAACGCGTGGAAGCCGTACGAGACTCTCTGGATCCCGCTCGTCTCCGGCGAGAGGCTGGTCGGTGCGCTTCGCGTCGACGACCCGAAGGACGGCCAGTCTCCCGGGATCGACACGGTGCGCACGCTCGAGATCTTCGCGAACCAGGCGGTCACCGCGATCGAGATCGCGAGGTCGTACACGGACGCCCGAGAGCAGTCGATCCGCGACGGGCTCACGGGCGCGTACAACCACCGGTACTTCCAGGAGTCGCTCCAGAAGGAGATCGGCCGCGCCGAGCGGCGCGCGCGGCCTCTGTCGGTCCTGCTGCTCGACATCGACGACTTCAAGGCGATCAACGACTCCTACGGGCACCCGGTCGGAGACGCGATCCTCCAGCGGATCGTCGCCGAGATCCGCAACGAGATCCGAGGCGACATGGATCTGCTCGCGCGGTACGGGGGCGAAGAGTTCGCGGTGATCCTCCCGGAGACGCCGCCCGACGAGGCCGCCGAGGTCGCCGAGCGCGTCCGCTGCCGGATCGACGAGCGCCTCTTCCGCCCCCCGGACACCAACGACGTGGTCCGCGCGACGGTCTCGATCGGCCTCGCGACCTTCCCGACCGACGCCCGCACCAAGAAGGAGCTGATCGAACGCGCCGACGCGGCGCTCTACCGGGCCAAGCGCGGCGGCAAGAACGCGGTCGTGGCGACGAGCACGACCCCGCCGACGCCCCCCACCCCCCACTGACGAAAATGCTCCATGGGGTCAGATCTAAAAACGAGCACCCTCATCGCCGCGGATGCTCGATTCTGGATCTGACCCCATCGAGCACTCTCTTCCCGGATACGGCTTCCGAGTCGGCGAGGAAAAACCGCAGCGGCCACGCCGCGGCGTCTCCCGCGTAGTCGACGCCGATCCGCGGCGAGCTCCCGATTCGCTCGCGCCGCCGGCGGCGCGGACGGAAGATCCGGATCGGCCCCTCCCCCACGAGGTCGCCCCCGGAGTCCGCGACGGTGATCCCGAGCGCGTCGCAGAGCTTGCCCGGACCCGAGAGCAGCCGCGGCGGCGTGCCCTGCGGCCCTTCCGCGGCTCGCAGAAGGACGGCCTGAGCGATCCCCTCGCGCCGCGTGACCACGTTCGCGCAGTGGTGCATCCCGTAGACGAGGAACACGTAGAGATGTCCGCCATCCGCGTACATCGGCTCGACGCGCGCGGTCCGGCGGCCTCGCCACGAATGCGCCGCCGCGTCGTCGATTCCTAGATACGCCTCCGTCTCGACGATGCGGCCGCCGAACCACTCCGCGCGCCATCGCCGCGCGATCCACGCGCCGAGGAGGTCTCTGGCGACCGCGATCGTGTCGCGCCGGTAGAACGCGCGAGCCGGCTCCGAAAGACCGAGAGCGCCAGGATCGATCGCCAGCCGAGGGTCGGGCGCGGGACGCGTCGACGACCGCCTCAATGGATCGACTCTTGCAAATGTGGCCGGGGTCGCGTTGCTATCATCCTGCGGCCTCGATGGAAGGAGAACGGCATTCTATGAACATCCTCGTCACCGGCGGAGCGGGCTTCATCGGGGCGCACATGGCCGGGCGACACCTCGCCGACGGCCACCGCGTCGTGATCGTCGACGACCTCTCGACCGGATTCCGCGACAAGGTCCCCCCCGACGCGCGGTTCGTCGAAGCGGACATCGCGAAGACCGATCTCGAGCCGCTCCTGCGCGAAGAGAAGATCGAGTTCGTCTCGCACCACGCCGCGCAGATCGATCTGCGTCACAGCGTTTCGGATCCGATCTTCGACGCGCAGACCAACATCCTCGGATCTCTCAAGCTGTTCGAGGCCTGTCGCCGCGCCGGCGTCAAGCACATCCTCTTCTCCTCGACCGGGGGCGCGCTCTACGGCGAGCCGGAGGGCGGTCGCCCCGCCCCGGAGACGCACCCCACCGACCCGGTCTCGCCGTACGGCTGCGCGAAGCTCTCGATCGAGAAATACCTGCACTTCTACCGCGTCGTTCACGGTTTCCAGACGCAGGTCTTCCGCTACGCGAACGTCTACGGTCCGGGACAGAACGGGATGGGCGAGGCGGGCGTGGTGGCGATCTTCTGCGAGACCATCCTCCACGGAAAGCGCCCGAAGATCCGCGGCGACGGCGGCCAGACGCGCGACTACGTCTACGTCGGCGACCTCGTGCGGGCCGCCGCGAAGGTCATCACGACCGACGTGAGCGGCACCTGGAACCTCGGCACGGGCCTCGAGACGAGCGTCAACGATCTCTTCAAGGAAGTCGCCGCCGCGCTCGACTACAAGGAGAAGCCCGAGCACGTGGAGCTCCCGCCGGGCGAACAGCGGCGCAGCGTGCTCGACCCATCCAAGATCCGAAAGGACTTCGACCTCCCGCCGTGGACCCCGCTCAGCGAAGGGATCCCGAAGACCGCGGAGTACTTCAGGGAGAAGGTGAAGACCGAGAAGATGGCAGTCGGCTAGACCGACCGCGGCTCGACTCGCGCGAGATCGACAAAGGTTCTTGTCGGTTCACGAAAATATTCTCCCGACGCGCGTGAATCCGCCTCGCGCGCGCCTCCTCGCGACAACAAGTACGCAAGGAGGATTCACGTCATGAGAAACGCGCTCCGCCGGATCACGCTCTCTCTCGTCTTCGCAGCCACGCTCGCCGTCGGCGCCTCGGCCCAAGCACAGGTTTCCCAGGTGAACTGTTTTCAGAATTACTTCAGCTGCCTGGATCGGGCCTCACAGCTGTCCACTTGGTGGCAGCGCAGCGCTGCCGGTGCGGACTGCTACGTCGCCTTCACGGCCTGCATCTACCACGCTTACCATCGCTGAGAAGTGGTAGGAGGTATCCACGTCGATGCCAACCGCCGGCCGATCGAATCGTCCGGCGGTTTCCTTCGAGACAGCTCGCGACAATAGATACTCAGAGCTGCTATGACCCCCTTCACCCGCCTTGCCGCCGGCGTCCTGCTGACCGGCCTCTCCGCAGCCGAGTCGGTGCCCGGGGATCGGCCGCGTATCACGACTCTCGTCGCGGGCCGAGCCCGCATCGGCGAGGAAACGCTGCTGCTAGAGGCTGTTGAGACTGCTCCGCGAGTGCTCCGGGTCGACGCCGGGGGGTGGCTTCGCGGCACGCTGGAGCTCGCGAAAACACCCGTGAAGCTCAGCTCGTCCGGACTGGCCATCTCCGAAGAGGGACTCCTGTGGGTCCTGGGAGATTCGGGCACCGTTCTCGTCGGCTTCGACCCTACGCACGGAACAGTCGCTGATCTCCGTCCCCTGCCGTCTCATTTCCAGTTCGTTTGGAGTGTCCGAGGTTCCATCATGCTCGCCGCAGTAACGTCGAGGGCTGATGAGCCCGTGCTGTTCGTCGTTACGCCGACCGGCGTTCGCTCATGCGGTGCGCTTCGAACACGCCCGGTGAAGCGTCCAATGGAGGCGCCGATCCTCTCGCTGTTCGACTGCGGGAGTTCCCGAACGGCGGTTATGCCCTGCTGGTGGGTGGCAGGCGATTCGAATCTCATTTTCCTCAGGTCCTCGTGCGCTACCAAACAAACCGTCGTTCCGTCTCTGGTCACTCCTCGGGCCGCGACCGAACGCGGATCGGATCCGATGGACTGGTTCGATTCGCCCATTCGGGACGCTTTTACAGTCAACGACAACCTGACTTGGCTACTCACGAACCAGGAGGGCAAAACCAGCGTCGTATCAGCGGACGCCAGCGTGGCTCGGCACCTCCTCTTGCTTCGGGACGGCCACTTGGAATCAACGCTCACGCTCCCGCGACGAGCTCGTCTCATCCTGGACGCAGATTCGAGAGGTGCTTCGGTCCTCTACTCCGATGGAACGACCGAAAGGCTCTCTCTGCCGTGACGTTCCACGAGGCGTTCAGCTATTTCCGGCTCGCCTCATCACGACGTGTCTATTTCCTCGTCGGGTTTGCAGTCACCGTCGGACTCGGCCTCTTCATGGAGTGGAATGACCCGGGCAACTCCGACATGGCGGCTGCCTTGATTCTCATCTTGCAAATGTTCTCGGTCTCAAACGGTTTCGCGCCCCAAGCCTCTCGCGGCTTCTACGATCCCGTGCTCGGACGATCGGCGTCGCGAGTGAGCGTCGCGATGGCCCACTTCGCGGCTGCAGCACTCCCGGGTTGGGTCGCATGGTTTCTGGTCGCGTCCGTCGAGGTGATACGAGTTGGCTCGCTCAATGTGATCGCTCTCAAGCCGGCCACCATCCTGGGTCTCCTTCTCGTTTCGACGCTCACCTGGGCGAGCAACCTTCCTTTCGTGGCGTTTTCGGCGGCAGGCCTGTGGTTCGCCATCGGCATGATCGCCTTCATCTCGGGCAGTTGGATCTCTTGGATTGCGCCTGTCGCCCGCGACCAGAATTGGTCCGCCAACAATCCGGCACGCGCTCTTCTCGTCGCCGTCGTCTTCCCCTTCATGACCCCGGGCCTTCCGGCCCCGCCGATGACCCTTTTCGCCCTCGCGGCGATCGCTGCCTTGGCGCTCGCCGCGGGGATCTTTTTCATCCAACGGCGGGATTTCCCACTCGCCGAGGAGAGCTGAGCGTGCCGGCCGTCCTCGAGCTAGCCGGGGTCGCGAAGCGTTACGGACGCCGGCTCGTCCTTCGCGAGATCGATCTCGCGCTCGGGCCCGCGGAGACGCTCGGGCTGATCGGCCCCAACGGCGTCGGGAAGACGACGCTGCTCCGGATCGCGCTCGGCCTCGTGCGCGCCTCAGCGGGAGAGGTCCGCTGGTCCGTGCCGCGCGAAAAGGCGGACCACTTCGGCGGCGCTCACACTCTCCCCCCGCACGTGCGAGCCGATCGCTGGTCGCGGCTCGTCTCCGGGGGCGCGTTCGTCGCGGAATCGCGACCCGTCCGCGAGCTCTCCCGCGGTAACCGCCAGCTCGTCGGCCTGAGAAGCGTGCTCGCCTCGCCGGAGACCGAATGCGTGCTCCTCGACGAGCCGTGGGAGGGGCTCGACCCCGACGGCGCCCGATGGCTCTCGCAGACGATCCAGTTCCGGCGCAAGCAGGGCTGCGCGTTCGTCCTCTCGTCTCACCGCCTGCACGATCTCGCCGGACTCTGCGATCGGTACGCCTTCCTCATCGACGGCCGCCTTCGGATCGAGGCCGCCGCCGGACTCCGCGCGGAAGGTCCCGTCACGGGCGATGACCTGCTCGCGGCGTTCGACCGGCTGCGAGCCTCTGCGACATGATTTCGCTCCTCCTGGCCGCGGCGACAGCCGCCGCTCTGCCGCCGCCGTCCTGGGTGGGATTCCCGTTCCGGGAGGCAGCCGCCGAAGTAGGCCCGCCCTCCGTCGAGGTCCTTTTCAAAGCACCGGGCTCTTCCGCAATCGACGAAATCGCGGTTTTCCAGGAGGCGGACGGGACGGGCCCTCGGTGGCGTCTGATCGGCGCCGGTCGGGGATCTCGCGCCCGCCTTCTCGGCTCGCCGGAACGCCGCTCGGTCGCGCTCTTCCGTGTGCGGGGCCAGCCGTTTTATTTGATGGACGGTCCGTTCCGATGGCCGCTCGACTCGGCCGAACGCGAACCGACGCCCGTCCACCGACGAACCGTCTCCGGCGGCCTGCCGCCGAAGGCCGAGACTCCGCATGTGCTTCCCGAGGCGGATGGCTCATTCTGCGAATCCGGCCAGGGGCGATGGTCTTGCGCCGGCGTGCGAGCCGATAGGAAGGGTGTCATCGTCGTGGCAGCCGGCGAGTCCGATCGACGCACGATCCTCTGGACGGACATCCCGGCGTCGGGCTCCGTCGGCCTGACTCTCCACCCCGCCGCCTGGGTCGCGTACGTCCGGCTGACATCCGAACCGCTCCCTTCCGGCGTCCCGACCGTCACCCTCCAGAAACCGGGCCCGGCGGGCGGAGTGCTTCTGATCCCCGACCAGGCGATCGAGACACGCTTCTTCGCGCCCGACCTCCTCCTTCTCTTCGGCCGCGACTCTCCCGATGGCCGCGTCGCGACGTTTCGATGGGGCTCGCTCTCGGCCCGAAGCGACGTCGACTCGCTCGTGCCGCCCGGAGTCCCCGAAATCTCCATTCCCTTGCCGCTCCACCCCCCGATCGCGCTCGCCGGGACGATCCGCGATCCGGACGGAGCGCCTCTCGTGAGCGCCCTGTATCTGCTTCTCGAGCGCTCGCCTTCGAAGCTCCCCGGCGGCAAGCTCGCCGAGCGCACGATCGCCGACGGCGAAACCGATCGGCTCGGTCGTTGGGAGGCCTCCGACGTGCCGCCTGGAATCTATCGGCTGCGCGCCTGCGAAGGGACGCTGGGTTGCGCGGAGCGCGACGTCGCGACCGACACGAACGACGGCGACCTGGTCATCCGGCCGACGGCACTCTTCCGCGGGCGCGTGGTGGCCCGTGGCGGAGTTCCGGAGCCGGGGGCGTGGATCCGGATCACTCCCACTCTCGGCGAGTTCGTGGCCAGCGACGACCGCATCCGCCGAACGCCGCTCATGACCCGCGCGGACGAGCAGGGCCGGTTCCGGATCGCGGCTTCCGCCAAGGGGCGGTGGGTCCTCGAAGCGAAATCCGAGCACGGCGGAGTCGCGCGCCGCGAGGTGGACGCCGGTGAGATCTCGCCCGACGCGACGGACGTGGGCGACCTCGTCCTGTCCGTGCCGGGTCAGTTCGATGCCGTGGTGAAGGGCTGCGGCGGAGGCGAGCTCACGCTGACGGGCCCGATGGGCGGCGAGACGATGCTGCCGAGCTCGCTGCGGTTTCCCCTGGATGCCGGAGGCCGTGCGCGAGTCGAGGTTCCGGAGAGCGGGACCTGGCTGGCCGGCGCGGTCTGCGGCGGCGCACGTCGGGCGGTCGAGCCGATGCTGCTGAACGAAGTGCGCGATCTCTTCGGGACCGAGGTCGCGTTCGTGCTCGGCGCGCCGGATGCGGGCGAGCACTGACGGGCCGAAAAACCTCAGATCATCGCTTCGTCATGGAGCAGTCGTCCGGTCTTGAACCGGTCGAACGAGAGCCGCGTCGGATCCACGAACGGCTCGCGGCCGAGGAGCAGCGCAGCCGTGATCTCCCCGGTCGCCGGCGCCATCATGAGCCCATGGCCCGAGAAGCCGCACGCGAGATAGAAGCCCGCTCGTTCCGGGTGCTCGCCCAGGATCCCGTTGTGGTCGGCGGTCATCTCGTACAGGCCCGCCCACGTCCGCAGGTGCGAAAGGTCGCGGAACTCGGGGATCCGATTCGCGAGCGCCGGAATCAGGCTGGCCAGCCGCTCCTCGTTCGCCTCGAAGTCTTCCCCTTCGACCGCGTCGAAGTCGGTGCTCGCAATGACGATGGCGTTCGACTCGGCGCTGCGCCAGTGAACGCCCGACGGATCGATCACCACGGGGAATTCGTAGCTCCAGGGGCGCGGCAGGCCGGCGCGCACGAGCTGCTGCCGCACCGGAGAGACGGGCACGAACGCGCCGGCGAGCTCTCCGACACGCCGCGAGAACGCGCCCGCGGCGCAGACGACGCGCTCCGTCGCGATCCGGCGACCCCCGGCCCGGACCGCTGTGATCCAGCCTTCGACGAGCTCGATCTCCTCGAGCCCTCCTTCGAGGAACTCGACGCCGAGCGACTCCGCCTTCGCGCGGAAACCGGCCAGGATCGCGAGGGGATCCCCGTATCCGTCTTCCGGCCCGAAGAGCCCGAAGTCGAGGTCGTCGACCCGCATCTCGGGCACCAGGCGCCGCATCTCCGCGACGTCGACGCGATCGACGGCGACTCCGAGCTCTCGCATCTTCCGGTAGCGGCGATCGAGCGCTTCGGCGTTCGCACCGTTCGCCAGGAAGAGATACCCGCGCTGGCGGAATCGGGCCGGGGGCCGCCGGCCGTCGACCTCCATCTCTTCCTCGAAGCGCCGGTAGAAGTCGACGCTGCGCCGCGCCATCCGCACGTTGATCTCGGCCGCGAACTGCTGCCGCACACCGCCGAATGCGAGACGGCTCGACGCGCGGCGGTAGGAAGGGTCGCGCTCGAGAACGACCAGCCTCTCCATCATTCCCGCGCGACGGAGGTGATACGCGATCGAGCACCCGATCACGCCTCCGCCGACGATCACCGCCAACGCGGGAGCGTCGGCTACGGAAGTCGCCACGCGAGCTCTAGAGAATGCGGGGCTGCTCGCCCGTCTGACGGGACGCCAGAGGGCCGTCGCTCGGCCGCTGCGGCGGAGTGCTCTCCTCCGTTCGCTTGACCACAACGACGGTCTGATCGTCCTCCGGCTCGCGCTGCGCGTGCGCGCGCACCGCGTCGATCAGGCCGCGCGCGATGACGTCGGCGGGCTTCTCGCGGATCGCCTGGAAGGCCTCGGTCAGACGATCGATGCCGAACTCGCGTCCGTCGGCGTCGTGCGCCTCGAACATCCCGTCGGTGTAGAGCAACAGAGCGTCTCCGCGCTCGAGCGACCGGAAGCCGCGGCTGTAGGTGCTCGTCGAGGAGGGGCCGAGCACCATGCCCGTCTGCTTGAGCATCGTCACGCCGCGGGAGTGGAAGTGGAGCGGCGGCGGATGTCCCGCGTTGACGTACATGAAGTTGCCGTCCTCCTCCTCGATCTCGCCGTAGAAGAGGGAGACGAACCGCGTGGTCATGCGCGACTGGTTGATGATCCGATTCAGCTTCTCGACCGTCCGCACGATCTTGAAGTCCCGCTCGACGCCCATCCGGAGTCCCGTGTAGACGTCGCGCACCTGGAGCGCCGCCGGGAGCCCGTGTCCCGACGCGTCCGCGATCGCGACGCCGAGGATCCGATCGGAGAGCGGGATGAAGTCGAAGTAGTCGCCGCCCACGATCTCGGCGGGCGCCGTGTATCCCGCGACCTCCACCGATCCGCGCCGAACGGAGCGCTTCGGCAGGATCGACATTTGGATCTGCCGCGCCTCGTTGAGCTCCGAGACGAACCGGCTCTGGCGGAGCTTCTGGTCGACAGCGAGCCGCATGATCCCGAGCGACGACATCAGGTCCTCGTCCGGCGCCGTCGGATCGACCGTGAACGAGAGGATGTACTGGTCGTCCCCGACCGCGATCGCCGCGAACCTCTCGGCGCCCAGCCGCCGCTCGAACTCGGGATCGATCCCCGGCGCGCTCAGGTCCATCACGACGACGCCGTCGTCGATCACCTGCTGAATCGGCGGATAGGTGTCGGGAACGAACGTCCCCTCCGCGCCACCGGGCACGCCGCCGAACGTCCGGGTGATCTCGTACCCGCCATCCCGACGCTCGTAGAGCCGTCCGCCACGGACGCCGAGGTCTTCCTGGAAATTATCGATGACGGCCGACGCGGTATGGGTGATGGTCGACGGCACATCGGGCGACCTCTCGATCGCCTCGATGGCCCGCTCGACCTTGCGAAAAAGCGACTTCCGCGTCTCCATGAGAGCGCGGGATTGTACCCGAGGGGGTGGAGAGGGCTAGAAGGGGATCCAAAAGACGCCGCGGCGAGGCGGACACGACCGATTCGGTGTCCCCAATTTCCAGAAGCGCAGACCCTCGAGGGTTACACGCAGCAACGAGATCATGTGCGAGAGCCTCCGGGCGCGTTTTTCGAATGATCAGCGATGATAATTCCCACCGCCGTCTGGACATCCGCAAGAAGTTTCAGTGCGTGCACGCCTTCCTCACGCATCTGCTCGCGACTCGCCGTCACCAACGCTCTTTGCAGTTCTCTTCGAGCAGGCTCCCAAAGTTTGAGCTCAATCAGAAGCTCCGCGTAGAGGATTCTCGCGTACGCGACCCACGAGTCAGCCCGCGCCGCAATCAGCTTTTCGATTGATTCGCGAGAGGTGGCGGCGGCCGCAACCAGATCGCCGGCGATTCGCTGAATCTCGGCAAGATTGAAGAGCGTGGTCCCCATCATGAGAACGCATCCAGATTCGCACGCGGCCGCCACTCCCTCCCACGCGGTCCTGAAACCCTGATCTACGAATCCTTCCCTGGCATCAATCTCTCCAAGACTCGCAAGAAAGGCCGCGAGGAAGGGTCTCTCCGAGGAGTAACGCCATTTCTCGACCAACCGACGGAATTGATCCCGGGCGACGGTCAGTTTTCCCTTTTGCCACGAGGTCACGGCGATCGTCGTTTCGACGATCAGAGCTTCTCGCTGGAGACCAGCGTCGCTCAGATATCGGGCTAGCCAACTTGCACGACTGCTGGATTCAGAGATTCGATGGCGGGAGTGCGCATCGGCGATTCTGAGCGAGAGAACCTTTGCTCTGAACAATTTGTGATACCTGTTCGCCTTACTGAGCTTGTCGAGCATTCCAAGCCAGGTGCGAGTCCCATCCAGGGATCGAAGCATCCGATTCGTCGAAGCGCAGAGAAGTGCCAGTTCGCACGACAAGAAATGACGTTCGCGATCATTAAGGTCCGAGACCGGACTTCGGTTGATCCATTCAAATACGGCTCGCGCCGCCGTAAGGCTCTCGTAGGGATCTCGATCAGCTTCTCTCCGAACAATTGCGTACGCAAGAAACACATCCGACGCGACACCCAGGAAACTCTCGAAGAGTTCGTCGGATCTTTCTTTATCAGGAAGAAACATGAAAGCCTTCAGAGACTCCCTCGCGGCGAACTCCTCCCGCGCGATTCCTACGGCAATCCGAATCCACATCTGAGCAGATGCCTCGCTGCCTTGGGACAGCTCACATCGCCATGCTTGGAAGGCCAAGAGAGAGCAGAGTTCATACCGCTCACCGAGCGGGTCCGGCCAGGAGAGCCCGCACAGGCGATCGAACATCTCTTCAGCGCTGGCGAGAGCGGCCGGGGTTCGCGCTCCCTCTGCGACCAGGAGCCGAATCGATTCACTGATGCCACGCAGCTCGGCTTGCAGCGGATCCATCCCAGCCGACGAATGCGGGGCCAGCGGCCCGCCACGAGATATCCAATCTGCAACCCGCGGATTTAGCAGGGTCGATTCAGAATTCATCGTTGCTTCCCTGCGAGACAGTTATCTTCCGAGTTGGCGTGGTCCAAGCTGCCATCAGCTTGGCCCGTCTCACTTGCTTGCGGAGAAAATTCCTGCAGAGATGATCGAGGACTTGGTAGAGCCAAGCCTTCGGATTCTTCGCCGAGTCGAGCTTCGCGAGAGCGAGGATGAATACGTCTTGTACGAGATCGTGTGCGTCCGCGTATGCGAGCCCATGGCGACGCATCGCACGACGTACGAGAGGGAGGAAGAACTCTAAGTAAAAGCGTTCGAATTCCGGATCGACTGAGGACCCGGGATTCAGCGCAGAGGCATCCTGGCAGGCCGCCCGCCCGAGCGGGCTTTGCGAGGGGCCCCGGTTTTCAGGCAATTAGGGTAGTTCTCTACCCCTATATTGTCGCGAGGATCTACCCCTGAGCCTGCAAATGTTGCCGGACAGCAGTTAAGGCGCCGGAATCAAGCTTTCTCGCATTGATGGATTCTCTGAGAACTGCAACTGCTGCAAGCGCTTCGGGAACCATCTTGTGAGCATCGAGCAACGGAAGCGCGGCCAGAATCTCCCATTCGGCCTCACGAGGTCTTTCCAGCGCGAGAAGCGCCTCGCCGGCCAGAACATGCGAATAGGCGACGTAAACCGGCATTTCAAGCTTCCGAGCATCCTCGTTGGCCGAGCGGAACGCCTCGTAAGCTTCCTGCGAACGTTCCTGAACTCGGAAAAGCTCACCTAGCGAGAGCTTGAGGCTCATCAGTGCAATTGGCCGATTGGCATTCTGAAGCAGACTGATCGCCTTGGCAAAGGCGTCCGCGGCGGGCGCGAAGTCGCGGCATGAAGCATGGTATTCGCCGATCTCGCTCCAGACCTGTCCCATCAGGGCGGGCTGAATATCCCTTGAGTTACTGGCGACGGAACTGGCGACCCTAAAAGCCTCAAGACGTCGTCCGAGGACCTTGAGAGTGACCGCCTCGAGGAATCGGGTCTTTGCAGCTTCAAACGGCATGTCGAGGCGATCGAACGTCCTGGCAAGCACGGGAGCTTGCTCAAGGACCTCGTCGAAATTGCGCTTGTCGTACCTAAGAGCCAAACGCAAATAGGCCGTCCCGGCTAGATGAGGAGCAGGATTGATCGTCAGCCGGAAGAGGGCCTCGGCTCTGTCGAGCCATTTTTCCGCGTCCTCGGGCTTGCCGAGGTGACGTCCGGACTTAGCGGCAAGGAACGAGAGTTCGGCAAGCAAGTAGTCACGTTCATCAAACACTCCCACCTGCGCCGTCGATACAGTCAATTCGGCATACAACGCGATGGACTCGTTGAAGACGACAGACGGCTCGACCTCAACCTTGTCGCGCAGCATCGCGCAGAGAGCGAGCAGCACATCAGCGTTCAGAAGAGAATGAATGTCTCGCGCTTCCGGAGCGGCTTGAAGGTACGCGTTTGCCAAGTCAAAAAAAGCTTCCCGGGAGAGGACATTGGGAGTCCTCGCCCGAAATTGCAGAACGCGACAGGAATCAGCGCTCACTAGACCTCAGGACGATGTCTGAAATTGAGAATCTCAAGACTGCGGGAAAAATCGCGGGCGACCTCGGCAGGTTCCCGCTCGAGGATTTGAGAAGTCTTCGCGTCACCTTCTCTCATGCCGCTACCGATGACGTACCTCTGATACTCACGTGCAAACTGGCAGCACGCGACCAACAGGAACGAACGGGAGTCCCGCGGCGACTTGCTTCCGGGACGCATACAGAATCGAACGAACCAGAGATAGAGATCCTTCTCGAGTTCTGTTGCCTCTGAGTCGACCATCCCGTAGTGGGTAACTAACGCGATGTGAATGAGAGCGAGAGTGTCGCGGAAAACTTCTTGAACCTCTGCCTCGAACGCGTCTTCGCGGGGCGTTTTCTGGATGGAGTCGTCCGAGATCTCCATGAGCCAAATCCTTTCTGGGAGTTGCGGATAGCTTAGGGAGGTAGGCTCGGTAAAGCAACAAGTTTCGCGAACATTTCGTTCGCGTTCGAAACCTTTTGTTTTCAGTAAATTAGCTGGCTCGACTAAGTCAGCTTGGGATGGCTGTGGTGATACCCGTCACAAAAACCCTCTTTTCGCCTAACGACCCGAACCCCATTGCCCGGGCCAAAAAAGCCTCATTGACCGCGCCCAGAAAGGCGGCGCGGGTCGTCGCTCGATGGAGAGCGAAGAACCGAGATCAGTTTTGGATGGACCCCACCGAGGTTAGAAAAAATGAATCGTGCTTATTGGAGCACGGTTTTCCTGCGCGGGTGTCAAGTTTTTTTGCGGCTACCGCGGCGTTCGCGAGTCGAGCGCGGGCGGCCGGACGCGGAGCTCGTCAGCCGAGCTTCTGGATCGACCGGACGATTCGATCCTGGAACTCGTGGCAGGCCCACTCTCCCCCGCGGCCGTTCAGCAGGATCGCGAACGCGTAAGTCTTTCCGGAGTTGGCAGTTACGTAGCCGGCGAGGGTCGACACGCCGTTGATCGTGCCGGTTTTCGCGAAGACCTTGCCTCGGATCTCGGGCTCGCGGAAACGGTGGCGCAGCGTTCCCTCGGTCTCCCCCGCGATCGCGAGCGTCTGCTTCCACTGCGTCCCGTAGGGCTGACGGCTCATCGCCTCGAGGAACCGGACGACGTCGCCCGCGGCGACGCGGTTGAAGGCCGAGAGTCCCGAGCCGTCGTGCAGGTCGTATCGCGACGGATCGAGCCCGAGCGACTTCAGGAACTCGTGCTCCACCGACACGCCGTTCGGCCAGCTGCCGACGCCCATCTTCTCCGCGGCGACGGTCTTGAAGACCTGTTCGGCGTAGAAGCCCTGGCTGTGCTTGTTGACGATCGCGAGCGTCGGCAGCAGATCCGACTCCGTCTGCGCGACGAGGAGCCAGCCCGCGTCCGGCTTGACGTTCTTCTGGACGACGGAGCCCGTCATCTGGATCCCGGCGTTCGCGAGCCGGGCTTTCAGCGCCGCGCCGAAGAATTCCGGCGCGTCGTCGACCGCGATCGGCGTCGACCACCACACGTTCTTCGCGGGCACGGTGCCGGAGACGGTCACCGCGTCGGACCCGGCGGAGCGCGCGACCGCGACGCGCGGCCTTCCCGCCGAGACCGTTCGCGCGCCGACGAGCGGATGGAGGATCCCGGTCGGCGGATCGATGCTCACGATCGGGCGCGCGCCGGGCCGGCCGCCGGGGCGGATCGAGACCAGCACGACGTTGTCGTTGAAGGAGAGCGCCGACACCGGCGCCTGGTACCACTTCGCCTCCTGCCCGCTCGGCCACTCGGGATGGCGCGCGACGCCGTCGAAGAAGGACGCGTTGAGGATCAGATCGCCGACGACCTGGCGGACCCCGGCCTGGACCAGCCCCTGGGCCCACTTGTCGAAGACCGCGTTGAAGTCGTCGTTGTAGAAGCGCCCTGAGATGTTCGGGTCGCCGCCGCCGACGACGAGCAGCGACCCCATGAGGATCCCGTTCTGGATCTCCCCGCGCCGCCAGAACGTCGTGCGGAACTTGTAGTCCGGCCCGAGGAAGTGGATCGCCTCGGCGGTGGTGAACATCTTGGTGACGGACGCGATCGTCTGCGGCGCGTTCGGATTCTTCTCGAAGATGACCTGGTTGGCGTCGACATCGGCGACCGCGATGGAGACCCCCGACGGCTTCGCCGGAGGCTTGCGCGTGTAGATCTCGAACGCCTCGGCGAGGGTCCTGGGCTCGGGGAGCTTCGCGGCCTTGGCCTTGGCCGGCGCACTCTTGCCCCGCGCTCCCCGCCGGCGCGGCGCCGCCGTCGAAGGAAGCGCCACCGTCAGGAGAAGGAGGAGCGCGACGAGTGCCGAGCGTCGCGGGAAGGAACGAGCCACCGCGGAAAATTATAATCGAGACCGCGTGAAATTCGACGAGGCTTCGAAGACGTTCGAGGTTTCCGTCCGGGAGCTCGCCGAAGAAGAGGGATTCCGGCGCGTCGGATTCGACCGCGGCGACGGCTGGCGGCGCCTCGGACTCGGCTCCCAGATGCACGCGCGCGTCCTCGCGGCGCGATGCGAGACCTTCCCCGGCTACCGCTCGGAGGTCCACCTCCAGGCGCGCATCCCGATCGAGGACTGGACCGCGATCCTGACGGGCCGCCTCGACGGCTGCGTCGAGCGCTCGCCGGGCTCGTGGCACATCGAGGAGCTCAAGTCGACGAACCTCTCCGTCGAGGGCGTGCGCCCCGGCGGGTATTCCTTCGAGCGCGACCGCCGGCAGCTGCTCGCCTACTGCTCCCTGTGGCGCCGGCTCGGGCATCCGCGAGTGACGGGCGCGCTCGTCTACGTCGACATCGAAACGGGCGAGGAGGTCTCGGTCCCCGTCCTCGATCCCGTCCAGGAGACCGACCGCGCCGTCGAGCGCGGTCTCGCGCGGCTCCTCGCGATCTGGCATGCCCAGGAGCAGGTCCGTAAACGCAAGGCCCGGGCGGCCGAGCGGCTCCCCTTCCCGCACTCCGCCCCTCGCGCCGTCCAGGGTCCGATCATCGAGGCGGTCTCGACCGCGCTCTCCCAGGGCGAGCACCTCCTCGCGCAAGCGCCGACGGGCTCGGGCAAGACCGCCGCCTCGCTCCACCCCGCGATGGTCTCCGGGCTGACCACCGGCCGGCAGGTCGTCTTCCTCACCTCGAAGACCCTCCAGCAGAAGATGGCCGTCCAGGCGCTCGTCGACATGAACGAGCGCGCGTTCTCGACCATCCAGATCCGCGCGAAGGAGAAGATGTGCGCGAACGACCGGGTCCTCTGCCACGAGGAGTTCTGCCGGTTCGCGAAGGGCTACCCCGAGAAGATGGAGCGCTCGCAGATCCTCTCCCGGCTGCGGGACACCTACTCGCACCACGAGCCGTCGGTCGTCTTCGAGGAGGCGCGGCGTGAAGAGGTCTGCCCCTTCGAGGTCCAGCTGGAGCTCGCCGAGCGCGCCGACGCGATCGTGGCCGATTACAACTACGTCTTCGAGCCCGGCGTGGCCCTCCGACACCTGAAGGACGATGGCCTCGCGAACGCGATCCTGCTCGTCGACGAGGCCCACAACCTGCCGGATCGCGTGCGGCAGATCTACTCCCCCGAGATCCTCGAGGCCGACGTGAGGAATCTCCTGAACCGTCTCGTGCTCCAGCCGGGAGAGGTCTTCGCCGACCTCGCGGCCTCCCTCGAGGAGCTGCTCGAGATCCTGACGGCCGCCGCCGAGGACCTCCCGGAGGGAGAAGCGATCGCCGAGTGCGAGTCCGGACCGCCGGCCGACGCCATCCGGTCGCTGCGCGCCGCCTGGGAGCCGAAGCTCCTTCGCTACCTCGCGTGGAAGCGCGACACGAAGCTCGCCCTGCCCGACGACCCGATCCTCGACGCCCACTTCTCCCTGCTCCGATTCGCGGCCGTGCTCAACCTGTGGGGACCCGAGTTCACGTGCGTCGTCGAGCGTCGCCGCGACGGGATCCGGCTCGCGCTCGTCTGCCTGGATCCCGCGCGCGTCCTCGGGCCCCTCCTCGACCGAGCCTCCACGGCGATCTTCCTCTCGGCGACGCTCTCCCCGGCGGAGTCCTTCCGGCGGATCGTCGGCTTGGACCCCGAGCGCACGGCGTCCATCTCGCTGCCGCCTCCCTTCCCGCCGGAGAACCGCAAGCTCCTGATCCTCCCGCAGGTCCGCACGACGTACTCGGCGCGGGAGAAGAGCTATCCGCGGATCGCGAAGCTGATCGCGGAGATGTCCGATGCGCACTCCGGCAACGACCTCGTCCTCTTCCCCTCGTACCGCTTCCTCACCGAAGTCGCCGCACAGATGCCGAAGACGCGGTCCCGCCTGCTCGTGCAGCGCCCCGACCTCTCCGACTTCGAGCGGCAGAACATCCTCGGCGCGCTCGCCGCTCCGCCCGCGCAAGGCATTCTTCTCCTCGCCGTCTCCGGCGGAATGTACGCGGAGGGAGTCGACTATCCCGGCGAGCTGCTCTCGGGCGTCTTCGTGGTCTCTCCCGCGCTGCCTCAGGTCTCCTTCGAGCGCGAGCTGCTGCGCCGCTACTTCGACGAGAAAGAGGACGCGGGGTTCGACTACGCCTACCTGCAGCCGGGCATGACGCGCGTCGTCCAGGCCGCGGGGCGCCTGATCCGCAGCGAGACGGACCGGGGCGTTATCGCGCTCATCTGCCGGCGGTTCCTGGAGGAGCCTTATGCCTCGCGCCTTCCGCGGGACTGGTACGACGAGTCGCCGTACGAGCTCGTGACCCAGCGTCCCGCCGACGCGATCCGCGAGTTCTTCGCCGGATACGGAACGCCCGCGCCGGCGTCCGAGGCGACCGACTTTCTCTCCGAGGACTGAGGACTCGCGCGATGGACCCGCAACTCTTCTACAAGCGCAAGAAAGTCCCGCGCGTGACCGTCGACGCGTGGATCCGGGACGGCGCCGGGCGGCTCCTGCTGATTCGCCGCGGACGTCCTCCGTTCGAAGGCCGATGGGGACTGCCGGGCGGGTTCCTCGAGTGGAACGAGACGACGGAGGCCTGCTGCGCGCGCGAGGCGGAGGAGGAGACCGGGCTCGTGGTCGAGGTCGGCGAGCTCCTCGGCGTCTACTCGGACCCGGGGCGCGATCCGCGCGGACACAACGTGACGGTGTTATACGACTGCGCCGTCGTCTCGGGCCGCGCGAAAGGCGGGGACGACGCGGCCGACGCGCGGTGGTTCTCCGAGCGCGAGCTCGATCGGCTCGAGTTCGCGTTCGACCATCGCAAGATCGTCAGCGAGCAGTTGGCTCGGCGGTCTCCTCGGATCCGAGGCCGGCGTCCTCGTCGGAATCCGCCTCCGCCATCCGTCCCTCCCGGTCCCCGTTCTCGGCCTCGGGCGGGGGGATCGCGGGTGGCGGGTCCTTCGCGGCGCGCTCGGCGCGGCGGCGCTCCAGGATGAGCTGCTCGCGCGCGGAGTCGAACTTCTTCTTGTGCCGCTCGACGATCCCGATCGCGTCGTCGAGCGACGAGGAGAGGTGAACGAGGTCCAGGTCCTCCGGGTTCACGAGCTTCCGCGGCGCCATCTCCTGCCGCATCCAGTCGAGAAGACCGCTCCACATCCCGCCCACGAGCACGACGGGCCGCTCCGTCATGAAGCCGACCTGGAGGAGCTGCCACACCATCATGAGCTCGAGGGCGGTGCCGATGCCGCCGGGAAAGATCATGAACGCCTGCGACATGCGCACGAAGTGGTGGAGCCGCGAGAAGAACGTGCGATGCGCCGTCACGCTGTCGAGATAGGGGTTCGCCTTCTCGTACGGGATCGCGATCGTCAGACCGAACGAGCGGGTCTTGCGCGACCCGCGGGCGCGCGAGGAGGCCGCCCCCTCGTTGGCCGCCTCCATGAGACCCGGTCCGCCGCCGGTGACGATGTCGCAGCCGAGCTCCGTCAGCCGCGAGGCGGCCTCCCGCACCTGCGCGTACTCCTTGTCGCCCGGCTGCACGCGCGCGCTGCCGAACACCGCGACGCGGTAGAAGTGGAGCTCGGCCGGGTTCAGCGACTCGAGCTCCTCGATGGTGTCCCACAGGCGCACGATCGTCCGGTCGATGATCCGGCCGACGTCGGGCGGACGGCGGGGCTTACGAGGCGGTTTCATCGGTTCTCGAGAGACGGATGCACGGAACGCTCCGGGGAAAGTCGCGTCCGCTCGCGACCGAAGATCGTGTCGATCAGTCGGCCGTGCGCAGGGTCGCGGAAAAGGCGCGGGCGAGCAGGCCGTCGTCGGTGACGGCCCAGACGCTGTAACGGTAATAAGTGCCGGCGGTCGTGTCGGGGTCGACGAACGCGTAGCGGTATGCCTCGTCGGCCTGGTGCGTGGACGGGAGGATTTGCGGGCCCGTCCGGACGACGCGTCCGTCCGCCTGCACCTCTTCGCGGAAGAGGGCCCAGCCGGCGAGGCCGGAATGCCCGGAGGTCGTCCAGGAGATGCGGGGCCCGCCCGGCCCCGCGACGGCCTGCGGGATCACGCTGGCGAAGGGAACGCCCGCGACGGGCTCGATCGACGCCGCGATCTCGTCGAGCGGCGGACCGGCCGCCGTGCCGGCGACCATCCAGTCGACCCTCGCGACTCCCGACAGCGGGATCGCGTGAGAGGCTCCCGGTCCCCAGAAGACGACGTCGGGAGGGAGAGCCGCGTCGCGATACCGCACGACCGCCGCGGCCGGAGCGCCGCGGTCCGGCCAGACGACGCGCAGCGCGCCCGAGGCGTCCGCCGCCGCCAGGAACGAACGGTGACGGACGGTGAACGTCGCGGGCGTCGCGGCATCCAGGGCGCCCGACTGGAGATCGGAGAGGGCGAGACGCGACGGGCCCGCCTCCGGCTCGACGCCGACGTAGAGGCGAGCGGCCGCCCGGAGCAGGAGCGCGTCGTCTCGTTCCCCCGTCGACTCGGTCCAGGTGGAGAGGAAGAGCGGGAGGACGGCCTCGCCGCTCTGCGCCGCCTTCTCCCAGACGCCGCGCAGCGCCGTCGGCCCGAGCGCGCGCGCGAATTCCTCGACGTACATGCGGCCCAGCGAGTCCGCGTCGCGCGAGAGGTCGAGCGACGTCGCCGCCGCCGCGATCCGCATGGACTCCGTCCGCTCCTCGTCCGACTCGCCTGCCGAGAGCGCTTCCGAGGCCGCGTCCGTCAGGAAGGTCCCGTCGGCGGCGCCATAGGCTTCCAGCGTCGCGCGCGCGTAGAGCGTGCCGACGCGGTGGACGATCTCGCGCGTCGAGAGCCCCGTCGCGTCGATCTCGATCGCGGCGCCCACCAGGCGGTGCCGGTCGATCGATCGCGCGGACAGCCGCGCGACGCCGTCGGCGGACGTGCGCGCGACGAGGACGCGGAGAGGCTCGCCGTCTCCGAGAGGATCGGCCCAGCCCTGACGATCCTGCAGCTCCGCGCGAAGCCGCTTCAGCTCGACGGCCAGCGCCTGTCGGAGGCCGGCGTCGTCCGCCTCGTCCGCCATCTGGACGCGGCCGGCGACGAGCTCCCGGGGCGGGCCGAAGCTGCGGAACGCCCCCGACGCCCACTGTTCGGCCGCAGGAGCGGCGGCGACGGCGGACGCCCTTTCGGCCGCGGCGGCGGGCAGGGCGAGCGCGATCGAGCCCAGACCCCACAGCGCGGCATGGGCGGCGCGTGCGCGCAAACCCCGGTCGCTCAGTGGCTTGGGCGTCATCCGCGCTCCTTCTGTCGGCATCTCTTTTCCAGAATAGTCTTGGACCGCAGTCCCGTCAACGGGTTTACGGACGTCGAAATGCCCGTGTTGGACGCCGCCCGGACGTTTTCAGGACGGTTTCTGGTCCGCCTCCGGCAGGATCGAGACCACGACGACCGTGACGTTGTCGACGCCGCCTTTCTCGTTGGCCATCTCGACGAGCTTCTCGCAGAGCTTCTTCGAGTCGGGCTCGGCGACCGCCGCGTCCCGGATCTCGTCGTCCCCGAGCATCGTCGTCAAGCCATCCGAGCAGAAGAGGAACCGGTCGCCCGGCAGGAAGACGAGCTCCTGGAGGTCCGGCGACACGGACGGACCCCCTCCGAGGGCGCGCGTCACGACGTTCTTGAGCGGATGCGACTTGGCCTCTTCCTCGGTCAGGATGCCCGCCGCCATCTGCTCGTGCACCCACGAGTGGTCGTCGGTCAGGCAGGAGAGCTGCTTGTCGCGCAGGAGATACGCGCGGCTGTCGCCGACGTGAGCGAGCGAGAGGATCTTCTCGTTCAGAAGGCCGGCGACCACGGTCGTCCCCATGCCCTTCAGCCACGGCTGCGCCTGGACGGCGGCCATCACCCGCTCGTTCGCCTTTTCGATCGCGACCGCGAGCCGGTTGCTGTTGAACTCGAGCTCGTGGTTGTACTTGAACGGCCAGGTGGCCTCTTCCTTCTGACGGGTGTTCGCGATGAATTCGCCGATCGTCTCGACGGTGATCTTCGACGCCACCTCGCCCGCGGCGTGGCCGCCCATGCCGTCGGCGACGATGAAGAGGCCCTCCTCCGCGTCGAAGGAGAACGAGTCCTCGTTGTGCTTGCGCTTTCGCCCGACGTCGGAGACGCCGAACACTTCGATCCTCGCCAGACTCATGCTCCTTTGACGGCGCGCTGCGCGCGGATGTCCTCGAGCGCCTTGCGAACGTCCTGAGCGGACGGGTCCCATCGGATCGCTTCGGAGAAGGCCTTCTCGGCCTTGAGCAGCAGGCCCGCCTGACGAAAGACGGTGCCCGCGTCCTTGAGGAGGCGGACGTTCTGAGGCTCGAGAAGGATGGCCACCTCGAGCGCCTTCACCGCGGTCCGCAGGTCACCGGACCTCGCCGAGGCGAGGCCGAGGTAGTGGTGAGCCCGGACGTCCTTCGGGTTGCGGTGGACGGCGAGCTGGAAGTTGCCGGCGGCATCCGAATATCTCTGCTCCTTGTACGAGACGATTCCCTGGGCGACGTAGTTCTGCGTGACCGAATCGGAATCACCGCCGGGTCCCGAGGCGATGATCATCGAGCGCTCGAAGTCGTAGACCTTCCGCCGCTCCGGGTGCGTCAGAACGTTGACGGCCTCGGCGAGCTCCTGGAACTTGGCCTCCGCGTCGGATCGACGGTCCGCGGGGACGCGATCCGGATGGGCTTCGCGCGCCAGGGCGCGGAACCGCTCCCGGATCTCCCCGTCGGAGGCGTCGCGGGCGACGCCCAGAAGATCGTAGTAATCGACGTCTCGGGCCATTGTTCTTCAGCTCGTGACCGGCCGAAAGTGACTCGAAAGATTAGCATACGTAAGAGGCGGCCGGAGCGGGCCGGGCCTTTTGCGACCTTCTACTTACGCCGCTCGAGGATCGTCTTTCGCGACGCGATCCGGATCCCCTCCGGAAGGTTCGGGTCTCGCGAGATCAGCTTGAGATCGCGGTCTCCCAATCGCTTGACGAGCGGGAGGGTGATCGCCAGGCTGACCTTCGGATTCTTCACGAGAGCGGCGACGATCGATGGCCGGCGCATCCACTCCCGGTTCGATGCGATCTTTCGGAAGATCTCTTCGTCCAGGTGGCGCATCGAGCAGAACGACTCGACCTCGTTGACCGTCAGGCCGCGCGATTTCAGCACGGCCGAGCCGATCAGCCGGTTGGCGTCGCCCATGAGGATCCGGCGCTCCTCCTTTCCCCCGCTGTAGGCGAGCTTGATCTTCTCGGAGACCGTCATGACCGCGATGCGCCGGTACGCCGCGCCCGTCGTGACCGACTTCTCGAGATCCGCGAGCTCCTCCTCGGTCGGTCCGCGGTAGGTCCGCCCCAGCTTCTTCTCGAGCTCCTCGGCGGCGGCGATGTCGCGCGCGATTTCCTCCGCGTCCTCGGGCGAAGGCTCCGGAACCGCCTCGCGGCGTCGCGCCTCCTTGTCGAAGAATTCCTCGCGGATCTCGTTGAGACGGCGACGCGCGTCCGCCGTGAGCTCCGGGTTCTCGAAGAGCGCGTCGATGAGGGCCGGATTCCGGAGCAGCCGGACCTGGTTGATGACGAGCGCATCCTGCGGCGCGCCCGTGACCTGGCGTGCGAGCCGCGCGAGCGTGGGGTCCGCGACCTCCTTGTGCCGGATCACCTTCTCGACGACGAACGGGTCCTCGCACCAGCGCGCGATCGCGTCGAGCTCGCTCGGGCGCGCTTCCCCTTCGTCGAGGAACGCGGAGAGCCCGTCGGGCGGAAACTGCTGGAGGCGCGCCTGGGCCTCGGCGGCGATCTCGGGATCTTCGTCGAGAACGACGGAGACGAGCGCGCGGATCTGATCGTTGCGGTCGAGCGGGAGCAGCCCGCGCGCGGCGAAGCGGCGGATCTCGACCGGAGCGTCGCCTTCGCGGAGAAGGGTGACGACGTCCGAGACGTTCGGAGAGCCCGACGAAGACAAGCCCGACGAAGACAAGGAGCCGATCTTACAGGGAGGGCGAAGGGAAGGTCAGCCGCGGGCCGGAACGACGGCGGGCAGCACCAGGTCGCGCACGACCTCGCCCGCCGAGCCGAGCGCATCCATGGGACGTCCGTCGACGGAGACCCGCACGCCTCCGGCGTTGCCGAGCGTCACGCGGAATCCGCCGCGCGCGTGGAGACGGCGCGTTTCGCCGCGCTTGACGAGTCCGGAGACCACGGTCGCGCCGTCCGCCTGGATCTTCGCCCACGAGTCCTCCTGGAACTCGAGCGTGAGCGTGATGCCGTCGCCGGACGCCGACGCAGAGGTGCGGGCGATCTCGGTCGAGGACGGGCGAGCAGAAGCGGGCTCGGAAGCGGACGCGGGCGCGACGGGCGACTCGGTCGGCGCGTTCGGATTCTGAATCACGGGAGTCGGCTCGTTGGAGACGGCGACGTTCTTGAACGCGACGGGAGCGGAGCGCGGAGGCACCACGGTGGGCTTCGGGATGCGGTCGCGCCGCTGCTGCGGGCTCGCGATGAAGCCGAGCACGAGGAGGATCCCCGTCACTCCCGCGACCATCATGCTCGCGGTGCCGCGCCGCCCGCGCCAGAAGCGCGAACGCGGCAGCGCCTTCTTCGGCGACGGAACCTCGGCGTGATCGTCCGCGAGGTCGGACAGATAAGCGTTGACCTTCTCTTCGGGATCGATGCCGAGATGCAGCGCGTACGCGCGGATGAAGCCGCGCGTGAAGGCGGGAGCCGGAAGCTTCTTCACGTCTCCCTTCTCGAGCGCCGTCAGAAGGCGGATGGAGATCTTCGTGGCCGAGGAGATCTCCTCGAGAGAGATTTCACGAATCTGACGCTCGCGGCGAAGCTCTTCGCCGAACCCGAGCGCGGGGGAATCCTTCATTCGCTTTTCCCGGGTATCGAAGGCGATGCTAGACCTCGCGCTCGCGTTCCGCAAGAACTCTTTCGGCGCAGGCTCGAAGCAGCCGGGAGAGACCCGGGTGGGCGAGCAGATCGCGGAGCTCGCCCGAGCCGGCGGAGGTCAGCAGCGAGAGGGCGGCCGCGACGGGCAGCCGCCGGTTGCGGAGGAGGGTCAGGCGGACGGCCGGCCGGAGGGTCCACCGCGGGTGGGCCGCGACGGCGGCGAGCGAGGCCGGCTCGGCTTCCGGGTTGGCAGCCGCCTGGACGACGTCCGGCTCGGTCGTGAACCGGTTGTCCAGGAAGGCGGCCACGACCCGGGGCTCCGGATCTGTCCGAAGGGCCAGGAGCAGCCCCCGGCCGGCGGTCCGAGCGAGGTCGACCCGCTCGGCGAGCGCCATCTCGGGGAGCCGGCGAAGCAGGTCGCGATCGGCCGCCCGGCGCACCTCGGGATGCACGCGCACGTCCGCGGAGAGGTGCGCGAGGTCCCTCCAGAAGAGGGTCGAAACCAGCGAAAGGGCCTCCCGGCGTGGGGTCCGCGGGTGCCCGGCCAGCACCCGCCGGACCACATGGAACCGCCGCGCCGACCGATCGTTGAGGATGTCGTCGAACCCCTCGGCGGACAGGTCGCCCCGCCGGAGGAGCTTCAGGATCGCGCCCTCGGACCGCATCGCGGCTCCTCCGGGTCAGCGGGAGAGCGGCCGCCGGGCCGCCCGAGCGAGCTCGGCCGCCAGGGCGGCGACCGCTCGCTCGGGGGTCTCTCCTCGCGAGGCCGCTTCCTCCCCCGCCCGCACCAGCGCCGACCCGACGACGATCCCGTCCGCGAGCGACGCCGCGGCCGCGGCCGCGTCCGGAGTCGAGATCCCGAACCCGACGGCGAGAGGGAGCCGTCCGGCCGCCTTCCGCGCCCGGCGGACCGTCGCCGCCAGCGAAGGGTCCACCGCGGACCTCGCGCCCGTGATCCCCGCGCGGGAGACGACGTACAGGAACCCGGTCGAGAGGCGGGCCGCGGCTGCCATGCGGGCCGGGCTCGACGTCGGGGAGACCAGGAAGATGGTGTCGAGGCCTTCCCGGGCGAGCTCGGGCCGGCAGGCGTCCGCCTCCTCGGGAGGCAGGTCGGTCACCAGCACCCCGTCGAATCCGGCGGCGCGAGCCTCGGCCCCGACCCTCGCGACGCCGTGGCGGAGCAATGGGTTGAAGTAGGTGAAGAGGACGAGCGCGAGGTCCGTCCGCGCGCGTATCCGGCGGCCCATCTCGAGCACATCGACGAGGGTGGTGCCGCGCTCGAGCGCCCGGGACGCCGACCGCTGCAGGACGGGACCGTCCGCGATGGGGTCGGAGAACGGGACTCCGAGCTCGAGCACGTCGGCCCCGGCCCGCTCGAGAGCCGCGGCGGTCTCGACCGTCGCGTCCGCCGAGGGGTCGCCCGCCGTCAGGTACGCGATGAACGCGGCCCGGCCCTCCGCCCGGGCGCGCGCGAAGCGTCGGGAGAGACGCGGCGAGGTCGCGGGCTCGGCGAGCGGAGCGGCGCTCAACGGCTCGATCTCCTCTCGCGAGCCCCCCCGGCCTCTTTCTCCTCGGTCAGACGCGCGACCTCGGCCAGGTCCTTGTCTCCCCGGCCCGAAAGATTGACCAGGATCCACGCCGAGCGCGGCAGGTCGGGAGCGAGACGCAGCGCGAAGGCTATGGCGTGCGCGCTCTCGAGGGCGGGGATGATCCCCTCCTCGCGCGACAGCCGCTCGAAGGCCGCGAGCGCCTCGTCGTCGCCCACCCGGTCGTAGAGGACGCGGCCGCGCTCCGCGAGGTCGGCGTGCTCGGGGCCGACGGCCGGGTAGTCGAGGCCCGCCGAGACGGAGTGAGTCGGGAGCACCTGGCCGGCCGGGTCCTGCAGGAGCATCGTGCGCGTTCCGTGAAGCACCCCGACGGCTCCGCCCGCGAACCGCGCGGCGTGATCGCCCGGCCCGTTCCCTCGTCCGCCCGCCTCGACGCCGTACAGCTTCGTCCGCGTCCGCAGGAAGGCGGAGAAGAGGCCGATGGCGTTCGAGCCTCCGCCGACGCAGGCGACCGCTGCGTGAGGATCGCGTCCGGCGAGGCGGCGGAACTGGGCTCGGGCCTCCCGTCCGATCACCGATTGGAGGTCCCGAACGAGCGACGGATACGGGTGAGGCCCGAGCGCGGAGCCGAGCACGTAGTGCGTCGTGGCGACGTTCTCCGTCCAGTCCCGCATCGCCTCGTTGATCGCGTCTTTCAGGGTCCTCGAGCCGGAGTCGACGCCCAAGACCTCCGCTCCGAGGAGCCGCATCCGCAGGACGTTCGGCGCCTGCCGCTCCATGTCGACCACGCCCATGTAGACGCGGCACGGCATCGCGAGGCGCGCCGCGGCCGCGGCGGTCGCCACGCCGTGCTGCCCGGCCCCGGTCTCCGCGACGACGCGCGACTTGCCCATCCGCTTCGCCAGGAGCACCTGGCCGAGCGCGTTGTTGAGCTTGTGTGCGCCGGTGTGGAGGAGGTCCTCGCGCTTCAGGACGATCCGCGCCCCGCCGGCGCTCTTCGAGAGGTTCTCCGCGACCGTGAGCGGGGTGGGTCTCCCCGCGTAGTCTCGGAGCAGCGCGTCGAGGTCGCGCCGGAACCGCGCGTCCTTGCGCCACCGCGTCCACGCGCGCTCGAGCTCCTCGAGCGGGGCCATGAGCGTTTCGGGCGCGAAGCGGCCGCCGTAGGAGCCGAAGTAGCCCTTGCGCTTCGATCGGGCTCTAGGCCGACGCGGCATACGCTCCGTCCGCGCGGCGCACCGCCGCGAAGAACGCCTCGAGCCGCGCCCGGTCCTTCACCCCGGGAGAGCTCTCGACTCCCGACGCCACGTCGACCACGTCGGGCCTCACGCGCGCGATCGCCTCGCCGACGTTCTCCGGCCCGAGGCCGCCGGCGAGCCAGAGCGGGACCCGGCGCGGAAGCGCACGGGACGCCAGCGCCGACCAGGCGAACGTGCGGCCGGATCCGCCGGCGACTCCGGGCACGGCCGCGTCCACGATGTGCGCGGCGCATCGAGCGGCCAGCTCCTCCGGGGAGCCCCCGATCGTGCCCGAAGCGTCGACGCCGAACCAGGCGACGAGAGGACGGGGCAGCTCGAAATCCTCCGGCACGAGCGGCCGGTGCAGCTGGACGAGATCGAGCCGCGCCTCTTCGCACGCCCGCCGGATGTCGTCCGCCGGCTCGTGGACGAAGACTCCGACGCGCTGGACCGCGGCCGTCGTCTCGCGGGCGAGCTCGCGGGCTTCGGAGACCGTGACGCGCCGGGGCGAGACGGAAGAGAAATTGAATCCGACGTAGCGCGCCCCGAGCTCGCACGCGGCGGCGACGTCGGAGGCTCGCGTGAGCCCGCAGATCTTGGCGGAGGTCATCTCGGGCGGCCCTGCACGGACGCGGACCGCAGCTCGCGCAGGACCTCCTCGGGCTCGTCAGCGCGGAGCAGCGTCTCGCCGACGAGGAAGGCCTGATAGCCGGCGGAGGCGAGCCGGGCGATGTCCGCCGCTTCGCGGATACCGCTCTCCGCGAGACGCACGGGCCCCTCGGGGATCGCGGCGGCGAGCGAGGCGAGCGCCTCGAGGCTCGTCGCGAACGTCGAGAGGTCGCGCGCGTTCACGCCGAGGACGTCGGGGTGCGAGGCGGCCGCGCGCGCGATCTCGACCGCGTCGTGGGCTTCGATCACCACGGCGAGGCCTCGGGCCCGCGCGGCGTCCGCGAGACGCCGCAGCTCGTCGTCGGACAAGGCTCGCGCGATCAGGAGCACGGCGTCCGCGCCGAGCGCCCCGGCGAGAGCGACCTGCCGCTCGTCCAGGATGAAGTCCTTCCACAGGACGGGCAAACCCGAGATGCGCTTCGCTCGCGGCACCCACTCCGACCTCCCGCCGAAGTGGTCCTCCTCGACGACGACGGAGATGGCCGCCGCGTGTCCTCGCCGGTACGCGAGGGCGATCGTCTCCACCTTTCCGTCCGCACCGGCGAGGATCTCGCCCGCGGAAGGCGAGCGATGCTTGATCTCGGCGACGATGCGGACGCCGGCCTCGCGCAGCGACGCGACGAAACGGGCTCCGTCGGACGGGATCGCGTTCGAGACAGGCGGCGTCGCGTACTCGCCGCGCGCGAGCCGTGCGCGCTTGTCGGCGAGGATGCGGTCGAGGATCGTGGCGCTCACGCGAGGGCCTGCCCTCCGGCCGGCGCCGGCCGGCACGCCTCCCGGAGCCGGTCGAAGACCGCCGCGGCCGCCCCCGAGTCGACGGCGTGCGCGGCGCGCTCGTATCCGTCCGCGACATCGGCGGCGCGGCCCTCGACCGTGAGCGCGACGGCGCAGTTGACGAGCACGGCTTCGCGACGAGGACCCCGTTCCCCGCCGAGCACGCGCCGGAGCATGTCCGCGTTGGCTTGGGCGTCGCCGCCTCGAAGCTCCTCGACGGAGACCTCCGTCCGCGGCAGCTTCGAGAGATCGAGCCTCCAGGGCCGCGTCCATCCGTCCTGGATCTCCACGCCGTCCGCCTCGACGCCGGGCACGATCTCGTCGAGGCCGTTCGCGGAGTGGAAGACGATCGCCCGCTCGGCGCCGAGAGACGCCAGCGCGTCGGAGAGGAGCCGAACGAGCTCGGGCCGGCCGACTCCGATCAACTGCCGCCGCGCTCCGGCGGGATTCGCCAGCGGACCGAGCGCGTTGAAGATGGTGCGAACTCCGAGCTCTCGACGGACGGTGCCGAGCTCCTTCATCGCGGGATGGAAGGCGGGCGCGAACAGGAAGACGATCCCGACTTCGTCCAGGACCCGCCCGGCCGACGCGGGATCGAGATCGACGTGGACTCCCGCGGCCGAGAGGACGTCGGCCGAGCCGACCCGCGAGGAGATGGAGCGGTTCCCGTGCTTGGCGACGGCCGCTCCGGCACCGGCGCACACGACGGACGCGGCGGTGGAGAGATTGAAGAGATCGCGGCCGATGCCGCCCGGCCCGCACGTGTCGAGGAGCGGCTGCCTTCGGCTCGTGACGCGGCGCATCCGGGCGCGCAGAGCGGCGACGGCTCCCGCGACTTCGTCCGACGTCTCGCCTCGAATGGCGATTCCGAGGAGGATCGCGCCCTTCTGCGCCTCGGTCGCCTTGCCGTCCATCAGGTCCAGGAAGACGCGCTCGGCGAGGTCCCGCGGCAGAGGGTTGCGCGCCGCGATGACCCGGAGGCCCTCGGCGACGTCCGGAGTCACGCCTCCGCCTCCCGCGCGAGGCGCACGAAGTTGCCGAGGAGCTTCTCCCCCTCGGGGGTCAGCACGGACTCCGGATGGAACTGCACTCCGAAGACGGGCCTGCCCCGGTGGGCGACGGCCATCACGACGCCGTCGTCGCTCTTCGCCGTGACGGCGAGGTCCGGGGGGAGGGAATCTTCTCGGATGACCAGCGAATGGTACCGCGCCGCCTCGAACGGATTCGAGATGCCGGCGAAGAGGGCGCTGCCGTCGTGCGCGACGCGGGAGCACTTCCCGTGCCTCGGCGCCGGCGCGTGTTCGACCTTGGCACCGTGAGCGGCCCCGAGCGCCTGATGACCCAGGCACACGCCGAGGAGGGGCACGCCGCGGCGCTCCGCGGCGAGGATCATCGGCAGCGTCTTGCCCGCGTGCTCGGGCCTCCCGGGGCCCGGCGAAACGATGACCGCGGCCGGCCGGCGCGCGAGCTCTTCCTCCGGGTCGAAGCGATCGTTGCGCACCACGACGACGTCCGGGTCCAGCTTTCCCACCGCCTGCACGAGGTTGTAGGTGAAGGAGTCGTAGTTGTCCACGATCAGGATCATCGCGAGACTCCCGCCCACTCTTCCGCCTGCCGGATCGCCGCGAACAGTGCCTCCGCCTTGGCCTCGCACTCGCGCTGCTCGTTCTCGGGCACGGAGTCGGCGACGATGCCGGCGCCCGCCTGGATGCGGCAGACGCCGTTCTCGACGACCGCGGTCCGGATCGCGATCGCGACGTCGAGATCTCCCGCCGAGTCGACATAGCCGACCGCGCCGCCGTAGACCCCGCGGCGCGAGGGCTCGAGCTCGTCGATCAGCTCCATCGCGCGGATCTTGGGCGCCCCCGTGAGCGTTCCCGCGGGGAAGCAGGCGGCGAGCGCATCGACGGCGTGGACGCCCGCGGCGAGCGTCCCCTCGACCTCCGAGACGATGTGCTGGACGTGCGAGTACTTCTCGATCGCGGCGTATCGAGGAACGGACACCGACCCGATCGAGGAGACGCGGCCGAGGTCGTTGCGGGAGAGATCGACGAGCATGACGTGCTCCGCCCGCTCCTTCGGATCGTCGAGGAGCCTTCGGGCGAGCTCCGCGTCCTCCTCGGGAGAGACTCCCCGCCGCGCCGTGCCGGCGATCGGCCGCGTCTCGACCTTCCGCCCGCGGCACCGCACGAGCATCTCCGGCGACGCGCCGAACACGGCCGCCTCCCGCGTCTCCAGATAGAAGAGGTAGGGCGACGGGTTCAGCATCCGAAGCGCGCGGTAGACCTCGAAGGGGTCGACGGCGAGAGCGCCCGACCAGCGCTGAGAGAGGACCAGCTGGTACACGTCGCCGTCGCGGATGGCCGTCTGAGCGCGCGCCACCGCCTCGAGGAAGTCCTCCGGCGGCGTCTCCCGGATGGGCGTGAAGACCGTCTTCCCCTCGGAGACTCCCGGTCTCGGCGGGTCGCCCGCGCGCACGAACGCTTCCAGGCGGTCGAGACGCGCCTCGGCGTCGGCCGCCTCGTCCTCCCCTTCTCCGGCGTCGGTCAGCAACAGGAGCCGCTGCCGCGCATGGTCGAACGCGGCGACGGCATCGAAGCGCAGGAAGAGCGCGTCCGGGATGGCACCGACCCGCGTATGGCGGTCGGGAATCCGTTCGAAGAGCCGGACCGCGTCGTACGAGAGGAAACCCACGGCGCCGGAGGAGAGCGGCGGCAAGTCGGGCGAACGGCCAGCGGGCGCGCGTCCGGCGCCGACCGCGAGCGCCCGCAGCGCCGCGAGGAAGTCGCCGGGGGCAACGCGGCGGCCCGCGCCGTCTTCGATCTCGATCGTCCCGTCCCGCAGCGTCAGGCGGGCGGAAGGCCCGCAGCCCATGAACGTGTAGCGCGCGATCGATTCGCCGCCCTCGACGCTCTCGAGCAGGAATCCTTCCTCGCCGGACGCCCGCATGCGGCGGAAGAGGATCACGGGCGTCAGCGAGTCGGACGGAAACGTCCGCGTGACGGTCCGGGTCACGGCCGGGCTCCCGGCGGCAGGAGGGCTTCGATCTCCTCGAGGCGCGCGTCGTCCACGCCGAACAGGCGCGCCTGCCGGACGGCCTGGGCGGCGAACATTCTCAGACCGCGTACGACCGGGCATTTCGCGGCGAGCGCGGCCGCGATCGTCGGCGTCTCCCCGCCGGCGCGATAGACGCAGTCGAACACGAGCGGCCGGCCGGAGAGCAGCGACGCGGGCAGCGCCGACGGATCGCCCTGGGCGGATCCGATCGGCGTGGCGTTGACGTACAGGTCGGCCTCCGTCGCGGAGAGGTCGGCCCAGGCGATCGAGTCCACGCCGAGCGCGGAGGCGACGGCCTCCGCCTCGTCGTCGTGACGCGCGCAGAGAGCGACCTCGTAACCGATGCGCTTCGCGGCGACGGCGGCAGCCCGCGCCGTCCCTCCGGCACCGAGCACGACCGCCGAGCGTCCCTCGCCGGTGTCGTGATCCGCGAGCGGGTCGAAGATGCCGTCGACGTCCGTGTTCTCGGCGCGCCACCTCCCGCGGGTGGCGACGAGAGTGTTCGCCGCTCCGCTCGCGCGGACGTCTTCCGACGGGACTCCGCAAGAGGCGGCGGCGAGCTTCCACGGCCGAGTGACCGAAAAGCCGGCGAAGGGCGGATCGGACTCGAGCTCGGGCGGCTTCTCGCGGTCGAAGTCCGCGACGGGCAGCGGCAGGTAGAGAGACGAGAGGTCTCGGGATCGGAAGAGCGCGTTGTGCACGCGGGGCGAGAGGGAGGCCGCCGGGTCTTCGGCGACGACCCCGTAGAGCCGCTCCGGCCGCCGGGGACGCCCGGTGTCGTAGACGGAGAGCAGCTCGCCGAGGGCGATCTGCCCGCGCGCCGTCGGCGCGCCGCCCTCGACGGAGCCGTAGACGAGCGCGGCGCCGAAGTGCGCCGAGAGCACGCGGCCCGGCGCGCTCGCCGGACCCATCGGGAACACGGCGGCGGCGAAGGATCGCGGGCGGGCCTGCAGCCGCGCCACGGCGAGCGCGTGTCCCAGGTCCGCCGCTCCCACGACGAGCTTGACGGCGGCCGGCCCGGAGGCCGCCATCGATTCGAGCAGGTCGAGAGATTCTTCGTCCGGCCTCGCGAACGGGCGATGGGCGGAGACGACGACACGGCGCCGGTCCGGCAGCGCGCCCGACGCCAAGAGACCGGACGCGTGCTCGACGTCGACGATCGCGCCCGCCGCGTACGCCTCCTCGACCCGGGCACGGTACTCCTCGAGCGACCCGTCGAACCGTCCGCCCTCACGCGCGGACCGCCACGTCACGATCGCCGGCCGCGGATCGAGCTCGAGCAGCGCCGCGGGAGGGATCGGTTCGCGGCCGTCCGAGAGATCGAGGCGCCACTCGAGGACGACGCGCGCGCCCGCGCCGGAGGCGACAGCGTCGGCCCGCGCGGCGAGACGGCGTGCGTCCGCCAGGTCGCGCGGCGCGAGCGAGGCGACGTGGGACGGAAGCTCCAGATACCGTTCTCTCAAAACGAAAACCCCCGGACGGAAGGCCGGGGGTTCACGATGCGCTCGATCCGCCCCGGCCGAAGTCCCGGCAGGGCGGGAATCGCCCTACCGGAGATGCTCGGAGCGCCACCAAAGAGACATACGCGAGAAGAGGCTATGCCGCCCCAAGGGCACTGTCAACCCGACCCGTCTTCGACTGGAGACCGGAGACCGGAGACTGAAGATCCTATCGCCCGACAAACCCCTCCCCGCTCTACGTCTTCCTCCACCTCGTCCCGCCGGGCCCATCCTCCAGGACGATGCCACGTTCCGCGAGCGCCTCGCGGATCCGGTCCGCCTCGGCGAAGTCGCGCCGCTTGCGTGCGGCGTTGCGGGCCTCGATCTGAGCCTCGATCTCGGCGGGAAGAGCTTCGGGCGCCGACGGCAGCACGCCGAGCACCGAATCGGCCGCCTGGAGGGCCGCGAGAGACTCGGCCGCTCCGGCCGCGTCGAGCGAGCCCGCGTCGATGGCGGCATTGACCTCGCGCAGAAACGGGTGCACCGCGCCCAGCGCTTCCGACGTATTGAGGTCGTCGGCGAGGGCGGCGGCGAACGCGTCGCGGAGTTCCGCGGTCCTCGTCTTCGCGTCGAAGGAGCCGGGCTTCGAGCCCGCGCCGGACGGTCCGGCGACCTCGCTCAGCCTCACCGCGGCCGTGCGGATCCGCTCGACGGCCGTCGCCGCGCCCGCGAGGCCTTCCCACGTGAAGTTCAGCTTCTTGCGGTAAGGGACGGAGAGCAGCAGGTATCGGACCGCGGCCGGGTCGTTGCGTTTCGCGAGCACGTCCTCGAGCGTGTAGAAATTGCCCTTCGACTTCGACATCTTCTCGCCGTCCACGATCAAGTGCTCGGCGTGGGCCCAGAGGTTCACGAACTTCTCGCCGGTCGCGCCCTCGCTCTGCGCGATCTCGTTCTCGTGGTGGGGAAAGATGTTGTCGACGGCGCCCGTGTGGACGTCGAAGTGCCGGCCGAGGTACTTCATGCTCATCGCCGAGCACTCGATGTGCCAGCCCGGCCGTCCTTCGCCCCAGGGCGACGGCCACGTCGGCTCGCCCGGCTTCGCGGCCTTCCACAGCGCGAAGTCCTTCACGTCTTCCTTCTCGTATTCGTCGTCGGCGACTCGCTCGCCGCGGCGTGTCTGGCTCAGGTCGATCTGCGAGAGCCTTCCGTAGTCGGGGAAGGTCGCGATCCGGAACCAGACCGTGCCGTCCGAAAGATAGGTGTGGCCCCGCGACTCGAGCTCGCGGATCATCTCGATCATCTCGGGCACGTGCTCCGTCGCGCGCGGATACTTCTCCGCGGGCTGGATGTTCAGGATCTCGAGATCCCGGAAGAACGTCTTCGCGTATTTCTCCGTGAACTCGGAGAGCCCGAGCTTCTCCGCGTTCGCGCCGCGGATCGTCTTGTCGTCGACGTCCGTCAGATTCATGATCTGGGTCACTCGATAGCCCGCGGCGATCAGCGAGCGCCGCAGGACGTCCTCGAACAGGAACGTCCGCAGGTTCCCGATGTGCGCGACGTTGTAGACGGTGGGCCCGCACGTGTACATGCGGACGTGACCCGGCTCGATGGGTGTCAACTCCTCGACGCGCCGACCCAGTGTGTTGAATAGCCGCAACGGATGCTCCACGCCTTCGTGCCGACGGCCGTCAGCTATCGGCCGACCACTCTCTCACCAGATCCCCTTCGCCTTCCTTCTCTCGATCTTCTTCCACGTGAGCTCCCGCTTGAGACCGGTCAGCCGGTCCACGAACAGGGTCCGGTTCAGGTGGTCGACCTCGTGGCGAAACGCCCGCGCGAGCAGGCCCGAGCCCTCGAGCTCGCGCACCACGCCGCGCTCGTCGGCCGCGCGCACCCGGACGCGCGCGGGGCGCACCACGCGCTCCGCCACGTCCGGGATCGAGAGACAGCCTTCCTCCTCGCGCTGCTCGCCTTCCTCCTCCACGATCTCGGGGTTGACCAGCACGATGACGGAGTCCGGCCGCTGGCCGACCGACAGGTCGACGATCGCCACGCGGAGGTTGACACCGATCTGTGGCGCGGCGAGACCGATCCCCGGCGCGGCATGGCAGGTCTCGATCATGTCGGCGAGGAGCGGAGCGAGCTCGGGCGACCCCGGCTCCACGTCCGCGTTGGGGGCCAGCAGCCGGTCGTCTCCGTACCGGACGATCTCGCGGATCATCGAGGGGACTCTCGACGGAAGCGGCGTCAGGCGCCGCCGCGCTTCCTGGCGAGGAGAGCCTCGATCGTCCGCTCGGCGCGTCGTCTGTGGAACTCGCGGAGCGAGGCCTCGATCTCCGGGTGTTGCCGCCGCAGCTCCGCGACCGCGGCGCGCGGCAGGCGCAGGAGCTCCGACTCGGTGACGGCGGTGACGGTCGCGGTCCGCGGCCTCTCCGTCAGCAAGGCGACCTCTCCGAAGAAGTCGCCCGGGCCGAGCCGGCCGACCTCGACCGGTCCCGCCTCGTCCGGCGTGGTCACGGACAAGGTCCCAGACGCGACCAGGAAGAGCGAGTCGCCGGGCTCGCCTTCGCGGACCACGTCCGATCCCGCCGCCGCCCGGACGGGCTCGACGGCGGTCAGCAGCGAGACGAGCTCGTCCTTCGGGACGCCCCAGAAGAGCGGGACGCTGTCGAGCGAGGGGCTCGCGCCGGGAGCCACGGCCTTCTCCTGGCGGTCCCGGGCGGAAGCGATCGCCACCGCGACCCGCGAGTGCCGGTCGCGGTCCGCGGGGGCCCAGGCGAGCAGCTTCTGGTGAGCGGACAGCGCCGCCGGCACGTCGCCCTCCTCGAGGGCGGCGGCGATTCCGCGCTCGAACTCGTCGAGGGCGCCGCGGTCGCCGTCGAGCCACCGCTCTCCGGCCCGCCGGAAGATCTCCCGATACCCGGCCGAGCCGCCGGAGGGCGCGCTCACCGACGTCCTCCGCTGTCCTCCGGGCCCTCCATCGTGTCTCCGCGATGGGACACGCTCGGCCGGCGCTGCGTCCTTCGACTTTTCATAAGTCTTTCATTCTGAGCACATCCTCGGGTCGACCGCAAGCCGCCTCCATGGCACACGGATCGCTCCTCGTCGAGGACGTGAGAAACCGAGGGAGAGAACCCATGACGACCGCAGCGACGCGCGAACGCAGCCGAGGATTCGAGAGCCGGAGGATTCCAAAGGTCACGAGCCTCTTCGCCGCGCTGTTGCTCCTCGCGGGCGCCGCCGCGATCGCCCTGGCCGGCTCGCCGGATGCCGAACCGGCGCCCGCGCCGGACCCCGTTCCCGTCGCGTACGGCGCCTCCGCGTCCCCGGACGCGGGAGGCGGCGCCGCCTCCGCGCCCTCGGACCGCAGCGGCTACTCCTATGTGCGGCTGGTGACCGGCGACGCGACCCTGAACAACCGCTGGAACGGAACGGTCGAGGTGCGGCGCAACCTTCCGATCACCGCGGGCGACGAGATCCAGGTCTCGGACGCGGCGAGGGTGGAGGTCGGCCTGGCGGACGGCAACGTCCTCGAGATCGGCGGCGGCACCCGCGCTCAGTTCGCCTCGCTCTACGCGCAGCAGGGCGAGGACGACGAGTTCTCGGCGATCTCCCTGCGCGACGGCTCCGTGCTGCTCGCCGCGCTCGGCCGCGACGAGAACGGCGTGCCGCGCATCGACACCGACGACGCGACCGTCTACGTCAGCCCCGGCGGGCGCGCGCGCGTGAACTTCGATCCGCGCCGCGGCACGTCCGTCGTGGTCCGCGCGGGATCGATCGAGGTCAAGACGCGCACCGGCTCCTACCGGCTGCGCGCCGGGCAGTACCTGATGGTCCGCGGCGAAGAAGAGCCGGAGATCGCGCGCGGCTCGTTCTCACGCGACCGGTTCGACCTCTGGGCGTCCGACCGCATGGACTCGATCGCCGAGAGCACCCGCACCGTCTCCGCGCGGTACGTCGACGAGGACTACTCCTCCGACGTCGAGGCGCTCGACGGCTACGGCGACTGGAACTACAGCCCGACGTATTCGGCGTACGTGTGGACGCCGCATGTCGACATCCAGTGGACGCCGTTCATGAACGGCTCCTGGTACTACACGCCGGCCGGCCTCACGTGGTGGTCGTCCGATCCCTGGGGCTGGTTCCCCCACCACTACGGCAACTGGTACTTCGAGGCCGCGTGGAACCGCTGGTGCTGGTCGCCGGCGGCGGTCTACTCGCCCGCGTGGGTCTACTGGGCGTACTCGGGCAGCTACGTCGGGTGGTGCCCGATCGGCTGGTACTCCGGTTACGGGCCCTGGTGGAGCACGTACTACCGGAACCACCGCGGAGGCGCGTACCTCGCGATCAACGGCACGTTCCGCCCCCGCGAGATCGACTTCCGCGGCTGGAACTTCACGGGCGCGAATCGATTCGGGGCCGGCTTCGGCCGCGCGGAGATCGTCCGCGGGGACCGCATCGCCGGACAGCTCGGGACGCAGGTGGCGATCTCTTCCCGACCCATCGTGGTCAACGCGCGGCCGGGGGAAGCTCGTGAGGCGATCCGCCAGTACGTCCGAGAGGCGCCTCGAGTGATCGAGCGCGCGTCGACCGGCGACTCGTCCCGCCTCGCGCCGATCCTGGCGCGAGAGAGGACGCTGCCCCCGGCCAGCGTCGAGGCGCTGCGCGAGCGGACGGTCGTCCCCGAGCGAGGCCGGCTCGCCGGACCCGCCGCGGCCGAGCTCGCGCCGCGGGGCGTGACGGTCGACCGCGGCCGCGTCGCCGACGCCGTTGCCGCGCCTTCCGCCGGCGACCGCTCCGTCGTCGCGCCGGCGTCGCCCGGCTCTCGAGGCCTCGAGCGCGGACGCGTCGAAGCGCCCGCCGCCGCTTCCGGCGGCTCGGCGGCGGACTGGAGGACCCGGGGGCGCTCCGGCGACAACACTTCCGTCGCGCCGCCGGCCCGCGTCGAGCGCGCGCGGCCCGAGATCGCGCCGCCGTCGGGGGCGCCGTCCGCCGACTGGCGTTCGCGCCGCCTCGAGCGCGGCAATCCCGAAGCCGATGCGCGCGGCGGCTCGACCGACTGGCGGACCCGAGAGGTTCCTCCGGCGCGCCGGGTGATCGACCACGCGGTCCCGGGGCGCCGTCCGATCGAGCGCGACGAGACCGCGCCCTCCTCGGCGCGTCCCGACGATTCCCCGCGCGCCCGCAGCGTGGCGCCGCGTGCCGAGTCGCCCGCGCCGCGCCGGCCCGAGGTCTCCCGGCCGGAAGCGCCGCCCGTCCGCGAGAGCGCACCGCCGCCGCGGGCCGAGCCGCGCCCCGCTCCCCGCGCCGAGCCGCCCCGCGCGGAACGCAGCGCCCCGGCGCCGCGCCCGGCGCCGCCCGCTCATCAGCCTCCGGATCGAGGCCGCAAGGACTGATGCCTCGGACCCGATCTCCCCTCCTTTCCGCGCCTTCGGGCGCGGTTTTTTTTGCTCCGCGGATCCGGAGGCGTCCGGACGCGGACGTTTAGAATCGGCGGGATGACCGCGCGGATCCTGACGCTGCTCGGCAGCGCCCTGTTCGTCTTCTACTGCACCGCCGTCGGCGTGTATCTGCTGCTCCACCCCTGGTTCCCGCTCCACCGGGCGGCGATCGGCTTGCCGGGCTCGGGCTACTTCCGGGGATTCGTCTCGGGACTGGGGCTCGTCCACCTCGTCGCCGGGCTGTCCGACGTCCGCGCGCTCGCGCGGTCGTTCGACGCGCCCTCCCCGGCCGCCGTCTCCGATCCCCCGGAAGGTGCCCCGGCGACCACGGATTCCGTCGCCGACGAGTCGCGAGCCTCGGGACTGCCGTGAGGCGGCATCGGTGAAGCTCCTCTACGTGACGGATCGTCGGGCGATCGGAGACGCGCGGTGGGAGGAGGTCCTGGCCGCCCTCGCCTCGGGAGGCCCTCGCCGGGACCTCTCCGTGCAGCTGCGCGAGAAGACGACGCCCGACCGGGAGACGCTCGCGCTCGCCCGGCGCACGCGAGAGGCGCTCGGGCCGGACGTCCCCCTCTGGGTGAATCGGCGGTTCCATGTCGCGATCGCCGCCGGTGCGGACGGAGTCCACCTGCCCTCGAACGGCCTGCCTCTCGCGCGCGTCCGGGCGAACACACCCCGGGGGTTCCGCGTCGGGGTGTCGACCCATACGGCGGCGGAAGCCGAGCGAGCGATCGAGGACGGAGCGGACCTCGTCGTGCTGGGGCCGATCTTCGCGACGCCTTCGAAGGAGGGTCTCGGAGAGCCGCTCGGACCCGACGCGCTCGCAGCCCTCCCACCCGTCTCCTCGCACCCGGCCGAGGTCTACGCGATCGGCGGCATCACCGAGGAGAACGTCGCCGCGCTCGCTCCGTGGCGCGACCGGATCGCCGGCGTCGCGGGCATCCGCCTCTTCCAGGAAGCGAAGGACCCTGCGGGCGTCGCGAGCCGCCTCGCCGCCCTCTGACCATGAAAGCATGACCCGGACGTTCAAGACCGGTCCCTTCCGGATGCCCGAGGAAAAGGTGCCGATGTTCGTGCGGCGCCTGACCGGGCCGATGATGCTCCTCGCGATCGTCGTGCTCGCGGTGTTCCTCCTCCGCACGTTCCATGTGATGGCGGCGCCCGCCGGAGTCCCGAGCTGGGCCGCGCTCGCCGTCGGGTTCGCGGCCGCGATCGTGGTCGTCCGATTCGTCGACTACCTCCTGTTCGACGTCGTCTTCCGGATGCGCGCCCACACGGCGGCGCCGGCGCTCCTGCGGCAGCTCGTCTCGCTGGTCCTCTTCGGGGCCGCCGTCGCGGCCGTGATCAAGGCGATCTTCCCGGGCATCCAGCTGGGCGCCGTGCTCACGACGTCGGCGATCCTGACGGCGGTCGTCGGTCTGGCCCTCCAGGACACCCTCGGCAACCTCTTCGCCGGTCTCGCGCTGCACCTCGAGCGGACCCTCCGCGTGGGCGATCTCGTCCGCGCGGGCGAGACCTTCGGAATGGTCGAGGAGCTGTCGTGGCGCGCGATCAAGCTGCGCACCACCGAAGGCCACGTCCTGCTGGTGCCCAACAGCGTCGCGGGCCGCGAACGGCTCGAGATCTTCGCGAGGCCGGGACCTCCCGTCGCGCGGTGGCTGCGTGTCGGGCTCGAGTACGAAGTCTCCCCGCAGCTCGCGCGAGAGACCCTCGAGTCGGCGCTCCGGGGCGTGCCGGGGGTGGCCGCTCATCCCCGCCGGCGCGCGTACGTCAAGTCCTTCGAGGGCTATGCGGTCGTGTACGAGCTCCGCTACTGGCTGGAAGACCCCTCGACGTGGGTCGAGACGGACTCGATCGTGCGCGAGCGCGTCTGGTACGCGCTCCACCGCGCGGGCCTCCAGATCCCGTACCCCCTCGTCCGGCAGTATCAATGGGTGGGTGGACCGATACCGCCCGCGAAGGCCGGGGCGGTCATCGACCCGGCGGTGCACGAGCTCGACCTCTTCGCGCCGCTCTCCGAGGCGGAGCGCGCGCGGATCGTCCAGGGAGCGGCGCCCCGCCGGTACGCGCCCGGAGAGATCATCGTGCGGGAAGGCGATCGCACCTCCTCGATGTTCGTGATCGCCTCCGGGCGAGCGGGCGTGTCGGCCTCGGGCGCCGGCGGCGACGGCCGGGTGATCGCGGAGCTCGAGCCGGGCACGGCGTTCGGCGAGATCAGCCTCCTGACGGGCGAGCCCCGCAGCGCCACGGTACGTGCCCTGACGGAGATCGTGCTCGTCGAGATCGGAAAGGAGACGCTTCAGCCGATCCTCCTGGACAACCCCGGGCTGTGCCACGCGATCGAGGCCGTGATCGAGGAGAGGCGGCGGGAGACGGCCGACGCGGTCGCCGCCGCGCAGGCGACCTCGATGGGGGGGATGGCGGACAACCGCACTCCACTCGCGGACCGCATCGCGCGCTTCTTCGGCGTCCGGACATAGGCGGCCGGAAACCGCGGGCGCGATGGCCATCCTCCTCGGCCTCGATCTGACTCCCGTCCCTCGAGTCGCTCGCACGCTCGAGCGGTTCGGAGAGCGGTTCCTGCAGCGCGTGTTCTGCGAAGGAGAGATCCACCGCGGGCGGCGCCACCCCCAGGCGTTCGCCGAGCACGTCGCAGGACGGTTCGCCGCGAAGGAGGCGGCGATGAAGGCGCTCGGCCTCGGATGGCGCGGGCTCGCCTTCCGGGAGATCGCGGTCCGCCGCGACGCGCGCGGCAAGCCTCGGCTGGAGCTCTCCGGCCGGGCCCTGGCGCGCGCGCAGAAACTGGGAGTGGCCGAGATGGAGCTGTCGATCACGCACACCGCGGATCTTGCCGCCGCCGTGGTGGCGATGGTGACGGGAGACGAGGGCGGGAAACGGTAAAGGGCAAACGAGAAACGAGGCAGAACGCCCGGGAGTTTTCGGCTCCCGCTGCCGATTTTCGATGCGTTAAGCTCCCCGACTCCCGATGACCGAGCCACGCGACTACAAGCCGACCCTCAACCTCCCGCGCACCGACTTTCCCATGAAGGCGGACCTCGTCCGCCGCGAGCCGGAGCGGCTCGCCCGCTGGCACGCGATGGACCTGGAGGCGAAGACACGGGCCGCGCGCCGCGGCCGCCCGAAGTTCATCCTGCACGACGGACCCCCGTACGCGAACGGGCACATCCACCTCGGCACGTCGATGAACAAGATCCTGAAGGACGTCGTGGTCCGGTCCCGCACGATGATGGACTTCGACTCGCCCTACGTGCCGGGCTGGGACTGCCACGGGCTCCCGATCGAACAGAAAGTCGACAAGGAGCTGGGGCCCAGGAAGCGCGAGATGGACGCGGTGGCCATCCGCCGCGCGTGCCGCGAGTACGCGCAGAAGTTCATCGACATCCAGCGCGAGGAGTTCCAGCGGCTGGGAGTCGGGGGCCTGTGGTCGCGCCCGTACGCGACGATGAGCTTCCCGTACGAGGCGGAGATCGCGTGGGCCCTGGGCCAGTTCTACGGAAAGGACCTGCTCTTCCGGGACCTGAAGTCCGTCCGATGGTGCTTCACCGACCAGACCGCGCTCGCCGAGGCGGAGCTCGAGTATGAGTCGCAGGAGGATCCCGCGATCTACGTCGCGTTCCCGCTCGGGTCGAAGCTCCGCGTCGCGGGCGAGGACCTCGGTCCCGCCAACGCGGCTCTCGTCATCTGGACGACGACGCCGTGGACCATTCCGGCGAACGTCGCCATCGCCGTTCATCCCGAGGAGACCTACGTGTGGGTCCAGGTGGCCGACCGTTACTACCTCCTCGCCGAGCGCCGCCTCGAGCAGGTCGCGAAGGACGTCGGTTGGACGAGCTGGCACGTGCTGACGAAGATGCCGGGCGAACAGCTCACGACGTTCCGATACCGCCACCCGCTCCCGCCGGAGATGCGCGGAGAGCTGACAGCCGAGGAAGAGGCGCGCTCGTTCCGGATCGTGCTGGGCGACTACGTCACGATGGACACGGGAACGGGTCTCGTCCACACCGCCCCCGGCCATGGCGAGGACGACTTCCAGACGGGCAAGCGCGAGAACCTGCCGATCCTCTCCCCCGTGGACGAGGCGGGGCGCTACACCTCCGTCGCGAAGTACAAGGGCCAGCGCGTCCTCGACGCGAACAAGGAGATCGTCGCGGACCTCGAGAACGCCGGCGCGCTGCTCGCCGTCGACTGGAAGTTCACCCACGAGTACCCGCACTGCTGGCGCTGCAAGAAGGCCGTGATCTTCCGCGCGACGGTCCAGTGGTTCGTCCGGCTGGACGCGTCCGGTACGGACGTACGTCAGGGAGCGCTCGAAGCGATCCAGGGAGTCCGCTGGATCCCCGCGTGGGGCGAGCAGCGGATCGCCGGAATGGTCGAGAACCGTCGCGAGTGGGTCATCTCCCGCCAGCGTCGCTGGGGATCGCCGATCACGGTCCTCTACGCGATGAAGGACGGCGAGCGCGTCGACGTCTATCCCTGGAAGGATTCGCCCGCGGAACAGAAGAAGTTCTTCGACCGCGTGACGGGGATCTTCCGCGCGGAGGGCGGCGACGCCTGGTACGGCCGTCCGGCGCAGGAGTTCCTCCCGCCGGACGCGGACCTGCGCGGCTACGCGCGCGAGGACTTCGAGAAGGAGAGCGACATCCTCGACGTCTGGTTCGACTCGGGCGTGTCCCACCTCGCCGTGCTCCGCTCGGGCGAGTGGCCGGACCTCGTCCGGCACGACGGCAAGCGGCCCGCGGACGTCTACCTGGAAGGCCACGACCAGCACCGGGGGTGGTTCCAGTCCTCGCTGCTGACTTCCATCGCCCTCTTCGGAGACGCGCCGTACGAGTCCGTCATCACCCACGGCTTCTTCCAGGACGTCTCCGGCCGGAAGATGTCGAAGTCGCTCGGCAACGTCGTCGAACCCAAGGCGCTCATCGCGCGGTATGGCGCCGACATCCTGCGGCTCTGGGTCTGCGCGCTCGACTACCGCGACGACACGCCCATCTCCGAGGAGATCCTGGCGCGCTGCGCGGAGGCCTACCGCAAGGTCCGCAACACGGCGCGGTACGCGATCTCCAACCTCTACGACTTCGACCCGGCCGCCGACGGGGTCGCGATCGAAGACCTCCTGCCCTTCGACCGGTGGGTCCTCGTCGAGACGGCCTCCGCCGCCGCTCGAATCCGCGAAGCGTTCGAGCGCTACGAGTTCCACGTCGTCTACCACCAGCTCGTGAACCTCTGCGCGACGACCCTGTCCGCGTTCTACATGGACGTGGTCAAGGACCGGCTCTACGCGTCCGCGCCCGCCTCGCGCGAGCGACGCTCGGCTCAGACGGCGCTGTCCGGAATCGGACGGGTGCTCGCGACCGCCCTCGCCCCTCTCTGCCCGTTCACCGCGGACGAGATCTGGGAGGCGCTGCCGGGATCGAAGGAAGAATCCGTCCACCTGGCGCGTTTCGAGGGCCTGGCGGCGTTCAGCGGCTCCGAGAAGGACGCCGCGCTCGCGCCCGCGTGGGACCGATTGGGCCGCTTGAGGGAGGAAGTTTCCGCCGTGCTCGAACCAGCCCGCCGCGAGAAGACGATCGGCTCCTCCCTCGAGGCGGGGATCCTGCTGACGGCCGACGGCGCGCTCGACGCCGACCGGGCGGCCACGGGCTACTCGGGTGCCTCGCTCGCCGACCTCTTCATCGTCTCCGAGCTCGAGGACATCGAATCCGCGGAGACGAGCGAGCCGGGCTGGACGGAGTCGCAGGCGTACCCGGGTCTGCGCATCCGTTTCCGCAAGGCGCGCGGCACGCGCTGCGAGCGCTGCTGGAAGGTGACACCGGAGGCGGACGCGACGGGCCTCTGCGACCGCTGCCGCTCGGTCCTCTCCGAGCTCGTCCCGGCCTGACGCGATGAGCGACAATACTCCCGGCAAGGCGATGAGGAACTATCCCCGGATCAAGGAGAGCGCGGTCTACCGGACCGCCTATTTTCTGGTCTCGCTCGCGGTCCTGCTCCTCGACCAGTGGACGAAGGGGCTCATCACGCGGTCGTTCGAGGTCCACCAGTCCACCACGGTCGTCTCCAACCTCTTCGACCTGACGTACGTGCGCAACAGCGGCGCCGCGTTCGGTCTCTTCGCCTCCGTGGACTCGTCCGTGAAGGCGATCGTCCTCAACAGCGTGGCGGTCCTGGTGTTCCTGGTCGTGTCCGCGTACGCGCTGCGCTCCTCCCACAAGTCGATCCGCCTTCAGCTCGGGTTCGCGCTGATCCTGGGCGGCGCCATCGGCAACCTCCTCGACCGCGTGCGCTTCGGCTACGTGGTCGACTTCCTCGACTTCTCCGTCTCCGGGCATCACTGGCCCGCCTTCAACGTCGCGGATTCCGCGATCTGCATCGGCGTCGGCCTGCTCTTCCTCGACATGCTCCGCAGCGAAGACGAGCAGGAGCGCGTCGAGCCGCCGCGGCCCCCCGCCGCCCCGGTCTAGCCTCGATGTTCCCGGTCCTCTTCCGCATCGGCAGCTTCGCCGTGCCGACCTACGGGATCACGATCGCGATCGCGTACCTGGTCGCGGCCTGGTACCTGCGCAAGAAGGCTCTCGCCGAGGGGCTCCCCGAGCAGAAGGTGTTCGACCTCTCGATCGCGATCCTCGCCTCGGCCATCCTCGGCGCGAAGCTGCTCCTGATCGTCGTCGAGTGGAAGCACTACTCGGCGAACCCGCGGGACCTCGTCGGTGTCCTGAGGTCCGCGGGCGTGTTCTACGGCGGCCTGATCGCGGCGTCGATCGTCGGGATCTGGTACCTCCGGAAGCACCGCCTCCCCGCGTGGAAGGTCGCGGACATGGGCGCCCCCGCGATCGCTCTGGGCGAAGGGATCGGCCGCTGGGGCTGCTTCGCCGCCGGGTGCTGCTACGGCAGGGAGAGCCACGGTCCCTTTGCGGTCACCTTCACCAATCCCCTGGCCTACGAGCAGGTCGGCACGCCGCTCCACCGGCCGATCGAGCCGACGCAGATCTACCTGTCCCTGAACGCGTTCGCGATCTTCCTGTTCCTCCACTGGCTCTACAAGAGGAAGTCGTTCGACGGAGAGATCTTCTGCACGTACCTCCTGCTCTACGCGATCACCCGGGGGGTGCTCGAGATCTGGCGCGGCGACCTCGTGCGCGGCTTCGTGATCCCGGGCGTCCTCTCGACCTCGCAGTTCATCGGCGTTCTCGTCGCGCTCGCCTCGATCGGGATGATGGTCATGCTCTCCCGCCGGCAGCGCGCGGAGGCCTAGGACGCTCCGCCGCTTTCAGGTCGGACAACCCTCCGCGGGAACGCGCCTCGACCTCTTCCTGGCGGGTGCCTGCTCCGACCTTTCCCGCTCCCGGATCCAGAAGCTGATCGAGGAGGGTGCCGTCACGGTCGGCGGCGCCGCGGCGAAGAGATCGCATGTCGTCCGCGCGGGCGACGCCGTCGAGCTCGAAGTGCCGGAGCCCAGGGAGACGGAGATCCTCGCCGAGGACATCCCGCTTTCCGTGCTCTACGAGGACGAGCACCTGCTGGCGATCGACAAGCCGCCGGGCCTCGTCGTGCACCCCGCCCCGGGCCACGGCTCGGGCACTCTCGTCAACGCACTCCTCCACCACGTCCGGGACCTCGCGGGGGTGGGCGGCGAGCGCCGGCCCGGAATCGTCCACCGGCTCGACCGCGACACGTCCGGCGTCCTGCTCGTGGCCAAGACGGACGAGGCGCACGCGTCTCTCGCTCGCCAGATGAAGCGGCGGACCATGAAGAAGGAGTACCTCGCCCTCGTCGCCGGCGTGCCGCGAGTCCGCAAGGGTGACGTCCGGCTGCCGATCGGAAGGGATCCCCATGACCGGAAGAAGATGCGCGCCTTCAAGGCGTCGCTCGCGATCGGGTATCAGCCGGACCTGATCCGCGAGAAGAAGAGGCGAGAACGGGAGGGCTCGGCCGCGGCGGACGGCCCCCCGGCGTTGCCGACGGGCGTCCGCGAGGCGAAGACGCTCTACGAGATCGAGCGCGAGTGGTTCGAGCTCGGGCTGACGCTGCTGAGATGCCGGCTCGTCACGGGGCGGACCCACCAGATCCGCGTCCACCTGGCCGCGATCGGGCTGCCGATCGTCGGCGACCCGGTCTACGGAAGGCCGAGGTACGAGCGGATCAAGAACTCGCCGCTGGAGAAGCGCCTTCGCGAGTTCCCGCGGCAGGCGCTCCACGCCGAGCGGATCGCGTTCCGGCATCCCGCGACGAACGAGCCGATGGAGATCGTGGCGCCCGTCCCCGAGGATCTGCGAGGGCTGCTCGAAGCGCTCGACCCCACCAGGTAGCCCCTTCGCCGGCCTCTCCCCCGCGCTGGAGAGACGGCTCTCTCCGAGCGTCAGTCCTTCTTCACGGGCGCGACGACCACCGGCGGGATCTTCTTCACCTCGACGAGGGCATTGAACTCGGCAAGGTCCTTCGCCTGGACCGCCTTCCACTCCGCGAGAATGGCGTCGAGCTTCGACCGCGTCTCCTTCTCGAACTTCCACTCCCCGTCCGTCGGCTTCGCATCCGCGGAGGAGACCGCCGAGGCGAGGCCCGCGAACTGGTGGTCCAGCGCCGGCGGGAAGTTGAGGACGTCCTGGCTCGCCTTCAGGTCCGGATTCACGAGCTTCTTCTCGATCGCGGTCATCTTGTCGGAGACCGCCTTGCCCTTGTCCGCGATCTCCTTGCCTTTCGCCTTGTCGAGCCTCGCGGCGCGCTCGCCGATCGCCTGGATCTGCGCCTTCGCCTCGCGGATCTGCGTCACCGCCTCGTGCGACTCCTGCAGCCCGTCCATGGCGGCGCGCAGGAGCTCGAATTGCTTCTTCAAGTCGTCTGCCGTCGCCGGGACGCCCGGTTGCGGGCGGATCTCGACGGGCGCGGTCAGCGTCTGGCCGGAATACATGAGCCGCACCGTGTAGTTGCCCGGCGCCACCCGCGGTCCCTGCCGGGAGCCCCAGATGATCGCCTTCGGCACCAGCGTCGGATTCGCGACCTGGAGGTCCCACACGACGCGGTTCAGGCCCTCCTTCGGCTCGAGCGGCTTGTCGCCGCCCCCGCCCTCGTCGCCGCCGCCCGCCGCGTCGCCTTCCTTCTCCTTCTTCTCGCTCGTGTACGTCCTCAGGACGCGGTCCCCGTCGAGGAACTCGACCTTGAGCGCCTCCTTCTCCTTCGGCTTCGCCTTGAGGAGGTAGGAGACGACGACCCCGTTGGGCGGGTTCTTGCCCACGGGAGCGGCCGACTCGTCGTCGTCGCCGAGGCCTCCGCGCCCCCATCGTTCGGTGGGCCGCGGCGGAAAGAGGTGGACGGACTCGTTGCGGAGAGCGTCCTTGTAGTCGTGGAGCGGCGTCAGGTCGTCCAGCACCCAGAACGCGCGCCCCTGCGTCGCGATGATCAGGTCCTTGTCCTTGACGGTCAGGTCGGTGATGGGGACCACCGGCAGGTTCAGCTGGAACGGCTGCCAGTTCGCGCCGTCGTCGAACGAGACGTACAGGCCGAGCTCGGTACCGCAGTAGAGCAGGCCGCGCCGCGCCGGATCCTCGCGCACGACGCGCGTGAACGCGTTGTCGGGGATCCCGCGCGTGATCTTCGTCCACGTCTTGCCGTAGTCGCTCGTCTTGTAGACGTACGGACGGAAGTCGTCGAACTGGTACATGGTCGCGGCGACGTACGCGGTGGCCTTGTCGTGCGGCGACAAGTCGATCGCGTTGATGCGGATCCACTCCGGGATCCCCTTCGGCGTGACGTTCTGCCAGCTCTTGCCTCCGTCGCGCGTCAGCTGGACGAGCCCGTCGTCCGTGCCGACCCAGATCGTTCCGGGCTCGGTCTTCGACTCGGCGACGTAGAAGATCGTGTCGTAGACCTCGATCCCGGTGTCATCGTGCGTGATCGGGCCGCCGGACTTCCCCTGTTTGGACTTGTCGTTGCGAGTCAGGTCGCCCGAGATCTCCTCCCAGCTCTGCCCTTCGTCGCGGCTCCGGAGCAGCACCTGCGCTCCGTGGTAGATCGTCTTCGGGTCGTGCGGCGAGATCACGATCGGCGCGTTCCACTGGAACCGGTACTTCACGTCCTTCGCCGCCTGACCGATCTGGTTCTCCGGCCAAGCGGTCACCTGGCGGCTCTGCCCGAGCGCGTGGTCGGTGCGGTCGATGTGCCCGCCGTAGGAGCCGGCGTACACGATGTTCGGATCGCCCGGCTTCGGCGCGATCCAGCCGCTCTCTCCGCCGCCGACCGCGTACCAGTCGCCCTCATCGATCCCGCGCCCGCGTCCGCGGCTCGCGATGGCGACCGTGGAATTGTCCTGCTGCGCGCCGTAGATCCAGTAGGGGTGCCGGTCGTCCGTGATCACGCGATAGAACTGCGCCGTCGGCTGGTTCATCACCGAGGACCACGTCCGGCCGCCGTTGAACGAGACGTTCGCGCCGCCGTCGTTGCTCTCGACCATCCGGTCGGGCTCGTCCGGATCGATCCACTTTCCAGCACAGTGGGATCCGAAGCTTGGAATTCACGTGACTTGAAGTCGCGGC
>JADMIO011116439.1_pt1 | contig 71157 bp, 57 predicted proteins | sample 8958161 | NCBI WGS metagenome assembly JADMIO01 (sample SAMN16585339, study PRJNA669376) | soil metagenome | isolation source: Crop rotation soil | place: USA: Cullars Rotation, Alabama | collected 2011 | reverse complement strand
CGCGACAACTTGTCCACGTGGAATTCTAAGCTTAGGATCCCAATGTGCTGGAAAGCATCTTGAAAACGCAGCGCGACTGGAGCGAAGGCCTCGCGCGCAAGCGCCTGATCGCCGCGTTCAACGTGCTCGATGACGAGGACCTGGTCGGGACGTATCGGCGCAAGATGGCGTCGGTGCTGTTCTAGGCGTGTCACGAACGGGCGGCCGCTCGAGCGCGTGAAAACGCCGCCGGGCGACGGGTCTCGCTCCCCCCATGACCGACCTCGCACTGGCTGGCGCGTGAGTCTCGCGGAATTCTGCGGGGCTTCGCCGCCACTCCCGGGCATTGCCGATGACGTACGCACACGAGGCAACCCTCGTATGAAACCCTCCCGCCTGCGCCGCCTGATGAACTGGTGGCCGCCGTTCCTGTTCGCGGGCATTCGCGTACAGGAAGTTGCCGCCGATTGGCGCTATGCGCGCGTGCGCCTGCGCCTCGCCTGGTACAACCGCAACTACGTCGGCACGCAGTTCGGCGGCAGCCTGTTCGCGATGGCCGATCCGTTCTTCATGATCCTGCTGCTCGAATGCCTCGGGCGCGACTACATCGTGTGGGACCAGGCCGGCGCGATCGATTTCGTCGCGCCGGGCCGCGAGGACGTCTACGCCGAATTCCGCATCGAGGAATCCGCACTGGCCGAACTGCGCGCGGAAGCCGCCGGCGGCGAGAAGGTGCTGCGCTGGTTCGAGACCGAGATCAAGACCGCCGGCGGCGAGGTCGTGGCGCGGGTGCGCAAGCAGATCTACGTGCGGAAGAAGCGGGGCTAGGGCCCGGACGCCGGTCGTCCGTTCTTCCGCGACTAGACGCGACGCGCGAAGACCCCGGGATTGAGCCGCGTCCAGATCTCTTTTTCCTCGAGTTCCGACAAGCCTTCGCCGGTGTTCCAATTCGGGCTGGATACCCACGCGGTGCAGGTGTCCAGCATCGCTGCGATCGAGTGGAAATACATCTCGAAACCCTGGAATACACGTACGACCGGATGGTCGTAGCGCGTACCGAACAGGTGCGCGCCGCAGGCAACGACGTCCCAGGACCCATGCAGCAACGAAATCGGCAAGGCGGCCCGCACGTCGATCCGATCTGCCGCCAGGATCGAATCCTCACCGTACGTCGCCTGGATCGACCGATACTGCTCCACCGCCCGCTCGAGCGAAATGAAGACGTTGTCGCGAAACACGACGCACGGCATCCAGCCGTTGTCGTCGACGTGCCCGTTTTTCCACTCGTATAGTTGGATCAACTCTTCCGGCAGCGCGACGTTGAGCGGCCGCACGAGGCGCAGGATCTCGTCGCGCTTCAGCCCCGGCGCCAGATTGCCGCGGACGGCAACGCCCTTGGCCTCGAACGCATCGGCGAGCAGTTCGCATCTTTCGGCAATCGATGCCATCGATTCGTCTCCACGGACCGGAAATGAAAGAAGGCACAGCCGAACCTCGCTGTGCCTTCCCTCACAGGCGCCGCCAGGCGCCGTGTAGCGTTGTTACTGCTTCTGATACCCGAGCTGCGCCAGGCACACCGCCGCCAGATCGCGGATCGGCTGCGTCGCGCGGACGTCGTCGGTGACCTGCTCGTCGACCGAGTTCATGCACGGCAGGAGTTCGTCGACGAGTTCGGCGTCGGACTTGCCCTTCTTGTCGATCTCCGCCTTCACGACATCGAGAGCGGCCGGGATGACGGCCTTGCGCTCGGCTTCGCTGGCGGCATGCCAGGCGGTGAGGTTGTCGGTGATCTTGAGCGTTGCGGCCTGCGCGGTGGCACAGGCGGCGAGAGCAGCGAGCAGGACGATAGCGTGACGACGCATGAGGACTCCGTTGGATGGCTGATGATGGGTGCGCTGCGCCGGGGCGCTGCGTCGTCCCACTCTACCGTCGCTCCGGCGCCGACTCCAGTCCGACGAAAAGCGCCTTGCCGACGGCGCGCGCGAGTCGTCCTGCGACCCGCGCCGAGACGCCCATCGTGCAGATCGCACAGCTTCCTACGGCACTGGCCGGAACGTAAACCACGCCACGATCGCCGTGCCGTCGGTCGCGATGTCGACGAGGAAGCCTTCGCCGCTGCGCGACGCGCCGCCCCACCAGTGGCCGCTCATCCAGTCCGCGCCGAGGGCGTTGGCGAAACCTTGCTGCTGGCACACGGCCGTCGCCGTGCTCGGCAGGACGCGCTCGATCGCGTAGCTGCCGCTGCCGAAGCCGGCGGAATCGGCGCCGGTCGAATCCCAGCTTACGGTGCCCTTGTCGCAGGCGGTGAAGTCCATGCGCATCGAACCCCAGCGCTTGCGCGTCACGGTCGCCGGATCGAACGCCGTACCGAAGTTCGTGCCGGTGGCGCTGCCCATCGGGTCGACGCTGAGCGACTTGCCGGCGACGCGACCCGCGCCGACGGTCCAGAACTGCGTGCCGATCTGGCTCTGGTCGACGGTCTGCGCTGCGTTCGGGATCAGGGCCACGAAGGTCTCGCCGCGCAGGCCGCCGGCGCCGGGCGGGAAGACGTCGCGCTGCTTCGCGCCCGTCGTCGCGTCGAGCACGGCCACGCCGTCGTAGCCCGGCGCGATCCACAGCGTGCCGTCCGCGGCGTAGACCATGCCCGTCGGCAGCACGAGACCCGCGGTGAGCACGCCGATGAAGCCGCCGTCGCTGCGATAACGCAGCAACTGGCCGGAGCCCTCGGAACTCACGACGAAGCTCGCGCCGCCCGGCTCGAACAGGATGCCGCGGCTGTGATTGAGGCCGCCCGAGCGCGCGCCCACCAGCTCGACCGTCGCGCCCGTGGCCGGGTCGTAGCGCAGGATGTTGTGGGTGTAGTAGCCCGGGATGTAGAGCTTGCCGTCGGGCCCGAACACCATGCCGTTGTCCGGCCCGTTGAGGCGCACCTGGCTGCCGGCGGCGACCACCGTCGCCTTGAACTGGCCGGTGTGGGCGTCGTAGCGATTGACGCGGTTGACCTCGAAACCGGCGACGTAGAGATCGCCGTCCGGCCCGAAGCTGAAGGCGGTGGGATGGAAGCCCTGCGCCTCGCTCACGAAGGCGTCGACGTAGGCCAGCGTCTTGGCGTCGTAGCGCAGGATCTGGTTCGTCTCTTCGCTGGCGACGTAGAGCAGGCCGTCCGGCCCGATGCGCACGGCTTGCGGCCCGCGGATGCGGTGGTTGTCGTCGAGCAGGCGCTCGAACTCCCCGCTGCAGGCATCGTAGACGTGCACGTTGTTGCTGAGGTAACCACTGACCAGCAGGCGCGTCGGGCAGGCGGCGTGCGCAACGGTCGAAGCGGCGAGAAGAACGAAAGCGGCGTAGCGGCGCATGGGGCGGTGTCCTGTGGGCGAGTCCGGCGTGGAGCCTGTCGCCGCGGGCCCCGCCGCGGCCCGAAGCGGACCTCCCCTTTTCCTCCCTTCGCCGGGCGCGGAAGTCCCGCCGATATACTTCGCCGCATGTCCGATCCGCTCCCGCTGCCGTCCACGCCGGGCCTCACCGTGGGCGACTGGCAGTTCTACCCGTCCATCCACGAGCTGCGCCGCGGCGACGAACGCCGGCGGCTGCCGCGTCGCCTCGCGCTGATCCTGGCCGAGCTGGCGCGCAGCCCCGGCGCGCCGGTCAGCCGCGACGAGCTGATCGCGCGCTGCTGGCGCCGGCGCGTGATCGACGACGAGGTGCTCTCGCGCAGCATCGGCGAGCTGCGCGCCCTGCTCGGCGACGCGGCGCGCAGGCCGCGCTACATCGAGACGATTCCGAAGGGCGGCTACCGGCTGATCGCACCGGTGCTCGGCTCGCCGGATCTACCCACGGCCGCGCGCGCGCCGGCGGCGGTCGCGGACGCCGTCGTGCCGCCGTCCGCGGCGCCGGCGCCGTCACGCTCGCGCTGGCACCTGCCGGGGCTGGCCGCGCTGCTGGTCCTGCTGACGCTGGCTGGCGCCGTCGCCTGGCGCCGGTCGGCCGCGCCGGCCACGCGCTGGACCGCCGCCGTCCTCGCCGCCGAACATCCCTACGCCAGCTCGCCCGGCTGGGAATACGACCCACGCTATTCGCGCGACGGACGCTGGATCGCCTTCGTGCGCTCGGACCCGCCCGGCGCGGCGAGCCGCGTCTGGATCGCCGAACGCGCCGGCACCGCCGCGCGTCCGCTCACGCCTGAGGCCGGCAACTACACCGCGCCGGTCTTCGGGCCGAACGGCGCCGAGGTCTGGTTCGAGGCCCGCAGCAAGGGCCACTGCGAGGTGCGCCGGCAGGCCCTGTTCGCGGCCGGCGCCGAGCGCGTCGTCGAGTGCGCGCCGCGCGTCTCGGGCGGGCTCGACTGGTCGCCCGACGGCACGCAGCTGGCCTACATCGCGCCCGGCGTCGACGGCCAGGGCGGGACCTTGAGCCTGTGGGATCCGGCGACGCACCGCTCGCGTGCGCTGACCGTGCCCGACCCTGCCGACGGCCCCGACGGCGATCCGCGCTTTTCTCCCGACGGACGCCTGAGCTACGTGCGCGGCCCCGATACCGAGCGCCGGCTGTTGTGGCTCGATCCCAGGAATCCGGAAAAATCGTCGCCGCTGATCGACGACCGCAACAGCATCGAAGGCCACGCCTGGACGCCGGACGGCACGCGCGTGCTGGTCGCCACCGACCGCCACGACTTTCGCGCCCTGATTGCGCTGGACCCCGCCACGGGCACCGTCACGCGCCTCGGCGGCCGCGGCGCCTCCGGCATCGACATCGCCGCCGACGGCAGCGTGCTGTATTCGCAAGCTGTATACAACGCAAACCTGTGGATCTCTCCACTACCGGCAAAAGCGGACAGCGCAAAGATCCTGGCCGCCACCACGCGCTACGCCTCGCAGCCGACGCTGTCGCCCGACGACCGGTTCGTCGCCTACGTCGCCAACGCCGCCGGGCGCGAGGCCGTATGGCTGCGCGACATCGCCGCCAACACCGAACGCCGCCTGCCGCTGGACGCGCAACTGCGCTGGGTCCGCCCGAGCTTCATGCCCGACGGCCGCAGCCTGCTCCTCACCGCCTACGACGCGAACGGCCCGCAGGCCTGGCGCCACGACCTGGTCAGCGGCCGCAGCACGCGCTTGGGCGCGGACGCCGCGCTCGCGCGCTGGAGCGACGACGGCCGCGTGCTCGTCCTCGCCCGCCGCGACGCCGACGACTTCGCGCTCTACGTCGCCACCGACGCAGCCGGCACGGCCGAAAAGCCGATCCCGCAAGCGACCGGCGTCGGCGAATTCCACGTCGGCCGCCGCTACGTCGCGTGGGCCGGCCGCAACGACACGGGCGTGCAGCTCTACGACGTCGACACCGGCACCGTACGCCGCATCGCTCCGCGTATCGGTCCGCACAACCGCTACGACTGGCTGCTGCGCGACGACGTTTTGTACTTTTGCGACTATGCGACGGATCGCACGCCTACCCTCTACCGGCTCGATCCTTCGTCGGATGAGCCCGAGGTTGCCCTGGGGACGATTCAACCCGACACCATCGGCACCAGTATTGCGGTTGCGCATGAGGCGCGGTTCGTGGTGTTTGGACACGTGGATCGGTTGGATATCGATTTGATGATGGCGGAGACGGTGCGCTGACGCGTTTGGTTTTCTTCTTCCCGCAAGACACTAGAGCGGTTCCGTCGCCTGCTGGCGCCGGGTCACTTTCCTTTACTCCGGGCATCCTGCCCTCCGCCCCTTCGGGATCAGCTGCGCTGCTCGCGCCGCTCCTGCGGCGCAGTGAGTGGCCAAAGGAAAGTAACCAAAGGAAACCCACCCCGGGCCCGCGGTTTTTGGACATCCCTGTCCAAAAACTCCCTTCCGGTGCTCGCCGAAGGACGGCCGCCAAACAACTCGGCCATCCATGGCCTCAAACAGTTTGGCTTTCCCCGGAATCTGGCTCCGCTCCTCAGCGCGAGCCAGGGGCCCCAAAAGGCCGCGCATCCTGCGCGCTCTTGCTCGCCAGCGTGGTGGGTCTTGCTGGCGAGAAGTGGCGAGCGACCCCGAGAAAACCGGGGTCGGAGTGCACTCTGACCCCGCCCGAGACCCCGGCCGAGATCCTACCCACCCGTTCGCCCTGAGGTATCGAAGGGCAACAGCCCGGGCTCACACGGCGCCGGGCCGTTCTCCCTTCGATACCTCAGAGTGAACGGTGGTGTTGTGGGCGAAAAGCGCTACGCGACGGATCAATCCCCGACCGACTCATCCTCGGCGGCCGAGGCGGGATCGCCTTCATCCCTCGTCCCGGTAGCGGCGCGAGACACCGGTACCGGTGTATAGCCTCGCCGCGACATCGCCGCAATCGACTCCACCGCGAGGCGGCAGACATCGATCGCCGGCAGCGTTGCATCGATGCACAAGGTGCCCGGCGGCGGGGTTTCGAAGCGGGCGAGGACGTCGCCGACGATGTCCGGCGTGCGGTCGCGGGCGAGGTGGACGTTGGCGGCGATGTCGGCCGCGATGCGTGCGCGGGCGACGTCGGACGGGCAGTCGAGATGGATCGCGACGGAGTGGAAGCCGTTCGCGCGGACCACCTGGTCGACGCGCATCAGGTCCTGCCGGCGGGAGAACGTGCAGCCGTCGATGACGCTGGAATGGCCGAGCAGGCAGTTCATCTCCAGTGCGAGCAGCACGCCGCGGAATGCGGCGCGCTTTTCCACGAAGGTATAACTGCACTTTGGGAACATGGCTTGGCGGATCGCGTCGCGATCGACGCGGCGCAGGCCCAGCTGGTCCTCGAGCGCGCGGGCGACGACGCTCTTGCCTGCGCCCGGCAGCCCCATCAGCGCCACCACCATGGGCCGCGGCGCGCGCGCGGGCGGCGGCGCGGTTTCGCGGGCGGTCGAAGCGGGGGCGGGCGTGGGGCGCGGCGTCATGGCGCGAGCCTGCCACGCGCCGGACGGGGGCGCCAGCCGGGCAAAAGTCCCGGACCGGGGAGCATTCAGGCGTTCCGGACCCGCGGGCGCGCGCGCTACGGCCGGGGCCGGTTCCCTGTCGCATCAACCGGTTGCCGCCTCCGATCGGGCAGCCATATGCCAGGTCGACGCACTGCGACACAACGCGCGGATGCCGAGCGCCCCGCTTTCGCTAGAATGCCGGACCGCATTCCTGTGGCGCATACATGACGGTGGCTGCTAACGGCATCGCCTTCGAGATCCCCGGCTATCGCATCGTCCGCGAGCTGGGCCAAGGCGGCATGGCGACGGTGTACCTCGCCCAGCAAACCGCCCTGGGACGTTCGGTCGCGATCAAGGTGCTCGCGGCCGAGCGCACGCCGAGCGAAGACCTCGTGCGCCGCTTCGAACAGGAGACGCGCCTGATCGCGCGCCTCGACCATCCGCACGTGGTGAGCGTGTACGAGGTCGGCCGCACCTCGACCGGGCAGCTCTACTACACGATGCCCTACCTGCCGAACGGCGACCTCGCCTCGCGCCGGCCGCACGACCAGGGACGCATCCTCGAGATCCTGCGCGCGCTGCTGCAGGCGCTGTCCTACGCGCACGAGCAGGGCATCGTGCATCGCGACGTGAAGCCCGAGAACGTGCTGTTCGACAAGCTCGACCGGCCGCTGCTCGCCGACTTCGGCATCGCGCTGTCGACGCACGAGAACCTGCGCGTCACGCGTGAAGGCGCCACGCTCGGCTCGGCCGGCTACATGAGTCCGGAGCAGGCGCGCGGCCAGCCGCTGGACGGGCGCTCGGACCTGTACAGCCTCGGCGTGATGATCTACGAGTTCCTCGCCGGCGACATGCCCTTCCTCGGGCCCGACGCGCTGGCCGTGGCGCTCGCGCACGTCGAAAACCCGGTGCCGCGCCTGCCGCCGCAGTGGCGCCACTGGCAGGACCTGATCGATCGCGCGCTGGCGAAGAATCCGGCGGAGCGCTTCCAGGACGCAGGCCAATTCATCGCCGCGCTCGACGTCGTCGACGCGCGCATCAAGGGCGACGCGGCCGGCCTGCCGCCGCCGGCCGCGGAACCGGCCGCGCGGATCGCGCGCGGTCTCGGCCGCCTGTCGGCCGGGGCCTGGGTCGGGCTCGCCGCGATCGGCGGCGCGGCCCTGCTGCTTGCCCTGCTGCTGCGCCAGGAACTGGGCGGGCCCGCGGCGACGACGACGACACCGGTCGCCGCTACCGTGCCCGCCGCCGCCACCACGACGGCGCCGGCGGCCGTCGCGGCAAACACCGACGCGGCGCCGAAACCCGAGGCCGGTGCACCGATCCTCGACGTCGCCGAAGTCGATCGCCTGCTGCGCGACGGCGGCACGTTTCTCAAGGCGGGCAAGCTGGTCGAACCGGCCGGCGCCAACGCCGCGGAACGCTATCTCGCCGTGCTCGGGCCCTACCCCGGCCATCCGGAGGCCGTCGTCGGCCTCGGCGGCGTGCTGAAGGCGCTGGGCGCCCAAGTCGAAGTGGCGTACCGGGCCAGCGACGCCGATACGCTGCGGGCCACCTACGAACAGGCCAAGCTCGTCGCCGACCAGGGGCACCTGCGCGACAGCGCGGCGTGGAAGGATCTCATCGAGCGCCTGCGCGCACTCGCCGACAAGGGCCTCGCGCAGGCGCAGCGCGAACTCGACTCGAGCGGCCTGCCGGCGCTCGATGCACTCACCGACGTGCTGTCGGCGGAAAACCCCGAGCTGCGCCGGCAGTTCAAGGACGCCGCCGCGATGCTCGCCGACCTGCCGGCGGCGGGCGCAGTGCTGCGCGACAGCGGCGGGCCGGACCTCGTATTCATTCCGGCGCGCCTCGACGAGACACGCCGCATCGACCACGCCTTCGCGCTCGGCCGCTACGAGATCACGCGCCGCGAATACGCCGAATTCGCCAAGGCCACCGGCCGCGCCGACGCGCGCTGCCACGTGCCGAAGCAGCCGTTTTCGCGCTTGAAGACGCACACCTGGCGCGATCCGGATTTCGTGCAGACGGCCGACGATCCGGTCGTCTGCGTGAGCTGGCAGGACGCGATGGCCTACGCGCGCTGGATTGGCACGCGCACCGGCGCGCGCTATCGCCTGCCGACACAGGCCGAGTGGCTGCACGTCGCGCGCGGCGTCGCCGGCGGCGACATCTGCAAGCAAGGCAACGTCGACGACACGGGTTCCGCGGGACGCTTCAGCCTCGGCAAGCATCACCCGTGCAAGGACGGATTCGCGACGACGGCGCCCGTCGGGCATTACGCCGCGAGCGCGCAGAACGCCTACGACCTCGCGGGCAACGTCAGCGAATGGAACCTCGATTGTTCCACCGCCGTCGCCGCCGACAAGCAGCTCGAAGCGAATGCGTGTCCGGAACGCGTGTTTCGCGGGCTGTCCTGGCGCGACGGCCCCGACGACACGAACCTCGCGCATCGCGGCGAGGAGCCCGTCGATCTCGGCTATACGACCATCGGATTCCGCCTGCTGCGCGAAGTGGCTCTCGACAAGATGCCGCCCGCAGCCGCACGCTAGAAATGAAGGTCGGTCACAATGGAGCTCGAACGCCGGGTCGCCGCATGCCGGCCTGGACGTCATCCCCGCGAAAGCCGTCATCCCCGCGAAAGCGGGGATCCATCGACACTCGCCCGGAATCGCAATGGATTCCCGCTTGCGCGGGAATGACGACGCTTTTCGACGAGTGACAAACGTCCAGCCACCTGGAAGAACATAAACCCTGATGCGCCCCCTGCACCTGCAACGCTACATCATCACCGGCCTGCTCGCCGTGATCCCGCTGTGGATCACCTGGCTGGTGTTTCGTTTCGTCTTCAGCCTGCTGTCCCAGTTCGGCGCGCCGGTGATCGGCGCGATTTTCAACGGCCTGTCCTATGCGTTCCCCGCCGCCTCGGCCTGGCTCGGCCAGAGTTGGCTCGTATCCATCATCGGCGTCGTGTTCACGCTCGTCGCGCTGTACGTCATCGGCTTCATCGCCAATCGCATGCTCGGCCAGCGCATGTTCGCTGCGATCGACGGTTTCATGGAACGCATCCCGCTCGTGCACTCGATCTACGGCGGCACGAAGAAGCTCATGAGCGTGCTGAAGAACAAGCCGACCGGCACGCAGCGCGTCGTGCTGATCGAGTTCCCGTCGCCGCGCCTGAAGACGATCGGCTTCGTCACGCGCGTGTTCGCGGACGCGAGCGGGCGCGAGGTCGCCGCCGTCTACGTGCCGACGACGCCGAATCCGACCGGCGGGTACCTCGAGATCGTGCCGCTGGACCAACTGATCGCCACCGACTGGAGCGTCGACCAGGCGATGGCCTTCATCCTCTCCGGCGGCGCCGTCGCACCGGACACGCCGCTGCCGCCGATCGCGCCCGAAGCGCTGCCGCCGGCCGAAACGCCCTGAAAAGCAACCGTCCACAAAGCGAAAAAGAAGAATAATGAACATCGATAGCCGCGCCGAAAAGCTGTACCTGATCCTCTCGGGCTTCTTCATCGCCAACGCCATCATCGCCGAGTTCGTCGGCGTGAAGATCTTTGCGCTGGAAGACACGCTCGGCATCCAGCCGTTCAACTGGAACCTGTTCGGCCAGCACGGCTCGCTCAACTTCACCGCAGGCGTGCTGCTGTGGCCGATCGTGTTCGTGATGACGGACATCATCAACGAGTACTTCGGGCGCCGCGGCGTGCGGCTGATCTCGTGGCTCGCCGTCGGCCTGATCGGCTACGCCTACCTGTTCGCCTTCGCCGCGATCCATCTCGCGCCGGCGAGCTGGTGGGTCACCGCCGGCCAGTCGCAGGGCGTCGACAATCTGCAGACGGCATTCAGCGCGATCTTCGGGCAGGGCCTATGGACGATCTGGGGCTCGATCATCGCGTTCCTGCTCGGCCAGCTGATCGACGTATCGATCTTCCACGCGATCCGCGAACGCACCGGCGAGAAGCACATCTGGCTGCGCGCGACGGGCTCGACGCTCGTGTCGCAGTTCATCGACAGCTTCGTCGTGCTCTACATCGCCTTCGTGCTCGGCCCGCAGCACTGGAGCTGGGGCCTGTTCCTCGCCGTCGGCACGGTCAACTATGTGTACAAGTTCATCGCTGCCGTCGTACTCACGCCGGCCATCTACCTCGTGCGCAACGGACTCGATGCGTATCTCGGGAAGACGCTGAGCGAGGAGTTGAAGGCGCGGGCGGCGGCGCAGTAGCACGCCGGCCACGCATTCAGTTTCGTACGCAAAACACCCCTGCCTTCCGGCATGCGGCAGCGTGGACCGATAGGGCTAGAGTGCCGTCGCGCACACGCACCGCGCCTGCTCTCTTCTGGGCAGTGTTGTCTCCTCTTGAATTTGCAGGGCCGGCTCGCCGGCCCTCTTTTTTTGCTTGTCATTCCGGCGGAAGCCGGAATGACAAGCAAGATGGAGGCTCGAGTTGGGTCTCACCTTCTCCAACGACTATCCTCGCCGCTTCCCCTCGCCGCGAGTCCCCCATGCCGCGCCTCATCTTCTGCTTGACGTTTTGCCTGCTCGCCTGCACCGCCCAGGCCAAAACCGACTGGACCACGCCCGCCGAAGCCAGCGGCTTCCAGCACACGCCGGACTACGCGCAGAGCGTCGCCTACCTGCAGCGCCTCGCTGCCGCTGCGCCCGAGCGCCTGCATCTGGTCAGCATGGGCACCTCGCCGGAAGGCCGCGAGCTGTGGGTGGCCGTTGCGACCAACGGCGGCGAGTTCACCCCGGAAGCGGCACGCGCAAGCGGCAAGGAGATCCTCTTCGTGCAGGCCGGCATCCACGCCGGCGAGATCGAGGGCAAGGACGCAGGGCTCATGCTGCTGCGCGACGTCGCGGTGCTGCAGCGCTGGCCGCACCTGCTCGATCGCACGATCCTGCTCTACCTGCCGATGTTCAACGTCGACGGTCACGAGCGCCGCTCGCCCTATCACCGCGTCAATCAGAACGGCCCCGCCGAAACCGGCTGGCGCGGTACCGCGCAGAACGTGAACCTCAATCGCGACTACGTGAAGGCCGACGCGCCGGAGATGCAGGCATGGCTCGCGTTCTGGCACGCGTGGCAGCCGGACCTGCTCGTCGACGTGCACACGACCGACGGCATGGACTACCAGTACGACCTCACCTGGTACACCGAGGGCTGGGGCAAGCTGCATCCGGCGCTGGAGGAGTGGCAGCAGCGCGTGCTGGAGAAGTCCGTGTTCCCGGCGACGCAAAAGCGCGGCCATCTGCTGTCGCCGTATCTGGAGCTGGTCGACGGCCGCGATCCGACCAAGGGCATCGCGAACTTCGGCTCGGGCCCGCGCTTCTCGACCGGCTACGCGGCGCTGGAGAATCGCGCCGGCCTGCTGCTCGAGACGCACATGCTGAAGTCCTATCGCACGCGCGTCGTAGCGACTTACGACCTCGTCCTCAGCCTGCTCGAACGCCTGGCCGCGAAGCCCGGCGAATTGCGCAAGGCCGTGATGCGGGCCGACGCCGACGCGGCGAAGCTGGCGGCGAACGCCACGGCGGTGCCGCTTGACTTCAGCGTCGCGAAGACTTCCGTGCCGTTCACGCTGCAGGGCTACGCCTACACGAACACGAAGAGCGACATCTCGGGCGCCGACTGGACGCGCTACGACCCGCGGCACAAGAAAACCTACACTATTCCCAATTATCGCGATCTGGACATCGTGGACTCCGCCATCCCGCCGGCGGCCTACGTCGTACCGGCAGCCTGGACCGACGCGATCGCGAAACTCCGGCAGCACGGCGTGCGCATGGAACGGCTCGACCATCCGACGCGCCTGCACGCAACCGCATACCGCCTGAGCGACCCGCACTGGGCGGCGCAACCGTTCGAGAATCGCCTGATGCTGTCCGAATTCGCGCTGGCGACCGAGGCGCAGGACGGCGACGTCCCGGCCGGCTCGATGCTGGTGCCCATGGACCAGCCGCAAGCCAAGCTGATCGTCCACCTGCTCGAACCGCGCGCACCGGATTCGCTGCTGCGCTGGGGCGCCTTCAACATCGTGTTCGAGCAGCGCGAGTATCCGGAGCCGCGCGTCGCCGAGCAGATCGCCCGCGACGAACTCGCGCAGCATCCGCAATTGCAGGCGGAATTCGACGCGAAGTTGAAGGATCCGGAGTTCGCCAAGAGCGCGCACGCGCGCCTCGACTTCTTCTTCCAGCGCTCGGCGTGGCACGACGAGCGCCTGGGCCTCTATCCGGTGCTGCGCCTCGACGCCGCCGAGGTCGAACGCCTGCACGCGGTCGCGCCGTAAACGCAGGCGTAGGATGGGCAGCTTCGCTGCCCATCTCGCGACAACGTAACGACTTGGCGAGATGGGCAGCGAGCTGCCCATCCTGCTTGCTCGCGTCGCCGGGTCACGCCACCGCCACCTCCCGCAACGCCTGCAACAACGCCCCCTGATTCCACCCGTCCCACCCTTCCACCAACATCCCCTCGCGGAACGTCATCCACGTGATACCGCGGAATTCGACGGCGCGTTGCGTCGCCGGGAAGCCGAAGTGATCGCCGCCGTGCGTGCCGGCGACGCGCCAGCGGACGACGACGTGGTCGCCTTCGGCCAGGGTGTCCTCGATCTCGATGCGCAAATCGGGAAACGCGCCGAGCAGCGCCGCGCGCACCTTGCGGAATTCCTCGCGGCCGCGGACATCGCCGCCTTCCATGTGGCCGATGCCGTCTTCCGCGAGCAGTTCGTCGATGGTGGCGTCACGGCGTTGGTTCCACACTTCCTCCATCCAGCGGATGGCGGTGCGGCGGTTGGAATCGGACATGGCGAACCTCCCGGCGACGGCCGCGCCCCGCCCGGGCCCCATGCCCACGCAGACCGACGGCCGATTGTGCACTGTGGCGCATCCTATACCTGTTGCGGATGCAGCATCACCTCGGGGGGAGTCGCGCCGCGCTCCGCAGTTCCTCGACGACCGGATGCGAACCCCAGCTGACGAGACGAGCCTTGGCTATGAAGACGATGCTTCGACCGAACTCGGTGGTCATGCGAAAGTTGACGGTCACCGGAGTGATCTTGCCCCAGCGACTCTCCGTGACCGACGCGATGGCGCTCAACGGCACCGAGATTTCCTGGTTGTAGTTCGATACGTACAAGCGCTCGTCGTCGATACGTACTTTTTTCAAGCGACCGCAACTCAACAGGATGCCCGCAGCCAGCAACACCGAGGCCGCCAGATATGTCCACTTCACTTCCGGCGTTGCGACCGTGCCGCCCGGGCCGCCACCATTCGTGAACCACATGTCGAAATTCACTTTGCCGACAATGCCGATCGCGAGGATCGGAAAGAGCACCTTCACCAGCAAGGTCTGGGCTGAAGACAACGTTCGAAGAGAGTCCGTCATTCGTTTCCTGAGCAAGGCCGTCGATCGAATCCATCTCAGCGCAACAATACCGCCCGAAACATCTCGTCAAACGACCGATACCGATACGCGCCCGGATTCTTCGCCCCGAGGAACCACGCCTCCCATTCCGCGCCGAAGCGCACGCCGGGGATGAGCAGCAGCACGTCGCCGTCGCGCTCCGTGCTCACTTGCAGCGCCCGGCGCAGGTGGCGCGTGCGCATGTGGATGCAGTCCTGGGCGGAGCCGTACAGCGCGTACTGCGCGTCGGTCGCCTCGTGACCGATGTTCGCGATCCAGGATTCGACCGCCGCGGGATCCAGGTGATGCATCCAGTCCACGTCGGCAGCCGGCAGCAGCGACGGGCCGCTGCCGGCGTACAGGCCGTCGGTCGCGACGAGGAACGCGCGATAGCTCGGCGGCAGGCGCAGACCCAGGCGCGTCTCGAGCGCCAGCAGCGCGCGCGCATCCAGGCCCGGTGCCGTGAATTCGCCGCGGCGTGCGCGTTCCTGCAAGCCGCGCGACACGGGGCGGCGATGGTCCAGCAGGCCGGCGAGGTCGTCGGCCAGCGTCGGGTCGCTTAATTTCTTTTGTTTCCTCGTACAGAAATCAGCAAGCACGGCCGGCCAGTCGACGCCGGCCTGGGGGGCGACGTCCTGGCGCGTCGCCCCGCGCTGGGCGCAGCGTTCGACGTAGTCCGTGACGGCGTCGTCGTCGAGGCCGAGCGCCGCGCCCAACGCGTGGCTGCGCAGCACCTCGACGTACGGCGGCCACAGGCGCAGCGGCCAGTCGATCGCCGCGTCGTCGATCAGCCAGGCGGACCAGCGCGCGAGCCGCGCGACCGCCGCCGCGCGCGCGCCGGCATGCAGGTCGAGCGCGACGGCGAGCATCAGGCTGCGCTCCGCGAGATAGCCCGCGCCGCCGGTCGCCTCCACGCAGGCGAGCAGCACGTCCAGCAGATAACCGTGGTCGAAGGCGTGCGTCTGCGGCGCCACGAGGATCGGTGCCGCCGTGCGCAACGGCACGAGCGCGCGCACGACGGCCGGCATCAGCTCGGGCGGTTCGACGTCCAGCGCCTCGCGCACGCGGCATTTCAGCACCCAGTCGAGGTCGTCCATGTAGCGCCCGATGCTGGCGCGATTGCCGTCGCGCTGTTCCGACTCCGGCAGCGCATCGAGCCACGCGCGCGTCCACTCGATGCCGGCCGGACGCATCTGCAGGCGGTCGGTGGTGACGACGCGCGCGAACGCGTCGCTCTGCGTCGAATGCGCCCAGCGATCGAGTTCGGCCACGTCGCGGCCGCGCTGGCCCGCCAGGGCCGGACACGCGCGGCGCACCAGCCAGGCCAGCGCCGGCAGCTGGTGCAGCACGCGCTGGTAGTTGAGGCCTTTCGGCGGACAGGCCCACGGCCCCGGATGCGCGAGCAGGCAGGCGAGTTCGAACGCCGCTTCGAAATAGCCGGCCAGGCGCAGACGCTCGATGTTGCCCAGCAACTCGCGCGCTGCCTTGGCGATGTCGGGATGATGCAGGTAGTCGGCAGCGAGGCTCATTCGCTCAGTAGCCCTGCGTCAGCGCGACGACGCGCGAGAAGTCGCGCGCCGCCAGGTGATCGTCGTGGATGAGGAAGAACAACACGCCGCTGTCGGTGCCCCACTGGTAGTGATCGCTTTCGAGCTGCAGCAGCAGGCGCCAGCGCGCTGCGGCGAGCGCCGCGCTGTGTGCCGTCGCATTGTCGTCGAGTCCCGCGTGTTCTGCGGCGAGGTATTCGAGATAGTTGCCTTGCAGCGGCGTCGGATAGCCGCCGAAGCGATCGCCCGCGTCGGAGACGCCGGCGCGCTGCGCATCGGCGTAGGCGCGATAGCGGGCGACGGCGTCCTCGTCCCAGCCGGAGCAGCGCACGATGGCGGCATCCGGGTCGGGCAGGTCGTGGCGGTCGGGCACGTAGCGGATCGGCACCGCCGGCAGTGCGTGGCGCGCGGCGGTTTCGCGCCGACGGCACGCCGGCACGTACAGCACCTGGACCGCCGCGGGCAGGCCGTGCTCGTGACCTTCCTGGATCTCGCCATCCGCATCGACGGAACAGAACACGAGCAGGCGGCCGTCGGCCGGCCAGGGCGCGGCGGCGACAGTCGCCGCCAGCGCCGCGAGGTCGAGGTCGGCGAGCAGCACCATGTCGACGCCGGCATGCGTGGGCCAGGCCAGCCCCGGCGGCAGGTCGACGTCGCCGTAGAGGAATCCGCCCACCGCCTCGCGGCTACGCTCGCCGCACGGCCGCAGCCGCGCCACGGGCTTGCGCCAGCGCGCGACGGCCTCATCGAGGGTCATGCCGGGTCCGCCGCCGGCCGGGCAGCGACGGCAGGGCTCGCAGGTTCGGTCACCTCGCACCTCGCGCGATGGGGAGTCGACGCGACCGCCCGCGGGCAGCCGCACCGCGGCTATACACCGGCCGCCGGGCGGCGCACAAGCGGTCCGCACGCGTAGCGCCGGCGCGTGCGCGGCGACGCCGATTTTACGCGGTTGGGGGCACCGCCTCATGCCCTGGCGGCATGACGGATATGCCGAAGCGCGTTGACGCGGACCCACCGTCCTGCCCTAGCATCACCCCACGCCAACCCAACGCCGCCGCCATGACCGCCGACGCCCGCCCCCGCTCCACCCCGACCGACGCCCGCTCCGCGGCCGATCCGGTGTGGGTCTTCGGCTACGGCTCGCTGATCTACAAAGTGGATTTTCCGTACCTGGAACGCCGCCCGGCGCAGATCCGCGGCTGGGCCCGGCGTTTCTGGCAGGGCTCGCACGACCACCGCGGCACGCCGGACGCCCCCGGCCGCGTCGTCACGCTGGTGCGCGAGGCCGGCGCGGTGTGCGTCGGCATGGCGTACCTCGTGACGCCCGACGTGTTCGCGCACCTCGACCACCGCGAGAAGAACGGCTACGTCCGCATCGGCGTCGACATGGAATTCGGCGACCGCAGCGCAGTCGGCGGCGTCGTCTACTTCGCCGCCGAAGGCAACGAGGCCTACCTCGGCCCCGCACCCGAAGCCGCCATCGCCCGCCACATCGCCCGCTCAAAGGGCCCGAGCGGTCCCAACCGCGATTATCTCCTGCACCTGGCCGACGCACTGCGCGCGCTCGAGGACTACGATCCGCACGTGTTCGCGATCGAGCGGCATTTGCGGGAGTTCGAGCGGGAAGCGGTTGCGGCGTAGGGGCCCGGTTTTGGGCGCTGGCCCCTCACCCCAACCCTCTCCCCGTGTGTAAGTTTGGGCCTGCTCGCACGCGCGGACGGGGAGAGGGAGCACGAGCTCGGCCGGCTCTTCCCCCTCGCCCCGTCCGCAGTCCACATCCAAGCGTTGTGGACAAATACGGGGAGAGGGTCGGGCGACCGAAGGGAGTGCAAAGCTGAGAGGGGCGCGCCTCGCGGGCGTGCGTCGAGGGTCGGTGTGCCGAAGCGCGGCCTACGCCACCCACCTAAAAATCCGCCCCGCCGTACGCATACCAGCGTCCATCGTGAAAGGTGTACGCGTCGATGAAGTGGACTTCTTTCGGATTGCCGGCCTTGTCCGTCGTGTGCATGATCGAGTGCGCGGACGCTGAATCGCCGTGCACGAAGACGATGGATTCCAGCTTGGGAATTTCGCGAGTCTTGTCCTTGACGTTCTGCACGCGATCGAGCAAATCCTGGCGCGTGCGAATCTTCCCTTCGCGATCGGAGACGCGATAGTCCGGCTCCAGCAGGCAGTCGAGGAAGCGCGCGTTGCCGCGATATTCGGCGGTCAACCAGCCCTGTTCGATGCGGGCGATGGTGGCTGCGTCGTGCTGTTGATCCGGCGTGGACGCGGTCGCGCAGTCGAGCGGCGTTTCTGCCGTCGCTTGCGCGCAGGCCAGGTGCGACGCGCTCAGCGTCGCCAGCAAACCCAAGGCAATGCGGTATCCGAACATGTATCGCTCCTGCGCTAAAGACAATTGACGCTAAGAGGACGCACAGCATGCCTGGCCGGTGCGCCCCCACCTCACATCCAGATGCGCTCGACACTCGGTCGGTCGCAAGCCGGGCGCGGCTCGCGATCACGATTCAAAGCGTTCCGGGATAGCGACACCGGTTCGGCCCCTTCCCCTGCGGGCTAGCGGCGACCGAAGGGAGTGCAAGGCTGGGAAGGTTGGGATGGGGGCGCTCTCGGCGCTCGTCGTCGCGTTGTGGATCGCACGAGCGGAGATCAAGAGCTTGCCCCCACCCTACCCTCCCCCGCTTCGCGGAGGAGGGACTTGGCCGTAAGCTCACCGCTTTCTCGAGCGGCGAAACCGGATCCGTGAAACTCGCCATCGGTCCGCGCCTGTTCCTGTCCCTGCTCGCGGCGATCGTCGTCGTGGCCGCGGCGGCGCTGGAGCTTGCGCACTGGAAATGGTTCACGCATGCGGCGCAGCGGGCGGGCGATGGCGAACGTGCGCGCGTGGCGGCGCTCGGTGTCGCGCTCGGCGAACGCTATCGGCAGCACGGCGACTGGTCGTTCCTGCCGACCGCGGCGTCGCAGCGCGCGACCTGGTTGCGCGACGAACTCGCGCAGCTGCCGCCGGACGCGACGGCCGCCGCGGTCGCGCCGACGCTGGGTCACCGGATCGGCCTGCTCGATCGCGACGAGCGCGTGCTCGCCGGCGTGGTGCCGCACCGGCTGACGATCACGTTCGCCTCCATCGACACGCGGCGGCAGGCCATCGCCGTCGACGGTGCGACCGTCGGCTATCTCGTCGATGCCGTGCCGCAGGGGCCCGAAGACGAACTCGCCGTCGCCTTCCTCGTCGAGCAGCAAGGCAATCTCGCACTGATCGCCGCGATCGCCGTCGGCGCCAGTGCTTTCCTCGCCGCCTTGCTGGCCGCCTATTTCCGCCGCCCGATCCGGCAGCTCGTCGCCGGCGCGCGGCGGCTCGAACAGGGGCAATTCGACGCGCGCCTCGATAGCCGGCGCGGCGACGAACTCGGCACGCTGGCGACAGCCTTCGATCATCTCGCCGAGAAACTCGCCAGCGCGGAAACGGCGCGGCGGCACTGGGTCGCCGATACGAGCCACGAACTGCGCACGCCGCTGTCCGTGCTGCGCGCGCAGATGGAGGCGCTGCAGGACGGCGTGCGCGCACCGACGCCGGAGACGATCGCGAGCATGCTGCGCCAGGTGCAGTCGCTGTCGCGGCTCGTCGACGAGCTCTATCAGCTCGCGCGTGCCGATGTCGGCGCAGCGCGCTACGACTTCCGCCCGTGTGCGGTGTGGCCGCTCGTCGTCGACGCGGCGACCGCGTACGCGGAGCGATTCCGCGCGGCCGGCCTCGACCTCACGCTGGGCACCGCGCCGGCGCGCAGCGATGTCCGCGGCGACGCCGAACGGATCCGCCAGGTGCTGGTGAACCTGCTCGAGAATTGCGCGCGCTACACCTCGGCCGGCGGCCGCGTCGAGGTGCATGGCGACGTCGTCGACGGCGCGTTGCACATTGCGATCGACGACACCGAGCCCGGCGTCCCGGCGCCGCTGCTCGAACGCCTCGGCGAACGCTTCTTTCGCGTCGAGGCGTCGCGCAGCCGCCAGCATGGCGGTGCGGGCCTCGGCCTTGCGCTCGCGCGGCAGATCGCGCTCGCGCACGGCGGTCGCCTCGATTTCGCGCCGTCGCCGCTCGGCGGATTGCGCGCGACACTCGTCCTGCCGTTGAGTGCCGACGCATGACGACCGTGCTGATCGTCGAGGACGAGGACGAACTCGCTGCCATCGTCGCGGACTACGTCGCCGCCGCGGGCTACGTCGCGGAGCGCTGCGCCGACGGCAGCGACGCGCTGGCGCGCATCCGCCGCGCGATGCCCGACCTGATCGTGCTGGACCTGATGTTGCCCGGCCTCGACGGCCTGTCGCTGTGCCGCGCGGTGCGCGAATTCTCCGCCGTCCCGATCATCATGGTGACGGCGAAAGTCGAGGAGATCGACCGCCTGCTCGGCCTCGAAATCGGTGCCGACGATTATCTGTGCAAGCCCTTCAGCCCGCGCGAACTCGTCGCACGCATCAAGGCCGTGCTGCGGCGGCCGCGCGGCGTCGACACCGGCACGCATCTGCTTCACGTCGAAGCGGCGACGCGCACCATCCGCATCCGCGCGCAGCCGCTGGAATTGACAGCGACCGAGTACGCGCTGCTCGCGACGATGGCGCAGCACCCAGGCACCATCTACTCGCGCGCCCAGCTGCTCGACCTGGCCCGCGGCGACAACCTCGACGTGAGCGACCGCGCGATCGACACGCACATCAAGAATTTGCGGCGGAAGCTTGCGGCCATCGCGCCGGAGGTCGAGATCATCCATTCGGTGTATGGGTTGGGGTATCGGGTGGAGTATTAGGCACGCTGCGAGTCGCCGGACGCTCCCACCTCTTTGCGACGTCATCCCCGCGAAAGCCGTCATCCCCGCGAACGCCGTCATCCCCGCGAAAGCGGGGACCCAATTTGATCTCGAACGCCCGCGACAATGGGTCCCCGCTTTCGCGGGGATGACGGCTTGCGCGGGGATGACGCCCCTGCGCTATCGCGCTTCCCCACGATTTCCCCACATTGCGTCGTCACCCTGCCGCCGTCGACTAGCGACGGATGACGAGGAACACGGCAATGCAGGGTACGGGCAAGAAGTGGACGCTGCGCATCGTCGCAGCCGCGGGGATCGTGGCTTTGGGTGTGGGCGGCTTCGCGCTGGCCGGTTTGCTGAAAGGCGGCCGGCCGGGCCCGCCGCAGAAGGACATGATCGTCGACGACACCGCGCGCCGCGAGGTGATAGAAAATCTGCTCGCGGCGCTCAACCAGCACTACATCGATCCGGACAAGGCGGCCGCGTTCGACAAGCATCTGCGCGCCCGCCTGCAGCACGGCGACTTCGACGGCGTCACCAGCGCCGAGCGGTTCGCCGACATGCTGACAGACGCCGTGCAGGACGACACGCACGACAAACATATCGAAGTGCACTATTTCGAAAATGTAGTGCCCGAACTCCCGCCGGGCCAAGACCAGTCGGCGGAAGACGCGGCCCAGGAGCTGCGCGACGCGCGCTTTTTCAATTTCGGCTTCGAGACGGTCGGTCGCCTGCGGGGCGACATCGGCTACATCGACCTGCACCAGTTCGGCCGCCCGGCGCAGGCCGCGCCGCGCATCGCCGCGGCCATGACGCTGCTCGCGGACACGAAGGCGCTCATCATCGATCTGCGCAAGAACCACGGCGGCGATCCGGAGACGGTGATGCTGTTCGCGAGCTACCTGTTCGACAAGCGCACGCACCTCAACGACATCTACTGGCGCGACGAGAACCGCACCGAGGAACGCTGGACCACCGACGAGGTGCCCGGCACGCGCTACGGCCAGGCGCGCCGCATCTACGTGCTGACCAGCGACGAGACCTTCTCCGCCGGCGAGGACCTGGCCTACGCGCTGAAATATGCCGGCCGCGCGACGGTGGTCGGCGAGACGACCGGCGGCGGTGCGCACCCCGGCAATCCGCGCCGCCTCAGCGCGCACTTCATGACCTTCGTGCCGAACGGCCGCACCATCAACCCGGTCACGCACGGCGACTGGGAAGGCGTCGGCGTCACGCCCGACGTCGTGACGAAAGCGAAGAACGCGCAGGACGTTGCGCACCTGGCCGTGCTGAAGGAACTCGTCGCCGTCGAAACCGATCCGGATGCGAAGCGCCGGATGCAGGCGACGATCGACAGCCTGTAGCCACACTTCTCCTTCTCCCCCCATCGCACGGCGATGGGGGAGAAGGCCGGGATGAGGGGGCGCGGTCACATCGAAGAAAAAATGCCGGGCCAGCCTGTAACATCGCGACTCGACGAGGCAAGGGACCGGCGGCCCATATGAACATCCAAGAACAAATCAAAACGTATATCGCCAGCCAGCCCGAACCCAAACGTAGCGACCTGCAGGCGCTGCACCGCCGCATCTTGGAAATAATGCCGAAATGCAAATTGTGGTTCCTGGACGGAAAGGACAGCGCAGGCAAAACCGTATCCAATCCGAATATCGGATACGGCCTCCAGACCATGACGTACGCCGGCGGAAAAACGCGGGAGTTCTATCAAATCGGTGTCAGCGCCAACACGACCGGAATCTCCGTCTACATCCTCGGTATCGAGGACAAGAAATATCTCGCTGCGACCTACGGAAAGCAGCTCGGCAAGGCGAGCGTGACCGGGTATTGCATCAAGTTCAAAGCGCTGAAGGACATCGACCTGGATGTGCTCGAAGCGGCCATCCGAGATGGGATAGCGGCCACGCTCGCGGACTAGCGCTGCCGCCGCCGTGATAGCCGGACGCCCCGTAGCGCGCTAGCACTCGCCTGAGGCGGCCGCCCCGCGCCGCCCCCACCCAAGGATTCCGCGCATGTCCTACGTCCTGACGAGCAACCAGACCGGCGGCCTGCCGATAACCGTGCCCTTCCAGGTCCCCCTGAGCGGCGACGTGACGATCGCCTTCTCGGGCACGGCCTGGACGCAGACGTCCAACACCGTCATCGGCATCGACGTGCTGCTCGACGGCGTCCTGCTCGGCCGCTCGCTGATCTACTCGAACAACGCCTCCGAACACCGCGCGCTGCCGACCATGTTCTTCGCCACGACGCTGAGCGAGGGCCCGCACAAGCTGACCTTCGTCCCGACGAACGGGAATACGGTGAGCGACGTGAACGACTTCTATTCGGCGTGGATCATCGATTGAGAAATCCCTCGACAAACGACGCGTAACTGCCACTTGTCGCACTCCCAACTCTATGCGCCCCCGTCCGTCGCGACGACGTTGGCTCAACCATCCATTTCCGCCCAGGCGGACCATTGTTTCCCGCATCGACCAATGCTCAAACCCGTACGTACTTCATGTTTAACCCCATCTTATAGAGCTGCCCTACCCGCCACCATCCGGCATATCCGGGCCTGTCCTCAAACATACGAACAGACTTCATCCTCTGAAGCGACTCTCGGACCGATTTACCAGAAAAACCGGTCTTCGCTCGAAGATTTTCGACAAGCTCTTCCAAAACAAATGGCGTACTGAGGCCGGAAAACGCCGCTAGAAATTTCGCTACCTTTGTATTGTCGTCGGCGACGTCATCGCCTTCAGATTCAAGTGACAACAAGTGCGACAACTCCTGCTTCGTCTCGTTTATAAATTCACCAGAAGCATCATCGTAAGCTCGATTTAGCAAATTCGACGAAATGTGCCCATCCTCATCGATTGGCGCAGTAGATTTTCCGGCGAGATCATCCAACTTCTTAAGGAACGAAAGATAAAGCCGTGGATAAAAGGTCGCCTTGTTTGTCTCATCCCCCCCTGCGTCGGAAAAATACAACCTCAAAAACGTCGCGGTAGACAAATTGTTTCGGCGCAACCTAGCAGGAAATATCCGCAATAGGTACTCGGTCGAATCCTGCTCAGAAAGTGAGCCACGCTCGACCGACGACCAACTTCGCGAGATATCTTCGCAAACGCCCTTGAAGGCACTACTAATCCAGCTCAGAGTGGGCAACCTCGAGACGGCGAAATTCAAAATCGATGCAGCACTCCACTTCAAGCGAATATTTCGGCCCTCCATCTGCTGCTCGACATTTTGCGTCGAATCAGCCGCAAGGTCTTCTCTAACGAATGCTCGAATCGTCAACCGCGAAGCCAGGGAAGTATCGTTTTGAATTGTTCCCATCATTTCAAATAGCGCCGCTACGAAATTTTTTATACTCGCAGCGCGAACAAGCGTTTCCAGGCCATCAACCAGAAAAACTCTCGGTGAGGCTAACTGAATAACCGACGACTTGATTCTCAAACGATCCGCTACGTACTTAGGGTCAATCCCATTTGACAGATGCGCCGTCAGCGCCTTCTTCGTCGATGCGTCGGCCGGATTTTCTATTGCCATGTGAAGTAGTGACCACCAGAATCGACTCGCGTCGTATTCACAGGCCTCCAACCAAGCCTCACATTCAATCGACTTGCTTTGCAACGCCGCCGTTCCCTCCTCATCAGCCGCCACTAGTATCGGCGTACCGAGGCCACTCGCCGAAAGCTCCCGCAGCAGCCGAGTCTTTCCAGTGCCCTTCCTGCCCAAAATGTACGAATAGGGATTGCCTTCCGCGAATAGATTTTCGATCTCGGGAATGTGTATGAATTGACCAGCATCCTTCGCACCGGAAAGTGATGTCGCCACAGACCTGGACAAGTCGATGGCGCGCACTGCATGCCTAGCCTGCTTGCGCCCGAGCGGGAGCGCCAAACTTTCGCGAAGCAAACGCAGTGAGCCTTTGTTGTCCGACTGCAACTTTTCGACATTTGGTAACATAGAATCTAACAGCGCTCGATCATGGTACCAATCGATCCAATTTAGCGACAGATCTGGTGCGACAAACTGATCATCATGCGCGTCCCGCGCATTCGCTTCCATCACGTCAGCCAGCTCACCCAACAACTGCTCCCTCAAACGAGCCTCGACGGACGACCTCTCTGCCGCAGCTGCTTTGTTCGGATCCAACGAAAAGCTGACAAACGCACCGGGAATCGATGTCGCGCTGGAAAATATTGATCGGACGACGCGACGTAGCTCCGAAGGGACACTCGCAGTATTGAAATCAGTTCGAGCAAACACGACCGCAGACCCAGGCAATCGAGCCATTAGGGGCAATACAGAGGATGCTATGCCAGTGCGGTGATCCAACAGAACCACGTCGTATTTGTCGGCTTGCGCGTCGAGAAGCCTCAGCATCCGTGTCGCGGCCCGTTCATAGATGCGTCCGTCGAGTGGAGCTGTAGCAACCAGGAGCGCGAAGTCCAAATCTGCGTTTTCAGTCCTTGGCCGGCACGGCAACAGATCCACTCTCCCACCCGACCTTACCGAATATGCACCTGCTATCGGTCTAAACTCATCAGACCATCCGCATAGCCCCATTATGGTTTGAGCGAATGAATCGGCCGAGGCGCCAAGAAGCAAGTCAAGAGATGGCGCTTCTATATCCGCATCAATTGCGAGGACTTTGTATCCATCATCCGCTAGAGCCTTCGCTAGCAAAGCAAGCAGTGTAGATCGCCCCTGCCCCCCTTTGTAGCCATAGAAGTGCACAAACCGGTACGGCACATCGCTTTCATGGCTTTTGTTCCACTTGGCCTCATCATTGAATGACGAAACCCAAGTAGCCCGCGTCGATTGAGCCAGCCAACTGCTCTTCGAACTCGCTTCGGAGCGCGTCAAAGGACATATCGTGACTGGTAATCTTGCTACTACTTGATCGAGAGTCCCACGCTCAACCAGTCCCGCATCGGACAGCAACCCACTAAGCATCTCAAGTCGAGCCTCGCCGTCCAGCCCAGCGAATGCTTCGCTAATTACATCGAGATGGAGTGTGGGTGGAACGAACTGGGAGCGCACTTCATCAATCTTGCGCGAGCCCTGGCTATCCCGCCCGATTGCCGGCGCTCGAAGCGCTTCGATTATTTCGCTTATTGATTTCACAGACGCACTCCGATCGCAGCCCCATGCGCCGCTAGGAATACACATAAGCCGCGGCAAGTGTTCTCCAAGCTTGTGATCGCGACAGGAGCCGTTTCATCAATTCCGCCCCAATCACCCGCATACCTATTGTATCGAATGTAGGGATATTTATTAGGCGGAACCGGCTTTGGCCGCCCATTTAAACCTTGACACGTTATTGTGCCTAGATCACTTCGCAGCGCCGCCGAGAAGCTGTTCAGCTGCGCAGAGATCATCGGTGCCGTGCCCGGAAGGTTGGCTGCTACTTGAAGCATGGTTGGAATATCGTGCCCGTCCGCCGCGGTGCAATTCCCGTCCTTCAGTGCGAGTTCTATCGCGACTAGCAATCGATAGGATGTAACTAGCTGCCCCGACAATGTTGGAGAGAGGAACTCCTGAATGTTTGACGTAAACGCCATTGTTCACCATTATCATTTAATTATACTATTTCTAACGACTTGGACATAGCAGCTCCAGCTTGAGGATGAGCTACGTCGACGCATTGAGCCCTCTGATCGCTGAGCCAATCCTTCTTGACACCCTCTCCCCGCTCTCCGCCCCACCCTCCATGAACCCCTGCGTCCCCAGCGCACAATGCTCGCCGGCAAAGTGCAGGTTTCCACTCGCCTCCATCAGCACACCGCGCATGGCGGTCCATTGGCCCGGGGTGTAGCAGAGGTAGCTGCCCTGGACCCACGCGTTGGTCGGCCAGTGCATGCGCACGTCGCCGGCGCTGCTCTTCAGTGCGGCGATGCCGGGGTACAACTTATCGAGATCGCGGCGTGCGGCGTCGCCCTGGTCCTTCGGGCTGCCGTTGCCGATGTCGACACCGTGGCGGCCGCCGACGAAGTTGGTGAGGATGCCGTGGGCGCCGGGTTGGGTGCGGCTGGTTTCCCAGGTCGTCTGCAGCGGCAGGTCGGTGAAGGTGCTACCGCTCTCCTTCGCCTGCGTGCGCCACAGGCGTTCCTTGAAGCCGAGCATCAGTTTCGCGTTGGTGCCATAGCGCAGTTCCGCGATCGCGCGGCGCTGCAGCGGCGGCAGGTTCGCCTCGATGCGCACGTTGCGCAGCAGCGTGAGCGGCAGGGCGAGGATCACCTGGTCCGCGTCGACGTCGCGGCTTGCGCTGCCGCGGCGGAAGCTCAGGCGGAACTTGCCGCCAGGCAACTCGCGCACGGCTTCGAGCACGTGGCCGGTGTTGACGGCGCCGTCGAGCCGCTGCGCGAGGCCCTTGACGACGAGGTCGTTGCCGCCGCGCACGTGATAGCGCTCGTCGCTCTCGCCGAAGATCTCGAAGCTGCCGGGTTCGTGCCCGATGAAGGTGAGCAGGTTCAGCGCCGTCTGCTCGGCGCATTCGAGGCCCATTTCCGTGGTGTACGCGACATCGAGCAGCCGGCGCAGCCAGCCGTCGACGCCGTTGCGGTCGAACCAGTCGCTGACCGATAGCGCGTCGACGTCGCGCGCGAGGTCGGCGCCGTCGTTGTACGTGATCTCCTCCGGCCAGTCCTTGACCGCCAGCGCGATGCGTTCGGCGATCGGCGCGAAGGCTTTCGCGATGTCGTCTTCGCTGCGGCGCTGGCCGTCGGCGAACCACACTTCGGACTCGAGACCGACCGTGTCGGCCGCGAGATCGTCGATGGCGAGGCCGAGTTCCGCCGCCAGGCGATGCATGACGCAGTGGTCGGTGTCGATCAGCTCGGCGCCCAGTTCGCACACCTGGCCGGGAAAATGACCGCGCAGGCTCAGGATCCTGCCGCCGACGCGCTCCTGCGCCTCGTACACCTGCACGGGGATGCGCTGCTGGCGCAGGCGATACGCCGCGGTGAGGCCCGCGATGCCGGCGCCGACAATGACGACCCCGCCGGACTCCGGCCGCGGCAGCGGCGGCAGGCGCGCGCAGGACGCGACCGTGGCACCGGCCGCCAGCGCGCCCGCCTGCGCGAGGAACCGGCGGCGTGCGGCGTCGACGCGGATTTCGTGGACCTGGTCCAGCACTTCGTCGATCGGCGCGCCGCTGCGGCGGGCCAGGGCGGCGATGCGGGCGGCGCGTTGCAGCACGGCGAACAGGCGGGTGCGGGCCATCGGGGTTCCTTTGTGCAGGTTGTTCCGTTGTCTCTTTTTTCCGATCGGTTGCAAACCGTAGGATGGGCAGCTCCGCTGCCCATCTCGCCGAGCGCCCCGCGAGATGGGCAGCGGAGCTGCCCATCCTACGTTTCGCCGAGCGCCTCGCGAGATGGGCAGCGAAGCTGCCCATCCTACGCAGACCCCAAGCGCGATCCCGTCCCCGCGCCCATCACACCGTCGCCACCATCCCCGGCTGGCTCAGTTCGATCCGCGCCCCGTAACGTTCGCGCAGCGCCGCGGCGAGCGGCTCGCGTGCGTCGTCCTCGCCGTGGACCAGGTACACCGGCGGCGTGCCGGCCATGTGGCCGTACCATTCCATCAGGCCCGGCTGGTCGGCGTGCGCCGACAGGCCGCCAACGGTGTGGCGTGCGGCGTTGACAGAAATCGTGTCCCCGAACAGCTTCACCTGCGTCGCGCCGTCGACCAGCCGCCGGCCGAGCGTGCCTTGCGCCTGGTAGCCGACGAAGACGATGTGCGCGTTGCGGCGCCCTAAGTTCTGGCGCAGGTGATGCCGCACGCGGCCGCCGTTGCACATGCCGGAGCCGGCGATGATGATCGCGCGGCCCTTGTGTGCGTTGATCGCCTGGGACTCCGCCACCGACTCGACCAGTTGCAGGTTCGGCAGCCGCAGCGGATGCGTGCGCGTCGACCACAGCGCGCGCGCCTCGGCGTCGAACAGATCCTCGTGGCGCTCGTAGACGGACAACACCTTGCTTGCCATCGGGCTGTCGAGAAAGATGTGGAAATCGCTCAGGTTCCACTCGTGGAACTTTTGCGCGAACCAGTACAGCAGTTCCTGCGAGCGACCGACGGCGAAGGCCGGAATGATGACGTTGCCGCCGCTCTCGCGTGCCGCGGCAAAGATTCCGGCCAGCTCGGCCAGCGTGTCGGCGCGGTCGCGGTGGCGGCGGGCGCCGTAGGTCGATTCCATCATTACCAGGTCCGCGGCCGGCACCGGCGTCGGATCGCGCAGGATCGGCGTGCCCTTGGGGCCGACGTCGCCGGAGAAGACGAGGCGGCGCTCGCCGCCCTCCTCGCGTGCCAGCAGCTCCACGCTGGCGGAGCCCAGGATGTGTCCGGCGTCGCGCAGCGTGACCGTCACGCCAGGGCGGATTTCCTTTGGCGCGTCGTAGGCCAGCGGCTTGAAATGCTTTAGAGCCTCGTGGACGTCCTGGCGCGTGTACAGCGCCTCCAGCGGCGGCAGGCCGCTCCGCGCGCGGTCGCGGTTGTCGCGCACGAGGTCGCTCTCGGCCAGCGACGCGGCGTCCTCGAGCATGATCCGCGCGAGATCGGCCGTGGCGCCGTGCGTGTAGATCGGCCCGGCGAACCCGCGCTTCACCAGCAGCGGGACGCGGCCGAGGTGGTCGATGTGCGCGTGGCTCAAGACCAGCGCGTCGATCTTGCGCGGGTCGAAGGGAAACGGCTCGGCGTTGCGCAGCTCCGCCTCGCGACTGCCCTGGATCATGCCGCAGTCGAGCAGGATCTGCTGTCCGTTGGCCGTGACCCGGTGACACGAGCCCGTGACCTCGCCCGCTGCGCCGCAGAATTCGACCTGCATGGATCGCCCTCCCCTGTCGGACCCGGGCGATTATGCACGGCGGGAGAGCAAGAGCCTGCCCCCATCCCGACCTTCCCCCGCTACGCGGAGGAAGGGGTACACAGGCTGCTGCGAAAATCGTCGCGACTTCACAAGGAGCACCGGCTCAGCTCCTTCCTCCGCGAAGCGGGGGAAGGTCGGGATGGGGGCGCTCTCGCCATCGCGCAAAACGACAGCGCCCCGACGCCGCGAACCCTTGCTGCACACCTGCCCGCCGACACCTGTCGAAGCCGTGCGCCTTGCGGATTCCTTACGCACCACGCCCACCAGCGCCCCCATCGGCCGGGCTCCCCGCCACCTCGCGCTGCACTGCAACGAGCCCCTGACCTTCGACACTGTAAGATCGGCGGCCGCGCGCCTACGGTTCGCGACGCTCATCACTCCAGGTTGCCCCATGAAACGACACGTCCGGCGCGCCCTCGCGCTCGCTCTGGTACTGGCTATTGCCGGCGCGCAGGCCCGCACCAACGAGCATGGCCTCGATGCCGCCAATTTCGACCCCGCCACGCCGGCGTGTACCGACTTCTTCCAGCATGCCAACGGCGGCTGGATCAAGGCCAACCCGATCCCCGCCGAGTACAGCCGCTGGAGCCTCGACGACGAGATCTCCGAGCGCAACCTGACGGTACTCCGCGACATATTGGAAAAAGCCGCAAAGCAGCACGGCGCCAAGGGCTCGGTCGAGCAGAAGATCGGCGACTACTACGCCAGCGCCATGGACGAAGCCGCCATCGCCAAGGCCGGTGCGACGCCGATCCGGGCGGAGCTCGCGCGCGTCGATGCGCTGAAGACCGCGGCCGACGTCGTGGGCCTGGTGCGCGACTGGCACGTGGCCGGCATCCAGCCGCTGTTCGGCTTCGGCCCCGGCGCCGACATGAAGGACGCCGACCGCAACATCGCCTACGCCGTGCAGGGCGGCCTCGGCCTGCCCGACCGCGACTACTACCTGCGCGACGACGCCAAATCCAAGGAACTGCGCGACAAGTACGTCGCCCACGTCGCCCGCATGCTCACGCTCGCCGGCGTGAAGGACGGCGCGGCCGAAGCGGCCTGGGTGCTGGAACTGGAGACGCGGCTGGCGAAGGCGTCGCTCGATCGCGTCGCGCTGCGCGACCCGAACAACTCGTACCACATCCACACGCTGAAGGAAGCCGACGCGAAGACGCCGCATTTCGCGTGGGGCGACTACTTCAAGGCAATCGGCCAGCCGAACGTGCAGCGCTTCTCGCTGGCGCAGCCGGACTTCTTCAAGACGCTCGACCAGGCGCTGGCCGACGTGCCGGTGAGCCACTGGCAGGCGTATCTGCGCTGGCACCTCGTCGACTTCGCGGCCTCCGCGCTGTCCGACGACTTCGTGCAGGCCGACTTCGACTTCCACGGCAAGACGCTGCGCGGCACCGAGGTGCTCAAGCCCCGCTGGAAGCGCGCCATCGACGCAACCAACGACGCATTGGGTGAGGCGCTGGGCCAGGCCTACGTCGCGCGTACGTTCCCGCCGGAGGCGAAGGCCGGCGCGCTGGAGCTGGTCGAGAACCTGAAGAAGGCGCTGCGCGCGCGCCTGGCGAAGCTCGACTGGATGAGCGAGGAAACGAAGAAATCGGCCTACGCGAAGCTCGATACACTGGTGCCGAAGATCGGTTATCCGGACAAGTGGCGCGACTATTCCGCGCTCGACGTCGTACACGATTCCTATTTTGCCAATGTGAGCGCGGCGACGAAGTTCGAGGCGAAGCGCCAGTACGCGAAGATCGACAAGCCCGTCGACCGCACCGAATGGGGCATGCTGCCGCAGACGGTGAACGCCTACTACAACCCGTCGCAGAACGAGATCGCCTTCCCCGCCGCGCAGCTGCAGCCGCCGTACTTCGAGGCGACATCCGACGCGGCGCTGAACTACGGCGGCATCGGCTCCGTCATCGGCCACGAACTGCTGCACGGCTTCGACGACGAAGGCAGCCAGTTCGACGCCAAGGGCAACCTGCACGACTGGTGGACGAAGGCCGACCGCGAGAAGTTCGAGGCGCGCACGGGCAAGCTCGTCGCGCAGTTCGCGTCCTACGTGCCGATCGACCAGTTGCACATCGACGGCAAGCGCACGCTCGGCGAGAACATCGCCGACCTCGGTGGCCTGCAGGTCGCGTGGGACGCGTACAAGCTGGCGACGAAGGACACGCCGCAAAAGGCGATCGACGGCTTGGCGCCCGAACAGCGCTTCTTCCTCGCCTACGCCCAGGCCTGGCGCACGCAGCAGCGCGACGAAGCGCTGCGCCTGCAGGTACAGGCGAACGAGCATGCGCCGGCGAAGTGGCGCGTCATCGGTCCGTTGAGCGACCTGCCGATGTTCGCGGCGGCCTTCTCCTGCAAGGCGGGCGACGCAATGATGCGTACGCCGGCCGAGCGCGTGGAAATCTGGTGATGACGATGCAGACCAAATTGAAGAGCGCCATCGGCGTCGTGCTCGCGGGCCTGCTGGCCAGCGGCAGCGCCGTCGCCTACACCGCGCTCGACACGAGCGAGTTCGACACCAAGGCCGACCCGTGCGTCGACCTCAACGCGTACGCGAACGCGAAGTGGATCGCGGCGAATCCGGTGCCCGCCGACCAGACGCGCTGGAACACGTTCCAGGTGCTGCGCGAACGCAGTCTCGACGCCCAGCACGAGATCGCCGAGGAAGCCGCGAAGCACACGGGCGGCGAAGCGATCACGGTCGAGCAGCAGGTCGGCCGCTACTACCACGCCGGCATGGACGAAGCCGCGATCGTAAAGGCCGGCACGGCGCCGATCGCGAACGATCTCGGTCGCGTCGATCGGATGAAGTCCGCGGCCGACATCGTCACCTACCTGCACGAGGCGTATCTGCGCGGCGAAAATCCCGTGTTCGCCTTCACCAACTCGGCAGACTACCAGGACGCCACGCAGCAGATCGCCTACGCGCGCCAGGCCGGCCTCAGCCTGCCGACGTCGGAGTACTACACCAAGCCCGAGCACGCCGAGATCCGCGAAGCCTACGTTGCGCACATCGGGAAGATGCTGGAATTGGCCGGAGTGGAAAAAGCTGCAGCGGCCGCCCAAGCGCAGCAGGCCATGGCCGTCGAAACGCGCCTCGCGAAAGCCTCGCTGCCGCCGGTGCAGCTGCGCGATCCGGTCAACCAGTACCATTTCGTGAGCATCGACGAAGCCGACAAGGCGACGCCGCACTTCTCGTGGAAGGCGTTCTTCAAGTCGCAGGGCGTGGATGCCGGCAAGGGCTTTTCGCTGTCGCAGCCCGCGTTTTTCGTCGAGATGGACAAGATGCTCGCCGAGACGCCGGTCGCCGAGTGGCAGGCCTATCTGCGCTATCACGTCATCGAGAACGCGGCCCCCTATCTCGCGCCGGCCTTCGAACAGGAGTCGTTCGAGTTCTTCGGTCGTACGCTTTCCGGGCAGAAGGAAATGAAGCCGCGCTGGAAGCGCGTCGTGCTGTCGCTCAACGACGATATCGGCATGGCGATGGGCGAGCTGTACGTCAAGCGCCATTTCACGCGTGAAGCGAAGCAGCGCATGGACGTGCTGGTTTCGAACCTGCGCCAGGCGCTGCATGCGCGCATCGAAAAGCTGCCGTGGATGAGCGCGGAGACGAAGGTCAAGGCGCTGGAGAAGTGGGATACGTTCCTGCCGAAGGTCGGCTATCCGGACACGTGGCGCGACTGGAGCGGCCTGAAGATCGGCGCCGACGACAGCTACTACTCCATCGCGCAAGCCGCGGCGAAGTACAACCGCGACTGGCGCTACGCCAAGATCGGCAAGCCGACCGACCGCCTCGAATGGACCATGACGCCGCAGACGGTCAACGCGTACTACCGTCCGACCGATAACACGATCAATTTCCCGGCCGCGATCCTGCAGCCACCGTTCTTCGATGCGAAGGCGGACGACGCGGTCAACTACGGCGGCATCGGCGCGGTGATCGGCCACGAGATCACGCACGGCTACGACGACCAGGGCAGCAAGTTCGACGCCAAAGGCAACAATGCGAACTGGTGGACGAAGGAAGATCGGGAAAAGTTCGACGAGCGCACGGCCAAGCTGGCCGCGCAATTCGACGGCTACGAACCGCTGCCCGGACAGCACGTCAACGGCAAGCTGACGCTGGGCGAGAACATCGCCGACCTCGGCGGCCTGACCATCGCCTACGACGCGTTGCACCTCGCGACCGCGAAATCCAAGCCCGCGAAGATCGACGGCTACACCGCCGAACAGCGCTTCTTCCTCGCCTGGGCACGCATCTGGCGCGGCGGGAGCCGGCCGGAAGCGCTGAAGGTGCGGCTCGCGTCGGATCCGCATTCGCCGGAGGCGTATCGGGCCATTGGTGCGCCGTCGAATATGGAGGCCTATGCCGATGCGTTTCAGTGCAAGGGTAGCGCGGCGATGCTCAGGCGCGGGGCAATTCAAGTGACGATCTGGTAGCGACGCAAGGCGTCGCTTCCAAGATCGTCATCCCGGCGACTGCGCGGAGCGCAGAACAGCGAAGCTGGCCCGAAGGGCGAGCGCGAAGCGCGAGTAAAGCCGGGATCCAGCACTAGACGTATCGGTTCGAGAGCTGGATCCCGGCTTTTCGCCGGGATGACGAGCCTAAAAAAGAATAGTTTTTGCCTTGTTTAATTTCAGCTCGTCCCAGTGTCGGGCACTACCGGGAGGAACCCCATGAAACACCTGTTCAAACCGCTGACGCTCGCCGTCGGCCTCACGCTCGCCGGCGCCGCCGGCGCGCTCGAGCCCGTGCACACCACGATCGACGTCAAGAGCTTCAACCCCGACGTCACCGTGTGCAAGGACCTCAACGGCCACGTCAACGGCGCCTGGGCGAAGACCGTCCAGATCCCCGCCGATCGCACCACGTGGGGCAGCTTCGAGCAGCTCGACGAGCGCTCGCTCGCCGCCACGCACGAGCTGGCCGAGGACGCCGCGAAGAACGTCGACAAGGCCGCCGCCAATTCGATCGAGCAGAAGATCGGCTGGTTCTACAAGACCGGCATGGACACCGCCGCGATCAACAAGGCCGGCATCGCACCCATCAGCGAATACCTGAAGCGCATCGACGGCTTCAAGACGCCGGACGACGTCGTCGGCTACGTGCAGGACCTGCAGGCGCAGGGCCTCGGCCAGATCTTCGCCTTCGGCCCGCAGGCCGATTTCAAGAATTCCTCGATGAACATCGCGTACGCGTTCCAGGCCGGCCTCGGCCTGCCCGAGCGCGCGTATTACCTCGAGGACGGCAAGGACGGCGCGTACAAGAAGATTCGCGACGCCTACGTCGCCCACGCGACGAAGACGCTGGAACTCGCCGGCGTGAAGCACGACGCCGCCGCCGAACAGGCCAAGCAGATCCTGGCCTTCGAGACGCGTCTCGCCCAGGCGTCGCTTGCGCCGGTCGAGCTGCGCACGCCGGAAAACCAATACCACTACGTCACGATGGCGGAAGCCGACAAGGCGTCGCCGCACTTCTCGTGGACGAAGTTCTTCGCGAGCCAGGGCATCAGCGGCGCGCCGGGCTTCTCGCTGTCGCAGCCGAAGTTCTTCGCCGAGTTCGACAAGATGCTGGCCGACGTGCCGGTCGCGCAGTGGCAGGCGTACCTGCGCTTCCACCTCGTCGACGATGCGGCGCCGTACCTGTCCGACGCGCTGGCCGACGAGAACTTCGCGTTCAACGGCAAGACGCTGCATGGTCAGCAGGAACAGAAGCCGCGCTGGAAGCGCGTGCTGGGCTCCGTCGAAGACAACATCGGCATGGCCATGGGCCAGCTGTACACGGCGAAGTTCTTTCCGCCGGAAGCGAAGCAGCGCGCCGTCGAACTCGTCGAGAACATGCGCACCGCGCAGAAGGCGCGCCTCGAGAAGCTCGAGTGGATGGGCGCGGCGACCAAGAAGCTCGCGCTGGAGAAGTGGGCCACGTTCATGCCGAAGATCGGCTATCCGGACGAATGGCGCGACTGGAGCGGCCTGAAGGTCCAGCCGGACACCTACTTCGGCAACATCATGGCCGCGGCGAAGTTCAACCATGACTGGAACGCGGCGAAGGTCGGCAAGCCAGTCGATCGCAAGGAATGGGGCATGACGCCGCAGACGGTGAATGCCTATTACAACCCGCTGCAGAACGAGATCGTGTTCCCGGCCGCGATCCTGCAGCCGCCGTTCTTCGATGCCAAGGCCGACGACGCGCTCAACTACGGCGGCATCGGCGCCGTGATCGGCCACGAGATGTACCACGGCTACGACGACGAGGGCAGCCAGTTCGATGCCAAGGGCAATCTCAAGAACTGGTGGACCGCCGACGACAAGAAGCAGTTCGAGGAGCGCACCGGCAAACTGGTCAAGCAGTTCGACGACTACGTGGCGATCGACGGCCTGCACGTGAAGGGCGAGCTGACGCTCGGCGAGAACATCGCCGACCTCGGCGGCCTGACCACCGCGTACGACGCGCTGCAGATGGCGCTGTCGAAGAATCCCGAAGCGGCCAAGAGCAAGATCGACGGATTCACGCAGGAACAGCGCTTCTTCCTCAACTTCGCGCAGGTGTGGCGCCGCGCGTTCCGTCCGGAAGAGCTGAAACTGCGCCTCAACACCGACCCGCACGCCCCGGCGATGTTCCGCGCCGTCGGCGCCCCGTCCAACCTCAAGGCTTTCGCCGACGCCTTCAGCTGCAAGGCCGGCGACGGCATGATGCGCGGACCGGATACGCAGGTGAAGATCTGGTAAGCGCTGGTCAGCACGTGTAGTGCGAATAGAGGGGCGCCGCGAGAGCGGCGCCCTTTTTCGTGGGCGACCGTCCCGCATTCGTAGGATGGGCAGCTCCGCTGCCCATCGCACCTCGACGTGACGTTTCGCGAGGTGGGCAGCGGAGCTGCCCGCCCTACGATGCGACAACGGTCGGGCGATGACCGACGTGGCGACGGTTTGACGCACTCGCACTTGCGCGATGTCCTGGCGCAGGAACGGGGAGCGTCATGCACGACGGTCGCACCAGGAACCGATGGGCACGCGCGATCGCGACCTTGGGCATGGCCGCGTCGCTGTCGGCGTGCATGGTCGGCCCCGACTTCACGCGCCCATCGTCGCGCGTCGCCGCGCAATGGATCGGTGAAACGGCGCCCGTGGCGGCCGACGACGTGCCGGCGACGTGGTGGCAGGTGTTCGGCGACCCGACGCTCGATGAACTCGTCGTGGCGGCGTATCGCGACAATCTCTCGCTGCAGATGGCCGGCGCGCGCGTCGCGCAGGCGCAGGCGCAGCTGGCGGTTTCCCGCGGCGAGCGGTGGCCGCAGCAGCAGGTCGTGACCGGGCAGGCGCAGGCCGAGCAGCAAAGCGCGGGCACGCTCGCATCGGCCGCGCTCGATCCCGACGTCCACGCGACGCAACTCGGCGTCAGCGCGAGCTGGGAGCTGGATTTCTGGGGCAAATATCGCCGCGGCATCGAGGCCGACCGCGCGGCGATGCGCGCCTCGCTCGCCGCGTACGACAACGCCCTGGTGAGCCTCACCGCCGGCGTGGCGAGTTCCTATGTGAACATCCGTACCTTGCAACAACGCATCGTCGTGGCACAGGACAACGTGGCCACGCAAACGGTGAGCCTGCGCATCGCGCAGGCGCAATTCGAAAACGGCGCGACGAGCCTGCTCGACGTGGAGCAGGCCCGAACGCAACTCGCGCAGACGCGGTCGCGGATACCCGCGCTGCAACGGTCACTGCGCACCACGATGAACGCGCTCGCCGTATTGCTCGGCACCACGCCGGACCAGGTCGATTCGCGGTTTGCCGCCGCGGCGCCGATCCCCGTCGCCCCCGCCACCGCCGCCACGGGCATGCCGAAGGATCTCCTGCGCCGCCGGCCCGACGTGCGCCAGGCTGAGGCGTCCGCGGCCGCTCAGTGCGCGGCGATCGGCATTGCGAAGGCCAATCTGCTGCCCGCGTTTTCGCTCGCCGGCAGCTTCGGATTCGCGGCGTCGACTGTCGGCGGCGGGCCCGCCGGCGACCTGTTCGCCTGGGACAACCACAGCGCGTCCGCGAAGGCGTCGTTCGTGTTCCCGCTGTTCGACTACGGACGACTCGCGAACCGCGTGCGCGTGCAGGACGCGGTGTTCGAGCAGGCGGTGCTCGCGTATCGGAACGCCATCCTCGTCGCGCAACAGGAAGTCGAGGATGCGCGCGCGTCCTTCGCTGCGGCGCAAACGACGCTCGCCACGCTGGAAGTCGCGGCGGCGGCGGCGGGCGCGACGACGCGGCTCGCGCTCGCACGCTACCGCGAAGGCGCCGCCGACTACACCACGGTGCTGACCGCCGCGCAGCTGCAGCTCGACGTCGAGGACGCGCTGGCACGGGGTCGCGGCGATGTGCCGCTGGCGCTCGTGTCGGTGTATCGCGCGCTGGGCGGTGGCTGGGAACTGCGCGTCGGCCAGGATCTGCTACCGGAAGCGACGCGACAGGAAATGGCGCAGCGGACCGACTGGGGCCGGCTGCTGGAGGCGGCGCGGGACGCCACCGCTGCGGAGGATGTCGCGAAATGACGAGGACCAGATCGGTAGTCCGCCACGCGCTCGGTCCCCGCTGCGCCGACGCGATCCGCGCGCTCGCCGCGCCGGCGATCGCCGTCCTGGCGACCGTGTTTGCGGCGTGCAGCACGAGCAATCGCTACCAACCTCCGCCGCCGCCGGCCGTCACCGTGAGCATGCCGCTGCTGCGGCCGATGACGCCCTATCTGCGGACGACGGGCACGGTCGCCGCGTCCCGCAGCGTCGATCTCGTCGCGCGCGTCGCCGGTTATCTGCGCAGCGTCGACTTCGACGACGGCAGCCTGGTCCAGGCGGGACAGCCGCTGTTCCTCATCGAACCGGAACCGTATCAGGCCAGGGTGCAGTCGGCCCAGGCGCAGCTGCTCAATGCGCAAGGCGAATACGAGCGTCAATTGCGCCTGTTGCAGGAAAACGCGACGTCCCGCTCCAATGTGGACAAGTGGCAAGCGCAGCGCGAGCAGGCACTGGCGGCGCTGACGCTGGCGAAGATCGATCTCGGCTACACGCGCATCACGGCGCCCTACGCCGGCCGCATCGGAAGGCATCTGGTCGATCCGGGCAACCTCGTCGGCGCCGTCGGCACGCCGACCCGGCTCGCGACGATCGAGCAGGTCGATCCTGCCTATGTCTATTTCACCGTCAACGAACGCGATGTGCTGCGGATTCGCGCCGCGGCGCGCGCCCAGGGCGTTGTCGTCGGCGGTGCGGCGCCGCGCGTGCCGGTGTCGGTCGCGTTGCAGACGGAGCGCGACGCGACGCGCCAGGGCACGCTCGATTTCGCCGACACAGGCCTCGACACGGCCACCGGCGCGCTGCAGCTGCGCGCCGAGGTGCCGAACGCCGATCGCGCGCTGCTGCCCGGCGTGTTCGTGCGCGTGAGCATCGCGCTCGGCGCGGCGAGCGCGCAGCTGGTCGTGCCGGATCGCGTCGTCGGCAACGACCAGGGCGGTGCCTACGTGCTGGTCCTGCGCGCCGACGGCGCGGTCGTGCAGCAACGCGTGGAGACGGGGCTCGTGCAGGACGGCCTGCGCGCGATCGTCTCCGGCCTCGAACCGGCGAGCCTCGTCGTCGTCGACGGCATTCAGAACGCCGTCCCCGGCACCGTGGTGGCGCCGACCGAACAGCCCATGGCCGTGCCGACGCCGACGTCGGATCCGGCGCCGTGACGCCGGATCGCGCGCCATGATCGCCCGGTTCTTCATCGAGCGCCCCGTCCTCGCCAACGTCATCGCGGTGATCACGATGCTGCTCGGCCTCGTGGCCGTATTCGCGCTGCCCGTGACGCAATATCCGCCGATCACGCCGCCGACGGTGCAGGTGACCACCCGTTATCCGGGAGCGAGCGCCAGGACCCTCATCAACACCGTCGCCTTGCCGATCGAACAGCAGGTCAACGGCGTCGAGAACATGCTGTACATGCAATCGACCAGCACCAACGACGGCACCTACGCGCTGACGATCACGTTCGCCGTCGGCACGGACCTCGATTTCGCGCAGGTGCTGGTGCAGAACCGCGTGACGGCGGCGCTGTCGTCGCTGCCGGACGCCGTGCAGGCGAACGGTGTCGTCACGCGCAAGAAGTCGACGGCGATCCTGCAGATCATCGCGTTGACCGGCAGCGATGCGTACGACAGCCTGTACCTCAGCAACTACGCGACCATCCGGATGCGCGACGTGCTGGCCCGCGTCCCCGGCGTCGGCGACGTGAACGTATTCGGCGCCGGCCAGTACAGCTTGCGCGTGTGGCTCGATCCGCAACAACTGCAGGCGCGCGCGCTGACGCCGGGCGACGTGATCGGCGCGATCCGGCAGCAGAACCAGGACGTCGCCGCCGGCCAGATCGGCATGCCGCCCGCGGCGGCCGGCCAGGACTTCCAGCTCACCGTCAACGTTCCCGGCGCGCTGGCGGACGTGTCGCAGTTCGAGGACGTCATCGTCAAGACGGAAGCCGGCGCCGCCGGCGGCCGGTCGATCACACGCCTGCGCGACGTCGCGCGCGTGGAACTCGGCGCGCAGAGCTACGGCCAGTTCTTCGCGATGGACGGGAAGCCCGCCGCCGGCATCCAGATCTTCCAGTTGCCGGAAGCGAATGCGCTCGATGTCGCCAAGCGCGTCCAGGCAAGACTCGCCGAGCTGGCCCAGGGCTTTCCGCCAGGCATCGCGTATAGCGTCCCGTTCGACACGACGAAGTTCGTGGCGGCGTCGATCCACGAGGTCTACAAGACCCTGATCGAGGCAGCCGTGCTGGTGCTGGCGGTGATCCTCGTGTTCCTGCAGAACGTGCGCGCGACGCTGGTGCCCGCAACGACCGTGCCCGTCACCATCATCGGCGCGTTCGCCGCGATGGCGGCGCTGGGATTCTCGGTCAACATGCTCACGCTGCTGTCGATCGTGCTGGCGATCGGCATCGTCGTGGACGATGCGATCGTCGTCGTCGAAGGCGTGATGCTCAACATCGAGCGCGGACAGACACCGAAGGACGCGTCGATCCACGCCATGCAGGAATTGCTCGGGCCGATCATGGGCATCACGCTCGTGCTGATGTCGGTGTTCCTGCCGGCCGCGTTCATGCCCGGCATCACCGGGCAGATGTATCGGCAATTCGCGCTCGTCATCGCGGCGACCGCCGTCATCAGCGCGATCAACGCGGTGACGCTCAAGCCGACGCAGTGCGCGTTGTGGCTGCGTCCGATCGATCACGCAAAACCCAAGCCCTGGTTCTATCGCGGCTTCGACGCGGTCTACGATCCGATCGAACGGGCCTACGCGCGCCTGGTCGGGCGCATGATCGAACGCAGCAACTGGACGTTCGCGGTCGCGATGGCGCTGATCGCAGCGTCGATCTGGGGCTTGATGCGCATACCCACCGGCTTCATTCCGCTCGAGGACCAGGGCTACCTCGTCGTCGCCGCGCAATTGCCCGACGCCGCCTCGCTGGAGCGCACGCAAGCGGTGCTGAAGCGCATCTCGGATGTCGCGCTCGAGACACCCGGCGTCGAGCACGCGATCACCGTCGGCGGCGTATCCGCGCTCGACAACAACGCATCGCTGGCCAATGCGGGCGCGGTGTATCTGACGCTGGCCGATTGGGACGCGCGCTATGCGGCGCAGGGCCAGGATTTGAAATCCCTGTACACGTCATTGTCGGCGGCGCTGTCGAAGATCGAATCGGCGCGCGTGCTGGTCATCCCTCCGCCGCCGATCCAGGGTCTCGGCAACTCCGGCGGATTCCAGTTGCAGGTCGAGCTCACCGACGGCAGTTTCGACTACCGCAAATTGCAGCAGGCGTCCGACCGCATGGTGCAGGCCGCAAATGCGCAAAGTGGACTCCAACGGGTCATGACTACGTTTCGCGCCGACGTGCCGCAAATCGAGGCGGAGATCGATCGCGCGAAGACGCAGTCGCTGGACGTGCCGGTGGGCAAGGTATTCGAGACCCTGCAGAGCTACCTCGGTTCGACCTACGCCGGCCAGATCGCGAAATTCGGTCGCGTGTTCCCGGTGTTCGTGCAGGCCGACAGTGCCTTCCGAATCACGCCGCAGGACCTGCGCCGCTACTACGTCCGCAGCAACAGCGGACAGATGGTGCCGATCGGCACGCTGGCCGACGTCGAGTACGGCCACGGGCCGGCCTCGATCTCGATGTACAACCTGTATCCGTCGACGACCATCAACGGCATGACCGCCGGCGGATTCAGTTCCGGCGAGTCGCTGCAGACGATGGACCAGCTGGCCGCGCACAACCTGCCGCCGGGCATGGCCAGCGAATGGACCGCGATGTCCTACCAGGAAAAGCTGGCCGGCAATTCCGCGTACTTGATCTTCGCGCTGGCGATGCTGCTGGTCTACCTGGTGCTGGCCGGACAGTACGGCAGCTGGGTCACGCCCGCAGCGGTGATCCTCGGCGTGCCGCTGGCGCTGCTGGGCACGGCCGGCGCGTTGCTCGCGCTGGGCATCGACAATAACTTGTATACCCAGATCGGACTGGTCCTGCTGATCGCGCTGTCGGCGAAGAACGGCATCCTGATCGTCGAAGTCGCGCGGGAGTTGCGCGCTGCCGGACAAGGCATCGCCGACGCCGCCGTCGAAGCCGCGCGCAAGCGCTTCCGGCCGATCATGATGACGTCGTTCGCCTTCATCCTCGGCGTGCTCCCGCTGGTCACCGCCCGCGGCGCCGGCGCTTCCGCGCGCGCGTCGATCGGCATCGCCGTGTTCAGCGGCATGCTCGCCTCGACCTGCCTGGCCGTCCTGTTCGTCCCGTCGTTCTTCGTGGTGCTGCAGCGCTGGCGGGAACGCGACGCGACGACGGCAACGCGGGGATCGGTGGCGCCGGATGCGTAGGATGGGCAGCCGCACTCGCTCCTGCTCGTCAGCGACATTCACCACGTCCCTGTGCGTCACAGCCTCCGCTCTTGCGCGGAGCGTCGAGGCGCACCCTACTTCACGCTGTAGCCGCGGCCTTCGAGACACGCCAGCCGCGCCTTCTGGTACGCCGCGACTCTTGCCTGTTGTTGCTGGGCCGCCGCCTTGTTCGCCTGCGCCGCCGCGGCGCGATTCCTGTTGCGCTTCACCACACCGCCGACGGCCGCGCCCTTGAGCGCCGCGTCGCCGACATCGTTGCCGCCGACGGCGCCGACCGCGGCGCCCGCGGCAGCACCGCCCGCCCGTGCGCCGCTGCCCGTCACCGGCGCCGGTTGCCCGGCGGCGACGGCCGTCAGATTCGCAGGGTCGTAGCCGCTCTGCTGCACGGCCCAGAGATGGCATTCGGCCTCATCGGTCTTCTGCCGCTCCGGCGTCTGGCCCCGGGACGGATAGATGAATTGCTTCGGCGCAGGCTGCTGGGCGCGCGCCGCGTCGGGTAGCGCCAGGACGATGGCAGCCAATGCAATGAATCGAACAATTTGCACATTTCTCTCCCGATCCCGGATCGTCTACACCCGCCGTGGCCTGCCTTCCGACCGAATGCGCACCACCTTCGCGGTGCATGCGTTCGCTGCCTCGGCGGCACGCGTGCGCCGCACGCCTACGTGCGCCGCGCCGCAACGTCGGGATGACGCATCCATGCGCCACGAGTACGCCTGCACTCGTCCAGACGCTTCCTAGAAACTGGCGACCACATAGACCACGTCGTTGCCCGACCACACCTGCTGGTAATACACGCTGCCGCAGTGGTGATAGGCGACGCCGTTGCGAACGACCGTCGTGCAGCCGGTCGGCGGCAAGGCGTAGTAGCGCGCGCCCACGACGGCCGCGGTGGTGACGGCGACGGCGCCGACCGCAACGCCGGCGGCGACCGGGTGGTGCACGTGCCCGTGGCCGTGCCCGTTCCAGTGGCCGCCACCATCGATATCGATATTGACGTCATTGCCGATGTTGACGTTGCCGGCATTGACGTTGCCGGTGTTGATCTTGTTGCCCGCGTTGACCGTCTTGTCGGCGCTGACCGTGTTGCCGGCGGCGACGTTCGTGCGGTTGCCGGTCGCAACACCGGACGTCCGGTTCGCGCTGGAGATCGACGTCTCGGCCATCCTCCCGCCGCTGCGACCGCCGCTGCCGCTGCCGCGCGTACCCGCGTTGCCGCGCGCTGCGCCGGCGACGTCCGCGGTCGCCAGCAGCAAGATCACCCCGCACAACCCGGCCGCGACGCCGATGCGCGCTGGCGGACAAACTGCAGATTTTTCGGTTCTACACATGTCGCCTCCTACGGGCTGCCGTCCAGGTCGACGTCCGGATCGCGGAACGGGACCTCGTGCGTCGCCGGCGGCGGAACGAAGGTGAACGTCGTGCCGTCCAGCGCCGGGCTCAGGTCCCAGTGCAGCACCGATTGATACTGCGGATCGCCGACGGCGTAGCGCGTGGTGATGACGAACTTGCGCGGCAACGGCCGTGCACCTTTTTCCACCCACAGCTGCCAGTCGATGTCCGCCTGCCGGAACGCGAGATGGTCGCAGGCGACGCCTGCCACCGACGATTCCCCGACGAGCACACCGCCATCGACGGCGTCCGTCAGCGTGCCGGACGAGCCCGGGTAGAGCACGTCGAGCAGCGGCAACTCCACGCCGGCGTCGAGCAACCGGTCGACCAGCGTGGCCAGCGTGGCGGGCGCTTCGATGCGCGCAAACGCGGCGTCATCCGGCGAATACAGCGCGAGGTGCTTGCCGTCGTACACGATGGTGCGGTTGCGGATATCGCCGGAAATCTCGGCGCGGAACCGGTCGGGCCGGCGCACGACGAGCGTCGCGTGCTCAGTGTTCTGAAGCTTGTAGCCGCGGGCGACGATTTCGTCGCGCGTGACATCGCTGGTGATTGCGAACGCGTCGAGGCCGCGCATGAAGCCGGCCATCCGCGCGAGCACCGCTTGCGCCTCGGGCGACACCGCGGGCGCATCCGCCGCGCGTTCTGCCGCGGCATCGGACCCGGCGACGGCTGCCGTCCACACCGTCGGCGCCAGTAGCAAGCCGGCGGATAGCAACAGCGCGTGAGCCGTTCGACCTGCGGACATGGAAACGCTCCTCATCTTTCGATTGCACGACGCGCGCAGACGCAACGCGCCGCCGCGCACGACGTGGTCGGGCTCCCGTCCCACGGCGCCACCGGACACCCGCCATCGACGCAACCGGCTTCGGGATGCATTCGCGGCTGGCCGGCAGGTATGCGCAACTTCGCGACGGAGTCGGTCATGGGCGGTCGCGCGAACGGCGGCGCTCGGCCGGCGCGTGCGGTGCGATCTGCTACATTTCGCGCCTCGATCCGTCGGCCGTCGCACGCTGCCGCGCGTGCGCGCCGAAGGCCGTCCCGCTCCGCTCCCACACCGCCGCGCATGAATCCCATCGTCTACGACAAGGCGAAGTACCACGACGAAAGCATCGACCAGCTCGGCCTGCCCGAAGAGCACGCGGAGAACCACACCGTGTTCTTCCTGCGCTGGCTCATCGAGCACGGGCTGATGAGCGACTTCTTCCTGCAGGAATCGGCGGACGTGCTCGCCTGCTGGCGCGACGGCGAGGCGACGATCCACGACGTCTACCGCCACTGGGACAGCTGCCTCGTCGAGGACATGCTGTCGGAAACCGCCAACGCCTACGCCGCCGACTACTTCGACTTCGAGACCGGCACGTACCTCGCCGACTACGCCGAACTGCTGCAGCGCGACCTGCCGACCGAATTCCACGTCGTATACAACGAGGACAATTACCGTCGGTTGTGCGAGCGGCTCGATGCGCGCTACGCGCAGTGGCAGGCGACGCGCCGGTGAACCGGCGCCCAAGCCGGACGGCGGCCGCCTGACCGACGTACGGCTGCCGTGATCCCCGGCCGCGGCTCTCCGCGTATGTGAGTCGAGCCCGCCCCTCCCTCGCGCGGCGGCCAGCCCACATCGACGGAGTACCGATGGACGCTCAGCGTTGGCGGCAGGTCCGCCGCGTCTTCGACGACGTCGTCGTCCTGCCCGCCGCACAGCGGGATGCCGCGCTGGCGGCGGCCTGCGGCGACGACGCCGACCTGGTGGCCGAGGTGCGGGCGCTGCTCGCCGCCGACCAGGCAGGGACCGACTCCTTCGCGCTGGCCGGCGCCATGCCCGCGCTGGTGGACGCCGTATCGCGCGCACTCGACGGCACGCACGACCCGCAAAACTGACCCGCGACCGCCGCCGTCGCAATAGTTTGCACGCTCGTGTTGCACGGAGTCGCGGTAGGCGGCCGCGATGGCAGGCGCAGGCCCGCGGCGCGCGGCATACTCGGCCGCAGGGGGTCGCGATGAAACTCGGCTGCGGGTACGCGCTCGGTTTACTGCTGCTGACATTCGGCCGCACGGCACCGGCGGCCGAGCGCGGCCTCGACCTGTTCGACCTCGGCGCGCCGGCGTTCACCACCTTTTCCCCGCGCGACGGCGTGCCGGAATCGGTGATCGTCGACGTCCAGACCGACCGCCAGGGCTACGTCTGGCTCGCCTCGCCGCAAGGCCTCGCGCGCTACGACGGCGATCGCTGGAACGCGGTCGAGGCGCCGGTACCGGGGGCGATGCCGGTCGACCTCATGCTCGATCACGCCGGCATCCTGTGGGCCTCGTTCCACGACCACGGCATCGGCCACTACGACGGCACGCGCTGGCAGGTGGACGATCGCGCGAACGGCCGCGCGAGCGATCAGGTGCGCCGAGTCGTCGAGACCGTGCGCGCCGACGGTGCGTACGAACTCTGGGCGCTGACCTGGGACGCGGGCCTGCTGCTGCACCAGGCCGACGGCGACTGGAAGCGCGAACCCGGCAGCGAGGCGCTGCCCGCCGGCGCGCTCCTCAGCGTCGCGCGCACCCACGGCCTGGGCGGCGGCGAACGGCTGTGGGTCGGCACCTACAACGAAGGGCTGTGGTATCGGCAGGACGGCGCCTGGCAGCGGCTGCGCGAGGGGGGTTTCGATCCGTCGCAGATCGAGAGCCTGCTCGCGACGAACCACGACGGCGTCGAGGCGCTGTGGATCATCACCTATGGCCTCGGCCTGTGGCGGCTCGACGCGCACGGCCTGCGCGCGTGGACGAAGGAATCCGGCGAGCTGCCGTCGAACGAACTGTACGCCGCCGTCGAGACCGCGCTGCCCGGCGGCCGGTATGCGCTGTGGGTCGCGACGCGCTCGGGCCTGGTGCGCGTGTACGACGACCGCACGCAGACCTTCGACCGCCGCCACGGCCTGCCGTCGGACGTCGTGCGCGGCCTGCGCGCCTGGCACAGCCCCGAAGGCAGCGACGTGCTGTGGCTCGCCACCGAATCCGGCGTCGCGCGCACACAGGTCGGTGCGAACCGCTGGACCACGGCATCGCTGCTCGGCGCGAGCGGCAGCGGCGTGTTCGGCGTGCGCGTGGAGCCCGACGGCCACGGCGGCGAGCGCCTGTGGGTCGCCTCGACGGCGGACGGCCTCGGCCTGTACGAGGACGGACACTGGCGTCGCTTCTCGCCCGCCGACGGCACGCTGCCCGACACCGATGTCCGCACCATCGTGCGCGTGCCCGACACCGACGGCAGCGATACGCTCATGGTCGGCATGCGCTACGGGCATCTGGCGCGCGTGCGGCCGGGGCCGCGCTTCGACACCGTGCCCGTGCCGTGGGAACACCACGCGGGGCAGGCCGTCATGGACATCCTCGGCCGGCGTGTCGACGGGCGACTCGAGCGCTGGTTCGCCACGCGCCAGTCCGGCATCTACCGCTGGCGCGACGGCGAATGGACGGCGTTCCGGCCGGAAGGCACGGTCGGTCAATGGCGCACCGTGCGACTGCTGGAACAAGTGGACGCGCACGGCACGTCGTGGTTGTGGGCGACCAGCAACCAGGGACTGGCGCGCTACGACGGCAAAAAGTGGACGCTGCTCACGGCAGGCTTGCCGGACACGGACCTGCGCGGCATCACGCTGCTGCCGGACGCGCACGGCCGCGCGATCCTGTGGCTCGGCAGCGTGCACAGCGGCGTCGTGCGCGTCGACGCTACCGATCCGCTGCAGCTGCGCGTACTGCCCAACGATCTGCCGCCCGCGCCCGACCCGACGGCCTACGGCGCCGTCAGCGACTCGCAGGGAAGAATCTACATCTGTACCAACAACGGCGTGCAGCAGCTGACGCCGACGCCCGACGGCTATGCGACGCGCGTGTTCAGCCGGCGCGACGGCATGGTGCACGAGGAGTGCAACACCAACGCGCAGTTCGTCGACGCGCACGACCGCTTCTGGACCGGCACGCTGGGCGGCCTGACGGTGTTCGATCCCGAGGGCGAGGTGCGCGACACGCACCCGAAGCCGCTGGTGCTGACCGAGGTGCGCGTCGACGGCGCCGCGGTCGAGCCGCGCGACGTGCACGTCGCGCCGGGCGCGCACGAGGTGCGCGTCGATTTCGGCCTGCTCTCGTGGCAGCGCGAGAACGAGTCGCGCTTCCGCACGCAACTCGTCGGCTACGAGGCGCTGCCCGGCCCGTGGGTCGCGCAGAACTTCCGCAGCTACGGCGCGCTGCCGCCCGGCAGCTACGTGCTGCGCATCGAGGGCCGCGACTATGCGGGCAATGTCAGCGGACCGATCGAACTGTCGCTGGAGATGGTGCCGACGTGGTGGCAGCGCGGCTCGTCGCGCGCGCTGCTGGCGCTGGCGGCGCTGCTGCTCGTGTACGTGCTGCTGCAGTGGCGCACGCGCAATCTCAAGGCGCAGCGCCGGCGCCTGGAACACGAGGTCGCCGAGCGCACGGCGAAGCTGCACGAGGCCAATGCACGCCTGCTGGAACTGTCGTACAAGGACGCGCTCACGGGCCTGGCCAATCGGCGGCGGCTGCTCGAGTCGCTGGAGCGCGGCGGCGGCGCGGCAGCGGGTGCGCCGACCGCGCTGATCTTCGTCGACGTCGATCACTTCAAAGACTACAACGACCGCTACGGCCATCCCGCCGGCGACGAGGCGCTACGCTGCGTCGCCGACGTGATCCGCGAATGCGCGCCGGCGGAGACGCTGGTCGCGCGCTACGGCGGCGAGGAATTCGCCTGCGTCATGCCGGGGGCGGACACGGACGCGGCACGCACGCTGGCCGAACGCTTCCGCGCCGGCGTCGCCGCACGCCCCATTCCGGTACCGGGCACCGACGCGGTGAACCGCGTGACCATCAGCGCCGGCGTCGCGAGCGCCCGTCTCGACACCGACGCGGAAGCGCATCGCCTGCTGCGCGCCGCCGACGCGGCGCTGTACCAGGCCAAGCACGACGGTCGGGACTGCGTGCGCGGCTGACGCGCGATTCGCGGCGTGGCGATCGTGCCGCTGGCCGGGACCGCCACTTTCCGCGATAGTGCGCCGCCCTCCTTTCGAGCGAGATTCCGATGCAAGGCTCCCTGTTCATCGTCGCCAGCGCGGGAATCGTCTTCGCCCTCGGCACCGTCCACCTGCTCTACACCTTCCTCACGCCGAAGTTCGATCCGCGCGATGCGGACCTCGCCGCACGCATGCGCGAGGTGTCGCCCGTGCTCACGCGCCAGACGACGATGTGGAAGGCGTGGGTCGGCTTCAACGCGAGCCACAGCCTGGGCGCGCAGCTGTTCGGTGCGGTCTATGGCTATCTTGCATTCGTGCACAAGTCGTTTCTTGCACAATCGACGTTTCTGCTGACGCTGGGGCTGGTGTTGCTGCTGGCGTATCTGGTGCTGGCGTGGCGGTATTGGTTTGCCATACCGTTGCGGGGACTGATGCTGGCGACGGCGTGCTACGTGGCGGGCTGGGCGTTGGGGATTGTTTAGAGCTCGTCATCCCGGCGAAAGCCGGGATGACGAGCGCCCAACCGACCTCGACGACGCCGAAAAAAGTTTTCGCCGTCGTGTCGATTTCGTCTTCCCCCATTCGTCGTTACCCTTGAGCGAGGCGAGAACCGGCAGCCACCGGGCGCCCCGCGATCACCCCACCTCGAATCAAATCAAGGAGATCGACATGCGTTTCATGGTCATCGTCAAAGCCTCGGCCGATAGCGAAGCCGGCGTCATGCCCGACGAGAAGATGCTCGCCGCCATGGGCAAGTACAACGAAGAGCTGGTCAAGGCCGGCGTGATGCTCGCTGGTGAAGGCCTGCATCCCAGCTCGAAGGGCGTGCGCGTCAAGTTTTCGGGCGACAAGCGCACCGTCATCGACGGGCCGTTCGCGGAAACCAAGGAGCTGATCGCCGGCTTCTGGCTGTGGCAGGTGAAGTCGAAGGAAGAGGCGATCGAATGGCTCAAGCGCTGCCCGAATCCGCACTACGAGGATTCCGAGGTCGAGCTGCGCCAGGTGTTCGAAGCCGAGGACTTCGGCGCCGAGCTCACGCCCGAACTGCGCGAGCAGGAAGAACGCCTGCGCGCGGAGATCGCCAGCCGCACGTGAGCGACTGCGCTGCCACGCGCCGCGCGATCGAGGCCGTCTGGCGCATCGAATCCGCGAAGCTCATCGCGGTGCTGACGCGGCAGGTGCGCGACCTGGGTCTGGCGGAAGAGTTGGCCCAGGACGCGCTCGTCGCGGCGCTCGAAACGTGGCCCGAGACGGGCGTGCCGGCGAACCCGGGCGCCTGGCTCATGACCGCCGCGAAGCACCGCGCCATCGACGGCTTGCGCCGCGACAACCTGCTCGAGCGCAAGCACGCCGAGCTCGATGTCGAGGCATCGGCATTGCACGCGACACTGGATGTCGAGGCGCTGGACGATCCTGTCGGCGACGACCTGCTGCGGCTCATCTGCATCGCCTGCCATCCGGTGCTGGCGACCGAAGCACGCGTGGCGCTCACGCTGCGCGTGCTCGGCGGCCTGACCACCGACGAGATCGCGCGCGCCTTCCTCGTGCCCGAGGCCACCGTCGCGCAACGCATCGTGCGCGCCAAACGCACGCTGGCCGAGGCGCGCGTGCCGTTCGAGGTGCCGCGCGGTGCCGACCTTGCTGCACGCCTCGCGTCGGTGCTCGAGGTGATCTACCTCGTCTTCAACGAAGGCTATTCCGCGACCGCGGGCGAAGACCTCGTCCGCCCCGCCCTGTGCGAGGACGCGCTGCGCCTCGGCCGCATTCTCACCGGGCTCGCGCCGCACGAACCCGAGGTGCTCGGCCTCGTCGCGCTGATGGAATTGCAGGCGTCGCGCCTGCACGCGCGCGTCGGGCCCGATGGCGAGCCCGTGCTGCTGCTGGACCAGAACCGCGCGCGCTGGGACCGCCTGCTGATCGGCCGTGGCCTCGCCGCGCTCGCGCGCATCGAACGCCTGGGCGGCGCGCTCGGGCCCTACGCGCTGCAGGCCGCCATCGCCGCGTGCCACGCGCGCGCCGCGACGGCGGACGCGACCGACTGGGTGCGCATCGCGGCGTTGTACGACGCGCTGGCGCAGCTCGTGCCGTCGCCGGTCGTCGAACTCAATCGCGCCGTCGCGCTGGGGATGGCGTTCGGGCCGGCGACCGGCCTCGACGCCGTCGATGCACTGACCGACGTCCCCGCGCTGCAGGGCTATCACCTGCTTTCCAGCGTGCGCGGCGACCTGCTCGCCAGGCTCGGTCGCCACGCCGAAGCCGCGAAGGAGTTCCTGCGCGCGGCAGGACTGACGCGGAATGCGCGGGAGAGTCGCCTGTTGCGCGAACGCGCCGCGGCGTGTGCACGGACGTGAAACGGTGGACGTAGGACGTGGAACGTAGGATGGGCCAGCTTCGCTGCCCATCTCGCCGAGCGCCTCGCGAGATGGGCAGCGAAGCTGCCCACCCTACATTTCTACCATTTTCCACTCCGCGATAAAAATGGTTCGGCGAATTCCGCGGCGAAAACAAGGTTTCGCGACAAGAAGCGAATGCAGGCTGAGGCGTAACGTCGCACGGCGTTCGTACACCTCCGGGCCGGGTCGGGGACGCATCATTCCAACGACTCGTACGAGGAAGGGCGTATGCAGAGGTCGAACTACAAGCGGCTGCCGCTGGCAGCGGCGCTGGCATCGGTGTGGGCGCTGAGTGCACCGGCGATGGCGGGACCCGTACAGCCGCGCGACATCGAAGGCGCGCCGCTCGGGCCCGATGCCGCGGCGAACGCGCACGACGTGAACCAGCGCGTGCGCACCATCGTGCGCTTCGAGGAAGCGCCGCTCGCGTTGTATCGCGGCGAGCGCAGCACGCTGGCCGCCGTGCCGCGCGCGAAGAGCGCGAACGGTCGCGTGCGTCTCGATGCCCACAGCAGCCAGGCGCGCGCCTACGTTGCGTATCTCGTGCAGCGCCAGGATGCGCATCTGGCGGCGATGAGCGCACTGCTCGGCCGCAACGTGCCGACGCTGGCGCGCTGGCAGCACGCGTTGAACGGCGTCGTGGTCGAACTCGACGCGAAAGAAGCGGCACGCGTGCGCGACCTGCCCGGCGTCGCCGCGCTCGAACGCGACGGACGCTATGCGCCGGCCACCGACATCGGTCCGAGCTACATCGGCGCGACGTCGCTGTGGTGGGGCGCGAACGCGGTCGCCGACACGGTGTTCGCCGCGAATTTCGATACCGCCGGTTTCCGCGGCGAAGGCCTCGTCGCCGGCATCATCGACACGGGCTACAACAGCCTGAGCCCGTCCTTCGCGGTCACTGACGACACCGGCTACACCGTGCAGAACCCGCTCGGTACGGGCCACTTTCTCGGCCAGTGCAACGTGGCGAACATCAGCCGCGCCGGCTGCAACGACAAGGTGATCGGCGTGTACGATCTGGTCGACACGGGCCAGGGCGAACCCGCGACCTCGGTCGAGGACACGCAAGGCCACGGCAGTCACACCGGCAGCACGGTCGCGGGCGATCCGCGGCCGGCGACGCTGCTCGGCTACACGGCGCGCATCTCGGGCATGGCGCCGCACGCGAACCTGGTCGTGTACTACGTGTGCTCGCCCGATCCGGCCGTGCTGTGCGGTTACGCGGCCACGGTGTCCGCGGTCGATCATTCGATCCAGGACGGCGTCGTCGACGCGCTGAACTATTCCGTCGGCGGCGGCGCGGACCCGTGGGGCGAGTCGGCCTCGCTCGCCTTCCTCGCCGCGGCCGACGCCGGCATCTTCGTCGCTGCGGCGGCCGGCAACACCGGGACGAGCGTGCCGGTGCCGGTGCCCGGTTCGGCGAACCATCTCGAGCCGTGGGTGACGACGGTCGCGGCCGGCACGCATAGCGGCGGACCGATCACCTTCCTGCTCAACGTCGCAGGCGCCGGTGCGCCATCGCCGATCGGCCTGACGCCCGCGGTGAGCGGATCGCAGCTGACCGGCCCCCTGCCCAGCACGCCGATCAAGGTCAGCCCCGACTACGCGACCGGCACCGACGGCTGCAATGCGTTTCCCGCGGGCACGTTCGCCGGTTCCATCGCGCTGCTGAAATGGAGCACGAACCCGCCGTGCGGAACGAACACGCGCGCGGCGAACGCGAAAGCGGCCGGCGCCGTCGCGGCGATCCTCGGCAGCACCGACTCGCAGTTCTTCTCCAGCGGCGCGAACCAGACGATCTACGTCTTCACCACCACCGGCACGCAGGCCGACATGCTGGCGGCCTACGCGAACGCGCATCCGGGCACGACCGCGAGCGTGAGCTATCCGGCGACCAATCGCGCGCCCGTCGTCGGCGATTCGCTCGCCAACTTCAGCCTGCTCGGACCGTCGTGGATGGACGTGGTGAAGCCGGACGTGATGGCGCCGGGCGTGGCCATCCTCGCGGCCGTCGCCAACGACGGCACGGCGAGCGGGCCGAGCCACGTCGAGCTATACGGCGGCACCTCCATGGCGACCCCGCACACGACGGGCGCAGGTCTGCTGCTGGCGGGCCTGCATCCGGACTGGTCGCCCATGGAGATCAAGTCGGCGCTGATGATGACGTCGAAGGAAGCAGGTCTCACGAAGGTGGACGGCGTGACGCCGAGCACGTACTTCGACCGCGGCGCGGGGCGCATCCAGGTCGATCTCGCGAATCGTGCCGGCATCGTGCTGGACGAGACGGCGGCGCATTTCCAGGCCGCCAATCCGGCGGCGACGCCGGCCGGCAACCCGACCACGCTCAACCTCGCGAGTCTGCAGAACCGCCGCTGCTTCTCGGCCGGCGGGACACAGTGCTCCTTCCAGCGCAGCCTGCGCGGCGCCGCCGGTCACGCGGTGCACTGGACGACGAGCTTCACGGGCGTTTCCGGTACGGCCACGCCGGCCAGCTTCACGCTCAACCAGAACGCGCTGCAGCCGTTGAGCGTCACCATCGACGCCAGCGCCTACACGGCGGATGGAAATTTCCACTTCGGTGAAATGTTGCTAACGCCGGACGACGGCAGCCCGGTCCTGCACTTCCCCGTCGCGGTAGGCGTGCCGGCGCCGGCGATCGCCGTGCCGGCGGCCTTGTCGATCAACATTCCGACCGGCAGCCACACCGCCAGCACGCCGCTCGGCGTCGCCAACAACGGTGGCCCGACCTTGAACGTCACCAACACCAACCTCGTCGACGCCGGCCCGTACGCGTACCTCGTGCTCAACCAAGCCACCGACACGAGCTACGGCTACTACGCCGGCTACTACACCAACGCCGGCACCGGCGCCTATAACGCCGACGATTTCGTCGTCGCGGGCAACGGCGTGAACCTGTCGCGCATCGTCGCGCCGGGCTTCGTCGGCGCGCCGGGAGCGCCGCTCAACACCCTCACCGGGCACCTCGTGCACTTCCGCATCTACCACGACCAGGCCAACCATCCCGACGGCGCGCCCGAGGCCGGCACTACGCCGAACAACGCGCCGGCCTGGGCCTTCGATGCGGTGATCGGCACCACGCCGGGCTTGAGCGTCGCGGGCGGTACGATCACGCTCGATCTCGCCGCCGCAGGCAGCAACACCAACCTGGCAGCGGGCCGCTACTGGTTCCTCGTGTATCCCGAGCAGAACGTCACCACCGACGGCCAGTGGGCGTGGAACGTGTCGAAGCAGGGATCGGGCAACCCGATCAACTATTTCGCGCCGTACTACGGCCCGACGACGGCGTGGGGCGCGGACAACGGCCATCCGGGCATGGCGCTGCGCATCGAACAGCGCATCGCGTGCGGCGCGCCGTGGTTGTCGGCGACGCCCGGCACGCTCAGCCTGGGCGGGCTGCAGAACGGTCCGGTCACGGTGAGTGCCGACAGCGCGCTGTTCGGCAGCGGCAGCAGCGCGATCGGCTACCTGTGCCTGCAGAGCAACGACGCCAACGCGCCGCTCACCGCCGTGCGGGTAACGGCGACGCAGCAGTAGCGAGGACCACGCCAGCCGAGGCGGCGACTCCGGTCGCCGCCTTGTCCTGCGCGCGGCGCCGCGGGAGTGGGACGTCCTCGCCGTTCAACCCGGCGTCGTCCAGCGGACGCGTCCGGTTCGCCAGGTACACGCGCCAGGGCGCGAAGTAGTAGCGCTCCCAGCCCTGGCTCACACCGGCGAGGTCGTGATCGGGAACGTTCACCTGCGTGAGATCCAGGCGCGTCACGCGCTTGCCTGTCGCATGCAGGGTCAGGATCAGGGTCGAGTCGATGTCGCCGTCCTGCCATTGCGCCGAGCGCCAGGCCTGGACGATCAGCCGCGCCGGAATCATCTGCAGCATCACGCCGCGCAAATCGCCGCCGAAGGCCGAAAACGCCGAACCCACGCGCGCCGCGATGCGTGCCGGCGCGCCGGTGATGGCCGCGTGCGTGCGCGAATGCAGGTACTGGTCGTAGACCTCGCCGGGCGTCGCCGGTAACAGGGCGGACAGCTTGACCGTATTCGTCATGGCCGGACATCCGGCGCGGCCCCGGCCGCGCGTGGACCCACCATGTTCTCCCTGCGCGCGGCCCGCAAGAGGCTGCGGGGGAAACTTGCGTCAGGGGACGCAAACAAATGTGAGCGTGGGGCGTACGTCGCTGGAATCGGACCGACGCCGGCGCCGCTCAGCGCGGCCGCTGGTCGCGCAGGCGGAGCTGGGCCCAGAACGCCTCGAAGGTCGGTGCGACGCGAATCCAGCGGATGGGCGCGGCGGCGGAAGGCGGGCACTGCGGCCACTGCTGCTTGATGACCGCGGGTTCCGATGGGTCATAGCGGTAGTCGAGTGCCAGGCACGCGTCCGAGCCCAACCCGAAATCGCCGATGATCAGCGTGAGCTCGGGGTCGATGTCGGCGACGGCGTAGTTGAAGTCCGTGGCCCAGGTATCTCCGCGCGCCCGGCGCGAACGCAGCTCGGCCGCAACGCTGCGAAAGTTCGTCGCCGCGTACAGGACGAGCGCCCTTTCGTCCGGGGCGAAGTCTCGCACGCTATCGACCTCGAACAGCGATTCGACGTTCTGACGCTGCGTGTCCGCATGGGTCAGTGGCCAGATACCGACGCTGGCGAGCGCCGCGATCTTCTCCGGCACGGCGTAGGGAAAACGTTCCCTCGCAGGCGCAGCGGCAGGCGCGGCGAACAGGCGGCGGAGAGCAGCGCGCAAGGACATGGTGGCGGCGGTCGTCGGGGTTCGCGCATCGTACATCGCCCACGGCCGAGCCTCGCCGGCGGGCCCCTGTGCTAGCGTGCCAGGCATGCCCTACACACCCGACCATTACGCCGCCGCCCTCCGCAGCCTGTTGGCTCCCACCTGGCCCGAACGCCGTGCTGCCGACGCACTGGTGAACTCCCTGTTCGGCTATCTCGAGAAGGATGCCGACGGCCGCTGGCAGGGCATTGCCCGCGAAGCGATCGAACGGTTGAACAGCGAAGCGCCGCGCTATTTCGGCGCGCTGATCGACTACGCCGCCGTGGCGCTGGCGGGCGCGCACCAGGCCTGGACGAACTGCATGCACGACCTGCCGCCACCGCCGCCGGCGCGGCTGCACGATGCGGACTATCCTCTGGCCGACGCACTGACGTGGGACCACCCCGGCCTGTTCGGCATGGGTCTCGCCAAGCTGCTCGAGGGCATCGGGCCCGTTGCAGCGAGCCGCGCGCCGACGCTGGCGGCGATCGTCGAGCAGCACCCGCGGGACACCCTGGGCGAGGCGGCCTTCCTCGCCCTCGGCTCGATCGGCACGAACGCCCGCGTCGCGCTGCCGACGCTGCTCGCCAACGTCCGTAGCACCGGCCAGCAGTCGAGTCCGGATCACCGGTCGCAGGCCCTGGCGCGCGTGATCGGAGACGACCCCGCTGCCTACGCCGAGATCGCCCGGTCGATCGACCCCCGCGGCGACTTCGCCCAGGTCGACGGCGCCTGCGCCCTGCTCGCCTGCCTGCCGGTACCGCAGCCCACGATTGCCGAAATACTTTTGTCCAAAGTTGCACTCGCCGACGAGATCGACGCGCGCACACGCCTGCTCATGCTGGCGGCGTCGTTGTGCCCGGGCGAACCTGACGTTTCGGCGCGCTGCCGCGAGGTCGTCCTCGGCCTGGTTGCAGACACCGACGCGGACCTGCGTGCCGCGGCCGCGATCGCCCTGGGTCACGTCGGCGACCCCACGCGCGACATGTCGTCACTGGTCGCGCTCGCCCGCGATCCGCAGTGGCAGGTGCGCAACGCCGCTTATCTCGCCGCCGGCACGTGGCCGCGCTTCGATCTCGACGTCCTCGCCGCCGCCGGCGCCGACCTCGGCTGCTACGACGGCTACGACGGCGAACCGCACTACAGCGCCCTCAACCTGCTGATCGGCGCCGGACACGCAGCCGCACCGCTGGTCGCACGCCTACGCGACTGGCTGCAGGCCGCCTGCGCCGACGACGGCTTCGATCTCGACGACGGCTGGGAACGCGAGCGCCTGGCCCACCTGGTCGAGGCGCTCGGACCTGACGCGCACGATCTGCGCGAAGCCTTGGAAGATTTCCTGCTGCGCTACGACGACGATGCCGACGAGGGCGACCCCGACGACGACGAGGACCTCGACAGCGACGAGGATGCGGCGGACGACGCCGATGGCGATACGACGGATGACGACAGCCCGGCGATCGCCCTGGCGCGCCGCCTCGGCCTGCCGATCGACGCCGACCTGCCGGGCTCGCCCGTGCCCGCCGAACGCGGCGGCCCCACGGCGCCGCCGACACCGGAGCAACGCATCCGGCGCGTCCTGGCGGAATGGGATCGCGTGCGGCGCGAGGGCTGAGGCGCGGCTCGTCGAAGCCGAGCGCACACCGGCAGCGACGACTACACCGGTATCGCGGCAGGATCGACTTGTAGTCGCCGCGCAACGCGATTGTCAATGTCACTACGCCGATGTAATACTCGCTACATGACACCGACCCTGTGGCTGCTGCTCGTCATCACCCTGCCCGGCCAGAACCCGACGTTGCGCATGCGCATCTGGCGCGCGATGCGCCAGGCCGGCGCCGCCGCGTTGCGCGACGGCGTGTACCTGTTGCCGCAACGCGCGGCCACGCGGGCCGCGTTCGAAGCGCCGGCGGCCGAGATCAACGGTGCCGGCGGCAACGCACAATTGCTCGCCTTCGCTGCGGCGACGCCGGAACAGGAGGCGGAATTCGTCGCGCTGTTCGACCGCACCGAGGCCTACGCGCGCCTGATCGCGCAGGCGCAGCGCGACCTGCGCGACTTGCCGAAGCTCGACGAACCCGAGGCACGCCGCCGTCACGCCGCACTCGGGCGCGACCGCGACGCCGTCGCCGCGACTGACTACTACGCGGGCGCCGCGCAACGTCAAGCGGACGAAGCGCTCGCGACGCTGGCGCAGCGCATCGAACGGAAATTCTCGCCGGAGGAACCGCACGCGGCCACCGGCCGCCTGCGCCTGCGCGACCGCGGCGACTATCGCGGCCGCACCTGGGCCACGCGCCGGAAATTGTGGGTCGATCGCGTGTGCTGCGCCTGGCTGATCCGCCGGCGCATCGACCCGAAGGCGAAATTCCTGTGGCTGGAACGCGCGAAGGATTGTCCGAAACAGGCGGTCGGCTTCGACTTCGACAGCGCCGAATTCAGCCACGTCGGCGCGAAGGTGACGTTCGAGGTGCTGCTCGCGAGCTTTGGCCTCGACGCGGATGCGGCCCTGATGCAGCTCGGCGCGCTGGTGCGCTATCTCGACGCCGGCGGCGTCGCCGTGCCGGAGGCGCCGGGCTTCGAACGCATCCTCGCCGGCCTGCGCGCGTTGCACGCGGACGACGACGACGCGCTGCTGCGCGCCGCGCTGCCGGTTCTCGATGCGCTGTACGCCGCGTTCGCCCAGGCGCCCGACGATGACGCCTGACGCGCGCGTCGACTTCGCCGCGGCGGTGCGCGTGTGGTGGCGCATCGGCTGCCTCGGCTTCGGCGGGCCCGCCGGGCAGATCGCGCTGATGCATCGCGAACTCGTGGAGCGCCTGCGCTGGATCGGCGAAGCGCGATTCCTGCATGCGCTCAACTACTGCATGCTGCTGCCGGGACCGGAAGCGCAGCAGCTCGCGATCTACATCGGCTGGCTGCTGCATGCGCGGCGCGGCGGCATCGTCGCCGGGACGCTGTTCGTGCTGCCCGGGCTCGCGCTGATCCTCGCGTTGAGCGCCTTGTACGCGGGCTACGGCAGCGTGCCCGCGGTCGCGGCCGTGTTCTTCGGGCTGAAGGCCGCCGTGCTCGCGCTGGTGATCGACGCCTTGTTGCGTGTCGCGCGGCGTGCCTTGCGCGGACGCCTCGCCGTCGCGGTCGCGGCGGCCGCGTTCGTCGCGATCTGGGCGCTGCACGCGCCGTTTCCGCTGGTGATCCTCGGCGCCGCGACGGTCGGTGCGCTGGCCGCGTGGCGCGGCGCGCCGGCGCCGCCCACGGCAAAGGACGTCGCCGGCGCCGCCGCCGACGACGACTGCGTGGTCGATCGCGCGCTCGCTGCGGATACTTTGCCCCATGTACACCCTTCCACTTCGCGTGCGCTGCTGACGGCGGTGGTCGGCCTGACCGTGTGGTTCGCTCCGCCGCTGCTCATCCAACTGCTGCTCGGCGCCGACCACGTCATCGCGGCCCAAGGCTGGTTCTTCAGCGAAGCGGCGCTCGTCACCTTCGGCGGCGCGTACGCGGTGCTCGCCTATGCGGCGCAGCGCGCGGTCGAGACGCACGCGTGGCTGAGCGCCGGGCAGATGGTCGACGGCCTCGGTCTCGCGGAAACGACGCCGGGGCCGCTGATCCTCGTCCTCGTCTTTGTCGCCTATGTCGGCGCGTACCAGCATCCAGGCGTGCTGGCGCCGCACGTCGCGGGCCTGCTCGCCGGCGTGTTGTGCGCGTGGGTCACGTTCGCGCCGTGTTTTCTCTGGATCTTCCTCGGCGCACCGTACGTCGAGCGCCTGCGCCGCCAGCGCGTGCTGTCCGCGGCGCTGGCCGCCGTGACGGCAGCGGTCGTCGGCGTGATCCTCAACCTGTCGCTGTGGTTCGCGCTGCGCACGCTGTTCGCGCACGTCGACGTCGTCCATGCCGGGCCGTTCGCGCTGGACGTGCCGGACTGGCGCAGCGTCGACGTCGCCGCACTTGTGCTCACCGTTGCCGCGCTGGTGGCGCTGCTGCGCGTCAAGCTGGCGCTCGGCTGGGTGCTCGCCGGGTGCGCGCTGCTCGGCGCGCTGTGGCGCCTCGTCGGCTGATTCAGCCGAACACGCGCGCGTCGACCGGCGCGACCAGCTCGATGTCACGCGGCGCGCGGCCGACGCCGTTGGTCGGCGCCAGATCCTGCGGGCAGGCGGACAGCACCACGACCAGGTCCAGTTCCGCCCGCAGCGTCACGTAGCCGCCCGGCGGGCACGTCGACGCGACGATTTCCACCTTTCCCGAACTATCCATGTCCACGCACTCGAACAGATTGAACGGTGCCGGCGTGCCGCTGCCTGCGACGCCTGCCGCGCGCAGCGCCTGCGCGAGATTGTCCGCGCAATTGCGATGACCGGGAGGAGCGCCGAGCAGCGCGTAGCGCCAGCGGTCGCAGGCCGCGAGCAGCGTGTCGTGGCGTCCGCCCGAGGTGTCGGCCACCAGCGTCAGCAGCGGCCGGCGGCGATTGCTCACCAGCGCATCGCCGACGCGCGGCACGAGCCGTCCCAAGTGCAACCGGCTGTGTTCCATCGACAGGAATTCGCCGTTGTCCGCGGCAATGTACGCCCAGGCATCGACGACCTGGCCGCCGTGCGGATTGACCACGCGGAATTCGGCGCCACGCGCGATGCGCAGCGCCCGTGCGTGCCCGGCCGGTACGACGTGCGTCGCAGTACCGGCGTCCATCAAAACGTCTTCGCACCGGCGACGCGCACGAGCACCGAGTACAGCGACGATGTCGCGGTGATGTAGAGCCGGTTGCGCTTCGGCCCGCCGAAGACGAGGTTCGAGACGAGCTCTGGCAGCACGATGCGGCCGAGCAAGGTCCCGTCGGGTTCGTAGCAGTTCACGCGTTCGCCGGCGCTGGTCCAGATGCGTCCGTCCTCGTCGACGCGGAAGCCGTCGTAGCGGCCCGCGGTTTCGGTCGCGAACACCGCGCCGCCGTGCAGCGTGCCGTCGTCGGCGACGTCGAACACGCGCATGTGGCCGGAAGCGAAGCCGGTATCGGCGATGTACAGGCGGCGCTCGTCGGGCGAGAAGGCGAGGCCGTTCGGCTTGGCGAAATCGTCGGCGACGCGCGTCACCGCGCGCGTGTGCGGATCGATGCGGTAGACGTGGCAGCCGTCGAGTTCCGATTCGGCCTTGATGCCTTCGTACCAGGAATCGATGCCGTAGGACGGATCGGTGAACCAGATCGAGTCGTCGGATTTCACCACCACGTCGTTCGGACTGTTGAAGCGACGGCCGCCGTAGCGGTCCGCGAGCACGGTGAGCGAGCCGTCGTGTTCCGTGCGCACGACGCGCCGGCCGCCCTGCTCGCAGGACACGAGCCGGCCCTGGCGGTCGACGGTGTTGCCGTTGACGTAGCCCGAGGGCTGGCGAAACACGCTGACCGCGCCCGAGGCTTCGTCGTAGCGCAGCATGCGTTCGTTCGGGATGTCGCTCCAGAGCAGGCTGCGCAGCGCCGGAAAGTACACGGGCCCTTCGCACCAGCGACAGTCGCCGGCGAGTTTTTCCACGCGTGCGCTGCGCGCGACGCAGGACATGAAACGGTCGTCGAGGAATTCGAAATCGGCAGCGGCCATGGATCGTCGTCGTCAGCGACCGGGGTGGCCGCGGCGTTACGTTACGCGGCTGTCGCTGCGGCGTGGCGGCGTTTTGCGGGTGGATTGCGCAGGAATGCTGCGTCGCTCCCGGTTGGCAGGATGGGCAGCTCTGCTGCCCATCTCGCGAGGCTCGGCAGGATCACGATCAAGAGCTCGCCCCCACCCCAACCCTCCCCCGCTGCGCGGAGGAGGGGGTTTTGTGGGCGTCGACCTGTTTGTGGCTCACCGGTTGTACGCGTCAGCCAACAACCCCGCCGCGATCGCATAGTCCGCGCGCGTCACGTCGGCCTCCGGATCGAAGGTCGCGTGGAGCGTCGGCTGTGCGTCGTACGGTCCCTGCGTGAGGCTGAAGTGCGCGTGTTGCAGGCCCAAGTCCAGCGCCAACTGCACGTAGCCGCGCAGGGTCCAGGCGATGTCTGCGCTGTCGTCGAGGCGCAGGCGTGCGTCCTTGTACGTGACGTAGACGTCGCCGGTGTAGGGCTGCGCCAGCGCCTGCTGGCCCAGGCTCTGCACGAGGCTGTAGGCGAGATCCGCGCGCGTGACCACGTTCAGCGGCAGGAACTTCGCGCTGCTGCGGATCACGCCGTCGGCGCTGCCGACGCGATCCTTCAACGCGCCGCCGCGGGCGGTGGCCGCCTGCACGAACGGATAGTCGGCGCTGCCGGGCGGGACGTCGACGAAAGCGTTCTCGCCGATCGACTGGCGGATGCCCGCGCCCATGACGAGATAGCGCGCGAGGTCGGCGCGGGTGAGCGCGTCGTCGGGATGGAACATGCCGTCGTCCTTGCCGTCGACCAGGCGATTGGCGACCGCGTTCTCGATCGCGCCGCGCGCCGGATGACCGGCGATGTCGGCGAGGCCCGTGTAGCCGCCGGCCAGCGTGAACTGGATCGTGCCGGACACGTTGCCCGGCGCCGCGTAGCCGTTGGTCACGTGCGCCGGATCGAGCGCCGTGCCGCTGACCGAGCCGATGCCGCGTACGGTAATTTTCCACGTGCCGGGCTTCGCCGGCGCGCCGACCGCGACGGTGGAGCCGAGTTCGGGCAGCGAGATCGCCGAGCCGTAGCTCGCGCCGTCGGGATCGATCAGCACGAGCGCGACCGTGTTCGTATCGACCGTCGCACGCGCGTTGACGTAGGCGACGTCGGCACCGACGGTGAAGCTCTGCTCGCCCGTCGGACCGACCGGCGAGAAATCCACCGAGAACGGCTGCGAACTGCCCGGCGCGACGACGGCGCTGGCGTTGAACGTCGCCCGCGCGTTGACCGTCTGGCCGTAGCCCGTCGCGCGGCCTGACGCTTCCTTCAGCGCCGCGTACGCGTTGACGTAGCCGCCGCCGGTTTCCCACGACTCGTAGCCGGGGATGTTGGTCGCGGTGCGCACGAGCAGGTCCTTCACCTGCGCCGGCGTCAGTCCGGGATTGGCTTCGAGCAGCAGGCTCACGATGCCTGCCGTGTGCGGCGTCGCCATCGAGGTGCCGCTCATCGTGGTGTAGAACGGCAGGTACTGCGGCGCAATCAGCGCGGCGTCGGTCTGCGCCGCCAGCGGCGGCAGCGCACCGGTGGCGGTGCGCGTGGAGATGACGTCGACGCCGGGCGCCGTGATCACGGGCTGGTTGAGGTAGGTCCAGTGCGAACCGTCGGCCATCGTGAAGTCGCCGGATTCGAAGCGCGCACCGCGCGAGGAGAAGTCCGCGAGCCGGCCCTGCTTATCGCCGGCCGCGACCGAAATCACCCACGGCGCCTGCGCGTACGGATTGTGCGTGTTCTCGCCCGGACCGTCGTTGCCGGCCGCGAACAGCACGACCATGCCGCGCTTGTACGCCGCATAGCTCGCGATGTTCACCGGATCGTCGGCCGCGAACGGGCCCGACGTGCCCCAGGAATTGGAGATCACGCGGATCGGCGCGCCGAAGCGGTATTGGTTGGCCAACGCGTAGTCGAATCCGCCGACGGCGTCGAGCACGGCGATCGCCGCGCCGGAGCCGTAGCCGACGATGTGCGCGCCGGGCGCGACACCCGCGTACAGGCCGCCCGAACGCGCGCCGGTGCCGCCGAAGATGCCGGCGCAATGCGTGCCGTGCCCGGAACTGAAGTCGGTCGTGGGCAAGCCTTCGACGTACGTCGTCGGCAGCACGTCGACGATGCTGTGCAGGTTGGTCAGCGCCTGGACGTTCTGCACGACGTGGTCGCCGAACGTGAGGTCGAGGTGCGTGCCGTCGATGCCGGAGTCGTTGATCATCGCGGTGACGCCGGCGCCGGACCACGGCACGGGACGGCCGAAGTCGCCGGGATTGGCCTGCGCGCGCGCCACGCCGGTGATTTCGCGCGATTCCTGGTTGAGGTAGTCGAGGTGGGTGTTCGGATAGATCGACAGCACGTCGGCGCGCTGCGCCAGCGCGCGGATCTGCGCCGGCGTCGCGAGCGCGCCAGCCATCGGCAGCGCGCGCAGCGTGACGGCCTTGATGCCGAGGGCCCGCAGCGCAGTGGTCTGCAGCAGCGTCGGTGCGCCGCTGGCGTTGCGATAGGTCACGACGACTTCGAGCGGCTGGTTCGGCGCCGTCGTCGCCAGCTGCTGCGCCAGCGCCGTGGCGATGTGCGCGTCGGCCATCGCGCCGCCGCTGACCAGGATGCCGGCGATCGCCAGCGCGAGACGATGGTTCGATACGATGCGTTGCATGGGTCCTCTCCTTGGGGCTGCCCTGTTCCAAAACCCTGCGTTTTGCAGGACCCGCGCAGGCTGCACTGCATCGCGGCGCAGCAGCCATAGGAGAAAAGCGCGGTCAGCCTGGGGGAAAACACCCAGGCCCCAGGCGTAGTCAGCGGGCGTTTTGCCTGGCTCGCTCGAGGCCGCTACGTACGCTACGCAATCGGCAGTTGCAACCCGGTTTTCACCGCATCGAGCACGAAGGTCGAGCGGAATTTGCGGATGTTGGCGTCATTGAAGAAGAGCTTGCGCGTGAGGCGTTCGTAGTCGGCCATGTCGGTCGCCGTCAGCACGAGCACGAAGTCGGCGTCGCCGCTGACGTACCAGCACTGCTGCACTTCGGCCTGCGCCGCCATGCGGCGCTTGAAACCGTCGATGAGATCGTCGCGGCTGCCGGCGAGCAACTGCACCTCGACCAGCGCCGTCACGCCGCGGCCGACGGCAGTCGGCGAAACGACGGCGATTTCTGCGCGGATCGTGCCGTCCTCGCGCAGCCGCTTGAGGCGCCGCTGCACCGCCGTCGCCGACAGGCCGACGCTGTCCGCGATCTCCTCCGACGTGCGCCGCGTGCTGTGCTGGAGCAGGTCGAGGATAGCCTTGTCGAATTTGTCCAAGGGTTCCATGGATGCTTTGTATACGGCGGGACGGTACGCCGATTATCGCAGGCCCTGCGCCCGGCCGAGTCCCGCCTGCGCCCGATCGAGCATCCCCGGCGCCCGGGCCGTTGCATGCTCCGGGTATGCTCTGCGGTTTCGCGAGAGTCGGAGTCCGCATGCGCGCTCGTGTCACCGTTACGCTATCGATCGTCCTCGCCCTGTGCAGCGCGGCGACGGCCTGGGCCGAACCGCCGCCGGCCGAGGTCGCGCCGCAGCGCTACGCGCAACTCGGCGACGTAAAACTCGAACACGGCGGCGTCATCCGCGACTGCAAGCTCGGTTATCGCACCGTGGGCACGTTGAACGCGCAGCGCTCGAACGCCGTGCTGATCCCGACTTGGCACACGGGCCACAGCGACGAAGTGCTGGAGCTGCTCGGACCGAAAGGCCTGTTCGACGCGGCGCCGTACTACGTCATCGTCGTCGACGCGATCGGCAACGGCGTGTCGTGCTCGCCGTCGAACAGCACGACGCAGCACGGCGCTGCGTTTCCTGCGTTCACGATCCGGGACATGGTCGCGGCCGAGCATCGTCTCGTGACGGAGGAACTGAAACTCACGCACCTGCACGCCGTGCTCGGCTACTCGATGGGCGGCATGCAGACGTTCCAGTGGCTGGCGAGCCACCCCGACATGCTCGACGTCGCGATCCCGATCGCCGGCACGCCGCGCCAGTCGAGCTACGACCTGCTGTTCTTCCACACGCTGGAACGCGCGATCCAATCCGACCCCGACTACGCCGGCGGCGCGTACACGGCGAACCCGAAGCTCGCGCTGTACCACCTCATCTTCAGCATGCACGCGACGACGCCGGCCTACCGCATCGAGCACACCCCGCGCGGCGACGTCGAGAAATTCTTCCACGAGACCGAACTCGACCCCGAAGCCGTCGACACCAACGATTCGCTGTGGCAGATCCGCGCCATGGCGACGCAGGACATCGGCGCACCCGGCGTGTCAGGCGGCGAACGTTCGCTGGACGTCGTGGCGAAAAAGATCCACGCGCACGTCCACGTGATCAACAATGCGCAGGACCAGCTCGTGAATCCGCTCGCGGCGCTGGAGTTCGCGAAGTCCATTCATGCCGGCGCGACGGTGCTGCAGGGCAATTGCGGACATTTCGCACTGAGCTGCGAGCTGCCGGCGATCCGAGCAGCGGTGGAGGCTGCGCTGGCGCCGTCATCCGCCGATCACTGAGCGGGGCGACCGATCGACGGCCCCACCTCGACCTGCACCCAACGCACCGGCAGCTCCGGGTGCGCCGCGATGAGGCGCGTGATGGCCGCTTCTATGCCTACGCATTCCACGCAGCCGGGTGACCGGTACTCGATGAAGGCCAGGCCGCCGGGCGGTGCGCGAAAGTCCATCGGTTCGGCGAACATCGACGCCTGCGAGCAGCGGCCGGCCCACGGCACGCGGTAGTAGCGGTCGTCGACGACTTCGCCCCAGTAGCCTTCCCTGTCCGCGGTGATGAGGGCTGGTTCCGTCCGCAACAGGACATGCTCGGGCGCATGCACGTCGGCGCCCGTGTCGTCGTACACGTACAGCGGAGGAATCTGCGTCGTGCCGAGCGGACGTCGCGTGGCCTGGTGCCGTTCGACGACGCCCGCGGCACCCGGACCGTGCGTCGCTGCCACGCCAGTCTCCTGCTCGCCCGCCGGCGTGCGTTGGTCACCGGGAACACCGGTGCATCCGCTCGGATAGCGACCGACGGGCGCGCTGGCGCAGGCGGCGAGCGAGAGCGCGATCGCGAAGAGGCCGAGGTGGCTTGAAAGTCGACGCATGGCGTACACCTACGGCTGGGGCGGCTGGCGCCAGGCTATGCCGGCGCCTGATTGAGGTACGGAATGGCGTTGGAGATCGGATCACCGCCCATTCGCCGCGCTGGAACTCGACCACCCGGATGTCGATCATCCCCGCGGCGGACGAATGTAGGCGATTCTCGCCCTAGTGCCAGCGTTTCAACCCCTTCCAGAACTCCACCCACGACGCGAACTTCTTGCCGCGGCACAAATGAACGGAGATCTCGGATTCCAGCGCCCACGGGTTCGGTGCGGAGTTTCCGACAAACTCCACCTGTTCCCAATATTTCTCGAGCGTCGCCCGGTCGTCGTCGAGCACGATCATGCAGTCGCCGGAATAGTTGCGCGGGCCCCAGATGAAATACGTGCGATCGCCGCTGAGCGCGGGCGGCAGGCCGGCGGCGGGGCCGAAGAAGTCGATGGCGCCGGCCTGGCCGTAGTCCTGCGCGAAGATGCCGCAGTCGGCGCGCTGTTCGGGCGGCACGCGGTTCCACGCGACGGCCGCGGCGTCCGCGATCTCCTTCCAGCCGAACTGGTCGGAATACCACTGCGGCAGCGGGACGCGCGCGTGCGAGTGTTCCATCACGGGCAGCTTGAACGGCAGGTGCGACGCGTAGGCGAGGAAGCGCTCCGGCGTGAACACCGGCACGACGACGGGCGCGAGATACAAGCCGCTCGCCAGCACGACGCCCGCGACCGCGGCCTTGAGCCAGGCGTGGCGCGGGTGTTCCTGCGGCCCGTCGAGCAGGCGCTCGAATGCGTACGCGCCGGCGGCGAGCAGCAGCGGATAGATCGGCGCGAGGTAGTAGCTCTTGCCGTGCAGGACGTACAGCACCCCGTAGCAGACGAGATAGCTCCAGCCGAGGAAGCGGTAGGGTTTCAGGCGCGCCGAGAACAGCAGCGCCGCGAGACCGCCGAGCCACAGCGGCGTCACCAGCGGATTCACCAGCAGCAACTGCTGGAAGAAGTATTGCCCCGCCGGCAGGATCACGTCCCTGCCCTCTTCCCGGATCGCGTGCTGCAGCTGCAGGAACGGCCAGTCGTAGCGCCAGTTCCACCACAGGTTCGGCAGGAAGATGAGCAATGCGGCGAGGCCGCCCAGCCAGAACCAGCGATCGAGCACGACGCGACGCTGCGCGGTGAGCAGCAGGCCGACCACGATGCCCGCGCCGAATAGTGCAATCGTGTATTTTTCCTCCAACCCGATGCCGGCGACGACGCCGAACCACAACCACTGCCGCGGATCGTTGCGCTTGATCGCGCGGATGGCGAACCAGGCGCACGCGGTCCACAGGGTCGGCTCGAGGCAGTTGGTGCCGAGCAGGCTCGCGTTCGACAGGTACTGCGGCGCGAGCGCGACGCACAGCGCGGCCAGCAGCATCGCGTAGCGACGTCCGCCGAACTCGCGCACCAGCACCGCCGCCTGCACCATCAGCAGCGACGAGAACAGCGCCGGCAGGAAGCGCACGGCGCGCAGCGACTCCCCGAACACGTGGCGCGCGATCTCCGCCAGGATCGGCACCAGCGGCGGCTGGTCGACATAGCCCCAGCCCGGATGCTGCCCGCTCGACAGATAATTGAACTCGTCGCGGAAGTAGCCGTATTCGCCGTTGAACCACGTATGCAGGATCACCTTCAGTACGGCCAGCGCCCACACGAGCAGCAGGCCCGTATCGCGACGAGTCGGCGTTACGGCAGGAACGGTGGCGCTCATCGGGCGGCTCGTACGGCGGGGGCGAAGCGGGCGATTGTACGTGCGCGATACGGCCGTGGCCGCCACCGCTGCGATCGGCCGTAAGGGAACGCCCGAGTCCGCCGCGCGCCGGACTCGGGTAGCCTCGGTACGAACAGCCCCAGGACCCGCCCGAGTGGACTACTTCGTGGAACGCGCGCCTTCGCAGGGATCGGCCGCCGGATGGCGCATCACTCGTACCGACGGTCACGTCACACCGGGCGTCTTCCATGAACTCGTCCATGCCATCGCCGCAGCACGGGCATCGGCGGAACGGCGCTGGGCGGACGGCCACACCTCGCAAGTGCACTTCCGCCTCGGCGAGAAGATGCCCTGGCGCGACCAGAACGACCCGCCGCGCCATCGCATCCTTGAATCGGAGCGGTTGCAGCAGATGCTCGACCCGGAAGGGATCGCCTGAGGTTCGTCGCGCGCAGCGCGATGCCCCTCGTCTTGTCTGATACCGCTGTCGCGCGCAGCGCGACGCGATCGCCCTTCCCCTGCGTAGCGGGGGAAGGGATGGGATGGGTGTGCTTGTCTGATACCGCTGTCGCGCAGCGACACCTACGCCCCTCGCCCACGACAGTGGGAGAGGGGTTGGGGTGAGGGCCGCTCTCCGACGATGAAGCCGCCGGGGGAGAGGGAGCCGCTACGGCGTCGCGAAACTCGCTCTCAAAAGCCCCCTCACCCAATCCTCTCCCCGCGACGCGGGGCGACGTGAGATCGCGTCGCGCTGCGCGCGACGGTGTATCAGACAAGACCCTGACGATCCTCCACGGGCCCGATCTTGCATCGTCCCCGGCGGCGGAAGGGACACCGGGTCTCGACCGCATGCCTGGAGCGTTTCGATGTCACGGATCCCGTCGCTGCTACGCCTCGGCCTGGTCCTCCTGCTCGCGGCCGCTACGCTGTCCGCGGTGGCCGGGCGGCACGACGGCGGTGCGTCCGCGCCGCCGGTACCCGGCAATCGGATCCGCGTGGCGGGCTCGAGCACGATGGCGCCGCTGCTGCGTGCGATCGCTGCGCGATTTCGCACGCTGCATCCGGAGGTCGAGGTGGTGGTCGATGCCGGCGGTTCGGGCGCGGGACTCGCGCTCGCGCGCGCCGGGCGCATCGACATCGGCATGGTGTCGCGCGACATCCGCGCCGCCGGCGACCTCTACGCGATCCCCATCGCCCGCGACGGTGTCGCCATCGTCGTCGGCCGGAACAACCCCGTCAGCAGTCTCGATGCGTCGGTCCTGCGCGGGCTGTTCACGGGGAAGATCACCGATTGGAAAACCGTCGGCGGACGCGACCGTCCCGTGCACGTGTTCGTCGGGCAGGCGGATCGCGGTTCGAGTGCACTCCTGACGGACTATCTTGGCGTAACCTACAGCGACCTCCAGCCGACGCGCGTGTTCGGCGACAACGAGGAGCGCACCGCCACCGTGATGCAGGATCCTGACGCCCTGGTCGTCGTCTCCATCGCCGAAGCCGAGCGGCGTGCGCGCGAGGACGCGCCGATCAAGCTGCTCGCGGTGGACGAAGTGGGCGCCAGCAGCGACAACGTGCGCGCCGGGCGGTATCCGATGTCGCGCCCCCTGATGCTCGTATCCAAGCCGCTGCCGGCCGGACTCACGAAAGACTTCATCCGCTACGCGCTGTCGGCCGACGTCGCCGACCTCGTCGACCAGCACGGCTTCGTACGCTACCTGGACTGAAAAGGACGGCTCGTGCGCTATCAGGTCACGCTACGCACGAAGCTCATCGCCGCCCTGCTGTTGCCCCTGGCGCTGACGCTCGTTGCCGGCGCGATCTCGCGGACCGAGCAACAGGCCCGTCTCGGCGACATCGAAACCTCGCTCGCGCGCGACAACCATGTGCTGGAGCTGGTGACGAAGTGCCGCGACGCCTTCATGCGCGCGCGCCGCGACGAGCGCGACTTCGTCATCAACGTGCGCCGCTTCAGCTTCGAGGAAGCGCGCTCCCGCTACGCCTCGCTGCTGCGCAGCGAGCTCAACGAAATACGCGGACTGCTGATCCAGATCGACACCATCGACGGCTACGATCCGTGGCGCCAGTCCGAGACGGTGAAGATGGTCGCGGCCATCGCCAACTTCGAAGCGTCGTTCCTGGAAATGGTCGAGTTGCAGGGCCGGCTCGGCGACGCAGCGACGGGCCTCGAAGGACGCCTGCGCAGCGAAGCCCGCGCGATCGAAGGCCTGGTGGACAGCGGCCGCACGCCGCAGCTGCTGGCCGATCTGCTGATGATCCGCCGCTACGAAAAGGACTACATCGCAGGGCACGCGAACAAGTACCAATTGCTACTGCGCGACGCCGTCGACCGCCTGGGCCAGGACGCATCGACGACGCTGCCGAAAGAGGCGGCGGGCCTGCAGGCGCACCTGCGCACCTACGCCGGCCTGTTCACCGAGTATGTCGGCGTGGCCGAGGGCATCGAATCCCGCACCGTCGAATACCTCACGGCGGCGAACACGACCGAGAGTGCGCTCAACGCGCTGCTGGTTCGCGAAAACGGCGAGGCCGCCGCCACGCTGCAGCAGGTCCAGGACTATCGGCGCTCCGGGCGCAACCTGGTGATCGCCGTCAGCACCTTTCCAGCACAGTGGGATCCGAAGCTTGGAATTCACGTGACTTGAAGTCGCGGC
>JADMIO011851710.1_pt1 | contig 71159 bp, 57 predicted proteins | sample 8958161 | NCBI WGS metagenome assembly JADMIO01 (sample SAMN16585339, study PRJNA669376) | soil metagenome | isolation source: Crop rotation soil | place: USA: Cullars Rotation, Alabama | collected 2011 | reverse complement strand
CTTTCCCTGGCCAGCTCCACGTCGCCGGCCGAAATCGAGCCTGCCCCTCATCTGTCAACGCCGCGCCGGGTGAGTCGGCCCCTCAAGTGTCAACGTCCGCCCCTCATCTGTCAGTGAGGGCCAAGTTTTCCGCGAGGTATCCACAACGCCGGCGGCCGGCCGCGGTGTCTCGCACACGGCTTCGACGGCGTTTCTGGCGCGTTTGCAGGGCCATAGACGGCCGCCAGCCCAGCGGCGAGGGCAACCAGCCGAGGGCTTCGCCCTGTCGCTCGACTGCGGCGAGCACTACTGGCTGTAAAAGGACAGACCACATCATGGTTCTGTGTTCATTAGGTTGTTCTGTCCATTGCTGACATAATCCGCTCCACTTCAACGTAACACCGCACGAAGATTTCTATTGTTCCTGAAGGCATATTCAAATCGTTTTCGTTACCGCTTGCAGGCATCATGACAGAACACTACTTCCTATAAACGCTACACAGGCTCCTGAGATTAATAATGCGGATCTCTACGATAATGGGAGATTTTCCCGACTGTTTCGTTCGCTTCTCAGTGGATAACAGCCAGCTTCTCTGTTTAACAGACAAAAACAGCATATCCACTCAGTTCCACATTTCCATATAAAGGCCAAGGCATTTATTCTCAGGATAATTGTTTCAGCATCGCAACCGCATCAGACTCCGGCATCGCAAACTGCACCCGGTGCCGGGCAGCCACATCCAGCGCAAAAACCTTCGTGTAGACTTCCGTTGAACTGATGGACTTATGTCCCATCAGGCTTTGCAGAACTTTCAGCGGTATACCGGCATACAGCATGTGCATCGCATAGGAATGGCGGAACGTATGTGGTGTGACCGGAACAGAGAACGTCACACCGTCAGCAGCAGCGGCGGCAACCGCCTCCCCAATCCAGGTCCTGACCGTTCTGTCCGTCACTTCCCAGATCCGCGCTTTCTCTGTCCTTCCTGTGCGACGGTTACGCCGCTCCATGAGCTTATCGGGTCCACTCGCGAACGCAGAAAGGCCCACCCGAAGGTGAGCCAGTGTGATTACATTTGCGGCCTAACTGTGGCCAGTCCAGTTACGCTGGAGTCACTAGTATTTAGGTGACACTATAGAAGCGGCCGCGACAACTTGTCCACGTGGAATTCTAAGCTTAGGATCCCAATGTGCTGGAAAGACGGGTTGCTCTATGTGCTGCTGCAAAATGCAACGGGCGCGCCCATGCCGACCGAGACGGAAACCCCCGGCATGGTCATACGGCTCGTGCCAGTCAATGATTAGCAGTCCCCTTGAGGCCTTGGACGCCCAATCTCCCGGTCAGCCGGTGTTCCTGCGGCGGCGCGCGGCCACCATCCCCATCAGTCCCGCGCCGAATATCGAAAAAGTCAGGGGCTCCGGAATTTCCACAGCGGTGGCTTCCAACCCGCTCGTTCCGTGTGGCTTGCCGCCGCCACCACCTTTGCCACCACCGCCGCCGCCCGACGACGGCGAACCGATATAGCTGTAGATCCAAGAAAGAAACGACGAAACGCGCGTGAATCCCCCGACATCGCCATAATCGGAGTCCGCAATGCCGTCGAGGCGGCCCCAACCGAAAGAGGTGATGCCAACCAGGCAGTCGTCCAAAACGCTTGAGAGGCTACCGCAAGCCGTGAATAGCCCGCCGCCACTGTCGCCCGGCGCTATCATGGATTCCCAAGCCAGCGGCGACGCAGAGCCGTAAGAATTGTCGCTTGCCAGGCCGCTGTCAAAATCACTCAGCAATATCCGGTTGCCGCCTTTTCCGGGCGTCAAGGCAACGGCGTCGATCATGTTTTGGCCACCACGCTTGAGACCGTCAAAAGTCGTACCGCCGGTGGAGCCCGTTCCGGTCGTGCCATAACCCACCATCGTGCCGACCTGTCCGACCTCCGACGTTCCGGTGTAGAGCACGGCCGGATTGACGGTGAAAGCATCCGTAAAATGGATGAGCCCGATATCATAGCCCGTATTGAGATTTCCGTTATAGTTCGGATTGGCGTACCACGCATTCGCGTTGATGGCCGTTCGACCGGCCAAAGTTGAAAAATCGCCGCCGCCGTCCAAAAAGAAACTCAATGAGTCCGTGCCATAAACCACATGGCCCGCGGTCAACACCCAATTTGGCGCAATGACAACCCCGGACGCCGCAAAATACCCCTCCGAGTCATGACCCAGAATCTGGCCCACCGAGGTATATTGGCTGCCGAGTGTGAGATAGTAGTTCGGATCGCCGCTGGAGATGACAACTGCCTGTGCCGGCATCCCGACGACAAGCGCAATGACACCCAATGCGATTTGGCCGATTAACTTCCTCATTGATGCCCCCACAGCGCCTGATGTCCCAATATAATACAGGATTGGGAGCATCCGTCATCGGAATAGGTTAGTTAATTGGACGGCCGGTCGCACAAAATCGGAGAAGACCTGACGGCTTGCCAAAACGGAAAAGGCAAAAAAACAGTGGAAATTCCGGTTGCCGGCTTGGGGTCTCGGGACTGGGCAGGCGCCGCCTCAGCCGCTTTCCCCTCGCTGTTCAAGGCGCAGTAGGCAGCCCTGATGCCGGCCGGGCCTGGGAGCCGGCCTGGCCGGACGTGGACGGAAGAATTGGCGGATCATCGGCAGGAGGTGGGGGGGCGTTGACCCCTTCTGCAGGCACTTCGAGGCCTGCGATCCAGGCGATGCCGTTCAGCAGATACTTCCGGTACGCCGCCACATTGTGCATGTTGTCGTGGAAATCAGAGCCACCCCATACAAAAGAACGTCCTCCATCCGGGCGATCGAAAACCCAGGACACCGGATCAGGTCCGCCATTGCTTGCCGTGGCCGGCATGGCCTGCAGCAACTCGGTGCGCCGCGGGTCGTGGTAGAGGAAATAACGCGAGAACATTTCGTCGCGATAGGTCCAGGGCTGCACGCCATTGAGGATGGGATGGCGCACGGGCAGGGGTGATACCGTCCAGGTGTCCACGGGATTGTGCGAGGAGTAGGGCAGCCAGTTGCCGCCAAACCATTCCATCAGGAAACGCTTGCCGACCCAATTGTCCACCCACATGGTGTAATGGAAGATTGCCAGGCCCATCTTCCTGCGCTTGATGACCTGATCGAGCTTGTTCAGCCAGTCGGTATGCTCGGCATCGTAGGTGCGACCATCGGTGTCCTGATCCTGGGGGAAGAGAATGCCGGTTTCCCTCTTGAGCCAGGCGCCATTGCCGAAAATCACCAGGGCGTCGGCATCCTCCAATTCGCTGATGTCCCTGGGCGGTTTGCCAACGACCTTCACAACCGTTTTTACCCCGCGGAGATTGCTGGCATGCTCCAGTTGCCAGGCCAGTTCGGTCAGGTCCCTCTCATATTCATGGCGACCGGGAGCGCCGTGTTCCTTCGGTCCCGCCCAGAACACGATCGTCTTGACCGGCGCCCGGTTTTGCGCCCTGGCGCGGTCAATGCCCGATATCGAGCCCGCCAGTGCCACAAGGATCGCCAGCGCCAGAGCCAGGCGTGCCGTCATTTTACAAAAGCTTGGCATATGTCTCTCCCGCCATTCATCCAAGGCCATCACCATTTCAGCACGGTGTCCATGGCCTCGGGGATGTTTGGTGTCTGGCCCTCACCCCAGTTTTGCCGCCGTTGCGTACGGCCGAAAACCCTTTGGTTGTAGGCGACCGACCAGGGATCGACGAAAGTCGCGGCCGCCCAGCGGTTCCATTGGGCCGCCATTTCAAAGGCCAGTTGCGGTTTCACATTGACCAAGTCGCTGGTTTCGCTTCGGTCGGTGGACACGTCATAAAGGGCCCAGGGCTGGCCCCAATTCTGCACCAGCTTCCACTGTTCCGTTCGAATCGCGCGATGACCTTCATGCTCGAAATAAAGCGGTGCGGGGCGCGGAGGCAGGGTGTTGCCACGGAATGTCGAAGCAAAGCTACGGCCCTGCAGCGGAACCAATTCATGACCCTTGAAGGTCTTCGGATATTGCGTTCCCGTTATCTCCAGCAAGGTCGCCATGACATCCACCAGGTGGCTCATGCCCTTGACATGCGTGCCGTTGAGCGAGGGATCGATGCCCCTCGGCCAGCGCACGATCAGGGGCGTCGAGATGCCGCCTTCGCCTGCGAAATGCTTGAAGTAGCGGAACGGCGTATTGGACAGCGTCGACCACTCCATGCCTGTGGCGACCGATGATTTGGGATCGCCCGGATGATCGCCCGTCAAGATGCCATCGGGACCCGTCTCCGCATTGGCGCCGTTGTCGGAGGTCAACAGCACAAGTGTATCGTCGATAAGGCCGAGCGACCTGATCTCAGCCATCAGCCGCCCGATGGCCCGGTCCATATGCGAAATTATGGCCGCATAGACCGCCATCATGGTGTCGAACTCATCCCGCTGTTTTGCGTTGAGCTTTTCCCAATTGTATGTGTTCGGCTCGCGCGCCGGCAGCTTTTGATCGGGCGCCAGGATGCCCAGCTTTTTCTGCCGTTCGAAACGCGCTTCCCTCAGCACGTCCCAGCCGGCCATGTATTTCCCCTTGAAGCGGGCAATGTCCTCCGGGGGTGCCATCAGGGGATTGTGGGCCGCTACAAACGGCAGATAGAGCAGGAATGGCTTCTTCTGCGCCTGCGCTTCGCGGATGTACTTGATGCCGTAATCCACGAACAGATCGGTCGAATACCACTCGCCGGTAGCGATCGCAGGATCGGAAATGTCGTACTGCTTGCCGTCCAGGAATATCTGTTGGGTGGAAACAGGCCCGCCCTTCTGGTCGCGAAAATACATCCGGCCCTGGGGAGAGGCGAGGGAACGATCGAAGCCTCTTACCTCCGGCCCGGTTCCACTTTCAATGCCGAGGTGCCACTTACCTGCCATTGCGGTGAAATACCCTTGCTCTTTCAGCAATTCCGCAAAGGTCACGACACGATCCAGCAATTTGCCTGCGATTCCCTGAGACCCCGGAATCGTGATTTGCGATAGATGCCCCATTCCCGCCTGGTGAGGCCATGCCCCCGTCAGGAGCGCGGCCCTTGAGGGACTGCAGCGCGGTGTCACAAAAAAATTCGTGAAACTCAGGCCGCCGGCAGCCAAGGCATCGATATTGGGCGTGGGAATTTCACTGCCGAAGCAACTCCAATCCGAGAATCCTTGGTCGTCAGCCAGGATGACCAGGATATTGGGCTTGGCAGCGGTCCTAGTCTGGGCTGCTACTCCGACCGTTGAGATGGAAGCCGCGGCAGCGGTCGCGCCCAAGATCGTCCTGCGACTATAATCCATGGCTTATTCCCTTCGCGTCCGATCATCATGCATCGCGTGATACGCAGCGAAAGCCGATATGGCTGGTGGCGCTATCGATCATTTGCGGCGCCCGGGCCGCGGGCCGGTAGCGCTGGCAATAGTTCGGCGCGCACAAGTGCGATCCGCCCTTGATGACTTTCCGGCCGATCGCAAAGTCCGGCAAATCGGGGTCGAGGCTTCCGGCCGGGCTGCCGCCCCTGGGATCGTCAGCCACACAACAGGGGCTGGCAGGATGCACCGCTTCGGACCACCAATCGTCCGTCCATTCCCACACATTGCCGATCATGTCGTGCAGGCCGTAACCATTGGCTGGGAAGGCCGTCACCGGCGTCGTCCTGTATCCGCCATCATCGCGCAAGTTGCTGTAGGGAAAAGTGCCGCGCCAATAATTCGCCATGATGGCGCCGCCGGGATTCAGTTCTTGTCCCCAGCCATAATCAGCGCCGTCAATGCCGCCGCGCGCTGCATATTCCCATTCTGCTTCCGTGGGCAGGCTTTTGCCGGCCCAACGCGCATAGGCCTGGGCATCTGCTTGGGCGATATGGACCACCGGGTGATCCATCAAGCCGTCTATTGTGCTGGCTGCGCCGGAAGGATGGCGCCAATCGGCTCCCAAGGAGAATACCCACCAGCGCGCCGCATTATCCAGCGGCACGGGCCCCGCCGTTGGTTGGAAGACAAGCGAGCCGGTACCCACCATGTCCGAACGCAGGCCGGGATAATCGGCGGGATCGGGAGATATCTCCGCAAGCGTGCGGTAGCCCGTCACTTCCACGAAGCAGGCAAAATCCCGGTTCGTGACCGGATATTTGTCGATCTGGAATGGCGCCAGGCGAATGCGCCGTTCGGGGCGTTCCTCGGGATAGAAATGGTCGCATCCCATGCGAAAGATGCCGCCGGGCAGGCGCACCATCTCGCATGTCGAGGTTATGGGCTCGCCTGCTACAGACATCCCGCTTTCCCGTCCTGGTGCCCAGAGGTTAGTGCCCGCCGATGCAAATCTCAATCTGTCGATCGCTTCGGCAATTGCCGGGCATCAAGCGGTGTAGCAGACATTCTATTGCGCAGAGCTCGGCGGAACTGGATTGGCTGCCTCGGGCTGTACCGCCACCTGTATCGCCTGGATGTCGTACCGCGCCCGCTCCTGATAGGCTCTCAAGCAGGTACCAAAATTCTCGACCTGCAGGTTAAAAGCCGCGACCTTGATATTATAGTCCCTCATCGCACTGATTTCGGTGATGGCAGGCTGTGACCCCAAGGCTGTCCGTTCGGGCCTGATGCAGGGACTGCGTGGGTAAAAATCCGCCGGCAAATTGCCGGCTGCGGAGGGCGGCTGCGGTGGGGCGGCTCCCTGAACTTCGGCAACTGCTGCGTTCACGGTGCTGAGGATGCGCTCTATATCGTAACGAGAATTTTCGATATAGCTTTTGGCGCAACGATTATATGCGCTGACTGCCTTGTTGAACTCGGCGATATTGCGATTGTATTCTCCGAGATCGTTCGCCCCTAGCTTTTCTGCCACCTCGCCTGGCAGTGGATATCTTTTGCCCGGCTTGAATTCTGGTTTCTTCGGCTTTTCGCACGGCGAAGCAGGATAAAATCCCGAGGGCAGATTGCCGAAGGCGGCGGCCGTTGCCTCAGGCGGCTGGGCTGGTGCAGCGGCTGAAAACAATTGTCCCGTGATACCCTGTTCCATGCGGTAGGCGATCTCGTCCTTCTGCAGGCTTGGCAATTTTTCCGGACTGGCCGCATAAACCGCTTTGAGATATCCCAGGTCATTGGGAGTGATTGCCGGCGCCGCCTGGGCGCAGCCGCGCGCCAACAGGCTTGTGATGCTGGGTAGTGCCTGGCACGTGTCCAACGAGTTGATCTGGGCCAGCGCCAGAACGGCTATATAGTCGATTATCGCGGGCATGCCGGCGCTCACCGCCGGCGGATTGGCGATAATCGTCACATGATCGAAGGCGGCGCGCAGGCCGTCCGTCAATCGCGAGCCCTTGACCTCCACTCCGATGGCATTGGGTATCACCTTGGTGCAGAGTTCGCTCGGGTTACGAAGGTTCCCCACACCGGAAGGTATGGCGGTCCCGCCACCCACGAGAACGCAGGGCGCGGTGACCAGAAGGCCACGGCCATTGCTGTCGGTGCGTGCCGAATCGATTTGGCGCAGGCCGTGCAAGTCAACGGTAGCAGTGCTGTACCAAGCTTGGATGGGCCGCGTAATCGTGCTCAACCGATTCAATTCGTCCGAGCTGGAATGATAGCCGAGCCATTCCATGTTGCTCTTGCGGATATTGTCCAGCAAAGCTTGAGGCGTGCTGGTGAACGCGATCACGATATTGGGCTTGCAGACGGCACTGCCGCTGACACGCACGCCGGCCTGGGCGGCCAAGTCTTTCACCCGTTGCACGACACGGGCAATTTCGTCGGCGGGCAATCCCAGGGCCGCGGGACAGATGGGCGTATCCCATCGCGCGACTTTACCCGTGATGTGCGTTGGCGCGGCCGCCGCTTCGACGAAATGGTTGACGGCCTCGGAACTCGCTCCTGTCACGACGACATTTTCGACCGGCGGCGACGGCGCAGGGGATGGCTGCGCCGACGCCGCAGCCGCGCCAAGAAGAAGCGCAAGAGCAATTCCGGATCCTGCCCGGATTTGACCGATGTGGTTTGCGAATCCTGCTGCGGCGTCCCGCTCCACGCTTCCCCCAACGATGTTGCACTATGCCGAGATAACCCGCTCCGATGATATCATGCTCCGGGAAGGTCGGACATCCCTTGGCACCAAACCCAACGATTTTGCTTCGAGCCGGGCAGAAGACCCTTTTGGATGGCGCGGCCGATATATTATCGTGCCACCAAAAAGGGGGACTGCCATGAAGGCTTACGCACTCATCACGACCATGCTTGCCGCCGCCATCAGCACATCGGCGACCGCTCAGGCGCCGACAAGCGAGATCGACACCCACATCGCTACGGCCAAAACCGCGGCGGGGCTGGACTATCGCGCCACCTTCGTCAATCTGTGCTTTCCCTCTCCGCTGCCCGGCGGCCCGCGCGGCGCCGCAGCACTGCTCACGCCGCGGCCCGCGCCCGACCGCGGAACCTGGTATGCCTCGCCCTATCAAGTGTTCGACAATCTCTACTGGCTGGGCACGCGGCAGCATTCCTCTTGGGCGCTGAAGACCAGCGCCGGCCTGATCATCATCGACACCAACTTCGCCTGGGCAACGCAACCGGAAATCCTGGATGGCCTGGCGAAGCTGAAGCTCAGGGACGTGAAATATGTGATCCTCAGCCACGCCCATGGCGACCATGACCAGGGCGTCGCCACCTTGCAGAAAATGGGCGCGAAGGCGGTGATGGGCGCGCCCGACTGGGATGCCACATTGAAACGCGCCCCCGATGTGGCCGGCGGCGTGCCCACCCGCGGCCCCGGCGACATTTCGGTGGGGCCCGAAGGCGCGAAAGTGACGCTGGGCGACACCACCGTCGATATTATCTTCACCCCCGGCCACACGCCGGGCACGCTGTCCTATGTCTTTCCGGTCAAGGACAAGGGCAAGACAGTGATGGTGGCCTATTCCGGCGGCACCCTGACCGGCGCCTTTGGCAGCGACGGCAAACGCTGGGACGAATATATCGACTCCCAAAAGCGCATGGCCCAGGCGGCCGCCGCCGCCGGCGCCTCCGTGATCCTCTCCAACCATAGCGAATATGACAATGCCTATACCAAGGCGCGGCTGGTGGGTGTGAAGCGCGAAGTCGGCGAAGACAATCCCTTCATTATGGGCCCGCAAAGCGTGCAGAACTATTTCACGGTGATGGAGGAATGCGCCACCGCGTCCAAGCTTCGCAACGGGGCGAAATAGGTTCGGACGTCGAGACGGCAATTCAAGGAGCATCTCATGAGACTTTGGAATCGCCGCCGCGCGCTTGCCCATCTGGGCGGCGTGGCCGGGGCCGCATTGTGGCTGACGCCTTCGGCAGACGCGTTGGGACTTGCAGCCGACAAGATCAAGGTGATCCGCTATTACGCCAGTGCCGGGGACGCCCAGGGCCGCCAGGGCCAGCCCATGGTCAACCAGTCCGCCAATGTGGTGATCATCGAGACTGAAAGCGGCCTTAGGGGCATCGGCGAAGGCGGCGAGCCCCGCACCATGGAGGAATGCGCCGCCATGCTGATCGGGCAGGACGCGCTGCGCATTGAAAACATGTGGCAGCGCATGATGCGCGGCTATTTTTATCCGGCGGGGCGGGAAAAGATTCACTCCCTGGGCGCGCTGGACTTGGCGCTGTGGGACCTCAAGGGCAAGGCGGCCGGCTGGCCGGTCTGGCAGCTTTTGGGCGGCAAGTCGCGCGACTATGTGGAACTCTATGCCACGGCATTCCCTCGGCCCGCGCCGAACGCCACAATCGGAGATACAGCGCGCGCCTGCCGCGACGCCGGCTTTCGCGTCTATCGCAGCGCCACCGATATCGGCGGCGGGCGCGAAGTGGAGCGTTTCGGCCTGGTGCGGCGGATGTTTGAAGATTGCGCCGCCATGCAAAAGGCGGCGGGCGATGGCGGCTGGGCGTTGGACTTCCATACCGAACTGGACCCGCCTGACGCCATGCGGCTGTGCCAACTGATCGAGGACGCCAAGCTTGCTCCCTATTTCTGCGAGGACCTGATCCGCAGCGAAAATGTGGATGCCTATGAGGTGATGCGCCAGCGCACCAAGGTGCCGATCGCGGTGGGAGAGCAATTCGGCTACAAATGGGACGTCAACAAGCTGATCGAGCGCCAGCTCATCGACTATGCCCGCGTCACCTTGCCCAATGTCGGCGGCATCAGCGAGTTCATGAAGATCGTCGCTTTGGCCGAGACCCATTATGTCGGCATGATCCCGCATTTCACCGGCCCGATCGCGGAGGCCGCTTTGGTCAACTGCCTGACGGCCACGTCGGTGCCGGCACTGATGGAAATGCTGGGCGACGGCAGGCGCACTTGGCCGCACCTTCCCAAAGTCTATGATTTCAAGGATGGAAAATTATGGCCCAATGAACGTCCGGGCCTGGGAGTCGAGGTGGACCTGAGCAAACTGACCAAGATCGGCGAATACAATAGCTACCGCGCGGGCATGCTGCTCAATCACCGGCCGGACGGGTCTTTCACCAACTGGTAATTGGGGTCCTTCCAGCGACAAGGCGGCTCTCAATGCGCAGGACCCGTCTCCGAGCGCAGTTCGGACGGCGGCGCGCCGACCGGCCATTTTTCCGGACCGTATAGAGGGGGTGTTGCGCCCAGCTCATAGGCACCCAAGTCGGGCGCTTTTCCTGCAAATCCGTCGGTGATTGTGGGAAGCACAGTTCCTTTGTCTATCGCGGCAGAACGGGGCCGCAGCCGGAAGTCCTGTTTCTCGGGTTCATACAATTTCCGGGGATCGCTCTCATCGGTCGGCCCGACATTCACGAAGATGTCGCGGCTTAATGTGATGCTGTGCGCGTCCTGGCCGCTGCCTTTTTGATAGGCCGAAAGCGTGTCATAGGCTGCCTTCACCCTGCCGCCATTGGCGCCGCCGAAAGGCGGGCCGTCCCAGGCAAAATTGCCGGATACCGGATTGGGGCCAAAGCCGTTGTAATCGGAACTGGAATAGGGCGTGAAGGTCTTCATCTGGAAGATGGGCCGCTTCCAGCCGTCTCCGACAATGAGGTTGTTGCGAAAATGGATGTTCGAGGCCGGCCCCAGCGCGCCGGCCGCCCCAATGAAGGTATTGTTGTAGACCAGCACGCCGGAAGGATTGTCCAAAAGTTTCAGCGCGCCGGCGGTGGTGCTGTTGTAGGAGATATTGCGATAGATATAGGCCGGCCCGCCGAAAATCGGCTGCGTGCTGAATGCCGGCTGGGCCATATTTGCGCAGCGATTTTCAAAGGCCCGCATGTTGTGAACGCCCCCATCCAGCTCGATGCAGTTATCGGTGATGTTGAACATGTCGTTGCCATAGAAATCCACTGAGGCGCCATATTCCTCCGGCTTGTCGCTGGGATTGCCGAACGTGGCGTGGTCGATGGCGTCATGAAAGTTGGCAATATAGTTGTGTGCCACGACATGCCCCTGGCCATAAACCTTCACGGCATATTCGCTGGTGATGAGGGCAGGGAATCCCGGATATTTGCCCCAGACATCGGCACCAATCCAACTGGTAATGTGCTCGGGGTCATGGCGGCCGAGAAAGACATTGTTGGCAATATAGTAATCCTTGGATTTCGCCCAGTCGTCGCGCACCACGCGGCCGACATTGCTGGCGCGGCTGTTTACCAGGGTGAAGCCGTCGGCGCCGGCGATGGCTTTTATTCCAAGCAGGAATCCGACATTGGTGTTGCGGATATTGATCCCGTCGAAATAATTGTAGTTGGCGGCGAGAAGATTGAACAGCGTGTCGTTCCCGTCGCCGTCGAAGACCACTTCACCATCGCCGGCCGCCTTGATCATGATCGGTTTCTCCGCCGTGCCGCTGGCGGTCAGATAATATGTCCCGTCGAAGGAGGCGCCATAGGTCTCGATATTCTTGTCGAAGCCACCATAGACAAAGCGGTTGTCCTTGTAGGTTCCGGCATGAACCAGAATCGTGTCTCCGGCCACCACCCGCGGCGGAAAGACATTGTTATGGTCGCTCTCGTCGGCGCCCATGTAATAGGCGGCCAACAGTCCGATGAACTCATTGGGGCCGAGCGGCGCCTTATGGCTGAAGGGATAGACATGATAGACATGCCCACCGGATGATGGGGCGGGAACCTTGCGGGTTCGCACCGTCACTGTCTTCTCTGCCGGTCCGCGGACGCCATCCGGGTCGTTCATGACAAAATGAACTTCATATTCGGTATCGGGATCCAGGTTCAGGACGCTACCTGCAAAGCCTGGCAGGACGGTATAATTGTAATAGTTCAGGCCGCCGAACTGAGGCTTGGGGCCGGCGATGAACTCTCCACCCATGCGAAAGAGCGGCAAGGCTTGGCGCCAAGCAGGCGCGCCGGTTTTCCGGTAGGTTACCGCAACTGCCGCATTGCGGTTGTCATCGCCGCTGATTTTCCACTCAAATCCCAGAGACTTGAGAGTAGGGCGCTCAATGACGAACGCGCCCGGCGTCACACCATTTTCGGCGGCCCGGGCGGGAGTTCCAAATGTGCAGAAAATGGCCAACAGAAAGGGCATCCCGGCGATTATTACGCCCAACCGGTTCGCTCGTGTCGGTCCCCCCATTTATGTTCCCTCGATTTCCTTTTGCGAATATTTGCGCAAGGCTAACAGCAGTTGGCAGAATGGGAAAGAATACAGACTGACAGCGATTGTTCGGTTTGGAGGAAGAAATGAAACAGGTGACGCGGCGCAGTTGTATGGCAGGAGCGGTGTTGGGCGGGGCTGTCATCATGGCAGCCCGCCAGGCTCAGGCCGCCATGGCGGGCTCCGACCCTCAGTCTCTGGCCGGGCTTGCCCGCGCAAAAGGACTCACCGGTTTTGGCAACGCCATCGGCGGCGTGGACGCGCCGGGCAGCGCCTTCAGCGATCTTGGCGCGCGCCAGATTCAGCTTCGCGAATGCAATATTCTTGTGCCGGAGAATGAACTCAAATGGACCTCGGTCCGGCCCACTCCCAGGGATTTCAACTTCCATGGGGCAGATGTGCTGATCGATTGGGCTGAGCAGAATGGCATGAAGATTCGCGGCCATAATCTTTTATGGCTGCGCCCGGACCGCAATTCCGATTGGCTCAACAATTATGATTTCGGCGCCCGTCCCGCCACAGAGGCAGAAAGGCTGCTGCGCGAGCACGTCACGACAGTATGCAAGCGCTATGGCAACAGGATTTTCACCTGGGATGTCGTCAACGAAGCGATCGATCCGGCCACCGGCCGGATGCGCGACATGGTGTTCAGCCGCCATCTGGGCAATGATTGCATGGATATCGTGTTCGATGCCGCTCGCAAGGCCGCGCCGCAGGCAATCCTTGTTTACAACGATTTCATGACCTGGGGCGACAATAGTGCCCGCCATCGGGAGGGCGTGCTTCAGCTTCTGGGCCGCATGAAAAGCCGCAAGGTCCCGGTAGATGCGCTGGGGGTGCAAAGCCATATCGGCGCCGGCGAGATCGGCAATGTCAAAGGCACCATGACATTCGACGCCCATGAGGAAGCGGATTGGAAAAGCTTCATGGATGGAGCCACGGCGCTCTTTCCGCGCTTCCAGATAACCGAATTTGACGTCAGCGAGGTGGGCACCCCCGCCGACATTCCCCAGCGCGATCGCATTATTGCCGACCTGGCCCGCCGCTATCTCGACATGATGCTTCGCTATCCGGGCCTGGATCATGTGATGTGCTGGGGCATGCTGGACCATCACTCCTGGCTGCAATCGCGCACCCGGCGGGCGGACGGCATGTTGAAGCGGGGCTGCCCATATGACCCCAACTACCAGCCCAAGCCGCTGCGCCAGGCAATCGCCGACGCCTTTCGCAGCGCTCCCATGCGCCGATAAGGAAAATGGCGCAATATGCGCGCGGCCGATTTATGGCCGGCGTGACGAGTTCAGCTTGTAAGCCAAGGTATATCGTTCCTCATGGCAGCAGCGCGTGGGAACGCAGCCGCGATGCAATACCGCGCCGCGCGCAACAACCAACCGGCCCGGTCGCGGAAGGATAGCGAGTTCAGCGTCTTCGTCATCATTGTAATAGATGGTCTCGCCGCCCCAATCCATGTTCCATTCGAGATTTGCATAGTAAAGCGCAGTCACGTGATGCTCCTGCGCTCCACAATCGCGGTGGGCGTAGTAGCTGTCGCCGAACACGCTGCAATTGACATAGGCCCGTTGGTCCGAGAATTGCTCGTCCGGAAACAGGCGCTCCACCGTCTGCCTCAGCCCTCGCAAGAAAGGATCGCCCGCAATCCTGTCCGGGGGAATATCGGAGACCGCCGCCACGCCCGCCGTGCCGGGGCGGCTCTTTTCCTTGCGCAGATAGTGCAACGTCCGGACCAGGGTGCCGATATGGTTCACCATCACGGGTTCAATCAGGTTATCGCACACAAAAAGCTCCCGGCCGGAAACGAGAAACTTGCGAATATTCACTGCTGTGCTTGCCATGTCCGGTTGAATCGGGTTTTTCGGGAACACTCTGTTTCATAGGCCGGGGCCTTGGCAATTGCGCAAGGGCCGACCCAGCGATGCCGGTTGCCAGCGCTTGCCACTTGTCTTACCAAAAGGCAGTAGCAATGGCAGGGCTCAACCATGCGAGGCATGCTCTTTCTCCTGGGAATTGTGCTTTTTTCGTCGGCCGCGATAGCCGATCCAACCCGCGACGAGGTCATGTCGGGCGCCGAGCGCTGCGCGGGACTGGCCGACAACCGGACCTGGCTCGATTGCTTTTACGGCTCGGCCCAACCTATGCGGGCGCTGCTGGGGCTTGCTCCGGCCCCGCCGGCCCAGGTCAGGCTTGTTCCACCACCTGGTGCGGCTTATCCGGGAGCGGTTGCCGCACGGCGCGCCTCGCCGCCGGAAAAGCCCAGCAGCTTTGTCCACGATATCCTGGGCTCGTCCAAGCCGATTGTCTCGAACATGCCGATGGCCTCCTACCGCTTCGAACGCGATGGAAGATTTGTCGTGGTTTTGCGGAACGGAGAAAGCTATCGCCAGCTTGAGAGCGACCTGGTCCTGGCCAAATGGGATAGGCCCCCGGAAACCTATTTGGTGACGATCATCGGCGCGGCCGACAATTTTTTGCTAAAGGTCAAGAACCAGCCCGGCATGGTCTTCCACGTCCGCCGCATGTAACCGGGCACCGCTCTGGCTTACTGGCAAAAGCGGAACAAGAAGCCAGGAGCGTGCCGGCAGGTGCAGCAGTTGCGCCCCGGGCGATACTTTTCAGCACGACTCCCCCGTGGCGCCACTTCGCGCAGCGCGATGATCGGAAAAGCCCCGGGGCGATAACTCGCAGTGTGGCAAAATTCCCTCGTTATTCGTCAAACTGACGCGGGGGCTTCCGAGCAACTGAGGCCCCACTGGGAGCGTTAACAGATTTCTCAGGAAAAACAGGGAGTTGTCGGATAAATCATTGAAGTAGCTCCATGGATTCAAGGGATGGTAGCGCTTTCAATATTCTTGGCAGCGCTGCCAGAATTGCACTAACCTCGCCACAAGCGAGCGTTTGCTCAGACAAATGCCGTTCTGCAAAAAATCATAAGTACAGGGGAAATGCATGAAATCGAACAAGATGAACAAGCTCGCATTGATGTGCGCTGCCAGCGTGGTTGCTTTGACCGCCGGCGCCCGTGCCCAGCAGCAAAATGTGGAGCAGGTGACGGTGACCGGCTCGCGCGTCATTTCCGATATCACCTTGTCGCCGACCCCGATTACGGCGGTCAGTGCCGAGCAATTGCAAAGCACGACGCCCACCACCATCCCGGACGCCCTGAACAAATTGCCCGACTTCTACGGCAACCAGACCTCCCGCAACCAAGGCAATGGCTCGGGCAATGGCAGTTCCAATACGCTGAACCTGCGCAATCTCGGCCAGTCCCGCACCTTGGTCCTGCTCGACGGTCAGCGCATCGCGCCCTCGAACCAGGGCGGCACGGTGGACGTGGACACCTTGCCTCAGATGCTGGTCAGTCGCGTGGATATCGTCACCGGCGGCGCCTCGGCGGTTTACGGCTCTGACGCCGTGGCCGGCGTGGTGAACTTCATCCTGGACAAGAAGTTCACCGGCTTCAAATACGATATCAATGCCGGTATCTCGAAATATACCGATGCCGCGGAAGAGCGCATCGGTATCGCCTGGGGTACCGATCTGTTCGGCGGCCGCGGTCATTACGAAATGTCCGCCCGCGTTTTCCAGCAGGACATGATTCCGATCGCGTCGCGGCCTTACGGCTATCAGGGCAATGCCTGGGTGCAACCCGGCAGTGGCACCGCCGCCGATCCGTTTGTCGATGTCCCCTTCGGCCGCCTGTTCAACCAGTCGCTGAACGGCACCATCAAATGTGGCAATGGCATTACGGTCAATGGGGTGGTTCAGACCCTGCCCTGTACGCTGAACAACTACACCTTTGGCACCAATGGCCAGCTAATGCCTCTGACTCACGGCATCCCCACCACTTTGGCCGGCCTGGAATCGGGCGGCGATGGCGGTTATGCGGATCCCGTCGACACCACCTATCAGGCGCGGCAACGCCAGGGCGAGTTCTTCAACCGCTTCAGCTATGACATCACCGACCATGTCAACGCTTATATCCAGGCCAGCGCATCGGAAGCGGCCGATTATTCCCGCTGGACGCCCCTGCTGGTCAGCGCTGCCGGTTCGCGCCCCAATACCTTCTTCACCAACAATGCCTATCTGTCGCCGCAGCAGCAGCAGCAGTTGACGGCCGCGGCCACGGCGGCGGGCAATTTTGTGCCGGCCCCCAAGCTTTTCACCCCGCCCACGGGCGGCGCCTCCAGCATCGCCCCGGCGGTTCCCGCCAATACGCCCTTTTTCAGCGATGCCCATTACATCAACAAGATCGACGGCCAGCACGCGTATCTGGGCGACAATATCTATGCCACCAAGGGCCTTGCGCGTAATCTCAACCTTACCGCAGGCCTGGACGGCGACTTTTCCGGTTTTGCCTGGAAGGCTTTCTACAGCCACCAGGAGAGCCGGGTGACGGTCGTCGACCCACAGAACACCAACAACGCCCGTTGGATGGCGTCGCAGGATGCCGTGATCGCGCCTGCGGGCCTGAAGGTGAACAATGTGGATGTGGGGGGCTCGGTGCAGTGCTGGGTCACCACCCAGCCCCAATTCGCGCCGCTCTATCCGGGATGCGTGCCCGTGAACGTGTTCGATCCCGTCAACGGCATTTCCCAGGCCGCTTACAACTATATCAAGCAGCCGACCTTCTGGAGTCTGACCCAACAGCTGGACAATCTGGGCGGCAGCATCTCCGGTGGCCTGTTTGGCCTGGGCCTGCCGGCGGGTGAGATCACCGGCGCGCTTTCGGCTGAAATGCGCTGGCGCACCTATTTCAACAAGACCAATGCCCTGCCGACCGACTTCGTCAACTGCACCGGCTTGCGCATGTGCACGGTCAATGGCGGCGCCGCACCTGCGCTGTGGACCCAGAATGTCAATGCGCCCCAGGACAGCTCCGACGATGTCTGGGAGACGGCCCTTGAGTTCAACATTCCCGTGCTCAAGGACTTCCCGCTTGCCGAAGACTTGAATGTCGACATCGCCGGCCGCCATACCAGCTATTCCATCTCCGGCGATGCCGACAGCTGGAAGATCGGTGTAAACGACAGAATCAGCGAGACCTTCCGTCTGCGCGGCACTATGTCCTACGACATTCGTGCGCCCAACCTGAACGACCTGTTCCAGCCGGTTGGCATCTCCTCGACCGGGTTCAATGACCTGTTGACCAAGGCCAACAACAGCACCCAGCTGGTTCAGCAGGGCAATCCCGGCCTGACCCCGGAGGTCGCCCACACCTATACCCTGGGCCTGGTAGTGACGCCGAGTTTCGTGCCCGGCTTGGTTGCCTCGCTGGACTACTACCAGACGCATATGGCCAATGCGATCACGGGCATCAGCTATCAGAACACAACGGTGCAGAATCTCTGCATCGCCAGCGCGCCGACCTACAGCTCGCCGTTCTGCGCGCTGGCCATCCGTCCGTTCCCGGTCGGCTCGCCGCAATACACCACTACGTCCAACTATCCGACCCAGGTGCTGAGCTCGCCGGTGAACAGCGCCAAGGTTCAGATGGAAGGCTGGAACTTGGAAATCGACTACAACTGGGATTGGGCCGATGTGTGGGATGCCATACCGGGTTCGATGACCCTGCGGCACCTGATCAACTACACGCCGGTGCTGCAGACCCAGAATCTGCCTGGCACGTCCTTTCAATGGACGGCCCAGCCCAAGACCCGCATGACCACCTTCCTCAGCTATCAGGTCGGCGATTGGGGCTTTGACATCCAAAACCGCTGGTTGTCCGGCTGGAAGAAGGCCACGCTGCCCGGCCAAGTCTATGTGGTGCCGCGTATCACCAGCAGCAACGTGACGGACTTCACGATCAACAAGCGGTTCGACATGTGGGGCGGTTCTTCCTCGCTGTATTTCAACATCCAGAACATCGCCAACACCCGGGCGCCGCTTCAGGGCGCCAACCCATCGGTGCCCGGCCTGTTCTATCCCTCGCCGACTCAATACAGCGACGTGGGCCGCTACTTCACCATTGGCTTGAAGGGCAACTTCTAAAATCGCGGGGCGGGCAGGGCGGTCGAAAGGCCGCCCATGCTTCCCCGCTCCTTTTCCAACCCTGCAAAGGACCGGATGGCGGAAAGTCCTGGCAGGACGCATTCGCTGCCGGTATCCGAAAATGCGGTACGGCAGGAGAGGCGGACATGAAAAAAGCTATAGTCCTGGCGGCGGCTCTTGCCTTGTCGCCGGTGTCGGCCGGGGCCCAGGCGCCCGGCATGACCTTCCCCGCCGACCCCTACACAGCCTCCAGCCCTTTGTCGCGTACGCATGTGCCCCTGGCTCAGCGGGTCGCGCATGGGGCGGGGCCTGATTATCCTTCCTTTCCAGCCGTGCATAACGGTTCGGGGCCGATGAATTTCATAGCGATGTTCGATGGCCGGGGAAATCGCACGCCCCAGTTCAATCTCGGGGTCAATTTTCTGTTTCTGCATCGCGGGGTTCTGCCGCCCGGCGGCGGCATCGGCGAACATTTCCACAATTATTGCGAGGAGATGTTCGTCATCCTGGATGGCGAAGCGGAATTTTCCATCGACAGTCGAGCCTCGGTCCTGAAGGGCCCTGCAGGCGCCATCGCGCGGCTGGGCCATAATCACGCCATCACCAACCAGTCGGACAAACCGGTGCAGTGGATGAACATCAATGTCGGCCTCCTGCCCCGCTATTATGACGCCTGGAACCTGGACGATGGCCGGGTGGGCGCTCCGAAGGACCGGATCCCGCAATTCATCCATATGAACCTTGAGCGCTCGCTCGACAAACCGATGCCCGCTTTCGAAGGCGGCAAGGGCGTGGCCATGTACCACCGCGGCCTGGATCCCAGCACCTTCTATACGACCTGGTCTTATGTCGATCACCTGCTGCTGCCGGCGGGGGCGAGTGCGGGGCCTGTCACCAAGCCGGATATGGCCGAAGTTTATTATGTGATGAGCGGGGAGGGTACGGCGACCATCGACGGCGAAACCGTGCAGATCCGCGCCGGAGATGCGGTGCCGGCGGCCTTGAACGAAAGCCGCAGCTTTACCGCCACGGCCACAAGTCAACTGGAGTTGATGGTGATCGGGGTTGCACGGGACTTCGAGAGCAAGAAGGCTTACATGCTGAGCGCGGAAAACCGGCAGCGTACCGGTCCGCGCTGATCGCGGAATGTATCATGGCTATTGTTCGTTGGTTTTTGCTTGTCCGCCGCGCCCTCGGGGTCCTTCTGCTGGTCACGCCCGCGCTGGCCGCAGGCACTGAGGAGTGGAGCAATTACGGCCATGACCCCGGGAACATGCGCTATTCGCCGCTAAGGCAGGTGACGCCGGCAAACGTGCAAGCACTGGCTCCAGCCTGGACCTTTCATATGCGGCCGGCCAGCCTCGATGTTCCGGCCGCCAACCGGCAAGCGGCACCTGCACGACCGGGGCGCCCCAATTCCAGATATTTCGGTTCGGAGATGACGCCTTTGGTGGCGAAGGGGCTGATGTTCCTGGCCACACCCTATCGGCGCGTGGTCGCAATCAACGCCACATCCGGCAAGCAGGTCTGGGCTTATGACTTGCCGGGCAACGATGCCCCCGCGAACCGCGGCGTGGCTTATTGGCCTGGAGAACAGGGCGCGAAATCCCGGATCATTGTCGCGACCCGGAACGGCAATCTGATCGCGCTCGATGCCGGGACTGGTGAGCCCGTCAGGACCTTCGGCACTGAAGGCACAATCAGCCTGAAGACGCCCGATGTGCTCAACGGCTTTCCCAATGCGTATTTGGGATTCTCTTCCCCTCCGCTGATCCTGGGCAATGTCATCATTGCGGGCAGCCGGGTGCAGGAAGCCCCCAGTCTGGGTGCTTCCGGCGATGTGCGTGGCTTTGACGTGCGGACCGGCAAGCAATTATGGACCTTTCATACGATCCCGCAGCCTGGAGAAGCCGGATTCGGCAGCTGGGATGGCGACAGCGCCAAAAACCGCTCGGGCGTGAATGTCTGGACAACCATTATCGGAGACGAGAAGCGGGGGATTGCCTACCTGCCGATCGCGGCGCCGGCATTTGACCGCTGGGGCGCGGATCGGCGCGGACAAAATCTGTTCAGTGATTCCATCGTGGCGGTGGAGGCCAAGACCGGCAAATATCTCTGGCACTTCCAGACGGTGCATCACGACATCTGGGACCTGGACCTGCCGGCTGCTTCGCTGATTGAGGTGAAGCTGGGCGGGAAAACCATTCCGGCGATCGCCGTCATGAACAAGACAGCGATCCTCTTTATGCTTGATCGCGTGACCGGCAAGCCGCTTTTCGAAGTCAAGGAAGTGCCGGTCCCGACCGACACCGACATCCCCGGCGAGCAGCCCTGGCCCACTCAGCCCGTCTCGGTCACGCCGCCCCTGGCCAAAGTCACTTATGACCAGGGGGATGTTGCCGACGTGACGCCGGAGTTGAAGGCCTACTGCGAGAGCATGATCGCGGACAAGCATGTGGTTGCGTCCAAGATGTTCCAGCCGTTGCGGACAGATTCGGCCGTCGCCAGCTTCCCGGGCAGCCTGGGCGGCATCGATTGGGGCGGCGCGGCCTTTGATCCCGGGCGTGGCCTGCTGGTCGCCAACACCAACAATCTCGCGGCCCTGGCCACCATGGTGGCCCGTCCCGATGGAAGCTACGGCATGAAGGACGGATATCTCTATTTCTGGAATCCCAAGACGCGCCAGCCCTGCAATGCGCCGCCCTGGGGTCAGTTCAGCGCTGTGGATGTCACCACCGGAAAGATCAAGTGGCAGGTGCCGCTCGGTGTGAGCGAAGATCTTCCTGTCGACAAGCGAGCCACAGGCCGCGTGAATCTCGGCAACCCGATGGTCACCGCTGGGGGCTTGGCTTTTATCGGCGCAACGGACGACAGCCGCTTCCGCGCCTTTGACACCATGACGGGCAAGCTGCTGTGGGAGGCGAAGCTGCCGGCCACGGCGTCGACCGGGCCAATCAGCTATCGCGGCCAAGACGGCCGCCAGTATATCGCGGTTGTCGCCACCGGAGGTAATAATGCCGGTGTCCCGGCCACTGCCGACGATGTCATGGCTTTCGCGTTGCAGGATCATCGTTCGCCTATGCGCAATCGGAGAGACCCAAAATGAAATCGGAACAGGAACAATCAGCAGCGTCTTCGCACTTTGCAGGGACCCGCCTTGACCGGCGCCGCTTCATGGAAAGCGCTGCCGTGGTTGGAGCCGGCTTGGGTCTTGAGGCCGGCGGCTGGGGACGGGCGTCCGCCGCGCCGGCCCATGTCGCTACGACGGATTCTCGTTTGCCCGATGGCACCGAGTTTGTGAGCTGGGAGCAGAATCTGACGTTCTCCAAAACCTATTATGTCGACAACACGGCGCCGAATGCCGACGACAACGGTCCCGGTGACCGGGCGCGGCCCTTCCGTACCATCAACAAGGCTGCACAAGTGCTGCAGCCAGGCGAACGCGTGGTGATCGCTGCGGGCACCTATCGGGAATGCGTCCGTCCCGCGCGCGGCGGCACTGGTCCTACCCAGATGATCAGCTATGAGGCGGCTCCCGGGGCGAAGGTTTATATCAAGGGTTCCGAAGTTCTGAAGGACGGCTGGCGGCAGGAGACGGTGGCCGAACGCTTCAATGCCGCCCCAGGCACCGGTGTCACCGTTTGGCGCCATGAGCTGACCAATGCACTCTTCCCGGACAGCTATAATCCCTTCGCGCTGCCCAGCATCATGGGAAGCTGGGGTTGGCTGGATACGCGCATCGTCGATATGGGCCCCTATCTGCGCCGGCGCGGACTGGCATTTGTGGACGGTAAGCCGCTGGAGCCGATGGAACAGCTCCGCGAACTGGCCATGGCCAAACTGCCGCCGGCCCCGGACTTCACGAAGCCCCCGGTGCCGCTGCTCGGCATGCCTCCGCGCCGGCGCGGCGCGCCGATCATGCAGGAGATCGGCGGATCGCCGGATGCGCGCTTCTCAGTGGACGATTCGGGAACCGCGATCCATGTCCGCCTGGCTTCGGGGACGCCGGCCGATCACATTATAGAGGTTACGACCCGCCAGCACACCTTCATCCCCGTGCGCAGCGGCATCGGCTATATCCGGGTAAAGGGAATTATCTTCCAGCATGCCGGCAATCCCTATCCCTTCCCGCAATATGGCATGGTCTCGCTGGCCGGTGGGGATCACTGGATCCTGGAAGACAACACATTCGAATGGGCCAATGGCGGCGGACTCGACATAGGCAGCGACGGAAACAGCGCCGGCGCGCCGAACCCTGGCGCCTCGCAGATATTGCGCCGCAACACCTTCCGCTATTGCGGCATCGAAGGCATAGGCGGGATGGGAACCTCCAACACTCTGGTGGAGGACAATCTGATCGAATGGTGCGGCTGGGCAGACGCCGAACGCGGTTGGGAGGCGGCGGGCGCCAAATTCCACCGTGCGAAAAACATGCTGTTCCGCCGCAACGTGATACGGCATATGCGCCATGCAAACGCCGCCTGGTGGGACGTCGACAATGTCAACTGCCGCATCACCAAGAACATCTTCGCCGATGTGTTGACGGTCGGCGCCGCCATTCACATGGAGATGAATCCGGGACAGAATTCGATCGACAACAATATCATCTGGGATGTCCGCAACGCCGAACCCGGCACGCCCGGGCAACGCGGTTGCGCGGGGTCGGGCATCTTCGACAATGCCACCGACAATCTCATCATCGCGCAGAATCTGATTGGCCGCTGCGATAATGCCGGCATTTTCGCCATCATTCGACAGGATCGCAACATAAACATCCATGCGTCCGGCAACAACATCGCGAACAACATCTTCGCCAAATGCAAGTCTGCGATCAACTTCCTCAATCGCAACAACAAGGCCGATGGCAATGTCTATGTCGACATGCCCAAGGAATTTCAAGGCCTGTTCGAGGGCACGCCCCCGCCCAATTATGACCCCGACGCCTGGACCCACATCAAATACCGGGATCTTGCGGCTTGGCAGGAGCTGGGCTGGGATAAAACTTCAACGATCGCGGAAGCAGATATCAGCTTCGATCCCGACACCTTGCAGTTGACAATTTCCAGCAGCAAGCCGCTGCCGCGCGTGGGGGCAGTGAACCAGATCCAGAGCGACTTGATGGGCAAACCGACCGGCGCCTCCAGACCGGCCGGCCCCCTGGCAAACCCGCCGGCCAAGGGCTCCTGGAAAATGGACCCTCGCCTGTTGGTCTAAAATTCGAAGCGGAGGCCGTTGAGGATTTCTTGCTGCAGGCGGAGTTCAGGACTCGTATGGTTGCGATTGTTCCATGGGGAGGCGAAATGTCCAAATCGGTTATTGCTCTGTCGTTTTTGCTGGGGTTGACGTTACCGGTCGATGCTCAGGTCCCCCAGGCAACGGTCACCGTTGATATGTCCCGAGCTGGGGCTGAGATTGACCGTCACATCTACGGACAATTCAGCGAGCATTTGGGCACCGGCATTTACGGCGGCATCTGGGTAGGCCCGGACAGCAAGATCCCCAATATTCAGGGCTATCGCACCGATGTGGTGGAAGCGCTGCGCAAGATCCATGTGCCGGTGGTGCGCTGGCCAGGAGGGTGCTTCGGCGATCTTTACAACTGGCGAGACGGTATCGGGCCACGCGCGAAGCGCCCCACACGCATCAATGTACACTGGGGCGGAGTCACCGAGAGCAATGCCTTCGGCACCCATGAATTCATGGATTTCGCAGAGCTTATCGGCGCCGATCCCTATGTTTCCATAAACGTGGGCTCGCTTGCACCATACGATGCCGCCCAGTGGGTCGAGTATATGACCTCGGATGAAAAGGCCTCGCTTGCCAATGAGCGGCGCAAAAACGGGCGCGCCAAGCCTTGGCAGCTCAAATATCTCGGCATCGGCAATGAAACCTGGGGCTGTGGCGGCAATATGGACGGGGAGACCTCGGCCCAGGTTAACGCACGTTACTCCACTTTCGTAAGTGCGCCTGCTTCCATGGGGATGGTCAAGATAGCGAGTGGAGGAAGCGGCAACATCGGCGACTACAAGGCCTTCACCGACGCCTTGATGCGCAAAGGAGGTCGGTTACAGGCGCTGAGCTTTCACTATTACGCCATGCCGATGAGAAGTCCCAAAGGACCCGCGACAGGATTTTCAGAGGGCCAATGGGCCAATGAACTGGATCTGACGCTCAAGATGGAGGGATATATCTCGGATGTCAGCGCCATCATGGACAAATATGATCCGGACAAAAAGGTCCCGCTCTATGTGGACGAATGGGGCTCCTGGTATGACCAAGAACCTGGAAGCCATCCGGGCTTTCTGTATCAACAGAATTCTCTCCGCGATGCCCAGGTGGCGGCACTCACCCTCAATATTTTTCACCGTCACACGGACCGGGTGAAACTGGCTGCGATCGCGCAAATGGTGAATGTCCTGCAGGCCATGATATTGACCGACGGGCCACGGATGCTGCTTACACCCACCTATCACATATTCGATATGTACCAGCCTTTTATGGGGGCAACGCCGTACGCCGCAACGGTCTCAACCCCAAGCTACAGTTTCGAAGGCAAGACCATGCCGATGGTGGATGTTTCGGCCGCCAAGGGCCGGGACGGAAAAACGTATCTGGCGTTGGTCAACAGCAACCCGCACACGGCAGCACATGTGGTGACCAATCTATCCGGCATGGGCAAAGGGCAAATTCTCACCGGCTCCGCAATGGATGCCCATAACACATTTGAATCTCCCAACAATATCCACCCGGTTTCCTATTCAGGGACCCGTGATGGCGGAAAAGCCAGTTTTGATCTTCCCGGCGGAGCAATCGCTGTCGTCGCATTGGAGCCATGAGGCGGCATATCAACGAGCTATCGAATTTCCATATCCAGCAGCAGGCTCGAAAGGCATTTGCCATGCGCATCCAACGCCAGGGAGCGGGTAACGCCGCCGCCCAGCGCATTTTGCAGCACGAAGTTCAAAGCCCCCAATTGCGGCAACTCGTGACGCACAATATCGCCGTTCACCACGCCTGACAGGCAAGTCCGCACGGCTTCCGACGTCACGGCCTGCCGCAACAAGGCAAAATCCTCGGCCCGAAAGGCGATCACGCTGATATTGGCCGTATCGCCTTTGTCGCCGGTGCGGGTGTGGGCGATCTCGCGCAACTTCACGAAACTTTCTCCCAGTGTATCTGCGGCAAAACTTGGTCACGCGGTATGAATGTTGAGGCAGCGGCAATCACCGGCTTGACCGATTGCGTGACGCCGCCGCCGCCGGCCGGGCCGTTGGTGTAAAGCGCTTCCACTTCGCGGCCGATCACGGTGGCGCCTTTTGCCGTGCGGGTCCGTGCCGCGACACGGGCCCTCACTTCGCGCTGGTCGGCGGACGCCGTGGCCGCCGGCGAGACGGAATTCACGCCAATCAAATCCAGCCGAAGGTCGATGATCTCCGGGCCCAGCCGCTTCAGGCGTTCCTCGACAATGGCCAGCGCAAGGTTTGCGCGTGCCACACAGCCCGGTCCGGCATAGGAGATTTGCCCTTCGCCCATGAAACCTTCGTGATAGCCGAGCGTCACCTTGAGCTGCTCCGGCCGCGCCGTGCCGCCGCCCCTGGTGACGGCGACGCGATCGGGGCCGCATTCCGCCAGCCGCACATCACGAAAATCCGCGGTGACGTCCGGCGTCAGATAGCGCGCTGGATCGTGCAGTTCGTATAACAGTTGCTCCTTGCAGGTTGCGGTCGTTATGCAGCCCCCGCTGCCGGACAGTTTGGAAATGACGGCATCGCCGTTTGCGGCCACATCGGCGAAGGGGAAGCCCAGCTCGGCCAGCCCCATCACGGTCTTGGCACCGGGGTCGGCAAAATAGCCGCCGCTGACTTGGCCGGCGCATTCCAGCAGATGCCCGACCACGGTGCCCTGACCCAGTCTCGGCCAATCGTCCCATGACCAGCCAAATGCATGCATCATAGGAGCGACGAACAGGGACGGATCGGCGACACGGCCTGTGATGACGATGTCGGCGCCCTCTGCCAAGGCGTGCGCAATGGGCTCTGCGCCGAGATAGGCGTTGGCCGCGATCAACTCACCGGGCCATTGCGCTACCGTTCCCCCTTCCAACAGGGGATCGTCGCCGGATATCCGCGTCAGCACGTCGTCGCCGGTTATGGCGGCGATTTTTAGCGGCCCCAGGCCCAGCTTTTGAGCGATGGTCGCCGTGACGCGTGCGGCCGCCACCGGATTGGCGGCCCCCATGTTGGAGATGATGGTCACCTTGTTGGCGGCCGCGGCAGGCATTACCGCCGAGAGCCGTTCCTCCAACAATGGATCATACCCAGCGTCCGGATTGTCGCGTTTGGCGCGCACGGCCAATGCGATTGTGCGCTCAGCCAGGCATTCGAACACCAGATAGTCGAGCTGGCCATTTTCGGCCAAGGCGACGGCCGGATCGATCCGGTCGCCCGAAAAACCTGCCCCGCTGCCGATCCGGATGCTGTCTCGTCTCATGGCTTTGGACTGTGGCCGAGAGGCGAGCCGCACCCAAGGGAATTTTCAACTTCCCCCCAGTGATCGGGGTTTCCAGGCCGGGGGTTAGCGGGCAGTATCCAAGAAAGCACTGGGGGACGTCATGCGCACGCGCAGATCCTTGCCTGGCCTCGGCAGGATCACAGTCTTGGCGGCCGTGCTCTCCGCAGCCGTCCATCTTCCAGGGGCACAGGCTGCCGATCTCTGCCCGGAGCTGGCGGGCCTGTCGCTGGGCAACGCCAAGATCGAAAGCGCCGAAGCTGTCGGCAGCATTGCCGGCGGAGCTGGACCGGCGATCACGGGCCTGCCGGCTTACTGCCGCGCACGCGGGTTGGCGACGCCGACATCCCGCTCCCGCATAAATTTCGAAGTCCGGATGCCGCTGGAGGGCTGGAATGGCCGGATCGAGATGATCGGCAATGGCGGCTATAGCTCCGTCATCAACACCCATGCGCTTGCCGAACTGGTGCGACAGGGAACGGCTGCGGTCGCCACCGATACCGGTCACCAAGGCGGCGAACTGGATTTTGGCTATGGCAATGACGATGCCATTGCCGATTGGGGCAGTCGGGCTGTGCACGAAAGCATCGTGGCGGCAAAAGCGTTGACGGCACGGTTCTATGGTCGCGCGCCGGGCTATTCCTATTTTGCCGGCTGCTCGACTGGCGGCCATCAGGCGTTGATGGAAGCGCAGCGATATCCGGCGGATTTTGACGGCATTCTTGCGGGCGATCCCGGCAACAACCGCACGAACCTCAATTTCGGCTTTCTCTGGCAGTTTCTTGCCAACCATGAACCGGGCGACAACGCTCATCCGATCCTCACGGCGCAGGATTTGATTTTGGTCAACCGTGCCGCCGTCAAACAATGCGATGCCCTGGACGGCGTCATCGATGGCGTTATCGCCGACCCGCGCCAATGCCGATTTGCGCCTGGCCAACTGCGCTGCCGCAGCGGCCAGACCTCCGAATGCCTGAGCAACCGCCAAGTCCAGGCCCTGAACCGGATGTATTCCGGGGCGCGCCGCCGCGACACGGGTCAGAGCATCTATCCCGGCTGGCCGGTCGGCAGCGAAGCCCCTGAAGGTGCGGGCGGCTGGCAGACTTATTGGGCCAATCCGGCACACCCCGAAGAACCGCAACGGGCCGATTATTTCCGGCGCTGGGCCTTCAACGATCCCAACTGGAATTGGTGGTCCTTCGACTGGAGCAGGGGCGTGGATCGCGCGCGTGCCCGGATGGCGCCCCTGGTGGATGCCGTGTCGCCTGACCTGTCAGTCTTTGCGCGCCGCGGCGGCAAGATCATCCTCTATCAAGGCTGGGCGGACCCCGTAGTGTCCGCCACCGATACGATCGCCTACTACCAGCGCGTAGCAGCGTCGACGCCTCAGGCCACCGCTTTCAGCAGGCTCTATCTGGTTCCCGGCATGGGCCATTGCACCGGCGGCCCGGGGGCCACCGATTTCTCTTCCGGAGCCGACCCGTCCGGCAATATTGCGCTGGCGTTGCAGGACTGGGTGGAAAAAGGCGCCCAGCCCGGCCGCATCCTGGCTTTGCACCGCCAGTCGCGGGAGGGCGCCGTGTCTTTCTCGCGCCCGCTCTGCCCCTGGCCGCAGCAAGCGCATTACAGCGGCAAGGGCGACACCACCGATGCCGCCAACTTCGTCTGCCGGTAGATCATGCTGGTCATAATCGGCATCCTGGTCATCTTTGGTCTTCTGGCCGCGATCCTGTTCAACCGGCTCTCCCCCATGGCGGCGCTGATCCTGATGCCGGTGGCAGGCTCGGTAACCGCAGGGTTCGGTCTGGAGACCGCGAAATTCATGCTCGCCGGCATATCCGAAATCGCGCCCGTCGCGGGCATGTTTGTCTTCGCCATCCTCTTCTTTGGCGTGATGACGGATGCCGGTTTGCTGGAGCCCTTGCTGCGGCGGATCACACGCCTGGCGGGGTCGCGGCCTTCGCTGATCGTGCCGGCTACGGCGCTGTTGGCGCTGCTGGTGCATCTGGATGGATCTGGCGCGGTGTGCTTCCTGGTGGTCATACCCGCGATGTTGCCTTTGTATGACCGGCTGGGCCTGGACCGCCGGATTTTGGCCTGTGCAGCCTCGCTGGCGGCGGGTGTCAATGTTTTGCCCTGGACGGGACCGACTTTGCGCGCCGCGGCGGCGCTGAAGCTTCCGGTGATGGTGATTTTCCGGCCCCTGGTCGGGGTTCAGCTGGCGGGCCTGCTCTTTGTTTTCGCTGTCTGCTGGTGGATGGGACGGCGGGAAGAACGCCGTCTCGCCGCCTTGCCGGCCAAAGCCGTGGCAGTCGCCACGGTGGCGGCGAGTGCAGATGTGTCGCTACAGCGGCCGAAGCTTTTTGCGGCCAACCTCATTCTCACCGCCTGCGTGCTGGGGGCGATGATTTTCAGTTCCGTGCCGCCGGTGGTTTTGTTCATGGTGGGGACCGCGATAGCTTTGCCTGTCAATTACCCCGATGCCGCCGACCAGCGCGCTCGCGTGGACGCTCATGCCCGAGCCGCTTTGCTGATGGCGGGCATCCTGCTGGCGGCTGGTGCTTTTACCGGCATCATGAATGGGAGCGGCATGCTCAAGGCCCTGGCAAACGCTGCCGTGGCGGCGGTGCCCGCAGGGGCCGGCAGCCACATTCCCTTTGCCCTGTCCTTGATCGCCATGCCGCTCAGCCTTGTCTTCGATCCGGATAGTTTCTATTTCGGTGTCCTGCCGGTGGTGGCGCAAACGGCGCACCAGCTTGGTGGCACCGCCCTGCAGACGGCACAAGCGGCGTTGCTGGGCCAGATGACCACGGGCTTTCCTGTCAGCCCTCTGACCCCGGCCACATTCCTGGTCGCAGGCCTGAGCGGCATCGACCTTGGCGCGCACCAGCGCTTCAGCTTCCCGATTCTGTATGCTGCCTCATTGGTAATGGTGGCGGCAGCCCTTGCCCTTGGCCTCTTTCCGATTTGAGGAGGCAGATCGGCGTGACCATCCGCCACTGGCGCAAAGCGGCTAGTCGGCAATTTGTGACTGCCTTACGTGTTGCTCTTCGACCACATACCTTTGTATGCAGCCAGTCCATACTACCGACTAGGTCGTTCACCCCGATCGAGAAGGATAGAAAATCCTCAAAATCAATCGCGGGTAGCATGAAGAACCGTCGTCCAGCATCACAGGGTTATGCCGATTCCGCAACTTGTGGAGAGCGGCACATCACAGCGCGCGAGCTGCAGGTTCTGGAATTGTTGGCCCTCGGCTACTCCAGCAGGGAGATCGGTGACAAACTCGACATTTCCCCCAGAACAGTGGAAAACCATTCCGCCAACCTGCGACGCAAATTGCGCGTGCGCAACACAGTGTCTCTTGTACGCGCGTTGCTAAACGGAAGTGTGCCCGGATGCTCACGTCACTGATTGTCGGAATTGCCACGATCATGATCAGGTTGTGGAAGAAGCGCCCGGAGAATCCCCGCGCTGGAAATCAGGACAGCGCTCAATTTGACTTTAGAGGGGTTTCGAGCGAATGAACGGCGAACAATTGATGCGGTCCGTCGTGGCCGCATTCGAGAAATCCGATTTGCGCCCCCTGGTGGCCGCCCTTCACGACGATGTGTTGTGGAAATCTGCCTCTGCGGAAATGGGCGGTCCGTTCAGCTTCAGTGGCGAATACAAACAAAAGAAGGGGGTTGTCGAAGTCCTATCCCAAATTTCGAAGGACTACACATTTCACCGCATGACCCCGAAGCAAATTGTTTCCAACGGCGACACGGTATGGGGCCTGTTTGACGTGAGCCTCCGTCACGATCCAAAAGGCAAAAGCGCGCATTCGGCGCCCGTAAGACTGGATATGGCGATCCGCTGGTTGATCAAGGACGGCATGATTATCGAACACCAGTCATTTTTTGACACCGCACACTTGCTCATGCACCAAGGGCAACGGCCAATTTAGGCGGACGGCGAGGTGGCCGGTGCCATCGCTTTCGGGGATTGTTCGAGCTTTGCGATCTACACGCGTGCCGAGCACGGGTCGTCCGGCCCGCCGCCGAAGTCAAAAGCCGGCCGCTTGACGTATCGGCCGGCACCTTTGACGGCGCGCAGCTCGCCCTTCTGGAAGACGATCTTGCCTTGCGAGATGGTGTGGCTGGGCGCCCCCGTCACCGCCATGCCTTCAAAGATGCTGAAATCCACTTTTTGATGATGGGTCTTGGCGGACAGAATGCGCGTCGCCTTGGGATCCCAAACCACAAGATCGGCGTCGGCTCCGGCGCTGATGCTGCCCTTGCGCGGATAGAGGTTGAAAATCTTGGCGGTGTTGGTCGAGGTCAAGGCCACAAATTGCGACGGCGACAAGCGTCCGCTGTTGACGCCATGCGTCCACAGCACCATCAACCGGTCTTCGATGCCGCCGGTGCCATTGGGTATCTTGGCGAAATTGTCGCGGCCCATTTCCTTTTGCGCGGCGCAAAAGCAGCAATGGTCGGTGGCTGTCGTCTGAAGGTGGCCGTCCTGCAGTCCGCGCCAAAGCGCCGCCTGATGTTCCCTGGAGCGGAAGGGCGGCGACATCACATGCGCGGCGGCGAAGGCCCAGTCCTGGCTGTGATAAACGCTGTCGTCAATCAACAGGTGTCCGGCCAGCACTTCACCATAAACGCGCTGGCCATTGCCCTGGGCCAGGCTGATGACATCCAGCGCGTCCTTGGTCGAAGTGTGCACGATATAGACCGGCACATTGGTCACTTCGGCAAATTTGATGGCGCGATGGGCGGCTTCTCCCTCGGCAGCGGGCGGGCGCGACAAGGGATGGCCTTCGGGCCCATTGATGCCCTGTTTCAGCAATTCCTGCTGCAGCTGAAAGACCAGCTCGCCATTCTCGGCATGGACCGTGACGATGGCGCCCAATTCCCGGGCGCGGCGGAACGAGTGATACATGGTCTCGTCCGTGGCCATGATGGCATTCTTGTAGGCCATGAAATGCTTGAAGCTGTTGACGCCTTCTTCGCGCACCAGGGTGGCCATGTCGTCATGGACCGATTTGTCCCACCAGGTGATGGCGACATGGAAGCTGTAATCGCCCGCCGCCTTTTCGGCCCAGCCGCGCCAGGCACGGAAGGCCTCCATCAGATTTTGCTGCGGCGAGGGGATCACGAAATCGATGATCATGGTGGTGCCGCCGGCAAAACCCGCGGCGGTGCCGGAGAAGAAATCCTCCGAGGCCACCGTGCCCATGAAGGGCAGTTCCATATGGGTGTGGGGATCGATGCCGCCGGGCATGACATATTGCCCGCTGGCGTCGATGGTCTCGTCGGCGGTGGCGGAGACATCCCCCACCGCCTTAATGAGTCCAGCTTCGCAATAGACATCGCCCGCAAAGCTGCGCTCGGCGGTGACGATGGTTCCGCCCTTGATCAGCAGCGACATGTCTAGGCTCCTTTACTGCGCCCGTTCAGCACAACATAAACCACGGCGGAGATAAAGAAGCCGAAGAACCAGGCGCCGGTAAAGATGGTGTCGAATAACGGCGGCACAGTGTTCACCAGCTTCACCGAATGAAGAAAGCCGGGCAGGTTGGGCGCCACGCCCAGCGCCAGCGCCAGCAGCGCTTTGAGGTTCCAGCCTTTGCTGCCGTCATAGCGCCCGCCATGGCGGAACAGATCGGGCAGGTTCAATTTCCGGCGGCGGACGATGAAATAATCCGCGATCATGATGCCGGCGATGGGGCCCAGCAGGGCGGAATAGCCCACCAGCCAGGCGAAGATATACGTGCCCGCGCTTTCCAGCAGCCGCCAGGGAAAGATCAAAAACCCGATGGCGGCGGTGATATAGCCGCCGCCGGTGAAGGAAATTCTGGAAGGCGCCAGGTTGGAGAAATCATAGGATGGCGACACCACATTCGCCGCCATATTGACCGTCAGGGTGCAGAGGCAGATCACCACCAGCGCCAAGATCGCGCCGATGCCGCCCAAATGCGCGGCCAGTTCGGTCGGCTCCCAGATCGCCTTGCCGAAAATCACCACCGTGGCACCGGTCACCGCCACGCTGATGAAGGACACCAGCGCCATCGGCACCGGCAGGCCGATGCTCTGGCCCAGGATCTGGTCCTTCTGGCTGCGCGAAAAGCGGGTGAAATCGCAGATGTTGAGCGACAGGGTTGCCCAGAAGCCCACCATGGCGGTCAGGCTGGCGGCGATCGTGGGCCAGAATAACGCTTCCTTGCCGCTGCCGGGACCGAAGGCGGAAGGCGCCCCCAGCATGGCGCCGAAGCCATGGGCGTTGACATAGGCCCAGCCCAGCAACACCAGCCCCATCATCAGCAGAAAGGGTGCCGCCAGCGTTTCCAGCCAGCGGATGCTCTCGGTGCCGTGGCTGATGAAATAAACATGCACCGCCCAGAAGATCGCAAAGCACAGCATCTGCCCGGCATTGATGCCCAGGATGGGCAGCACCGCCCCCGCCAGCACATTGTGCGTCAGCAGATTGACCACGCCATAGATTGCCGAGCCGCCGATCCAGGTGTTGATGCCGAACCAGCCGCAGGCGACGAAGGCGCGCGCCAGCGCCGCGGCCTGGGCGCCGCGGGGCCCGAAGCTTGAGCGCAGCAACACCGGAAAGGGAATGCCATAGGCGGTGCCCATGGCGCCGGTCAGCAGCATGGGAATCAGCACGATCACATTGCCGGCAAAGACCAGCAGGATGGCCTGGGCTGGCGACAGGCCCGATGAAATCAAGCCGCTGGCCAGCATATAGGTGGGAATGCAGGCCACCATGCCGATCCACAGCGCCGAGAAGTTCTTCCAGCTCCAGTTGCGCTGGGCCAAAGTGGTGGGCGCCAGATCGTCATTCCACAGATCGGCGTCGGCGCCGTCCGGCTTGATGCTCACCGTCATTCCCCCTCGACCTTTCCCCTGCGCGCCGCGAAGGGGGCGGTCCTATTCCTGCGCCACCAGCGGTCCGTACGTCTCCGGCCGGCGGTCGCGAAAGAACTGCCATTTGTCGCGCACGGCCTTGACCATATCCATATCCATGTCGTGGATGATCAATTCGTCCTTGTCGCGGCTGGCGATCTTCTCGATCTCCCCGCGCGGGTTGACGAAATAGCTTTGGCCGTAGAACTCGCCGATATTCCACGGCGCCTCGGTGCCGACGCGGTTGATGGCGCCGATCCAGCAGCCATTGGCGGCAGCGGAGGCCGGCTGCTCCAGTTTCCACAGATACTCCGACAGCCCGGCAACGGTGGCGCTGGGGTTCACGATATAGTCGGCGCCGTGCAGGGCCAGCGCCCGCCAGCCTTCCGGGAAATGGCGATCATAGCAGATATACACGCCCAGCTTGACGTATCTGGTTTTGAACACCGGATAGTTCGAAGCGCCCGGCTTGAAGAAGAATTTCTCCCAGAAACCCTGCACCTGCGGGATATGGGTCTTGCGATACTTGCCCAGATAGCTGCCATCGGCGTCGATCACCGCGGCAGTGTTGTAATAAACCCCCTGGACCTCGGTGCTTTCATAGATCGGCACCACGATGACCATCTTGTACTTGGCCGCCAGCTCCTGCATCAGCTTGGTGGTGGGACCATCTGGGATCGGCTCCGCCGCGTCGTACCATTTGCTGTCCTGGCTGGGACAGAAATAGGGCTGGCAGAACACCTCCTGAAAACACAACACCTGCACCCCGGCTTCGCCCGCCTTGTGAATCAGCGGCAGATGGACGTCGATCATAGCCTTGGTGATTGCCTTGGGTTCCAGCTCGGTCGAAGCTTTCAGCCCCATCTGGATCAACCCGCCACGCAACATTGCCATTCGTCAGTCTCCGTCAGCTTATAGTTTTGAGAACGCGCGAAAGCGTGTCGAACAGGATGTCGATATGTTTCTTGTCGATGATCAACGGAGGCGACAAAGCGATGGTGTCGCCGGTGGTGCGGATCAACAATCCCGCCTCAAAGCATTTGAGAAAGGCCTCGAAGGCGCGGGCGGTGACCTGGCCGGGGATCGATTCCAGCTCGATCGCCCCGATCAGTCCCAGATTGCGGATATCGATGACATGCGGCAAGCCTTTCAAACTGTGGACCGCGTCGGCCCAAGTATCTGCCAGCGTGGCGGCGCGAGTCAGCAGGCCTTCCTCCTCATAGGTGTCCAGCGTCGCCAGCGCCGCGGCACAGGCCATCGGATTGGCCGAGTAAGTGTAGCCGTGGAAAAGTTCGATTGCCGCGGGCGGGCCCTGCATGAAAGCGTCATAGATGCGCTTTTGCGCAAACACCGCGCCCATGGGAATGACGCCGCTGGTCAGCCCCTTGGCGGCGGTGACCAGATCGGGCTCGACACCGAAGAAATCCACCGCGAAGGGTGTGCCCAGCCGCCCAAAGCCGGTGATCACTTCATCGAAGATCAAGAGGATGCCGTGCCGGTCGCAAATCTCGCGCAGCCGTTTCAGGTAGCCCCTGGGTGGCAGGATGACCCCGGCGGAGCACTGCACCGGCTCCACGATGCAGGCGGCGATGGTGGAAGGATCGTGCAGCGCGCACAGCCGTTCCAGATCGTCCGCCAGCTCCGCGCCATATTGGGGCTCGCCGCGCGAAAACAGGTTGCGTGGATCGCCATGGGTGTGGCGGATATGATCCACCCCCGTCACCAAGGTGCCGAACATTTTGCGATTGGCGACCATGCCGCCCACCGACATGCCGCCGAAATTGACGCCGTGATAGCCCTTTTCGCGCCCGATCAGGCGCACGCGCTGGCCTTCCCCTTTCACGCGATGATAAGCGATGGCGATCTTGAGCGCCGTCTCCACCGATTCCGAACCGGAGTTGGTAAAGAAGACATGATTGAGATCGCCCGGCATCAGGGCCGCCAGCCGCGAAGCCAGCTCGAACGCCTTGTAGTGACCCATCTGGAAGGCGGGCGAATAGTCCAGCTCCGCCGCCTGCTTCCGGATCGCTTCGACAATTTTGGGCCGGCCATGGCCGGCATTGCAGCACCATAGGCCGGCGATGCCGTCCAGCACTTCGCGGCCGTCATTGGTCCTGTAATACATGTCCTTGGCGGCGACAAAGATGCGCGGCGCGGACTTGAATTGCCTGTTGGCGGTAAAGGGCATCCAATAAGCGTCAAGATCATTGGGCCGGATATTCATGTCATATCCCCTTGCGCAGCGGATTGAGCGGATGGTCGGGCCAGGTGACTGGCGGCAGACCGTTGGCGACCTGCTTCATCTCGATGCAGCCTTCCACCGGGCAAACATGGAGACACAGGTTGCAGCCGACGCATTCCTGATTGACGACGGTGAAGGTCCGTCGGCCGCCCGGCCCGGCGCCGATGCGGATCGCCTGATGCGCCGCATCTTCGCAGGCGATGTGGCAGCGGCCGCATTCGATGCACTTGTCCTGGTGGATCAGGGCCTTGAGATCGAAGTTCAAATTGAGCTCGTTCCAATCCACCGTGTTGCGGATGGCGCGTCCGCGGAAATCAGCGATGCTGCGATACTGATTTTCTTCCATGAAATTGGTCAGTCCGGCGATCATGTCATCCACGATGCGAAAGCCGTAGAGCATGGCGGCGGTGCAGACCTGGACGCCTTGGGCGCCCAGGGCAATGAATTCGGCCGCGTCGCGCCAGGTGGTGATGCCGCCGATGGCGGAAATCGCCAGCGGCGCGGTTTGCGGATCGCGCGCGATGGCCGACACCATGTTAAGCGCAATGGGCTTCACGGCGGCGCCGCAATAGCCGCCATGGGTGCCCTTGCCGTCCACCATGGGCCTGGGCGCCATGGCGCCGAGGTCGACCGAGACGATGGAATTGACGGTGTTGATCAGCGCCACACCGTCGGCGCCGCCACGCCGGGCCGCTTCCGCCGGCACCACAATGTCGGTGATGTTGGGCGTGAGCTTGGTGAAGACCGGCAGCTTGCCCGCCACGGTTTTCACCCATCGGGTGGTCTGTTCGACCATTTCGGGCACCTGGCCCACGGCGCTGCCCATGCCGCGCTCGCACATGCCATGCGGGCAGCCTAAATTAAGCTCCAAGCCCTGCACTCCGGCATTGAGAATCTTTTCCGCCAGACCTTTCCAGGCATCTTCCTGAATCGCCGCCATCAGCGAGCCGATGATGACGCGCTCGGGATATTCGCGCCGCAGCCGCTCGATCTCGCGCAGATTGTCGTCCAGCGGCCGGTCCGAGATCAGCTCGATATTGTTGATTCCGACGATGCTGCCGCGCTCGTCGCGGTGCACGCCATAACGGCTGGAGGCGTTGACCACCGGAGGGTCCACTCCCAGCGTCTTCCAAACCGCCCCGCCCCAGCCCGCGGCGAAGGCGCGCTTGACGTTGATATATTTGTCGGTGGGTGGGGCGGAGGCCAGCCAGAAGGGGTTGATGCTTTCCACCCCGCCGATGGTGCAATGAAGATCGGCCATCATGCGCTCCGCAGATAGGCGTCGGCGGCGAGGGCGGCGCGTTTGCCGTCCTCCACTGCCTGCACCGTCAAATCCTCGCCGGAGGCAATGCAGTCGCCGCCCGCGAAAATGCCGGGCAGGGAGGTCTGGAAATTCCCGTCCACCCAGATCTTGCCGCTTTCGATCCGCAATCCCTCCAGCGGCGCCAGGGCCTGGCCAATGGCTTTGAGCACCAGGTCGGCGGGAATGGTGAAGGTCACGCCGGTGCCGGCAAGCTTACCGTCCACCAGCGCGGTCTTTTCGAACACCGCCGCGGCGACCGCGCCCTGGCCTTCGAACCGGATCGGCATGGCCCACAATTTCAGCACAACATCGTTGGTGCGGGCGAGATCCTGTTCCCATTCCGTCGCGCTCATGGCGTCGGCGCCGCGGCGATAGACCAGGGTGACATTCTCCGCGCCCAGGCGCTTGGCCTGCACCGCGGCATCGATGGCGGTGTTGCCGCCGCCGATCACCACCACATTTCTTGCGATCTTGATCTTGGACTTGTCCCTGGTTTGGCGCAGCGTTTCGATAAAGGCGAGCGCATCATCCACGCCTTTGAGTTCGCTGCCGGGAAGGACGAGGCGGTTCACGGCGGTGGTGCCCAGGCCCAGGAAAACCGCATCGAATTTCCGGCGCAGCGCCGCCAAACTCGTGTCGCGCCCCAAACTCTTGCCATATTCGATCTTGATGCCGCCGATGCCGAGCAGGAATTCCACTTCCTTTTGCGCAAAGTCGTTCGCCATCTTGTAGGCGGCAAGGCCAAATTCGTTCAGCCCACCCGGCTTCGGCCGGGCTTCCCATACCGTCACCTCATGGCCCAGCATGGCGGCGCGGTGGGCAAAGGACAGGCCGGCCGGCCCGGCGCCCACCACCGCCAGACGCTTGCCGCTGGGCGCGGCTCGGACAAAGGGATGATCGCCACCCGCGGCGATGCGCTTTTCCACGGCATGGCGCTGCAACAGGCCGATCTTCACCGGCTCCTCACCGCACGCGTTCAGGACACAGGCCTGTTCGCATAAGACTTCAGTGGGACAGGCCCGGCCGCAAGTGCCGCCCATGATATTGGCCGACAGGATGGTCTGGGCCGAGCCCTTCAAATTACCGCTGCGGATCTGGTGGATGAAGGTGGGGATGTCGATGCGGGTGGGACAGGCCTTGATGCAGGGGGCGTCGTAGCAATAGAGGCACTGGCTGGCATAGCTCTTGGCCTGGGTAGCCGTAAGCGGCGGCATCAGGTCCGCGAAATTGTCCTCGATCTCGGCGGGGGCCAGCCCCGCGCCATTCGGCAGGTGTGGGCGAAGGCCCATGACAGCAACTTTCCGGCCCTTCCGGGCCCCCCAAAAAGCCAGTTAAGCGCGTCTGATGATGCGATGCCACACAAATTACCGCCGGTAAGGGCTTTGAAATGTCTGTTGAATAGGGCTTTCGCCGCTTTCCGATCCCTGGAACGGAGTGTTAGGACAGGCCGTCCATTTTTTAAGGGTAGCCATGCAGGGCGTCACCGTCGTCGATCATCCGCTGGTGCAGCACAAATTGACCCTGATGCGGGACAAGAGCAGCTCCACCAAGAATTTCCGCGAGCTGCTGAACGAGATCGGCATGCTGATCTGCTACGAGATCACCCGCGACCTGCCCATGACCAGGGTGGAAATCGAAACCCCCATGGCCAAGATGATGGCCCCCACCATCGAGGGCAAGAAACTGGTCTTCGCTCCCATTCTGCGCGCCGGCGGCGGCTTCCTGGACGGGATGCTGGATTTGGTGCCGTCGGCCAGGGTGGCCCATATCGGCCTGTATCGCGATCCCAAGACGCTGGAGAGCATCGGCTATTACTTCAAGGCGCCGGAAGATGTGGCCGAGCGGCTGGTGATTGTGATGGATCCGATGCTGGCGACGGGGAATTCCGCCGTCGCAGCGATCGACAAGCTCAAGGCGCGCGGGGTGAAGAAACTCAGGCTGATGTGCCTGCTGGCGGCGCCTGAGGGCATCGAGACATTTCACAAGGCCCATCCCGACGTCCATATCTGGACCGCGGCGGTGGACGAAAAGCTCAACGATCATGGCTATATCCTGCCCGGGTTGGGGGATGCGGGCGACCGCATGTTCGGGACCAAGTAATCGCGGTATTCCGGCTTTGTGTTCTCCCCCGGACCCGTGATTGAATGGCTTTCCGCCTCTCGAGGACCTTCGTCCCAGGGGCTCAATAGGACGGCTTGAAGCTCCCAGGTTTGGAAGTTATATGCTGAAAATTCAGCCCCTTAACCGCGATCCTGCGCCGAGTATCGGTCCTTCCGGCGGCCGCAATCCTGGCATCGCCTTTGACGGCGATGTGATCGACTCCTTGCGGGTCAACCGCAGCGCCGCCGAGCGGCGGGTCGCCACGCTTCCCGGCCGCCGCACCGTCAAAAAGGAATGGCAGGCGGCCTGGCTGCTCAAGGCCATCGCCTGCATGGATCTCACCACCCTTTCGGGCGACGACACGCCGGGCCGGGTGCACCGTCTCTGCGCCAAGGCGCGCCAGCCGGTTCGCCAGGAACTGCTCGACGCCATGGGGGTGGGAGATATCGGCCTCACCACCGGCGCGGTCTGCGTCTATCACAATATGATCGAGACGGCGGTGAAGGCGCTGGAAGGCAGCGTCATTCCCGTCGCCGCCGTGTCCACCGGCTTTCCCGCCGGTCTGACCCCGCTCAATTTGCGCATCCAGGAAATCAAAGAGTCGGTCGCAGCCGGCGCGCGGGAGATCGACATCGTCATCGACCGCAGCCATGCGCTGACCGGCAACTACCGCGCCGTCTATGACGAGATGAAAACTTTCCGCGAAGCCTGCGGCCCGGCGCATGTCAAGGCGATCATCGGGGCCGGCGATCTGGGGACCCTGACCAATGTGGCGCGCGCCTCCATGGCCTGCATGATGGCGGGCGCGGACTTCATCAAGACGTCCACCGGCAAGGAAGGCGTCAACGCCACCTTGCCCTTTGCGCTGGTCATGTGCCGCATGATCCGCGAATATGAATCCATGACGGGCTGGAAAGTGGGATTCAAGCCGGCGGGCGGCATCGCCACCGCCAAGGACGCCATGAACTATCAGTTTGTGATGAAGGAGGAATTGGGCCTGGCTTGGCTGCAGCCCGATCTATTCCGCCTGGGCGCCTCCAGCCTTCTCAACGATATCGAGCGTCAACTCGAACATTTCGTCACTGGCCACTATTCCGCCGCGCACCGCCACCCGATGGCTTGAAAGAAGATTCTGCATGAGCGTCGCATCCGTCTTGCAGACCATGGACTATGGCCCCGCGCCCGAGAGCCCTGCTGCGGCGCGGGCCTGGCTTGCCGGACACAAGAACAGCTTCGGCCTTTACATCGGCGGCGCCTGGAAGGAGTCCGATGGCGGCCGTTTCGATAGCGTCAATCCCGCCACGGGCGAGAAGCTCGCCAGTCTGACGGACGGCTCGGCAGCGGATGTCGACGCGGCAGTGAAGGCGGCGCGCGCCGCTTTCAAATCCTGGTCGAAACTTTCCGGTCATGTCCGGGCGCGCTATCTTTACGCCCTGGCCCGCGCGGTTCAGAAGCATGCCCGGTTGTTCGCGGTGCTGGAGACGCTGGATAACGGCAAGCCGATCCGCGAGACCCGCGATATCGATATTCCCCTGGTGATCCGGCACTTCTATCACCATGCCGGCTGGGCCCAGTTGCTGGACAGCGAGATGCAGGATCATGTTCCCCTGGGCGTGGTGGGCCAGGTGATCCCCTGGAACTTCCCCTTGCTGATGCTGGCCTGGAAGATCGCTCCGGCGCTCGCCTGCGGCAATACGGTGGTGCTCAAGCCGGCCGAGGATACCAGTCTGACGGCGCTGTTGTTTGCCGAAATCTGCGGTGAAATCGGATTGCCTCCCGGTGTGGTCAATATCGTGACCGGTGCGGGCGAAACCGGCCGTGCGATTGTCGAGCATCCCGGCATCGACAAGATCGCCTTCACCGGCTCGACCGAAGTGGGCCGTATGATCCGCAGCGCCACCGCCGGCACCGGCAAGAAACTGACCTTGGAGCTGGGCGGCAAATCGCCTTTCATCGTGTTTGAAGACGCCGATCTCGATGCCGCGGTCGAAGGCGCGGTGGACGCGATCTGGTTCAACCAGGGCCAAGTCTGCTGCGCCGGCTCGCGCCTGCTGATGCAGGAAAGCATTGCCGACAAGCTGCTGGCGAAATTGCGCGCCCGCATGGAAACGCTGCGGGTGGGCGATCCGCTGGACAAGAGCACCGATATCGGCGCCATTGTCTCGCCCCGCCAGCGCGCCCAGATCGACGCCAAGGTGAAGGCGGGCGTGGCGTCCGGCGCGGTGCTGTTCCAGCCCAAAGCCGCTTGCCCGGAAGGCTGTTTCTATCCGCCGACCCTCTTGTCCAATGTCGAGCCGGCCTCGGCGGTGGTGCAGGAAGAGATTTTCGGGCCTGTCCTGGTGGCGATGAGCTTCCGCACGCCGGCCGAAGCCGCCCAATTGGCCAACAACACCCGCTACGGGCTCGCGGCCAGCATCTGGACCGAGAATATCAATGTGGCGCTGGATATCGCGCCGAAGATCAAGGCGGGCGTGGTGTGGATCAACTGCACCAACCAGTTCGATGCCAGCGCCGGTTTCGGCGGCTATCGGGAATCCGGTTTTGGCCGCGAAGGCGGGCGCGAAGGCCTGTTGGAATATCTGGGCCGCAAGACCAAGCCCAAGCGCAAGCCGGCAGCGGCGCGCGCGGTCAAGAAAACCAAAACTGCCGGTCCGCTCCTGACCGGCATCGACCGCACCGCCAAGCTCTTCATCGGCGGCAAGCAGGCGCGTCCCGACGGCGGCTATAGCCGCGCCATCCTTTCGCCAGCCGGCCAGGTGCTGGCGCAAGTGGGGGAGGGCAATCGCAAGGACATCCGCAATGCGGTGGAAGCCGCGTTCAAGGCGGAAAGCTGGTCAGCCACTTCGGGCCATGCCCGCGCCCAGATCCTGTATTATTGTGCCGAGAATCTGGCGGCGCGCGGCGAGGAATTCGCCCAGCGCCTCACGCAAATGACCGGCGCATCGCCGCGCGAGGCGATACGCGAGGTGGAAGCCTCGCTGGCCCGGCTGTTCAGCTATGCCGCCTGGGCCGACAAATATGATGGGCTGGTGCACAATCCGCCGCTGCGCGGGGTGGTGCTGGCGATGAACGAAGCCATCGGCACCATCGGCATCCTCTGCCCGGATGAGGCACCGCTATTGTCTTTTATCTCGCTGCTGGCGCCGGCTGTGGCGATGGGCAATCGCATCGTCATCGTGCCTTCAGAGGTCCATCCCCTGGCGGCGACCGATTTCTACCAGGTGCTGGAAACCTCCGACCTGCCGGCCGGGGTGATCAATATCGTCACCGGCGGGCGCGATAGCCTGGCCCAGACCCTGGCCGAGCATGGCAATGTGGAAGCGGTCTGGCATTTCGGTGGCACGGAAGGTGGGGCCAGGGTGGAGAGGGCATCCGCCGGCGACCTCAAGCGTGTTTGGATTTCAGGTCCCATGGATTGGTTCGATCCGGTCGAGGGCGAGGGTCGGCAATTTTTGCGTCAGGCGACGCAAGTGAAGAATGTCTGGGTTCCCTACGGGGCCTGAGTCAACAAATGGTGGGCTGTTTGATGCTGAGGACAATCGCGCTCGGGGCGTGCGCCATGATCTTGCTGGGGGCTTCGGCAGCGCTGGCCGCGCCCATCAAGCCGGCGGTGATCTATGCCATGGGGGGCAAGCACGATAAATCCTTCAGCGAGGCGCTCTATGCCGGCGCCGAACGGTTCAAGGCCGAGAGCCATATCCCCTATGTGGATTTTGAGATCAGCAATGAAACCCAGTTCGAACAGGCCTATCGTCATTTCGCCCAGCATGGCTTCGACCCCATTCTGGGCGTTGGCTTTTCCCAGGTCGCCGCGGTCACCAAGGTGGCGCATGATTTTCCCAAGTTGCGCTTCACCCTGATCGACAGCCAGATCAAGGCACCCAATGTTATGGCGGTGAGCTTTCGCGAGGAAGAGGGCTCCTTCCTGGTCGGCGTGCTGGCGGCGCTGGCGTCGAAAACCCACAAGATCGGTTTCGTCGGCGGCATGGATGTACCGCTGATCCGCCGCTTTGCCTGCGGTTATGCCCAAGGGGTGAAATATGCCGATCCCAAAGCCGTTCTGATCCAGAATATGGTCGGCACCACACCCGATGCCTGGACCAATCCGGGGCGGGGCGCCGAACTGGCCAAGGGTCAGTTCGACCGCGGCGTGGACGTGGTGTTTGCGGCTGCGGGCCAGTCAGGCCTGGGCGTGCTGCAGGCGGCGGCGGATGGGCGCAAATACGCCATCGGCGTGGATTCCAACCAGGATTATGTCCATCCCGGCACGATGCTGACCTCCATGGTCAAGCGCGTCGATCTGGTGGCCTATAATGCGTTGAAGGCGGCGCAGGCGGGAAGCTGGAAGCCCGGCGTCTCGGTGCTGGGATTGAAAGAGGGCGGCGTCGATTACGCCTATGACCAGTACAACAAGGCGCTGATCACGCCGGCGATGAAGGCCAAGGTGGATCAGGCCAAAGCCGAGATCGTCAGCGGCAAGATCAAGGTTCATGACTATGAAAGCACCAACAGCTGCAATCTCTGACCCAGATGCCGCCTGCGCTTGAGCCCCCAGCTCTTGAATTAAAAGGGATCGAGAAGTTCTTCGGCCCGGTCCACGCCAATCGCGGCGTGTCGCTGGCGGTGCCCAAGGGCTCCATCACCGGCATCATCGGAGAGAATGGCGCCGGCAAATCGACGGCGATGAACATTGTCTATGGGCTCTATGCGCAGGATGCGGGCGAAATTCTGGTCGATGGCCGGGCGCAGATGATCGCCAATCCGCGCCAAGCCATCGCCGCCGGCATCGGCATGGTGCATCAGCATTTCATGCTGGTCGACACCTTCACCGTGCTGGAAAATGTCATCCTGGGAGCCGAGGCCGGCGCGATGCTGGCCCCAGCCAAGGCCAAGGCCGGGGCCGAACTGCTGCGGCTGGAGGCCGAATATGGCCTCAAGGTCGATCCCGATGCGCTGGTCGGTGATCTGCCGGTGGGCGAGCAGCAGCGGGTGGAAATCCTCAAGGCGCTGTATCGCGGCGCCCGCATATTGATCTTGGATGAGCCCACCGCCGTGCTGACGCCGCAGGAGGCCGATCAGCTGTTCCGCATTCTGGCAGTGCTGAAAGAAAAGGGCGCCACCGTTATTCTGATCTCGCACAAGCTGCGTGAGATCATGGCTGCCACCGACCTGGTACATGTGATGCGCGCCGGCCAGGTGGTGGCGACGCGCCCCACCACGGCCACCAACAAGGAAGAACTGGCCGAACTGATGGTCGGCCGCAAGGTGCGTCTGGCGCTGGACAAGGCGCCTGCCATGCCCAAAGACGTTCTGCTGTCGGCCGAGGGTCTGGGCCTGACATCGCCCGGCGGCGTCGCCCTGCTGGACGATGTGAGTCTGCAATTGCGCGCCGGCGAAATCGTCTGCATTGCGGGCGTATCCGGCAATGGCCAGAGCGAATTGCTTGAAGTGCTGTCGGGAATTCGCAGCTTCAACCGGGGCACGCTGACCCTGTGCGGTCGCAAGGTGACGCCGCAAGCCCCGGCCGGTCCGGCGGCGATGCGCAAGCTGGGCGTGGCGCATGTGCCTGAAGACCGTCATCGCTACGGCATGACCGGCGGCTTCACCGCCAGCGAGACTTCGATCCTGGGTTATCACCATGATTTCGTCCGCCACGGCCTGTTGGACAACGCCGCCGCCACCGCTCATTGCGCCGAATTGATGGAACGCTATGACGTGCGCCCCCGCCGGCCGCGCCAGATCGCGGTACATTTCTCAGGCGGCAATCAGCAGAAGCTGATCATGGCGCGCGAAACCGATGCCGAGCCGCGCGTGCTCCTCATCGGTCAGCCCACCCGCGGCGTGGATATCGGGGCCATCGAATTCATCCATCGCGAGCTGGTGCGGCTGCGCGACCAAGGATGTGCCGTGCTGGTGGTCTCGGTGGAGCTGGACGAAGTGATGTCCTTGGCCGACCGGATATTGGTGATGTATGCCGGCCGCATTGTCGGGGAGGCCGACGGCGCCAGCGCCAACGAACGCAGCTTGGGCCTGATGATGGCCGGTCTCTGGAAAGGGGCGGCATGAAAAGATTGCCGCCCTGGGTCGATATCGGCCTTATCCCGCTCGCCAATGTGCTGCTGGCTTTCGTGGTGGCGGCGCTGGTTGTGCTGGCGATCGGAGCCAGCCCGGTGCAAGCCCTTGCCGCCATGCTGTCGGGCGCGCTGGGAAGCCCCGAAGGCGTCGGTTACACGCTTTATTACGCCACCAATTACATCTTCACCGGCTTGGCAGTGGCCATCGCCTTTCATGCCGGCCTGTTCAATATCGGCGGCGAAGGGCAGGCGATGCTGGGCGGATTGGGCGCCGGCCTGGCCGCACTGGCGCTGGATCATGGCGTCTCCCCTTTCCTGGCAGTTCCCCTTTCCATTGTCGCGGCCGCGGGCTTTGGCGCGCTTTGGGCCGCCATCCCTGCCTGGCTCCAGGCCTGGCGCGGCAGCCACATCGTCATCACCACCATCATGTTCAATTTCCTGGCCGCATCGCTGATGGTCTATCTGATGGTCAACGTCCTGATCGCGCCCGGCTCCATGTCGCCGGAAAGCGTCGAATTCACCGCCGCGCAACTGCCGGTGATCAGCGATCTGCTCCATGCCCATGGCATTGCAATGGAAGCCTCGCCGCTCAACCTGTCCTTCCTGCTGGCGCTGGTGGCCTGTGTGCTGGTGTGGCTGCTGATCTGGCACACACCTTTCGGCTATGAAGTCCGCACCCTGGGCTTCAATCCCAATGCGGCGCTTTATGCCGGCATCAATCCCAGGCGCCTGACCCTGCTGGTGATGTGCCTGTCGGGGGCGCTGGCCGGCTGTGTCGGGGTCAATGAGATACTGGGCGTGCATCACCGGTTGCTGCTGGATTTCGCGGCCGGTTATGGTTTTGGCGGCATCGCGGTGTCGCTGATGGGCCGCAATCATCCGGTCGGCATCGTGCTGGCGGCCCTGCTGTTCGGCATCCTGCAGCAGGGCGGGACCGAACTGTCCTTCGACATTCCCACCATCACCCGCGACATGGTGGTGGCGATCCAGGGCCTGGTGATCCTGTTCTCCGGCGCGCTGGCGAACCTGCCGCGTCCCTGGCTGGAAGCGCCCTTTCTCTGGCTGGCGCAGAAACGCGGGGTGCAGGCATGAGCGAATTTATCACTGCGCTGATGCCCGCTCTGATTCCCACGCTGATTCCCACTCTGGCCGGCACCTTGCGCACCGCCACGCCGCTGATGCTGTGCGCCATGGGCGGGCTGTTTTCGGAACGCAGCGGCATCATCGATGTGGGATTGGAAGGCAAAATGCTGGCCGGAGCCTTTGCCGCTTGCACCATCGCGGCGCTGACCGGCTCGGCCTGGCTGGCGCTGCTGGGCGCGATCGCCGTCGCGGTGACGCTGGCGGCCCTTCATGGCTACGCCGCCATCACGCATCGCGGCAATCAGGTCGTGTCCGGTGTGGCGATCAACATCCTGGCCAGCGGGCTGACCATGGTGTTCGGCAATGCCTGGTTCGGCCAGGGCGGACAGACACCGGCGCTGCCTCCAACGGCCCGCTTCATGCCGATTATTTTTCCCGGCGCGGACAGCATCTCTCACATGCCCCTGATCGGGCCGGTCTATGCCTTGCTGTTCAGCGGCAATTCCCTGCTGGTCTATGTCGCGCTGTTCAGCGTGGCAGCGAGTTGGTGGGTGGTGGGCAAGACCCGCTTCGGCCTGCGTCTGCGGGCGGTGGGCGAGGCCCCGGCTGCGATTGACGCGGCAGGCATTTCCGTTGCCTGGCTGCGGTACCGTGCGCTGCTGCTCTGCGGGGTGTTGACCGGCATTGCCGGGACCTATATCGGCATCGCCCAGAACGCCAATTTCAGCAAGGATATGAGCGCAGGCCAAGGCTATATCGCACTGGCAGCGCTGATCTTCGGCAAATGGCGGCCGCTGCCGGCCTTCGGCGCCTGCCTGATATTCGGGCTGCTTGACGCGGTAGCCATCCGGCTGCAAGGCGTGAGCGTGCCGGTGATCGGCGCGGTGCCGGTGCAGTTGATCCAGGCGCTGCCCTATCTATTGACGGTGGTGCTGCTGGCGGGGTTAATCGGGCGCGCCGTGGCGCCCAAGGCAATTGGTGTGCCGTATGAAAAAGAACATTGAAGAGGCCGCAAAGTGACGATCCAAAAGATGGCCGATCTGGCGCGGGTGATGATGGATCGGGCGCATGCGCCTTATTCGCGTTTCCATGTCGGCTCTGTGTTGCGCGGCGCCAACGGCAAGCTCTATGGCGGCTGCAATGTCGAAAACGCCGCCTATCCGCAAGGCTTGTGCGCCGAGGCCACGGCCATCGGCACCATGGTGGCGGATGGTGAGACCCGCATCGTCGAAATATTGGTGATGGCCGATGGCAAGGAGTTGGTGACGCCCTGCGGCGGCTGCCGCCAGCGGTTGCGCGAATTTGCCGACGACAGCACGCCGATCCATATCTGCGACCGCGAAGGCCTGCGCCGCACCGTCACTTTGGGCGAGTTGCTGCCTTTGTCTTTCGGACCGGATCATCTGAACATCTCCAGGGCCTGACATGCTGCCGCAGGAGATCATTCGCAAAAAGCGCGAAGGCGCCGCCCTGAGCGATGAGGAGCTCGCCTTCGTGGTGCGCGGCATTTGCAGCGGCGGGTTCAGCGATGCCCAGGCCGCGGCCTTTGCCATGGCGGTGTTCTTTCAAGGCATGACTGCGCGCGAACGGGTGAGTTTTACCCGTGCCATGACCGCTTCGGGCACGGTGCTGCGCTGGGACGACTTCAAACTGGGCGGACCGGTTCTGGACAAGCATTCGACCGGTGGGGTGGGCGACAAGGTCAGCATCATGCTGGCGCCGCTGGTGGCTGCTTGCGGCGGCTTCGTGCCGATGATCTCCGGTCGCGGGCTGGGCCATACCGGCGGTACGCTCGACAAGCTGAGCGTCATTCCCGGCTATCGCGCCGATCCGGACATCGACACATTCCGTCGGGTGGTCCGGCAGGCGGGTTGCGCCATCATCGGTCAGACGGCCGAACTGGCGCCCGCAGACAAGCGGCTCTATGCGATACGCGATGTCACCGGCACGGTGGAATCCATTCCGCTGATTTCGGCCTCGATTCTGTCCAAGAAACTGGCGGCGGGTCTTGAAGGCCTGGTGATGGATGTGAAAACAGGCTCGGGCGCCTTCATGAAGGATCCGGCCCAGGCGCGTATGCTGGCCGAGAGTCTGGTGTCGATCGGCGGGGGTGCGGGCCTGCCGGTCACTGCGCTTTTGACCGATATGGACCAGGTGCTGGGCGTGAACGTCGGTCATGCGCTGGAGATGGACGAGGCCGTGGCTTATCTGACAACAAGCCGGCGCGAGCCGCGGCTGCATGCGATCACCTTGGCGCTGGCGGCGGAAATGTTGTGTCTGGGTGGGCTTGCCGCCTCCCCCGAAGAGGGCCGGCAAAAGGCGCTGGCGGCGCTGGACAGCGGCCGGGCGGCGGAATTTTTTTCCCGCATGGTGGCGGCGTTGGGCGGGCCTCGCGACTTTCTGGAAAATTATGCGCGCTACCGGTTGCCGGTCAGGATCGTCAAGCCTTTCGCCGCGCCGCGGGCCGGCGCGATCATGGGCATGGATTGCCGCGCCGTCGGCGTGGCCGCGATCGGGCTGGGCGGCGGGCGGCGCACCACCTCCGATGTGATCGACCCGACAGTGGGTTTTTCGGACTTCCGCCCCGTCGGCACGCGCGTGCGGGCGGGGGAAGCGATCGCGCTGGTGCATGCCTCCGATGAGGCGAAGGCCGATGCGGCCATTGCCGAACTTGGCGAGGCGGTACGGATCGGCGATGAAGCTCCAGCGCCGCTGCCGGTGGTATCGGCCCGCATCATTTGGGAAGAGGTGACGCTGGAGGATACCGTCCTTCCGGCCCCGCGGGCGGGTTTGTGATGGCGCGCCAGGCTTATCGTGCCCAGCTCTTCCATTTGGCTGGCGAGCCCGATCCCACACAGGCGCCGCTGGATTGCCATTATCCCGACGGCGTGCTGCTGGTGGAAGACGGCGTGGTGCTGCAAGCCGGCGCCTGGGATGAGATCGGCCCGAGCCTGACGTCCGATGTGAGCGTGATGCGCTGCGTCGACACGCTGATCGTGCCCGGCTTTGTCGATGCGCATGTGCATTTCCCGCAACTGGACATCATCGCCAGTCCCGGCGGGGACCTGATGGAATGGCTAACGCAATACACTTTTCCCGCCGAGGCGCGCTTCGCCGATCCCCATTTGGCGCGGCAGAGCGCCGATTTCTTTCTCGATCAACTGCTGCGGCATGGCACGACCACGGCACTGGTCTTTGCCACCGTGCACAAGGCCTCGGTCGAGGCGCTGTTCGAATCCGCCCTGCTGCGCGGCATGCGCCTGATCGCCGGCAAGGTGCTGATGGACTGCAATGCTCCGGCCGGTCTTTGCGACACGGCGGAGGCGGGCTATCAGGACAGCCTGGCGCTGATCCGCGCCTGGCATGGGCGCGGCCGCCTGGGCTATGCGGTGACGCCGCGCTTTGCCCCCACCTCGTCGGAGCGGCAGCTCGAACTGGCAGGGCGGCTGCTGAAGGACAATTCCGGCGTCAGGCTGCACACCCATCTTTCGGAAAATCACGAAGAGATCGCTTTTGTGAGGCGCCTGTTTCCCGATTGCGGCGACTATCTCGCTGTCTATGAGAAATTCGGCCTGGTGGGCGACCGCTCGGTATTCGCGCATGCCCTCCATTTATCGGACGGCGAATGGCTGCGGCTGCAGCGCGCCGGCTCGGCGCTGGCCTTCTGCCCCACTTCCAATCTTTTTCTGGGCAGCGGGCTGTTCGACAGTGAAGCGGCGCGCGCCCATCATCTGAAGGTGGGGCTGGGGACCGATGTGGGCGGCGGAACTTCGCTGTCTCTGCTGCAGACAATGAACGAGGCATACAAGGTCTCGCAGCTCCGCAAGGCCCCGCTCGACCCATTCCAGCTATTCTATATGGCGACATTGGGCGGAGCCAGGGCGCTGGGTCTGGAGTGGAAGATCGGCAATTTCGCGCCCGGCAAGGAGGCCGATTTCCTTATGCTGGATTTGAAAGCCACGCCATTGCTGGCGCAGCGCTTGGCGCGGACGCGGGATATCTCGGAAATCCTGTTCGCGCTTGCCATCCTGGGCGACGACCGCGCCATTGCGAACACCTATGTCGCCGGCAGGCGCGCCTACAGCCGCAGTTAGGTTTCGCGGCGCATGCTGAAAGCCTATGGCTGGGCCTTCGCCACTCCGCGGCGAAAACTGTGGTATAATTTCACAGTCAATGCCTTGTCGGTTGCGATCGCCTTTGCCGTCGCCGCCGTCGGGATGGTGCGGCTGGTGGCGGAGCGCCTGGCCCTCACGGGCGCGCTCTGGCGCCTGACACAGAGGCTTGACGACAAATTCGCTTTGCTGGGTATCGTCACTTGCGCCATCTTTGCCGTCGCCTGGGGCGTTTCCCTGGCACTGTGGCGCGCACGCGAGAGCATGACATAACGGATATGGAAAATTTCATTGCCGGCCTGCCCAAGGCCGAGCTGCACATGCATCTGGAAGGCAGTTTCGAGCCGGAGCTGATGTTCGCCATCGCCCGGCGCAACAAGTGCGACATTCCCTTCGCCAGCGCCGAGGAGGTTAGGACAGCCTATGCTTTCTCCAATCTGCAGGAATTTCTGGACATCTATTACCAAGGCGCTCGAGTGCTGCGCAGCCGGCAGGATTTCTACGATCTCACCGACGCCTATATCCGCCGTGTCGCCCTGGACGGAGCGCGGCATGTCGAAGTGTTTTTCGATCCCCAGACTCATACCGGCCGGGGTATCGCTTTTGCGACGGTCGCCGATGGCATCCTGGATGCGTTGAAACACGCCCAAGAAATCGGCATCACCTCCAAACTGATCCTGTGCTTCCTGCGACATCTCAGCGAGGAAGACGCCTTTGCCACCTTGCGCGCAGCGGAACCGTTTCTGGACCGGATTGTGGGTGTGGGGTTGGATTCCAGCGAAGTCGGCCATCCGCCCGCCAAGTTCGCTCGCGTCTTTGCGGCGGCGCGCCAGCGCGGGCTCAAAACCGTCGCCCATGCCGGCGAGGAGGGGCCGCCGGACTATGTCTGGCAAGCGCTGGATCTGTTGCATGTCGATCGTCTGGACCACGGCAACCGCTCCCTGGAAGATCCCGCGCTGGTCCGCCGCCTGGCCGCCGAGCAGATGACGCTCACTGTTTGTCCCTTGTCGAATTTCAAGCTTTGCGTGGTGAAGGACATGGCGGCGCATCCCTTGTCTCGGATGCTGGCTCTGGGATTGCGCGCCACCGTCAATTCCGACGACCCGGCCTATTTCGGGGGCTATCTCAATGACAATTATGCGGCGGTAGACGTGACGCGCGATCAGATCGTCATCCTGGCCAAGAACAGCTTTCTAGGCTCATTTCTGGGCGAAGCCGACAAGGCGCGCCATATTGCGGCGGTAGACGCTTACGTACGGGACTTTGGTTAGCGGAATGCCGGCTCGGTAAAGCTGCGCAGCTTGCGCGAATGCAAGGTGCCGGCGCGGGCGTTTTCGCGCATGAATTCCAGCGCCTTGATGCCGATCTGCAGATGCTGGCTGACGCGCTCCTCATAGAAGGCGTCGGCCATGCCGGGCAGCTTGATCTCGCCATGCAGCGGCCGGTCCGAGACGCAGAGCAGGGTGCCGTAGGGCACCCGGAAGCGGTAGCCATTGGCGGCCAAGGTCGCCGATTCCATGTCGATAGCGATGGCGCGCGACTGGTTGAAGCGCTTCGCCAATTCGCCGAAGCGCAGTTCCCAGTTGCGGTCATCGGTGGTGACGACGGTGCCGGTGCGCAAGCGTTCCTTCAGCACCGTGCCTTTCAGACCGGTGACCTCGCCCACCGCCTGAGCCAGCGCCAGTTGCACTTCGGCGATGGTCGGCACCGGAATGGCCAGCGGCAGCACGCTGTCCAGCACATGGTCGTCGCGCAAATAGGCGTTGGCCAGCACATAGTCGCCCAGCCTCTGGCTGGCGCGCAATCCGCCGCAATGACCGACCATGATCCACACATGCGGCCGCAGCACCGCGATATGGTCGGTGATGTTCTTGGCGTTGGAGGGCCCGATGCCGATATTGACCAGAGTGATGCCGTCGCCTTTGTCCTGCACCAGATGATAGGCCGGCATCTGCGGCATTTTGGCGAGCGGTGGCCGGCTGGGCGCCTTGCCTTTTGCCGAAACCCGGCCGCCGGGCTCGATAAAACGCGCGGCGCGGCCGGCTTCGATCTCCCTGGACGCATAATCAATGAATTCATCGATATAGCGCTGATAGTTGGTGAAGAGCACGAAGCTTTGAAAATCCTGCGGGTCGGTGCCGGTATAGTGGCGCAGCCGATGCAGCGAATAATCCACCCGCTCGGCCGAGAACAGCGACAAGGGGCCGGTGCCCGGTCCCGTCCAGCGCCCGCCATCGGCGATGGTGTCATGTGCCGCATCCAGCCGGGGCAGGGGGAAATGCCGCGCCAGTTCGATGCGCTGCGCTGCGTTCATCTTGGCGGCGGCGCGCTCCACTGCGAAGGTGAGGGGGATGGGGGTGCGGCTCTTGCCGACATAGAGATCCCCCTTGGCGTTGGCCGTCAGGATTTCCAACTGCTCAATCAGATAGGTGCGAAACAGCCGCGGCGCGGTGATGGTGGTACCATAGAGGCCGGGACGCGGAATCTTGCCGAAGGCGAGGGTGGATTGGCTGGGCGTGGCCACCGTTTCCACTTCGATGCAGAGATAGGGATAGACCTGTATTCTATAGTCCAGGATATCGCCCTTGGCGAAGCGCTCGAAATCCTTCTCGATCTGGGCGATGGCCTGTTCGTAAAGCACGATCAGAAGGTCGATGGCGTGCTGGGGTGTGGCGCAGCGCACCAGTTCGGTTGCGGGTACACCGCCATATTTGGGACCTTGGGAAGCAGCGGACATAGTGGCGCTCAGAGAAAGGAGATTCCCACATCCATCGGCGGAAGGCCGAGATGCTGGGCGACAGATTGGCCGATATCGGCGAAGGTTTTGCGCTGGCCGATATCGCCGGCCGCGATGCCCGGACCGAAGGCGATCACCGGGACATACTCGCGCGTGTGGTCGGTGCCGGGCCAAGTGGGGTCGCAGCCATGGTCCGCGGTGAACACCACCAGATCGCCTTTGCTCAACGACGCCCGGAGTTCTGGAATTTGCCGGTCGAAGGCTTCCAGCGCCGCGGCATAGCCGGCAATGTCGCGGCGGTGGCCATAAGACTGGTCGAAGTCCACGAAATTGGCGAAAGTGATGGAGCCGTCGGGCGCTGTCTTGGCGCATTCGATCAAGCGGGTGAAGGTATCGTCATTGCCTTCTGTCTTGATGTTGCGGGTCAGGCCGCGGCCTGCAAAAATGTCGGAAATCTTGCCGATGCCGGTGACCTCGCGTCCGCGCTCCCTGGCGATGTCCAGCAGGGTCGGCCGGTGCGGCGGCATGGCATAGTCATGGCGGTTGTAGGTGCGCTTAAATTCACCGGGTTTTTCGCCCACAAAGGGTCGGGCGATCACGCGTCCGACATTATAGATGTCGACCAGTTCGCGCGCGATCCTGGAAATCTCATATAGCCGCTCCAGCCCGAAATGGGTTTCGTGCGCCGCGATCTGGAATACCGAATCTGCGCTGGTATAGCAGATCGGCTTGCCGGTCTCGATATGCTCCTCGCCATATTGGTCGATGATCACGGTGCCCGAAGCGTGGCAATTGCCCAGGATGCCCGGCAAACGCGCCCGCGCGATGAAAGCCTCGGTGAGATCCTTGGGAAAGGTAGGCACGCTATGGGGAAAATAGCCCCAGTCATATTCGACCGGCAGACCCATCATCTCCCAATGGCCGGATGGCGTATCTTTGCCGCGGCTGAGCTCCGACGCCGCGCCATAGCGTCCGGTGGCGGGACCGTTCTGCAGCGGCGGGACACTGGCATCGGTCCGGCTGGCGGCAAGGCCGAGGCCGAGCGACAGCAAATTGGGAATGACGAGTGGCCCGCTGCGGCGGGCGTCATCGGCCCGGCCTTCGGCACAGGCCTGGACGATATGGCCATAGGTATTGGCGCCGGCATCGCCGAAACGCCCGGCATCAGGTGATGCACCCAGCCCGAAAGAATCCAGAACGGCAATGAGTGCGCGCAAGATAGAGCCCGAAAAGACGGCCCGTCCGCAGGGATTTGCTCTCCCCGGACAGCCGCTATAGTGCATCGTCCAGAACAGTGTTGAAGAGTAGCGTATCGACGCGGCGCAAGGCAAAGGGCGAAAGCATGGCGGATATTGTTGCGGACGGCATCGCAGCCGTCCGGGCGGCCTATTCGGGCGCTTTTCCCAAGACGGCGTTGATCCTGGGCAGCGGCTTGGCTGCCTTCGCCGATAGGCTGCAGGACGCCACGGACATTTCCTATGCGGATTTGCCGGGCTTTCCTGTGCCCACGGTCGCCGGCCATTTGGGGCAGCTTCGCATTGGTACGGCGGCGGGCACGGCGCTCGCCTGCCTTGTGGGCCGCTTTCACGCCTATGAGGGCCACTCCGCAGCCGCTCTGGCGGCGCCCATCCGTGTTCTCAAAGGTCTGGGGGTCGAGCGGCTGATCCTCACCAATGCCGCTGGAGGTCTGAAGCGCGAGCTTGGCCCTGGCACGCTGATGGTGGTGGAGGATCACATCAATTTTTCCGGCCAGAATCCGCTGATCGGACCCAATGACGTGCGCATTGGGCCGCGCTTTTTCGACATGACCTACGCTTATGATCCCGGTCTTCGGGAGCGGTTGAAAGCGGCGGCGGCCAAGGCCGGCGTGGCAGTCAAAAGCGGAGTCTATCTCTACGCTCTGGGTCCCAATTTCGAGACGCCTGCCGAAGTGCGCATGTTCGCCCAATGGGGCGCCGATGCGGTGGGCATGTCCACCGTTCCGGAATGTCTGGCCGCGAATCATTGCGGCTTGAAGGTCGCGGCCCTGTCGCTGATCACCAATCTGGCGGCCGGGCTGACCGGCGATGTCTTGACGCATGAAGAAACATTGGCTGAAGGCGCCAAGGCCTATGCGGGGATCGAAAAGCTGTTGCTGGCATTTTTCAGTGGCTTGGACGGGTAAGGCTCTTCGCAAAAAGCCCGCAGGCTGCGGGCGCATCCCGCCAATTCCGGTGAAATGTTTGTGCGGAATGTGCGGCGCCCAGCCATGCCCCGTAGCTGCGCGGGGCGCTCAAAATTCCAGCAAAGGATGGGTTTTTGCCCAGCGTGTCAAAATGCACACGCTCCCTGTCACAAATGTGAAAACGGCTGCCGTCTAGATTGACTAGAGCAAATGCGCAGTGAAACATTGTTGCAAATGCGAAAACGGGCCGGCCTCTGGGGGGCCGGGGCGAAGAAGCCGGGGACACAATTTCCGTTGACTGCCATTTGCTTTGAACACGCGCCGCCATGCCTGGGCCGGCGACATAACGAGGGGGTTGTCTCTTGAAAAACACGTACCGGAAATTCCTGCTGGCAAGCGCGAGCTTCGCCTTTGTGAGTCCCTTGGTGATGGCGGCGCCGTCCTTCGCCCAGTCCACCGCCACGCAGCAGATCGAGGCTGTTACCGTCTCCGCCACGGCCACCAGCACGGGCGTAATGGTGCCGATCGTCGTGCCGAAAGAGCGCGCCACCATCGATCAGGATTTCATCTCCAGCCAGCCCGCCGGCCAATCGGTTTTCGAATCGCTGAATCTGGTGCCGGGCTACAACTTCACCAACTCCGACCCCTATGGCAATTCCGGCGGCAATGTCCGCATTCACGGCTTTGACGGCAACCGCATCTCCTTCACCTGGGACGGCATGCCGCTGAATGACACCGGCAATTATGCCATCTTCACCAACCAGGTCGCCGATCCGGAAATCATCGCCACCGCCACCGTCAACCAGGGTTCGACCGATGTGGACAGCCCCACCGCGTCGGCGGTGGGCGGGGTGATCGCCATCAAGACCACAAGGCCAAAGGAGGAGTTCGCGGTCGTCTCCGACACTTCCTATGGCAGCTATAACTACATCCGCGAATTCTTCCGCGTCGATAGCGGCGCCATCGGTCCGTGGGGCACCCGCGCCTTCGCAAGCTATTCCTATAACTATTACGACAAGTGGAAGGGCCCGGGCTATCTGCAGCGGCGCCAGTACAATGCCGAAATCTATCAGGATCTGGGCGACACCGGCTGGATCAGCCTGGCGGTGCATTACAATGAGAACCGCAACAATTTCTACAATAGCGTCACTTATCTGCCGTCCAACGCCAGCACCCAATATGTCGCCAACGCCGCCAGTGTCGGCGGCGCGAGGGTATTGACCGCCGCCGAAGCCACGGCTGCCGGTCTTCCCACCATGGGCGTCGGCGCCCCCAATGTCGCGCTCACCCCCAGCGGCAGCTATACCGGCGTCGGCACCCCGCCGCTGCCGACAACCGCGGCCGGCTATGGCCTGACCTGGGACGAGGCATCGCTTTGCACGCGTCCCACGCCGGCTGCGGGCAGCGCCCAGATCGAAGCCACCTCGAGCGGCGGCACCACGCCTTTCTGCACCGGCTATTACAATGTCCGTATCAATCCCTCCGACACCGGCAATATCCGCTTGGCGTCGCTGTTCCACCTGACCGACGAATTGTCCCTGACGTTCGATCCCAGCGTCCAATATGTGCTGGCCAATGGCGGCGGCATCACCGTGCTCAGCGAAACCGATCCGCGCCTGCGCGGCGCCGGTGGCGCCGCCGGCAAGGACCTCAATGGCGACGGCGACTTGCTGGACCAGATTCAAGTCTATTCGCCCAACAATACCAACACGATCCGGTACGGCATCAACACATCGCTGCTCTGGCAGATCGACAAGGACAATGCGGTGCAGCTCGCCTATACCGGCGACTTCGGCTTCCACCGCCAGACCGGCCAGATGTCCTTCATGGATCCCAACGGCAATCCCTTTAGCGTCTTCGCCGGTTACAAGGATGTCGGCAATCGCGTGCTGTCAGCCGACGGCACCCCGATCCGCACCCGCGATCGCCGCAGCCATGCTTTCCTGAACCAGGTGGCCTTCGATTATGAAGGCAATTTCATGGATGACGCCTTGCATGTCAGCGCCGGCCTGCGCCTGCCTTTCATGGAGCGCGACCTGAACCAGCTTTGCTTTGTCCAGGCGGCGGGCACCTTCACCCAGCAGACCCCGGGCGCGGGATTCCAATACTGCACCTCCCAGTCGCCCAGCACAGCGTTGGCGGCCAATGGCACCGTTACCTTTGGCCAGTTGCAGAATTCCGCCACCCAACTGTTCACGCCGCCCGGCACCACGACGGCCCGGTATAACCGGCTGCTGCCCAATATTGGTCTGTCCTATTTCGTGCCGGGGACCGGCCATATGGTGTTTGCCAGCTTCGCGGAGGGCCTTTCGGCCCCGCGCACCGACAATCTGTACAATGGCGGCGCCAGCGGCTGCGCCACCCCTGCCGGCGTTCCCGCGCCGAACCAGGCGGGCTGTGTGTTCTCGACCTTCGCCGCGGTCAAGCCGGAAACCACCAACAGCTACGATATCGGCTATCGCTATACCGGCGACAATGTGAGTGTCTCGATCACCGCCTATAATACCCAGTTCAAGAACCGCATCGTCTCCACCTTCGACGCCACCCAGGGCATCAGCATCGACCACAATATCGGTGGAGTGAATATGGACGGCGTGGATGCCGGCCTGGATGTCCGGCTGTTCGACGCTTTGTCGGTCTATACTTCGGCGTCTTATGAGCACACGCGGGTGTCGAACAGCCCCCTGTCCTTCATCATCACCAATCCCGCCACCGGCGCTGGCGTATCCATTGCCGGCAAGGAGCTGACCGAAACTCCGGATTGGACCTTGGTGCAGCGCTATCAGTACAAATTCGCCGGCTTCACGCTGGGCGTGGGCGGCAAGTTTGTCAGCCGCCGCTTCGCCACCGAAACTAACGATTACCGCCTGCCCAGCTATGTCACCGCCAACATGGATCTTCGCTACGATCTCGGTGAATTGGGCTGGGACGGCTCCTATATCCAATTCAATGCCGAAAACCTGCTCGATCAGAAATATTTCGGCAGTGTCCAGACGCTGAGGACCTGCTTCACGCCCTATGTGCCGGTCACTTCGGGCTGCACCACCTATCCGGCGCTGGTCGTGGGTTCGCCGCAGACCTTCCAGGTCACGCTGCGCGCGGCCCTCTAGACGTGTTAGAAACGAGGAGGGCCGGCTGAAAGGCCGGCCTTTTTCTTTTTCGCGGGAAGACAGCATGCGCAAATCGCTCGCCGCGGCCCTGCTGGTGCTGGCCGCCTGTCCCGGTCCGGCCCTGGCGTGGGGCGGCGCCGGCCATCGCATGATCGGAGAATTGGCGGCCCGGAATTTCCCCAAGAACATTCCCTCCTTCCTCAAGAGTCCCGCAGCGATATGGCGGATCGGCGAATTGGCGCAGGAACCGGACATTTCCCGCAGCGCGGGCCAGCCGCATGATGCCGACAGCGATCCGGGGCATTTCGTGGATGTTTCCGACGATGGCAGCATCTTGGGCGGGCCGAAATTGGCGGCGCTGCCTGCCACCCGGCGCGACTACGACAACGCCCTGCGCGCGGTAAACTCGGACGAATATAAGGCCGGGTTTCTGCCCTATGCCATCATGGATGGCTGGCAGCAGTTGGTGAAAGATTTCGCCCTGATGCGCCGGGACATGGCGGCGCTGAAATATGCCAAGAAATTCGCCATGACGGCGGCACAGAAGAAATACTACGCCCAAAGCCTGGCGCTGCGGCAAATCCTGACCCTGCGTGATTTGGGGGTGTGGGCGCATTATGTCGGCGACGGAAGTCAGCCGCTGCATGCCAGCGTGCACTATAATGGCTGGGGCGAGGGACCCAACCCGCAAGCTTTCGTCACGACACCCGGCCTGCACGCCAAATTCGAAAGCGATTTCGTCAACGCCAATATCACGCCGCAGGATGTGGCGGCCCGGTTGCGGCCTGCCGCCGCTTGCGGTTGCGACATTCAGCAGCGGACGCAGAACTATCTTGCGGCCACAGCAGCCCTTGCCGTGCCGGTCTATGAACTGGAAAAGGCCGGTGCCTTCGACGCAGCAACGCCAGCGGCAAAGGAGTTTGCCGCCCAGCGCATCGGCGAAGGCGCCGCCATGCTGCGCGACATGGTGACGGACGCTTGGCAGGCGGCCGGGGAGGCGGTGTTGGGTTACAAGACCAAGGAAGGCGTGGCCGGTATCGAGGCGGGCAAGGCTGATCCTCGCAAGCTGGATTAGCGGCCTTTATCCGTCGACTTTTCCGATATAGGGCAGGGCCCGGTACTGGCCCGCATCGTCCATGCCATAACCGACGATGAAATCCTTCACCCCGGTGAAAAGCGCAAAATCGGCCTTCACCACCGCATCGTCATGCAGCTTGTCCACCGCAACCACAGTCTTCACCGATGCGGCGCCCGCCTCCAACAGCAGGCTGGTGGAGCGGCGGATGGTGTGGCCCTTGTCCAGGATGCCGTCGATCAGCAGCACATGCTTGCCGCGCACATGATCGGTTGGCGCGGCAAGTACGGAAATGGCCGCGCCGGTTCGCGCATTGCCGTAGGAGCGCAGCCAGATCATCTCGGTCTCCAACTGAATGCCTTGATCGGCCATCGCCCGCACCAGATCCGCCGCGAAAACAAAGGCACCGACCAGCACTGGCGACGCGACCTGGGGCCTGTTTTCCAGGACGGCAAGCTGTTTGACCACTTCCAGCAGGCGGGTTTGGATTTGTTCCTTGGTATAGATGACCGTCGGCAAAGCCATTTTGTTCCCCATTCGTCAGCGCGCCAGAACCTTTCGGCTTGTCCGCAGCCTAAGGGTTTTTTGCGTGTTTTATACGCGCGATGATGCAGGGAGAACTTGGACAAGGAGATTGTCCGCAAAATGGCTGTGGATAGCATGGTCCGCGAACCGGCAGATTGAAGCAATTCGGGCTGCTCGATCAATTTTTCCGGCTTGAATCCGGGCGGGCCGCCTGGGGACTGTAGACTTCGATCTTCTGAATAATGCACCGGTCCGGCGGCCCGCCATAGCCGCCCGATAGCACGATATCGCCGCGGGTTAGACAGGCCAGGCTTCCCGGCGCGCGGGCCTTGAAGACCAAGGTCGGATTGGATTGCAGAAAATCGCATCGTTGCTGCAACGTAATCTTGAATTTCTTGCGGAAATTGTCGGTGACGATCAACGCGCCACCGCCCGGCAATCCCTTGAAATCGTCTATCTGGCTGGCGCGAAGACAGGGTGTGTCTTCCTTGGGCTGTGACAGGGCCGGTGTGGCAAAGCCGATCAGCGCGGCAGCAACAGCTAGGTACCGGGACATTTGTCCTTCGTTCTTTACTGTGGCTGCGGGACGGAATCGCAATGCCGCTATGGTCGTGGATGTTCGCGGACATTCGTCGCCGGCCAGAATTTTTGCTTGCATTTTTTTGCACCAACGCTCTTTGGAATGTACCAACATGGCATTAGCACTCGTGCGGTCGAATTCGGAGTTGACCAGGCGGCGCACTGCCACGTCCTCCAAGTCGCCGAGATCAAGATAGAAGAACCACGCGGACAGCCTATTGTGAAACTGTCCCGAAGGGCTGCAGCCGGCCACAGCCATGCCTCACAGAAGGGAAGTCCGGTCTTTCATGGCCGAGGTGCGCCCCAGCCCCGCCGAAATGACCGCGGGTGAGGCACCTGCACGATGTCGCCAGAACCGCTGCCGTCGGGGCAGATTTCGGAAAGACGAGATCGCCTAAGGTTTTGATTTTAAAATGGCTCCCCGGGCAAGATTCGAACTTGCGGCCAACCGGTTAACAGCCGCCGTACTAGGGATTGCTCAGGCTTTCACGCCGGTGCATCGAGCTTTATTTTGTGCCTGGAATTGTTGAATTACACTGTTCAGCCCATTACGTTCCATTTCATCTGGCAACACTGAAGATCGCTGGTTCTGTTGCCAGCGTGTTGCCAGATGGGGCTGACATGGCGAGAAGAACCCTGACCGACCGGTATCTCAAGGCTGTGAAGCCTGACGAGAACCGCAAGCTCTTTGAGGCCATGGATTCGGTCGTGCCGGGTCTAGGGGTCCGGGTCTTTCCCAGCGGACGCCGGACGTTCATTTTCGTGGGCCGATTCCCGGGAAGCTCCAACCCGACCCGTCGGGCGCTCGGTGAATACGGTGCGATCGACCTGGACGGGGCGCGGGACCGGGCCCGCTACTGGCACGAGCTCCTCCGGACTGGAAAGGACCCGGCCGACGTCGAGGAGGCCGAGCGTCTGGCCCAGGCCCGCAAACGGGAGAATTCCTTTGCGGCGGTCGCCGAGGACTTCCTTCGCCTGGCTGTGGTCGGGTCCGACCGGGAGCGGCCGCTACAGCGGAAGGGGATCGAAGTTGAGCGGGACCTTCGGCGGGAGTTCATATCCCGGTGGGGGGCGCGCCCCGTCACGGAAATCACGCCCCACGATGTCGTCGCGGTGCTGGATGCGGCCGTCGCCCGGGGTGCCCGCTACCAGGCCCACAATCTCCTGGGTCATGTAAGACGGCTGTTCAATTGGGCGATCGCCCGCGGAGTCTACGGCATCGAAAGCTCGCCGTGCGATCGTATGAAGCCGAGGGACGTCATCGGCAAAAAGGCGCTCCGCAAACGTATTTTGGACGAGCGGGAGATTTTCGCCCAATGGCGGGCCAGCGGCCGCATGTCCTATCCCTTCGGGCATCTGTTTCAGCTGCTCATACTGACTGGCCAGCGCAAGTCGGAGGTTGCCGAAGCACGCTGGCGGGAATTCCACCCCGAACTAGTTCGCCTGCTTCGGGGCAGGGGTGAGAAGGCGATTGATTGGGCCAAGACCCCCCAGGACTGGAAAATCTGGACGATCCCAGCCGCGCGCATGAAAGCCGACGCGCCGCACCTTGTTCCCCTGACGGATGACGCATTGGCGATACTGGCCCAGATCCCCCATGTCAAAAAGGGCGACTATCTCTTTTCAACCACCTTTGGCGAAAAGCCTGTTGCCGGCTTTTCCAAGGCCAAGAACCGACTCGATCGCGAAATGCTGCGCACAATGCGAGCGCAGCTGCGTACGACGGGCGAGGAATGGCGGAGCGCCGAACTGGAACCGTTCGTCCTTCATGACTTGCGTCGCACAATGCGCACTGGCCTATCTTCGCTACCTATTCCAGACTTGGTGCGGGAACTCGTCATCGCGCATACGAAGCGGGGCCTGCACAAAGTTTACGATCAGCACGCCTATCTCGATGAAAAGCGGCACGCCCTGGAGTTGTGGTCCAAAAAACTCGGTTCGATCGTAAATCCCCGCGAAAATGAGCCCATTTCGTTAACGGGCGCGCGAGGATTTCGAGTTGCCCTGATATGAGTGATCGACACGGAAGGCTCATAGATGAGGTACGTGCCCATGCCGAAGAGCTCAGGCGACGGCGAGCTGCCCAGCTGGTTATCTACGCACGTGACCGCGAGCTCGAAGGATTGGAGGCCAGCTTTGCGAAGACGAAAAATCCGATCTTCGTTTTTGGTGCGTGGGAGGTCTGTCGCCGTCATGAAACGCGTCTTCCCGAATGGGCTGCAGCCGAGTTTGATCGGATGGCGAAGGAGCTTAAGAGCCTGGCGTATCGACCACGTAGTCGAGACGTTGCCGCTGCAGCTGGTCGGGCGATAGGGTTCGGAGGCGGCACCAAGGGCGACAATGCATTCGGCCAGATCGCGGATCTGCAGCGTGACGAGAAGATGTTATGCGCATATTTGGCTTTGCGTGCTCACAAGTTTTCGTCAACCGCCGCATTCCAACGCATTGCGCAGGGGGCGTATGGGCTGCAGCGGGTCGGAAGTGCCAATACTATTCGGGCGCGGTTCAAAGCCAGGTTAAAGCAATTGGGATTGTCTGTGTCCGAATTTGAGAAGCTGCCGTTTTCGCTTCGCGGCCACGTTATTCTCGCCCACATCGCACGTGGCTGGGATCGGAAACCTTTCACTCAGAAACCTCCGGACGTTTCTGACTAGAATCTGGCGCAGTAACGATATTTCCTGAACCGGTACGAACCGGAAGGAAATAGCGATGCGCCTCATTGATTACGATGGTCTCAAAACTAAAGGTATCAAGGCATCCAAAACCAAGATCTGGCGGCAAGTGAAAAGTGGTCGGTTTCCAAAGCCGGTCAAAGTTGGTGATCGCAATGCATGGATCGAGTCGGAAATAGACGCATACATTGAGCGGTTGATAACTGAACGCGATATTAAGAGCTCCGGCCGTATGGCGGCAGTCTAACTCGTTATCGCGATCCTCGGCGCTTCGATTTCCACATTCCTCTTTGCATTCAAGTCGCTGGCGGAGGACCCTTGAGCGCTGCTCCCAAAATTGTCCCCGGGCCGTACGTTCATGTGGCGCACGACTTTGACGTAGAGCAGGCAGTTTTGAGCGCGATGATGAAGGACGCGTCCTGGATGGATGATGCCGCCATCTTGGTCAAACCTCAGCACTTCTTTGACCCTTTGAACCGCAAGATCTTCGAGATCATGCTGCAGATGATCGGGCGAAGGCAACCTATTTCGCCTTTGACCATTCATGCAGCAATAAAAAGCGATCCTGACCTAATCGACTCTGGAGGCTTGGAATATTTAGAAGCTCTGCGAGACGGCGCGCCGTCTATTCCAAACGTTAAAAGTTGCTCAGCCATCTTGGCAGAGCACGCCGCTCGCCGCATGCTAATGGAGCAGGGTGAGGCCATGATCAGGGCCGCGACCATGCCGCCGACAGATATGCCGATATTCGAAGTTATTGCTAAGTCGGAAGTTTCCCTGTTGGCAGCCACCAAGCAAATGCGCGATTTGGTGGATCCCGCCGACATAAACCGGGAAGGGCGTCTAGGTCTGATTTCATTTGAGAAGATAACTTTAAGCCGCTCACGCCGCGATCTAGTTAAGGATCTAGTGCCGCGGGTTGGGCTCACTGTCATTTGGGGGCCGCCTAAATGTGGCAAGTCCTTTTTCGTCTTTGACCTGATGATGCACGTCGCCCTTGGTTGGGAATATCGCGGCCGGCGCGTCCACCAGGGCTCCGTGGTTTATTGCGCCTTCGAAGGCCAGCAGGGCATTGAGGCGCGCATTGCAGCCTTCAGGCAAACCCACCTCCACGGTCACACCGGACCGGTGCCGTTCTACCTTCAACCGGTTCGGATGGACCTTGTGCGGGACTATCCTGCATTCGTGACCATGGTCCGCAGCCGATTGGCAGGCGAGCTGCCGGCCGGGGTGGTGCTGGACACCCTGAACCGCAGCTTTAACGGTTCGGAATCAAGCGATGAGGATATGTCTGCATATGTGGCCGCCGCCGACGCCATACGCGAGGCCTTCGGTTGTGCCGTCATTATCGTTCATCATTGCGGGATCGGCGGTGATCGTCCACGCGGGCATAGCAGCCTGTCCGGTGCCGTGGAGGCTCAGCTGGCTGTCAGGAGGGACGCCGCCGACAACATCGTAGTGGAGGTGGAATTGGCAAAGGACGGTCCCCAGGGTGCCCAGGTGGTCAGTTCGCTTGATGTGGTCGAAGTCGGCCGCGACGAGGACGGCGAGGCCATGACTTCCTGCGTCATCATCGCCTCCGATTCCGACACCAAGCCCACAGGCCAGAAGGTCACTGGCACCGCAGAGCTTGCGCTGCGTCTTCTCGGCAAGGCGATCGAAGAAGCCGGCCAAACTGCGCCGCCGACCCCGCACATTCCTGCCGGTACCCGGACAGTTCACCCGGACGTGTGGCGTTCCTACTGCTACCAGGGCCAGATAAGCGAAAGCGACGATCCGGACGCGCGGCGCAAGGCATTTGTCCGGGCGAGCAAAAGGCTCCAAGTCAAAAATCGCGTCGGTGTTTGGGGCGATCATGTATGGCTTAAGTGATCCCCCCGGACAGACCGGACGAACCCGGACAATTGCGCTTTGTCTGGGGAAAACGCACCGGGACGGACACGGACACCACCTTAAAAGGTGTCCTGCTGTCCGGTTGAATTTGGATGGAGTTCTGGAGAAAGGAAAAATTCGATGATTGATCCCAAAACAGCAGAAATAATGTTTTCGTGGGGCGAGGTGCTTTATCCTTATGGAAGTGCTTCTCAGATACCTGAGGACGAACAGTGTATAGGTCGAATTTATTTTGCTCGTCAGGATGGCTCGGAAGAATGGACTTGCTTTTATGATCTCCCGGCTGAAATTAGAAATGCACTCTGGGAAGAAATCAGGGCTGGTCGCTTTGCCGAGCACGACATTCCGTTTTAATTGCCGGATCCGGGGCTCGACGTGTTAGGCCAAGCCACCGCGCCGGGACCTGGTCCGCTTCCGCGCCTGCAACTGGAACGCTTGCGGAAGGAGATCGAATGCTTCCGGGAGGTCTTATGTCCTAAAATTTCTGTGCGGAACTACCGGCCCTCGACCGGTTGCTCACCGTTATCCAATGCGTTGTTTTGAAATCAAGGCTTGGCAATTATTTTCAATTCGGCATGCTGGCCGGCAACAGGCTGGCAACAAAAAGCACAATCAGCTACTCACCTCGTAGTTCCCGTAAGCGATTCCGGTAAAGCTCCAAATCGCCGCCTAGTGCCACCACCAACTGTTCAGCCTCTTCCTCCGACATCGAGGCGGTCGCCCGACCCGTTGGTCTGCCCCATCCCCGATGCTTCCCGCGTCGCTCCAACACCCATTTCGTCATCTTTAGGTCGCCCGCCCGCAGAGCGCGCCACACGACGCTTTCGGCCTGGTCAAGCAGCGTTTCCTCGATGTCAAATACGACCTCGGCCAAATGCGGCGTCCGCGCTATACGGTCATGCATAGCCTGCCGGCTGATGCCCAGCAGGCGCGCCGCGGCGGTGGGGCGGCCGGCAGCCTTGCGAAGGGCCGCTTCAATTTGGGCGATGCTGTGCCTACCTGCCATTTTTGTCAGCATATGTCAGCAAACCGCCCAATTGCCAATAAGCCGGAAAATGGACAACTGGCAATGTCCGGTGCTACCGGGAAGTCGTCATCCTGTGGCTATTTATCAGGCACTCCCGGTGTCCAGCCGCTTCCTGTACGCGACGCCGCTTCACCCGCCTCAAATAGGCCTTCCAAGTGCGCTTGATTGAAATCCGATGAATCGTCTTTGACCGTGGCAGGCAGCGACGAAACGGAAAGTTCGCATCCCGTGCGCTGGCAGAATTGCGCGGTCGATACGAGGATCGATCGGACCGCCGCCTTGCCGCCCGCATCTATGGTGCGCCCGAGTATCGGAATGGTGCTGTGAGGCGTGACCTCGAATTGGCTGTCCACCCGCCCGTTGATGATAATGAATAAGCGCGCGTGAAACGGCGGGGGGGTGACAGGGTTGGCCAGAAAGAGCGACTGCGGAATGGCAAAAAAGGCTCCTTCGGTTTGGCCGTCGACATGCATTTCGCTAAAGGCGCGCCCGCCACCTTCAACCTTGATCATGCTGGGTGCATAGGCCCCCGGTACGCTTGCTGAGGCGACGAGGACGGTTGCGAAAAGGTCCCGCGCCTCAACGCCACCCCTGGAGGCGATCGCGCCCATGTCCCAAATCACCAACTGTTCTGTATCGAGGTTGGTGGTGCCGACCAGAAGGCGTCGACCCTTCGCATGCTCAGCCGCAACCGCCTCGATGAGTTTGTCGGACACATAGCTTTGCACCAATTTTTCAAGAGGTGCCTTGCTGTAGAGGCCTGGCGTCAAGAGGCCTAACAGCCGTGGCCGCATGAGATGGGCCAATCCCGATCCGAAATAGGCTTGGCGAAGATCATTGTCCCAAGCGGGCCCCAGAAACGCATAGGGGGCGAGCAGTGCGCCCGCGCTTACACCAGTGACAAGCTGAAATTGGGGTCGCTGGCCACTTTTGCTCCAGCCATACAGCAGTCCCGCACCGTAGGCGCCATTGGCTCCGCCGCCTGATATCGCCAAAGCATCTATTTCCCCTTTTGCATCGGGATGGAGGGACTGCCTAAGCATGCGCGCGAGATCCTCGTCCTCAGCGGCATATCGCACTTGCCCAAAGCCCGCCGGAGTTGCCGAGGCCTGTTCCGCCTGCGTGAAGGGGGTTCGGGGCAACGTCACGCAGCCCGCAAGCGTGACACTGAAGATGACCCAGCCCGTTAGATAGATGCCGCGCAAGCCCATGATCGTCGCATAATGCATCGTTGGGAGTGGCAAGGGGAAGCGGTAGAGTTTCGCGGCTCTAGACGGCCTTGCCGATCAACAGTCCAATTCCTGCCGTCACGGCCATTGCAAGGGCACCCCAAAAGGCAACGCGGGAAGTCGCGGGCACGATTGGTGCGGCACCAGCTTTGGCGCCGATGGCGCCCAGAACAGCCAGAAAGGCCAGCGAAGACAGCGCTACGAACGGCACCATTTGGCTTTCCCGGCTTAGAAACACTGCCAGCAGGGGCATAGCCGCTCCGGCGGAGAATGTCAGGGCGGAGGTCAGGGCCGCCTGGATCGGACGGGCCGTTGTGCTCTCGGAAATGCCCAATTCGTCCTTGGCATGAGCCGCCAAGGCATCTTTTGCCATCAATTCCCGCGCGACCCAGCGCGCCAGCTCGATATCCAGGCCGCGCTGGACATAAATGCCAGTCAATTCATCTTCCTCGGCGGCTGGGTTGGCTCGTAACTCTCTCTTCTCCCGATTCAGATCGGCTTGCTCGGTATCGGCCTGCGAACTGACCGAGACATATTCGCCTGCCGCCATGGACATGGCGCCGGCTACAAGGCCCGCGGTGCCTGCCAAGAGAATTTCGCTTCTGGCCGTCGCTGCAGCCGCGACCCCGACGATCAGGCTGGCGGTGGAAACGATGCCGTCATTGGCGCCCAACACGGCGGCCCGGAGCCAGCCGATCCGTTGAACTTGGTGACGTTCGCGGTGCAGGTGGCGCATCTAAGCCGTCAGCTGGCCAAGAAAAGGGGGAGCGGGCAGGCCGCAAGGAGGTCACGGGTGACGCCTCCGAACAAGAATTCCTTCATTCGGCCGTGGCCGTAGGCGCCCATGACCAGAAGATCGGCGTCGCATTCAAAGGCCATGTCCAGCAGTGCTTGCGAGGTTTTTGTTTTTGACGAATAGCACATGCGCACCTGCGGCTTGAGTCCGCTCAACGCCAGCTGCTTTGCCAGGTATTCGGCGGAGAGCCGGTCGGTGTCATCTCCAGCCTTGTTTTCGGAAGCCGAAACAATGGTGACGCTTTCGGCCTGCTTCATAATGCGGGCAGCGGCCGTCAATGCCCGCGCAGCCTCAGTGGTGGCTTTCCAGGCGATTGCCACTTTGCGGCCGATGACATTGGCCGGCTTGTCTTGTGCCAGTAGGAGCGGGCGCCCCGAGCGCATCAGGACGCTAATGATCCGCTCGGAGGCAAATTCCTCATCGCGCCCCATTACGGTCAGGTCGTGATACCGTGCTTCATGCAGTGTCTCGTTCTGGAAGGATCGACGTTCCGCCCAACTTGCGGAGATTAAAGCGGTATCGGAGGGGGCGTCGCTGGTGGAGAGCGCATACCGCTGGCAAATGTCCTTGAACGCCTCCCGGGCATGCCGCGAGCGCCCGGCTTCCTCCTCAGAGATCCTGCGCAGGACGCCGTGAATATTGGTATTGGGGTGGGGCGAGGTCGCAGCCATCAAGGCCGCGCCTTCAACCGCGTCGATGCGGGTGTGAAGACAGTCGATATGCCCCCCCTCAATCCTTGCCATCGCCACGGCAGCTTCCAGCACGGTGCGGTCGGACCCAAGTCCGGTGAGAGATGCCAATATGCTCATGGTTTGAATCCTTCGCTATCAGTGCGACAAGAGAACCGGAATGCGCGTATTCGCCAAAATGGCCTTCGTCGCGCCTCCCAGCACAAATTCCCGCAGCCTTGAATGGCCGTAGGCGCCCATCACAAGGAGATCTGCGTTTATGGTGGCGCCGGCAAAGGACATAACGCGGTCGCCGACGGTGCCATGGTCGAGCGTGACGCGGTCCAAGACATAGTTCACCTTGTGAGCGGCGAGATACTTTTCTAGATCTCCAGTAACGCAAGTGGTTTGGATACCCTTCTCGCCGAACACGGACATCACATGCACCTGTTTGGCCTGGGAAAGAATGGGCATGGCGTCCGCCATTGCACGCGCGGCTTCCCGGCTATAGTCAAACGCAACCACGACCCGGTTCAGCGATTGCAGCGGCTTTTTGTCCTTTCCCGAGGGCAGAAGAAGGGTTGGGCGGCCAGTGCCAAAGATCACCGATTCCAGTTCGCTGCGGCCCAGCGCGTCACACAAGGGAACCGGCAGGATCGTGAGGTCGTGCAAGCGGCCCAGGTCGATCAGCGAGTCAGCAGATGCCAGAAGCGTCGCCAAGCTGCGCCGCATGTCCAGCGCGATCCTAAAATCCGAACATATTTTGGCCATTTCTCCGGACAAGGCCGTTGCATGGGCTTCGCTCTGTGTCACCGCCTCGTCCATCATGTGCGGGAAGTCCAGCGGAAAGGTGCCGATGACCGCGGGCCAGGTTTGCGGATCGCTGCAGAGCTGGGGAATGTGCGCGGTCAAGGATGCGCCCAGGGCTTGCGCCAAGAAAGCTGCGCCTTCCAAGGCTTGCGGGCCAGGCCGATCGGGGTGCGTGGGAAGCGATAACAGGATTTGCCGGATCATCTGCGCCTCTGCTGAGTCCCGGCCAGAGCCTAGTTCCATGCTGGACCACCGCCTTGATCACCATCAAATGCGAGACTTGATCCGGATCATGGCACCGCCCGGGCCCTTGCTCCTCTATGTCCCGGGAGCAAATTGCCATGCGGCAGGAGCCAGCCGTCATCGAATTGCAAGTCGACAAGGTCGGGCAGTTGTTCGATACACTCGATCCCATGCCGTTCCGGGAAAAGGACCTGGACCGCCAGGCAGAGGACTATATCGTCAGCTGGGCCCGCGAGCTTCCCCGGAGCGCCGCGCTCCAGATACGGGTCCATGTACCCGAGGCGGAAGCCGCCAAAGAACATTCGCAGGAGTTGAAACAGGCAATTGGTCGATATTTCAGCTATCGGGCAGAAGTCGTCAGCCGTGAGTTGGGCGAATTGTTCCGCCTCGGACGCTACGCGCTGGCTGTAGGGCTTGCCACGCTGGTCATATGCGTCATGGGTGGTCAACTGGCAGCAAAAACACTTACTACGGGACAATTCGGCGCCGCGGTCTATGAAGGCTTGATTATCTTAGGCTGGGTCGCAAATTGGCGGCCGATCGAAATCTTCCTGTACGATTGGTGGCCAATCGTTCGCCATCGCAATCTCTTGCGGCGACTGGCGAGCGCAAAGATCGCAATTGTCTGGCGATAAGGATCGAAAGCCTGTGGCTCCTGTTGTGGTCCCTTTCCAGCTTTCCAGCACAGTGGGATCCGAAGCTTGGAATTCACGTGACTTGAAGTCGCGGC
>JADMIO011485823.1_pt1 | contig 71166 bp, 49 predicted proteins | sample 8958161 | NCBI WGS metagenome assembly JADMIO01 (sample SAMN16585339, study PRJNA669376) | soil metagenome | isolation source: Crop rotation soil | place: USA: Cullars Rotation, Alabama | collected 2011 | reverse complement strand
CCCAGGGTTGGAGCGCAGCGACAACCCTGGGTACGGATTTAGATTTACATCAAACCCTGAAAGGGTTCGACGCGAACGAAACCCTTACAGGGTTCAACGCTTTTCCTTATTCACCCAGGGTTGGAGCGCAGCGACAACCCTGGGTACGGATTTAGATTTACATCAAACCCTGAAAGGGTTCGACGCGAACGAAACCCTTACAGGGTTCAACGCTTTTCCCTTTATTCACCCAGGGTTGGAGCAACGAGAACCCTGGGTACGGATTTAGATTTACATCAACCCTGAAAGGGTTCGACGCGAGCGAAACCCTTACAGGGTTCAACGCATTTTCTTTATTCACCCAGGGTTGGAGCGCAGCGACAACCCTGGGTGAGGATTTAGATTTACATCAAACCTTGAAAGGGTTCGACGCGAGCGAAACCCTTACAGGGTTCAACGCTTTTCCTTTATTCACCCAGGGTTGGAGCGCAGCGAGAACCCTGGGTACGAATTTAGATTTACATCAAACCCTGAAGGGGTTCGACGCGAGCGAAACCCTTACAGGGTTCAAAGCATTTTCTTTATTCACCCAGGGTTCTCACTACGTTCGAACCCTGGGCTGAAATTAGCGAACGCCTTCGGCGTAAATTTCAAACCGATGCACTACTGAGGCGTAATTTCAAACCGATGTACTACTGAGGCGTAAATTTCAAACCTATGCACTACTGAGGCGTAATTTCAAACCGATGCACTACTGGGGCGTAATTTCAAACCGATGTACTACTTGAGGCGTAATTCAAATCTATGCACTACCAAAGACGTAATTTCAAACCTTTGCATTAGTAAAAATAACCACCGGGCAAGCCGCCCTTCCTGGGTTGTTCTAATTTTTGGCCGCTTAAAAGATCTTCGGGTATCTACATCTATTGCTTTGGGCTCAATACATCTTTGATAGCGGCGTTGAGGGATCTGATTTCTGATGCGAAGCCAGTCGGATCTGGAACAGCGCACTGATCACCGCGAAGATGAATGCTGTGGAGATTCCGCACAGCAATACACCGGAGAGGCCCTCGATGGCGCCAAGCAATCGCCAGCGCTGCGGCAGCAGTACGTCACCATAACCAATCGTGCTGTAGCTAGTCAGAGAGAAATAGAGTGAGGTTTCGAAGTTATTGAACAGAGACCACGTGTAGTAAAAAGCGGCCCAAAGGATTGTCTCCGTGATGTGCAGGAACATGATCCCGGAGAAAAGCAAAAGCAGCAGAATGGCATAACGCATCCGCGCGCGCTTCCGCTCGAGATATTCACGACGCCGCAACAGCCAATCGGCCATCACCAGCACTCCCGCGACATGAAGCAACAGACACACCGCCAACATCATCGCCGCTAAAGAAATCTCGGTTAACATCGCTTGCGGCTCAGGAATATCACTCGCCCTTCACGCGCTCGCACTGTCAATTCTGCCAGTATCAGCCTCACCACCCCGAAACTAACATTTCCTAAAACCGGCTTCTTTAAGAGACATGAAAAGGAGTGGCGATGAACAAGATTCTGTTTATGCGAAACGTCTTCGTCTCATCGGCGGCGCTAATTGCGCTGGCCGCCTTGATAACCGTGGCAGGCTGTTCCAAGAGCGAACACACCGCCGCCGCTGCTCAACCTCCACCGCCGACGGTAATCGTCGCGCCCGTCACGCAAAAGACCGTGCCCATCTATAGCGAGTATGTTGGCCAGACTCGGGCTGACAACACGGTAGAGCTGCGCGCACGCGTCGAGGGAATTCTCCAGAAGGTCTACTTCAAGGAGGGAATGCCAGTCAGAAAAGGACAACTCTTATTCACGATCGATAAGCGTCCGTTTGACGCCGCGTTGCAATCCGCGAAAGCAGTTGCCCTGAAAGCCGTTTCGGACCTGGCCCAGGCGCAGCAGCGCACCGACGTTCTCCAGGCGCAGGCTCAATTGGCCGATGCGCAGGCCGTACTCGCAAAGGCCGATCAGGACGTCGCGCGTCTCGCTCCTCTCGCCAAGGAAAAAGCAGTTACCGAACAGGACCTCGACGCTGCAATTGCGGCACAGAAATCAGCGAAGGCTACTGTAGAAGCGAGACAGGCAAACCTGACGAACCTCGAAGCCGCAGTCAAATACACGATCGAGCGGGCCAGAGCGGAGGTCTCCGCGAGTAATGCAAAAATTACTCAAGCACAGCTCGATTTGAGCTACTGCGATATCTACTCGCCAATCTCCGGAGTTATCGGCTTTCTCCAGGTCGACGAAGGAAACCTTGTAGGCCGTGGCGATGCCACACTGCTGGCTACTGTTTCCGCGTCTGATCCTCTGCTCGTGGATTTCAGTGTCAGCGAGATTGAATACCTGAAGCTGACCGAAGCAAAAACAGAAGGACGGGCGGCGAGTAACCTGCGTTTCGACCTACTGCTTTCCGATGAAAGCATCCATCCGTATCAGGGAACTTTCAAGGTTCTTGATCGCACCGTGGATCCCACGACGGGAACTTTGAAGGTCGAAGCAACTTTCCCAAATCCCGGAAGCCATCTGCGTCCCGGACAATTTGCTCGACTCCGCGTTGCCGTCGATGAAAAAGAAAACGCGATCCTCGTGCCGCAGCGAGCCGTGCAGGAACTCCAGGGCGCGAAGACCGTGATGGTTGTTGACGACAAAAACATGGTGTCCGTGCGCAGCATCAAGCTCGGAGATAAAGCCGACAAAGAAATCGTCGTGCTCGAGGGCTTGAATCCCGGCGACCGCGTGATCGTTGAGGGAATGCAGAAAGTCAGGCCGGGCAGCCAGGTTAATCCGTCCAGCGGAGAAACGTCGAAGGTCGTGGGAGGCTGACCATTCATGGCTAATTTCTTTATCAGGCGCCCGATTGTTGCCATCGTCATCTCGATCCTGACGCTTTTGATCGGTGTGGTCGTCATTCGCGGACTCTCGATCGAACAGTATCCGTTTCTCGCGCCACCAAATATTCGCGTCACCGCAACTTATCCCGGCGCGTCCGCTGAAGCGGTAGAACAATCAGTCGCAACTCCCATCGAGCAGGAAGTCAACGGTGTCGACCGCATGATTTACATGAAGTCGTCGAACACCAGTGATGGTCGCATGTTGCTCGACGTCAATTTCGAAGTCGGCACTGATCAAGACACTGCAAATGTTCTCACTCAGAATCGCGTTTCCACCGCCGCCGCTCGACTGCCTGCCGAAGTCAACCAGCAAGGTGTAACGGTAAAGAAGCAGAGTCCGAGCATCCTGATGGTGATATCTCTCTACTCACCTAAGGATGCTTACGACGCAAATTTTTTAATCAACTACTGCGGCATCAACTTGCGCGATCAGATCCTGCGCATTCCCGGTATCGCGCAGGTCGATCTATTCGGCGGCACTGACTACGGCATGCGCGTTTGGATCAAGCCTGACAGGCTCGCCAAGCTGGGACTAACTCCATCGGACGTTATCTCAGCGATCAAAGAGCAAAACCTTCAGGCGCCAGCGGGAAAAATCGGCGGCGCGCCAACACCTACGGATCAGGAGTTTACTGAGACTCTCAGCGCGCCCGGTCGACTGGTCACTCCGGAGGAATTCGAAAACGTCATCGTGCGGCAGTCGGCGACCGGCGCAGTGGTGCGAATCAAAGACATCGGACGAGCCGAGCTCGGTTCTCAGGATTACAACTCCTTCGGACGACTCGACGGCAAGCCGAGCGGCGCGATGGCGATTTATCTTTTGCCGGGCGCGAACCAGCTCAAAGCCTCCGAAGCGATTTACGAGACGATGGAGCACGCGAAGTCGCTCTTTCCGCCCGACATGGATTACAAGATCGTCTACGACACCACGCCCGCGGTTGAAGCTTCGATTCATGAGATTCTGAAGACCTTCGTGGAAGCGCTGATACTCGTCACGATCGTCGTCTTCGTCTTTCTGCAGAACATTCGTGCGACGATCATTCCGCTGCTCACGATTCCGATCTCGCTCGTCGGCACGTTCATCTTCTTTCCGCTACTTGGTTTCTCCGTCAACACACTCTCGATGTTTGGGCTGGTACTGGCGATCGGCATCGTGGTTGACGACGCGATCGTGGTGGTCGAAGCAGTAATACATCACCTCGAACATGGTCTGCCGCCCAAAGAAGCGACCATTAAAGCCATGGCTGAAGTGTCAGGGCCGGTCGTCGGAATTGCTTTGATTCTTTCGGCGGTGTTTGTGCCGGTCGCGTTGTTGGGCGGACTCGTCGGCAGCATGTACAAGCAGTTTGCTTTGACGATTGCGATTTCGGTTTTGCTGTCGGCATTCAATGCGCTCTCGCTGACACCAGCGCTCTGCGCGCTTTTGCTGAAATCGCCAAAACCGATGCGAGGACCACTGGGCGCTTTCTTCCGCGGTTTCAACAAAGTGTTCGACGTCACGACGGGCGGCTATGTCCATGTCTCGCGGTTACTCGTGCGTCGTGGAATCCTGACGATCGGGCTTATCGGAATCGTGGTGCTCGGCGCAATCTTCTTTGCCAGGAGGATTCCCACCGGATTTATTCCCGATGAGGACCAGGGGATTTTGGGTATCAACGTGCAATTGCCTCCCGGTGCATCGCTGGCGCGCACGAGCGATGTGCTGAAGAAGGTTGAAGCGATACTGGCAAAGACGGAAGGGATCGAATCGTATCAAACGATTGGAGGCTACGGCGTTGTTACCAACACTTACCAGCCGAACTACGGTTCCCTCTTCGCTCGTTTGAAACCGTGGGACGAACGTCACGGTGAAGCTCTGCACGTGAAAGGCATCATGGCGAATCTGCAAAAACAATTCGCGGCGATTCCTGAGGGCGTGATCTTTCCGTTCAATATTCCGACGCTGAGCGGCTTCGGCGCCGCTTCGGGTTTCAACTTTCTGATCCAGGATCGCACGGGTACGATGACCGTCGATCAACTCGGGGAACAAACGAGGGCCTTTATTACCGCGGGACGACAACGACCCGAACTCGGCACTCTCTTCACTTCATTCGATCCAAACTATCCACAAGTCAAAGTGAATCTCGATCGCGAGAAAGCGCGCACACTCGGCGTGCCGGTCAACGAAGTCTTTCAAACGATGTCGACGGCGATGGGCGGCGCTTTTGTCAACGACTTCAATCGATTCGGTCGCTTGTATCGAGTGTATGTCCAGGCTGAATCAAGCGATAGATTGAAGTCAGAAGACATCGGCAGGATCTACGTGCGCTCGAGAACGACGAATTCGATGGTCCCACTCTCGACTCTCGTAAGCGTCGACGATATTGCGGGAACGGAGATAACCACGCGCTTCAATTTGTTGCGCTCGGTGGAGCTCACGGGAGCTCCGGCACGTGGCTACACGTCTGGTCAGGCACTCGCCGCACTCGAAGACGTCTTTGCTAAAACGATGCCGAGTGAAATGAGCTTCGCTTACTCGTCTCTTTCTTACCAGGAAAAGATCGCGCCGCCGCCTGCACCCACGTTTATTCTCGCGATCATCTGCGTATTTCTGCTGCTGGCCGCGATGTACGAGAGTTGGCGTTTGCCCTGGGCCGTGTTGCTTGGTTCGCCACTCGTCGCTCTCGGCGCGTTGTTCGGCGTTTGGATCTTTGGGTATGACAACAACGTCTACGTGCAGATCGGTCTGGTGATGCTCATCGGGCTGGCTGCCAAGAATGCGATTCTGATCGTCGAGTTTGCGAAGGCTAAACATGAAGAAGGCTCCTCGCTTGAAGACGCAGCACTTACCTCCGCTCGTTTGCGTTTCCGCCCGATCTTGATGACAGCCTTCGCATTCATTCTCGGTGTGGTGCCGCTGATGAAAGCCAGCGGCGCCGGCGCGGGAGCACAGAACGTGATGGGCGTCGGTGTGTTCTTTGGAATGCTCGTCGCTACGGGTCTCGGCGTATTTATCATTCCCGGAAACTTCACCTTCATTGAAGGATTGGGCCGGCGTCGCCGTGAAAAGACGGTGCCAGTGCCGGCAGGAGTTCCGGCAACTGCAGAAGTAGTAGGAGCAGGAGGCGAACACTAATGAACCGCATCGTCGTTGCTTTGTTGCTTCTATCACTGCTGCCGACCTACGCTGCCGGGCAAAAGAATAAACGTCCCACAGTGCAAACTCCGTCTACTTATCGCGGCGACACGGCGACCCAGCCCGACCCGCAGACGATCGCGAATCTGAAATGGTTCGAAGTCTTCAAGGACGAGAAGCTTCAGGATTTAATAAATGAGGCTTTGGCGCACAATTACGATCTCCGTGAAGCAGTGGCGCGCATCGATGCGGCCCGCGCGAGCTACGGCATCACGAGGTCAGATCAGTTTCCCACGATCGCCGCCAGCAGCGACGTAATCAATCAACGACAGTCGCGCAGCTCGGCTTTCGATTTACCCGAACCAATCAAACGCGATCGATCTTTCGGCAGCGTTCTGTTGAACCTGCTCACTTACGAGATCGACATCTGGGGACGACTAAGAAAAGCCACCGCGGCAGCGAAAGCAGATCTGCTGGCTACACAGGAAGCACGTCTCGCAGTGATCACGACCCTGGTAAGCGACGTCGCTACCGCGTACTTCGACCTGCGAGAGTTTGATTTCGAGCTCGACATCTCACGCCGCACACTCGCTTCGCGTCAAGAATCGTTACGCATCATTAAGTTGAGACAAGAACGCGGTGTCTCCACCATGCTGGAAGTGCGCCAGGCGGAAGAACTGGTCTACAACGCTACTGAGGTAATTCCCGCGCTCGAGCAATCGATACAGCAGACGGAGAACCTGCTGAGCTTTTTGACCGGCAGAAATCCCTCGACCATTGAGCGTGGACTCAGTCTGACTGAACAACCGATGCCGCCCAGCGTACCGGCGGGATTGCCTTCCGACTTGCTTGAACGCCGTCCTGATATTCGCGCGGCCGAGAATAGTCTGATTGCGGCTAATGCGCGCATTGAAGTCGCGAAGAAAGAGTTCTTTCCACGCATTTCGATCAGTGCTTTCCTGGGTTTTGAGAGTGGACAGATCACGAGTCTCTTTAACGGCAGCAGAAGTATCTGGAGTGTTGTTCCGGAAGTTACGCAACCGATCTTTACCGGCGGGCGTTTGAAGAATAACGTGCGACTGTCGCAGGCAGAGCGCGAGTTTCTGCTCGTGGATTTTCAAAAGACGATTCAGGATGCGTTCCGTGAAGTATCGGATTCACTGATCGCGTATCAGAAGATCAAGGAAGTCAGAACGCAACGGACTCTGCTGGTCGACACACTGCGCGATCGCTCGCGCCTGTCATACCTACGCTACACGGGCGGTGTCGCGACTTTGCTCGACGCGCTCGATGCGGATCGCGAACTGTTTGACGCCGAAAGAAGTTTGGCCCAGGCGCGTCGCGATGAACTCGCGAGTGTCGTACAGGTTTACAAGGCGCTCGGCGGCGGTTGGCAGTAGCCACAAAAAAGCACAAAAGTCACAAAACAGATTGGCAGGTTGTTGGGGTGCCTCGCCTGGCTTTACCGTTGTGTGACTTTTGTGCGTGGTGTCTTAGTTTGAGCTTCTTCTCTGTGCAACCTCTGTGTTCTCTGTGCCTCGGTGGTGAGTATTTGTCAAGAATTAGTCAACCACAGAGGCACAGAGAACACAGAGATTGCACAGAGAAATCTAATTAAGACACCACCCTTTTGTGCTTTTTGTCGCTAAAAACTCCTCGATCCATTTACTGTTCACGCTGATCTACAGTCGTAGCGACCTTGATCGTCGGTCTCGTAATTCCCAACTTTCTCATGCGCGAGCGGAGCGTGCTGGCGTGGACGTTGAGTAACTCAGCCGCTCCACCCGGACCTTCCACTCGCCAGTGGACCTTTTTCAACGTCCGCAGAATCAACCGGTACTCGCCCTGCTCGAGTGTCTCGCCGTCGAGCTCCGGCTGTTGGTCCAAGGCTGAGGAATCCGGCAAGGGTTTCGAAACTAACTGATCGAAAGTCTCACTGAGTTGCAGCTTCGAGCCTTGCGTGATGATCACAGCGCGCTCAATCACGTTCTTCAACTCGCGGACATTGCCCGGCCAGTCGTAGTTTTGCAATACGTTTATGGCGCTCTGCGGAATTGAGTCGATCTTCTTGCCGAGTTTCACGCTGAGCTGTTTTACGAGATGCGTGACGAGCAGGCGGATATCTTCACGACGCTCACGCAGCGGCGGCATCACAATCGGAAAGATGCTTAAACGGTAGTACAAGTCGGAACGAAAAGTCCCCTTCGAGACGGCGTCAGCCAGATTGCGATTCGTGGCAGCAATGACGCGCACATCAACTTTGACGCTGCGACTGCTTCCGACGAGTTCAAACTCCCCTTCCTCGAGCACGCGCAACAGTTTCGCTTGCAGCTCAAGAGGTAACTCGCCGACCTCGTCAAGAAAAATGGATCCGCCGTCAGCAAGTGCGAAACGGCCGAGCCGTTGAGTATCTGCGCCGGTAAACGCTCCCTTCTGGTGTCCGAACAACTCGCTCTCGATGAGGGGAGCAGGCAATGCCGCGCAGTTAACTTTCACGAGTGGATGTTTGGCACGGGGACTGTTGTTATGAATCGCATGGGCCAGAAGCTCCTTACCGGTACCCGTCTCGCCGAGGATCAACACGGTCGTATTCAACGGTGCGACCTGCTCAACCTGGCGCAAAGCCGTGCGCAGCACCTCGCTTTGTCCAATGATCTCTCGGAAGTCGCCGGCCACTCGTATCTCTTCCTTAAGATAAATGTTTTCTTCGTGCAGGCGATCTTTTAACTTCTGAACCTCGGCCAGTGCAGACTTAAGCCATTCCATCGCCTGCTTACGCTCAGTGATGTCGATGTTGACGCCCAGCATTCGTTCCGCGCGACCATCCGCTGATCGGATTACACGTCCCTTCGACGAGACCCAAATGATATTGCCGTCCTTTGCGACGATGCGAAACTCGTCGTGGTAATCACTGCTCTCAGCGAGCACCTGGTTGACCCTGCTAAATACAGCCTCGCGGTCGTCGGGGTGAATAAACTCCGCAAATCTTTCGAGCGTAGGCGCCTGATCATCCGGCTCAAGCCCGAGGAATTGCCAGAGCATTTCAGACCAGACCGTCGCGCCGGTGTTGATGTCCCATTCCCAGGTGGCGACCCTCGCTGCCTGTTGGGCCAACCGCAACCGCTCTTCGCTTTCGCGCAATGCTTTCTCTACTTTTCGGCGCTCGGTGATGTCGCGCACGGTCGCGAGTATTTTGTCACCTTCACAGGTCACGATTGACGCTTCGAACGAGTGATCGCCGTCAGGCATAGACAACTCGTACTCCAAGAGCGATGGTTTATCCGAGGCCAGCGCAAAAAGTTTACGAAACTCCGCCGCGAGATATGGCGGCATCACGTCAGACACATTCCTGCCAATGAATTGCTCCGGTAGCGTGACCAACAGATCTTTTTCCTTGGCGTGGTAATCCAAATACGTTCCATCGCGCGTTAGCAGAAACATTAGATCGGGTATAGCGTTCAGGAGGGCGCGGTTTCGCGCCTCGCTTGCCTGTAAAGCCGCATCTCGTCGCCGGATTTCGGCGCGCGAGTGTGCTTCTTCGATTTGCAGCGGCAGTTCATATAGATAACCGGGGCTCTTCACCACGTAACTCGAAGCACCGAGTTTCAGGCCCTGCCGCGCTAACTCTTCATCTCCCGCTCGACAAAGCAACACCGTTGGCAAGTCGATCTTGAATCTCAGCCGCACCTCTCTAAGAAATTCCAGCGCATCCAGTTCGGATGTATGCAGGTCCAACAGCAGCACGTCGTAGTTTTCGTCTTGTCGTAAAGCATTGAGCAACTCGGAAGCATTGGAAACGGCGTTGAGATGAAGATGGTCCGCATGTACCGCAAAGTGACGGCGCGTGTTTTCGAGGTGCTGCAAATCGCTTTCTGCATACAGCACGTGCAGGGGATTCGCTCGTCGGAGCGAGTCGGCGCGGTGATGATTAAGCGCGCTCTCGAGTGTGATTGGCAGGCGATCGAGATAATCCTTGCGTTTGATTACGTAATCGTCGGCGCGGGCTTTGAGCGCTTCGACTGCGGTCTCTTCGTCACCCATTCCGGTGATTACGACCACCGCCAGCGGCAGACTGTTTTCGCGAATGTGTTTGAGGAGAGCGAGGCCATTGCCGTCTGGCAAGTTCATGTCAGTGAGTACGAGGTCGATTGGTTCAGACGGCAAGCGCTCAAGACGTGCCAGGGCCTTGTTGAACGTCGATACCACCTCAAACTCCAGGTGCGGCGCCCTCTTTCGCAGCATTCGCAATGTGAGGTCCGCATCCCGCGCGTCGTCTTCAACGTAGAGGATCTTCATAACCTAGTTCACTGGTAACGCCGCAGGCGTTCGCTAATCTCAACTCCGAAACGCCGAAGGCGTTCGCTAAATCTCAACTCCAAAACGCCGCAGGCGTTCGCTAATCTCAACTCCAAAACGCCGAAGGCGTTCGCTAATCTCAACTCCAAAACGCCGAAGGCGTTCGCTAATTCGAGCCCAGGGTTGGAGCGAAGCGACAACCCTGGGACCAACACCAATAAAACATCTTAACCCTGAAAGGGTTCGCCAACCGCCGAACCCTTTCAGGGTTATCATTAAATTGTGAATCGTGAACCCAGGGTTGGAGCGAAGCGACAACCCTGGGACCAACACCAATAAAACATCCCAACCCTGAAAGGGTTCGCCAACCGTCGAACCCTTTCAGGGTTATCAATAAATTGTGAATCGTCTACCCAGGGTTGGAGCGAAGCGACAACCCTGGGACCAACACCAATAAAACATCCCAACCCTGAAAGGGTTCGCCAACCGTCGAACCCTTTCAGGGTTATCAATAAATTGTGAATCGTCTACCCAGGGTTGGAGCGAAGCGACAACCCTGGGACTAATACCAATAAAACATCCCAACCCTGAAAGGGTTTGCCAACCGTCGAACCCTTTCAGGGTTATCATTAAATTGTGAATCGTGAACCCAAGGGTTGGAGCGAAGCGACAACCCTGGGCTGCAATTAGCGAACGCCTTCGGCGTTAGTGGCTAAATCACCCAACGCCCTCGGCGTTAGTAGCTAAATCAACCAACGCCCTCGGCGTTACTGGCTAAATACTTACTTTGGAATGAACTATTTCGGAATCTCTAAATAGAAAGTCGCGCCATGTCCCGATTTACTCTCGGCCCAGGCGCGTCCGCCCATGCGCTCCATTGCTTTTCGGACGATTGCCAAACCGATACCCGTGCCCGGATATTGCTCACTCGGGTTCAGGCGCTGAAAAATATTGAAGATGCGCTCGTGATCCTTCATATCGAAACCCACGCCATTATCACGCACCCAGATCACGTGGTTCTGCGCCGTCTCTTCTGATCCTACCTCGATTCGCGGCTGCGGAATCGTTCCCGTAAACTTCACCGCATTGTCCAGATAGTTCCGCAAACACTGTGTCAACCCGTTCGTATCAGCCACCACGCTGCCGCCATTGATACTCACCACAAAATCGATGCCATTGTCCGTAGCTTCGCGTTTCTTTTGCTCCACCATCGTCTTGATCAACGGTCCCAACTCAACTCGATCCGGCTTAAGCTCGCGTCGCTCGAGACGCGAATACTCCAGCAGATCGTCGATCAACTGGCTCATCTCTTCAGTCGAACCATGAATGGTTTCGAGGAAGGACCGGCCTTCGTCATTGAGACTCTCAAAGTGATCTTCCAGCAGCAGACGACTGTAACCGTCGATGCCGCGCAACGGAGCTTTGAGATCGTGAGCGACGGAATACGCAAACGTCTCGAGCTCACGAGTCTTGGCGTTGAGAGCGGCCGTGCGCGCCGTGATACGTTCTTCGAGTTCAGCGTTGAGATGATCGAGTGCCTCTTTGGCGCGCCGACGCCGGCGACGTTCGACCAGCAGCACTACAATAAACGCAGCTTGCAAAATTATCAGCGTGATCGCTCCGACGATCCGCCACTTGTAGAGCTCCCAAAACGTGAACTCCTTGAAGCGCACGACGCTGTCAGGTGGCAGACTAGTCTCCGCGACGCCCCAACGCCGTAACTCCCGCCAGTCGAACATCGGCACCCGCTGAGCTCGTTCGACGGGTATGCGTTGCGCCGGCGTGCCGTTTAAGATTCGCTCGACGAGTTCGGCTGACTTCGCGCCATTCATCTCGGGGCCCTGCAGATACCCGCCGACGATCCCGGAGCCGAGAGTGACCGTGCCAAAACCATAAATCGGTGCGGAGGCTGTGGGCGCGATCCGACTCAACACCTCGTAGCTCTCGAGGAGTTTTCCCTGTTCGTTCAAAGCCTGTTGCCAGACGTAAAGGACCACCGAATTAGCGGGCAAACTTTTCGTGGCGGCGATTAGTTCGGGCAAAGGCAGGTCGGTCAGATAAGTAATCTCGATGTCATCATAGTCGGAGAGCTCCGCTTGTGCGGCGCGTTCATAGCGACGGTCATGCTGCGGCGTACCGCTGACGACAAAAACGTGATCTGCTTTGGGATGAAGCCGCAGTGCGAGATCGAGGGTTTCTCGATAAGGGTTCTGGTAGTGAATTCCGGTCGCGCCGGGCCAGGGCGCAAGCACGCTGGGGTTGGGCGGATTATTCGCGACAAAAACAATCGGAGAATTTGGGAAAAGGTCGGACCGATGGCTGAGGAGGAAATTCAGTGGACCATCAGCCGAAGCAACGACAACGTCAACCGAGCGACCCGTATACTTGGCCTTCAAGAGGTCGCGAAAACCTGAGATGTGCTTTTCTTCCGGAAAGCGGCTGAGTTCGAAGTATTCGGGAAAGTACTCCACGTCCTGCCGCTGGCCCAGTTGCAAACGCGTCTTGAAACTCTCCTCGAATCTCGCGTTGCCGACAAAGTCTTTGTTATCCCAGTAAATAACGACTATCCGTTTCGGTGCTTTTGGCTGCGCGAAAATGACCAGGGGACAGGCACACGCGACGAAAACTCCGATGATTATCAGTCTAATTCTCTGTGCAACCTCTGTGCTCTCTGTGTCTCTGTGGTGATCTATTCGAAAGCAACCACGAACCCCGAATGCATAGAGAGCACTGAGGTTGCACAGAGATGTTTTTAAATTAGCCACTGCCTTGCTGGAACTACAAACTAATCTTCACAGCGAATTGAATCTGTCGCGAAGATCCAGACTCCCCGGTTGGGAAACGGGTACTCGTGATTTGGCCAAAGGTGGGAGTTCCGACCACGACGCCGGGCGGGCCAAAGTTAGCGTGATTAAAAAGATCGAAGAACTCGGCGCGAAACTGCAGGTGAAGTTTTTCGCCGAGGGTCGTGTTCTTGATTACCGAAAAATCGGTGTTACTAAAACCTGGTCCGATAACTACGTTGCGACCAAGATTGCCGAAGCGCGGCACTGCCCTGAACACGGACGTATCGAACCATCTTTCGACGGCGCCGATCGTCGCAATCGGTCCAGTAACATCAGGACGAAGCGTATTCGCAACGCCATTCACCGTGCTGTTGCCGGTAATGATGTTGATTGGACTTCCGCTTTGGATCTGAACGATCGCAGCGAGTTGCCAACCTTCCAGAAACGAATTGCGGTTGAATGGCAAATCGTAAATTCCATTGACGACGAACCGGTGGCGCGCGTCAAAATCGGAAAGCCCGCGATCGCCGCGGAGGTTGTAACTGTCTTGTCCGACGATGCCGCCGGTGCTGAACGAGTTATAGTCCAGCGATTTTGACCATGTGTACGAAGCGTTGAATTGCAGACCATGCGCAATCCGCTGTGATGCGGTGGTCCAAAGAGCGTTGTAACTCGAGTTTCCGGCGCTCTCGACCTGCGTGACATTGCCGAGCGTCACACCCGGAAGGATGTGGCTCGACTGCGACAATCTTTGAAAAGGACGCACGCCGTTGATCGGTTGATTAAGATTGCGACGTGAAATCAAGTGTGTGCCCTTTGATCCGATGTAACCCACCGACAACGCCAGGTTGCGAAACAGCTCGCGCTGCACGTTGAAGTTCCACGACTGTAGATAAGCGTTATTGAAGTCGTGTGCGATCGACTGCGGCGCGAGCCCCGCCGGCCCAGCCAGCTGGAGTGCGTTATCGAGTCTGATCGCGCCGCTAAACGTCAATGGGATGGCCAACGGCGGATTCGTTGTGGTTCCGATAACGATGCTCGTCATCGGTTGATCGGTCTGCAGCGCATAAGCCGCGCGCACCGAAGTCTTGCCGTCACCAAATGGATCCCACGCAAAACCTACGCGCGGCTGCACGTTCTTGTTGTTCTGCTGATAGACCTCATCGAGAGCGGTGCCGACCCGAATCAGCGAGGCGCTCGCCGGATCGAAAACAATGAAGCGGTCGTAGCGTTCGCTCGGTGTCATGTTCCACTCGTAACGCAGACCGAGTTCGAGCGTCAGCGCCGGTCGCAGCTTGTAGCTGTCTTGCACAAAAAAGCCGAGCGCACCTTCGGCGATACTGCTCGATTGGCTGCCAAGCGTGACGCTGAACGAATTCGCCGTGCCGGCAATGAAAGATGCGACAGTGGGAAAGTTGAAACTGCCAGTTCCCTGCCGGAAGTTGTTATTCAGGAATTGCCGATATTCGCCGCCGGCTTTGAAGGAATGTTTTCCGTACTGATAGTTGAAGGAGTCGCCGGCAATGAAAGTCGTGTCGCCGCGTCCCGACGGATTGATCGATGGGCCACCAAAGTTCAGTCCACCCGCGACGCTGATCTGCGGCAGGCCGATGGGACTGGAAATCCCGTTGTTGATGCCAAACTCCGTGGGATTTTGTTGTGCATTCGGCGTAGTAGCCGAGCTGAATCGATTAAAACCGAAACGGAACTCGTTCACGAGCATTGGCCCGAAGATGTGTGTCTCGTTGAACGTGAAAACCTGGCGTAGTTGCTGTGTCGTGTTTCCGAAACCGGGGACGGTGTTGCCGTTGCGCGTTGGTTCCAGGAGCGATGTGCGATAGACGGAGTAATATCCGTGCCAGCGATCGTTCCTGTCACGGTTGTAGCTGACGTCAGCGCTCCATTGATCGGTGTCGACCAGAGCTTTTGTCGAGCCGACGAAGCGCGAAGTCCCCGATGAATCGACAAAATTCGCGCGCGGGATCAACGGCAGCAGCTTCACGATTGCCGGAGCAGTCGCCGCGGCGCGTTGCGCGTCGCTCAACACGAGGCTGTTGACGTTCAGAAGTTGTCGCTGACGCAAACCTTCATACGAAGAGAAGAAGAACACCTTATCTTCGACAATCGGGCCACCGAACTGTCCGCCAAACTGGTTACGCTTGAATGACGGTGGCTTGTTCGAAGTGAACGTAAAAAAGTTGCGCGCATCGAGGGCGTCGTTCCGAAAGAACTCAAACAACTCACCGTGAAATTCGTTTGCGCCGGACTTCGTCGCGATGTTCACGACGGCGCCGGAACTCTGGCCGTACTCGGCACTCAAGGTGGAGTTGTCTACCTTGAATTCCTGCACCGCGCCGATTGAAGGTTGAAAAGTGATCGAACTATTTGTGAGATTGTTTAGCGTGATCCCGTTGATAACGTAATTGGTCGTCTCTTCACGGCTGCCGGCAGTAGTGATCGAGAACGATCCCAAGCCTCTTATCGGCGCCGATGAAAAGGCTCCCTGAGGCGGCGTCACCGAACCCGGAACAAGCAAACCAAGATCGAGAAAGTAGCGGCCGTTCAAAGGAAGCGTTTGCACTCTTTCCCGATCGATCACGCTGCCAACCGAAATGGTCGCGCGTTCGATCAGATCAGAAGCGGTTGTAGTAACCGATACTTCTTGCGACACGTCGCCGACTTGAAGCTGAAAGTCCTGAGTGACTCTTCGCGCGACTTCAATTCTAATGCTCTCCCTGATGAGCGTCTGAAATCCTTGAGCACGGACCTCGATGCGGTAGTCGCCGACTGGTAAGGCGGGGATCTGATATCTGCCGCCGTCATCGGTCACGACCCGGCGCATTACTCCGATTAAGGGATCGCCGGCAGTAATCTCGGCGCCACTGATCAAATCTCCATTTTGATCGCTTATTAAACCTTCGATTGAGGAGGTTGATTGAGCGCGGACGCACGTAAACAGAAACAGCCAAAAAACAACGACCAATAGGGGAGAAGAGTTCGTGAACATGGCCGCACCATGAGTTTGTTGTCGGTCCGAACTTAGGCGATAACTCCCGAGACTTCAAGAGCTTTTATTAAACGTGCGGAAAAAGACATAAACGTCTCCGTAAATTTACGGGGAACCTGCGGCAAAATGCACCAGCGGTCTGAACGGACTGTCAGTTTTGCTAGTACTGCCGTCCGCGGTTCTCTGCGTATCTTTGCGTCCTCAGAGTGTCGCAGAGATGAATGAACATGCGCTCCAATCTGAAGCCTTTCACCGGGCTGAAATCACGAGCGAAGCGTATCGCACCACCGGCTTGCTGTGCCTCCTCGGCGCCCTCACGATTTTCGTGATCGCGCGCGGCATAGCGATCGGAGACTTTCCACTTCTTGCGCTCCAACTTGCATTCCTTGCCGTCGTCATCACTCACGAAGTTCGCCTGTTGCGAGCGCTGAAGAGAGCGCTGCGCAATGAAGGTGAGATACGGCCTGACAAGTGGGTGATCAACGTCGTTCTCGAGAGTCAGATTCCAACAGTGGCGCTGTTGATATTGTTGACTGGGCCGTGGCTCAGCCCGCACCAGATCCTGGTTGCTCCCGCAGTTCTCGTTTACTTCCTGCTCATCATCCTTTCGACGCTGAGGCTGAATCCGAGTCTGATCGTTCTGACGGGACTGCTATCAGCCGCCGGATACCTGTTCGTGACGTTCTACACCGTGAGCAGGTTTTCAAACTCTGAGGCGCTGCCGCTGACCGTGTACTTCATCTACGCCGGTTTGATAGCGGCTGGCGGCATCCTCGCTGCTGTTGTGGCGAGCCGAATTCGAACCCACGTCCAGGCCGCACTAAGAGAAGCCGAGCTGAAGAGCCAACTCGAACAAGTGAATCACGATCTCGATATTGCGAGGTCGATCCAACAGGATCTGCTGCCGAATGAATCACCAAAGCTGAAAAATTTTGAGGTCGCCGGATGGAATGAACCGGCCAATCAAACCGGAGGCGACTACTTCGATTGGCAATCGCTGCCGGACGGACGTCTTGCCATCAGCCTTGGAGATGCAACCGGACACGGCATCGGTCCGGCGTTGGTCAGCGCCTTGTGTCGTGCTTATGCGCGGGCCAGTCTGATTGTTGACGATGAACACCATCAGGTGCTCGATCGTCTCAATTGCCTGCTCGCTGAGGATCTGTCGGCAAACCGGTTTGTAACGTTCGCACTAGTCTTTCTCGATCCGACGAAATCAGAAGTCGAAGTCCTGTCGGCAGGTCATGGACCAATCCTTTGGTACAAGCACGCCACTCACGAAGTCGAGAACCTCGAGGCCCAGGGGATTCCGCTCGGTATGATAGCGGGAGTCAATTACGAGCAGGCGCTCGTGAGAAAACTCGCACCAAACGACATGATCGTGCTGGTCACAGATGGCTTTTATGAATGGGAGAACACGAAAGGCCAGGAGTTGGGTTGCAGAGACTCGAATCCGTGATACTTCAATGTAACGACTGCAGCGCGGAGGAAGTCATCTCGAGACTGCGTTTTTCAGTTGAGGACTTCTGCGGTGGCACCGAGCAGAAGGATGATCTAACCGCCGTTGTACTCAAGCGCAAGGCGGTTGCAAAAACGGCTGACAGCCATCATGATCCGTTACATTCGACTGAGACGGCAGTTTTCATGGAGGTGGGTGATTCGTATTCACAATAGGATCTGAATACGGTGACCTCCCTCGGAAAGGAACAAGCAATGCATGTATATTCACTTTCACAGAGACTGACGGCGGAATTTTTAGGGACGCTCTGGTTGGTCCTTGGTGGTTGTGGCAGCGCAGTGCTGGCCGCGGCCTTTCCAGGGGTCGGCATCGGCCTGCTGGGCGTGGCGTTCGCGTTTGGCCTATCGGTACTAACGATGGCGTATGCAGTGGGCCATGTTTCCGGTGGACATTTCAACCCGGCGGTAACTGTCGGCCTCTGCACCGCAGGCCGCTGTCCTGCTCGCGACGTCATTCCATATGTGTTGGCCCAACTGGCCGGCGCGATTGTAGGCGCAGGAATTCTGTACGTGATCGCGAGCGGTAAAGCTGGCTTCAATGTGGATTCTGGCTTCGCGGCAAATGGTTACGATGCTCATTCGCCTGGCGGCTACTCGTTGACCGCAGCGCTCGTCGTGGAACTGGTGATGACTTTCTTTTTTCTGATGGTAATCCTCGGGGCGACCAACAAGCGCGCGCCTCAGGCATTGGCCGGCGTCGCGATCGGACTAGCCTTGACGCTGATACACCTCGTCTCGATTCCGGTTACGAACACGTCAGTGAATCCGGCGCGCAGCACGGGCCCGGCAATTTTTGTCGGAGGTTGGGCCCTCAGACAACTATGGCTGTTCTGGCTCGCGCCTATCATCGGCGCAGCGCTTGCTGGTCTTGCTTATCGGTTTCTGGCTGAAGAACGTCAAGCGCCCGAGCCTGCCTTCGCCCAAACAGTCACACCTTAATTTATCTCCATCTGGATTAGGCGCAAAAGCACAAGAATGATTTCTTGTGCTTTTTGCGTGAGCATTTGTCCCCTTTGTACTAAAGTATTGGGGTCACTTCATACGAAAGCAGGTAAAGACCTCGCCTTCTTGTTCTGGCAGTTGAAGATGGACCAGTGAGTTTCCAGGGTCAAGCCCGCGAAGCGGGCGAAAGCATAAAGCCTGGGGCGCAAGCCCCAGGATCTAACGACCATTTAATAATCCGAGCCCGCGAAGCGGGCGATTGCGCGTGGGCTGCCGCCCGCTTCGCGGGCTCGTTGTGAATAAACATTTGATCCTGGGGCTTGCGCCCCAGGCTTTATGCTTTCGCCTGCTTCGCAGGCTCGGGCGAACCACACGCCGAGTTTGACTTGTGTCCACGTTTCTCATAGAAACCTCCTATCAAGCCAACAACGCAACGAGGAGACATTCAATGAAGAAGCGAATCCCTGCAATTGTGTCATTCGCAGCAGTGCTTACTTTCGCACTCGCGTGTACAACCACTCCCACCAACCTGAACACGAACTCCAGCGCAACTAACGGCTCAACTTCGACTGAGTTGAAACCTGCCTTTGACTCCATCACCGCAAACGACATGCTCCAACACATCAAAGTTTTGTCGGCGGATGAGTTCGAAGGACGTGGCCCGGGAACAAAGGGTGAAGAACTCACCGTCAAGTATCTTACTGAACAATATCAACGCATCGGCCTGAAGCCCGGGAATCCGGATGGTACGTATGTTCAGAAGGTTCCGCTGGTTGGGTTCACCGGCGAGCCAACGGCTTCATTCGTGGTTGGCGGCAAACAAATAAACCTGAAATTTCCACAAGACTACGTTGCAGTCTCACACCGGCTCGTCCCCGAATCAAAGGTTGAGAATTCCGACATGGTCTTCGTCGGCTATGGCGTAGTGGCGCCAGAGTATGGCTGGGACGACTACAAAGGATTGGACGTGCGCGGCAAGACGATCGTGATGCTGATCAACGATCCGCAGGTGCCTGATTCAGCCGATCCAACCAAGCTGGACGACAAAATGTTCAAGGGCAAAGCAATGACTTACTACGGCCGTTGGACCTACAAGTATGAGATTGCAGCGCAGAAGGGCGCCGCAGCCGCAATAATCATTCACGAAACTGGACCAGCGGGTTATCCCTACGAAGTTGTTTCAGGAAGTTGGTCTCGTGAGAACTTCGATATTCAGACGCCCGACAAGAACATGGGACGTGCGGCTGTTGAATCATGGATTACAACTGACCGCGCCAAGGAATTGTTTAGCGCCAGTGGCCAGGACTTCGACGCGTTGAAAAAGGCCGCGCTCTCGAAGGACTTCAAGCCAGTCGCTCTGAATGCGAAGGCAAACATGACGGTTAAGAATACGATCCGAGAAATCAATTCGAATAACGTCATCGGAAAGCTCGAAGGATCGGATCCGACACTGAAGAACGAGTACGTTATTTACACGGCCCACTGGGATCACCTCGGACGCGATCCAAATCTAAAAGGCGATCAAATCTACAATGGGGCGCTTGATAATGCCTCTGGCGTTGCCACAATGCTCGAGATTGCTGAAGCATTCACGAAACTCGCCACACCTCCTAAACGATCCATTTTGTTTCTCGCCGTCACGGCCGAAGAGAAAGGTTTACTGGGTGCAAAGTATTATGCGGAGAACCCGCTATATCCGCTGAACAAAACGCTCGCGAACATCAACAAGGACGGCGTCAATCAGTGGGGCAGGACCACTGACATCACGATGGTGGGCGACGACAACAGCACCTTGATCGACTTGCTGCGTGAAGCTGCCGCGGCCCAGCATCGAGTCGTGAATCCCGATCCGGAATCAGAGAAAGGGTTTTATTACCGCTCGGATCATTTCGAATTTGCGAAACAGGGAGTTCCGGCACTCTACACTGATTCCGGGATTAACTATGAAGGAAAAGATGCGGCGTTCAGTAAAAAGAAACGCGACGAATACACAAACAATGATTACCACAAGGTTTCTGACCAGATTAAACCTGACTGGGATCTCACCGGCGCGGTTGATGACGCGCAGTTGCTGATGATGATCGGATATCGAGTGGCGCAAGGCGACCGCTATCCGGAATGGAAAGCGGGCTCAGAATTCAAAGCCAAGCGTGACGAGATGATGAAGGGCGGCAAGTAGCTGCGCCGTATTTCTCTGTGCAACCTCTGTGTCCCTGTGGTGAGTATTTGTCAAAAATACTTAACCACAGAGACACAGAGGACACAGAGGTTGCACAGAGAATCTAACTGCCAAGCCTTTCCGGTTGTAAACTACACTTGCCAAAACACGACCGTAACTTTTTCCCGACTCGCCAGTTTTAATAACAGAATTCGGCGCTGCGAGGACTGGTTAGACTTGAGTCAGGCAACTGAGACCGAAGAACGGCTCCTGATCGAAGCTGCTCAGCGTGACCCGAGCCGCTTTGCCGAGCTGTACGAACAGAACTTTCACCGCGTGTATGCCTACGTCGCGCGGCGAGTTCGTGATCGTGTGGAAATCCAGGATCTGACGGCCCAGGTCTTTCATAAAGCACTCGCAAATCTCGGTAAGTTCAAATGGAGAGGCGCACCCTTCGCCGCGTGGCTCTATCGCATCGCCTCGAACCTGATTGCGGATCAGGCCAAGCAGAAGGTGCGTGAGCCCACTGATCAACCAGAGCCATCGTCTGAAAGCTCCACTGCAACGGATCTGGAAGCAGTCGAACGTCGCGCTCGTTTGTTTAGTGCCGTCGACAAACTCCCCGAGGACCAACGTCGTGTGATCGTGATGCGTTTCGCGGATGAAAAGAATATTCGTGAAATTGCTCATGAGCTGAGCCGCAGCGAAGGGGCGGTAAAGCAACTCCAGTTTCGCGCACTGGAGAATTTGCGTAATCGATTAAACGAGAAGTAAACGAATGTCCGAACGCTCCATCATCGACCAATTGGATGACGCTGTTACGGCGTTGACCGAAGGGCGTCAATCAGATCTGAGTAATCTCGGATCGGAGTTGTCTGCGCTCGCCGGAGTCGCCCACGATCTTGTTGGTCTACCGCGCGAGACGTTCAAATCCGAACTGCAACAGCAATTGATAAGGAGAGACTCTATGAGCAGTCCCGCACCACAACCGGAAACAAATCCCGTGCGTTCAATGTCGTTCTACATCTGCGTCGCAAATGCGAGTGCGGCGATAGACTTTTATCGAGAAGCGTTTTGGGCAAAAGAATTGTGGCGACTCGTCGAACCAGACGGCAAGATTGGTCACGCCGAAATACAGATTGGCAACACGTCTCTCATGCTCTCTGATGAGTATCCTGACTATCACACCCTCAGTCCTGAAACGATTGGCGGTTCGTCAGTGAAGATACATCTTGACGTTGCGGACGTTGACGCGTTCGCCGAACACGCCATCAAAGCAGGCGCAACTCTGGTTCGTCCCATCGCCGATCAGTTTTATGGAGATCGATCCGGACAACTCGCAGATCCATTCGGTTACACGTGGATTGTGTCAACGCACATCAAGGACGTACCTGTCGAGGAGATGCAAAAGGAGTTGGATAAATGGAACCAGGAAGAGGCAGCGAAGAAGTCCGGCGAAGCCGGTTATGTGAAAGAGCCCGAGATGAGGCGCGAAAACCGCCATGCCGTCACTCCATACCTCACCGTCCATCAACCAGCGGAACTGATTGACTTTGTCACTCAGGCTTTCGGTGCGATCGAGCATTTCCGGGCGACCGGTTCAGCGGGCGGAATGCACGCCGAGGTATCGATAGGTGATTCAATTGTGATGATCGGTGGGGCCGAGCACATCGAGCCGAAACCTGCGGCAATTCATTTGTACGTGCCTGACGTCGATCAGGCTTATGAACGAGCGCTGAAGGCCGGCGCGAAATCTTTGATGCCGGTTGTCGATCAACCGTATGGCGAACGTTCGGGTGGTGTCGAAGACGCCCACGGAAATCGGTGGTACATTGCGACGCCGTTCGTACCATTACAAACGATCGCTCAGAACCTTCACACAGTAACCGTCTACTTCCATCCAATCGGAGCGCAACGTTTCATCGACTTCGTTACCGCTGCGTTTGGTGGCAAAGAACTGATGCGACACGCCGAGGGCGAGATGATCATGCACGCGAAGGTACAGATCGGTGACTCAGTGATTGAGTTGGGCGAAGCGCGCTATCCAACCCAACCGCTGCCCACCGCCATATATCTCGATGTGAACGACGTTGACGCGATGTATGAACAAGCATTGAAGGCAGGAGGAACTTCATTGCTGCCGCCTACGGATCAAGCCTATGGTGACCGAAACGCATGGATAAAGGATCCGTTTGATAACGTGTGGTATCTTGCAGCGCCCGTGAGAAAACAGAGTACCTCAATTTAGATCACCGTATCCTTCAATGAAGAGGGGCCTTACACAAAAAGTACCGATTTATTGATTTCTCTGCGCAATCTCGGCGTTCTCTGCGTCTCTGCGGTGAGTTATTGCTGTGAAATTAGTTAAACCGCAGAGACGCAGAGAACGCCGAGGTTGCGCAGAGAAGAGCAATGTAGCGAGTTTTTGTGCAAAGCCAGGAAAGGAGCATTCAAGGGGTTCTTCCGTGAGAGCTAATCGCTCAACCACGTCACCTCGCCCGTCTCGAGTGAATAGACTCCGCCAATAATCTTGAGCTTACCGTGGGCGACGAGTTCTGAAAGGATTGGAGTCGATGAACGGAGTTGTTGGACTACCATCTCAACGTTAATTCGGACGGCATTCGCAACCGGATCACCGGGCATTCCACGGCTCCGATCAACGGCAGGCTTGAGGAGATTGATGAGCGCGGAAATGTGACCTTCGGTGTTGCCGGCCTGGACAGCCGCGGTTACGGCGCCGCAGTTTTCATGGCCCAGCACGACCAGCAACGGAATGTGCAGATGCTCGGCCCCATATTCTAAGCTGCCGAGCTCAGTATCACTCGCGACGTTTCCCGCGACGCGGACGACAAACAAATCGCCCAGGCCCTGATCGAAAACAATCTCCGGCGGCACGCGTGAATCAGCACAACTGAGAATCTCGGCATGAGGATGTTGTCCGCCGACCAACTCGCGCTGACGTACGAGCGTATCGTGTGGATGTTGATACTGATGTCGCACATGATGCGCGTTTCCGGTTTTCAATTCGCTGATGACTGAATCAGGGGTGACGTTAGATTCGACTTGATGACCGCTGCCTGTCAGTGTCGCGGTAACCGCGAAAAGAATGGCTAAGGCTGAGAAGTATTTCATATGACGCCGGGAGCGATGTAAGTAGCTTTAGTGATTTGTGAGGTGAAAGACTACAGCGCAGTGCCCGCAGCGATGACTGTCAGTTTTGACAGGATGAACCCCGCGTGATGACTGAAGGTCTTCAACGTCAGAGTTACCGAGGTCTTCCCGCGAAAAAATATCCTAACGACAGCGCCACGGAGACGCCGATGAATACAAGGTCGAGCAATATGATCAAGTACGTTATATCGATGAATTGGAATCTTTGCTCGCTCCGCATCGTAGAATAAAGAGATCGCCCGCTTAGTATCGCAAAAATCAGAACCCCAACCGCAGCCGCCCAAGTCGGGCGTAACCTGAACACACCCGTAATCAACCCGATTACGAGACCCGCTACTCCCATTAACACGGCGCCGATTATCCCTAACGCGAGCGGGCCGGAGGGCGCGAACATAATCATTCCGCCGCGTTGCGAATCGCCGCGCCCCAGGATCGCAAACGTAATGAAGCCCACGACCGCGCCGATACAGGCCCCGAGCAGCAGGCCGACCACTGATTGCAGGATTGTCCCTTTCACGTTGCCATCATATCCGAACTCTTTAGGCACGGCTAAAAATCATAAGCTGCTGGACCAAACAAAGGAGGCAGGCGACGGGCCTGCCTCCACTTGAAAAAGCAGTCTGCGGAAACCGTGATCAGTAGTCGATCTTTCCGACTGCCGTCAGTTCGTAGGCGCCGGTGACAAAGTTCTGTTCGACTACCGCGGTCATGCTGCCGCTGGCATTCGCGAAACGACCAGTGCCGCCCGCAATGCGGAAGGTCCCGCCGCCGATGCCAGTCACCAGGCTCATCAACGCATCTTCGATAACGATGTTGAGTTTGTCGCCATTCGCCGCGACGAACGTACCTTCACCGCTCGGATGGACCAGAGTTGGATCGCTGGCATCCGGGATAAAATTTATGGTGGCCGTGTTCGTAAACAGACCGAGGTGCGTTGCAGTGCCGGAGCCCATAATAGCGCCCACCGGCACCGGGCCGCTGCCGTCAATGTTCGCAATGCCCTTTCCATTTAACGAGAAGGGCCGTTCGGTTGCGGCCACCGGCAAAGTTGCAGATAAGAGTGCCAACATGAGTGCGAAAAGTTTGATGCTGAGGAACCGTTTCATTGTTTTTCTCCTTAAGTTCAAAATTTTATGGCCACTATCGGCCTTTACGTCTTAAGGTGGTGGTTCCTGACAAAACATCACACGATCGCAAAAATACTTTGAGTGACTAGTCAGAGAGAATAACATGACGATTTCATTTAGCCGCTACCTTGCCATTGTTTTGGGCATCCTTACTCCACTCGCCGAGACAATTCGCCGATGGAGTACCTGGCGGGAGAATCCGCCCGCTTTCTTCGATGATTACATCATTGGCGCTTTGCTCCTGTACGGCGCGTGGCGTGTTGGCAAAGATGCTCGTAGTGGTCAGCGTTTCCTGGTCGCGGGATGGGCGTTCATGTGCGGCATGGCGTACGGGAGCTTTTTCGATCAAGTACAGAAGTACCAACTTGGTATCAGCGATCCCGCTCCGATCTCTTCATTATGGGTGGCAGTGATCAAAGGAGTCGGGCTGGGTTTGGGTATTGTTGCTTTGGTGGTGAGCCTCCGCGCGGTCAGGAATGACCAGCCACAAAAGGCACATGAAACACAAAAATTTTGATTCGTGGTTATGTGCCTTTTGGCTTAAATGATCACTCGCCAATCACGTTACAAAACGACGCGGGACGCCCCAAACAAAACATACCGAACGTCGCTGCGCGTACTGATCCCGTCGGCGGAATTAGCATCGAGCCCATAACCGAAAACCGCGAACAGGTTCCCGGGATTCTCAGTCGTGGGTGGCGCATCCTTAATCGATAGCGATCAAGCTGTTGTTAACCGCCCATCTCCATACATCGTTCTTATTGACATTCTTCAAGAGCGGGGGTAATCAATCACAGATTGTTGTCATTGTAGAAGGTCCTTACACAACTATGAACCTCTGGCAAGATCTTCGCTATGCCTTTCGAACACTCTCGCGCAGTCGAATCTTTGTGTTCATTGCGACCTTGATGCTCGCGCTCGGCATCGGCGCCAACACTGCGATCTTCAGTGTCGTGCATACGGTGCTGATTCGACCGCTGCCATACGCCGATCCGGAGCGAGTTGTCTGGTTGACTAATACAAATCCGGCACTGGGCGTCACCGGGGCCTTTCTCAACCCGGCCGACATCCTCGACTTTCGCGAGCAGAGTCGAAGCTTCGAACGAATCGCGGCGTGGGGAACGCTGCCGGTGAATCTTTATGGCGCGAGTACGCCCGAACGCGTTGAAGGAATTTATGTCACACCCAATTTCTTTCGCACGCTCGGAGTGCAACCTGAGCTGGGCAGAGACTTCGCGGAAGTTAATGAACCCGAGAATAGCGTGATCATCAGTCACGCCTTATGGCTCCGGCAATTCGGCGGTGATCGAAGTGTGCTCGGAAAGAAGATTACGTTCGGCTTACAAGCCAATGATCCTAACGACACTTCCGTCATCATTGGCGTACTTCCCGCCGAAACAAATTTCCCCGCGCGCGTCGATCTCTTCACGATGACTGAGATCACGCACGACGATCTCGAACGCGGCGGCTCACACAACTGGCGCACCATTGGACGGCTCAAACCCGGCATCACTCTCGAACAAGCTCAAGCTGAAATAAACACCCTGACACAGCGACAGGAGGAACTTTATCCCGACACCAATAAAGGTTGGCAGGTCCAGCTTCAGCCCTTGCGCGCTTATCTTTTTGGCAACTCACGCGAGGCGTTACTGCTGTTGTTTATAGCGGTCGCGATCGTGTTGGTGATCGCGTGTGCGAACGTCGCGAATCTTCAGCTTGGACGCATTCACACGAGACGTCGAGAGCTCGCATTACGACTCGCACTCGGCGCCGGGAGGTTCCGCATCGTGAGGCAATTCCTGATTGAGAATTTGCTGCTCTCCATTTTGGGCGGCGGTCTCGGCGTGTTGGTCGCGGCTGCGTGTCTCTCGGTGGTCCGAACAATGGCGCCTGATTCGGTCCCTCGCTTGACGGAATCCGCGCTGAGCCTTCCTGCTTTCTGTTTCGCCACCGCGATATCGTGCCTGAGCACGATCCTGTTTGGGCTGTTCCCTGCATTTCAAGCGTCACAGTTGGAACTCAACGATGCATTGAAAAATTCTTACAGTCATGGGACTACTCCGCGACGATCAAATCGCGTTCGTCGAACCCTGGTCGTCGGGCAGATCGCATTGGCACTGATCCTCTTGACCGGTGCGGGTCTCGTTGTGAAGAGCTTTTGGCGGCTGCAAGCTGTCGATTCGGGAATGAAGAGCGAGCACCTGTTAACCGCTGGACTGTCGTTGAGTTTTGCTGATTATCCGAGTGGCAGCCCGCAACGCACGCAGGTTTTTCATCAAGCGTTGGAGACGTTGAGTACGTTACCGGGTGTGACTTCGGTTGGCGCGATATCGCACCTGCCGCTCGGCGGCCGCACTATGAAGCTGCCATTTCGGATCGTCGGCGAGACGCACGGGACGAAAGCTGATGAACGAGTTGCCGACTACCGCGTCGTGTCGCCCTCGTTCTTTGCGACGGCTGGTGTCGAGTTGAAGAAGGGACGGTTGTTCGACGATCGTGAACGAGAGAACTCGCCTAAGGTGTTCCTGATCAATGAGGCGTTCGCGCGCACATACCTTGCCGGAAGAGAGCCCGTTGGTGTTCGACTCGAGGGAGAGTCGCAGTTTGTGCACGGTGAGATTGTTGGAGTAGTCGCCAGTATCAAGCATAGAAGTCTGGAGCTCGACGCCGAACCCGCGCTTTACGTGTCTTATCAGCAGTCTGCGACTTTTCCGATCATGAATTTCGTATTGAAGACGAAGGTCGATCCTTCGTCGTTGATCGTTCCGGTCCAACAAAGACTACAGGCGCTCGACTCACGCGCCGTCGTCTTCAACGTTCGACCATTCGATCAGTTTGTCGCTGATGCCGTGGCGCCGCGACGCTTCAACTTGTGGCTCTTTTCAGCGTTTGGCTTGCTGGCTGCTTTGTTAGCCGCAGCCGGGATCTATGCGACGATGAATTTCGCGGTGATGCAGCGAAACAGAGAGATCGGAATCAGAGTCGCGTTGGGTGCACAGAAGAGTGCGGTGATGAAGTTGATTTTGGGAGAAGGCGCTGTGCTGGTAGGTGCGGGGCTCGTGCTCGGCTTTTCCGCATCGCTGGCTTTAAACCAGTTCATGAAATCGCTTCTATTTGCCGTAAGCGTGACCGATCCGCTGATCTATTTTCTGACGGCAACGCTCGTCATCTTTATCGCGCTCCTCGCATCCGGCATTCCCGCGCGACGAGCCACGAGGATCGATCCAATTCAAACGCTACGCAGTGATTGATGCCACAAAAAGGCACAAAATGCACAAAGAATGCCCTCTTCTCTTTGTGCATTTTGTGCCTTTTTGTGGCTAAAACTTATTCGTATCTCAACGCGATCAACGGATCGACCTTCGCTGCGCGACGGGCCGGGATGTAGCACGCCAGCAATGCGACGACAGTCAGCAATCCGATGACAGTTACATACGTCAGCGGATCAGTAGCAGTGATCTCGAATAGCAGCGTACGCATCAATCGCGTCAACGCAAACGCGCCCGCCAATCCGATGACGGTGCCGATGAGCAACATGCCGAGGCTTTGCTGGAACACGAGTCGCAATACGTGTAGCGGTCGTGCCCCCAATGCCATTCGCACACCGATCTCCTGGGTGCGCTGCGCCACCGAGTAAGCCATCACGCCGTAAATACCAATCGCCGCCAGAAACAGCGCGATACCCGAGAACGTAGCCAGCAGCAGCGCGAGGAAGCGTGGTTGGACCATCGACTTCGACACCACTTCATCCATGGACCAAAGATTGTAGACCGGCAGGCTGGGATCCAATTCACGAACTGCACTGCGTATTGACCCTTCGAGCGGCGCGGAATTATTCGAGCCGCGCACGACAAAACTTACATTCGACCCGAGAAACTGACTCACTTGTCGCACCTGGAAGTAAAGTTCCGGCCCGGCTGGCTTATCCATGCCGGCGTTCTTCGTGTCTTCAACCACGCCGACGATCGTGAACCAGACTTTAGGATCGGAAAACCCTGGATTCACACGTCGACCAATCGGACTGCCCGTCCAAAACCTTTTCGCAAGCGCCTGGTTGACCAGCACCACACGCATCGCGTTAGGGTTGTCGTCCTGCGGATCAAAAGTGCGTCCCTCTAGCAACCGGATCTTCATCGTCTTGAAGTAGTCGTTACCAACGATGTTCCAGTAATCGACGTTCTGCGCCGGGCTGTCGGGTGTTTGCTGGTAGCCTTCTATCTCGGTGTCGTTCGCATCGATTTGGCGCAGCGGAGGCAGTCCGGCTGCGATGGAGACGCCGGCCACACCGGGAACAGTTCTGAGTTTCTGCTCGAGCGTGTCAACAAATTGTTGGCGTTCGGGAGCCTTGTATTTAGCTGCCGGAAGATTGAGGCTGAAGCTGACCACACCTGCCGGATCGAAGCCGGTGTTGACTTGTTGCAACTTCCAGAATGCGCGAATCATCAGCCCCGAGCCGATGACGAGGATCACTGCGAGCGCAATCTCCGCCACTACGAGACTCTTGCGAAGCGTCTGTCCTCCGCCTCGAATTGCGCGTTGCCCGGCGCCGCGAATCCAGTTCGCGAGATTCCGTTCACTAACCTGGGCCAGTGGGGCCAAACCAAAGAGAAAAACCGCGACGATGGCAACCGCGATCGTGAACGCGAGTACGGGCAGACCAACGCCAATCTCTTCGGTGCGCGGCACGCTATCAGGCGCAAACAGTAAGAGGACCTTCAACCCTGCGAACGCGAGCGCGACTCCGAGTATCGAGGCGGTTAAAACCAGCACGAAACCTTCGGCAATGAATTGCCGGACCATTCGTTTGACACCGGCGCCGAGCGCGAGTCGGACTGCAAACTCGCGATGGCGTGATTCCGCGCGAGCGAGTAACAGGTTCGCCACGTTCACACACGCGATGAGCAGCACAAACCCAACCGCAGCCATGAGCAGCCACACGGCTTTGCGAGCTGCGCCGACCACGTCTTCGTGAAGACCAAGCATTACGACGGGATGTCGTTCAGGGTTGAGCAGATGCTGCGAGCGCCCCTCGGCCTTCCAACCCGCCATCAAGCTCGTCATTTCGCTCTGCGCCTGCTGAATGGTCGTGCCCGGTTTCAACCTGCCGATTACTGAAAGATAGTGGGAACCACGACTGCCCGGCTTGGCGGGATCGAATTGGAAAGGCACGATGAGATCGACCTGTTCGTTGCTGCCCGGAGGAAATGCGAAGTTCGCGGGCATCACACCGACGACCGTCGTTGCTGTCGCGTTGACCTGAATCTGTTTGCCGATGATGTCGCCAGTGCCGCCGAAACCCTTTTGCCAGAGGCCGTGCGAAATGATGGCGACCTTTGGACCATTGACGCGATCTTCCTCTTCAGTGAAGTTGCGACCACGCTCCGGTTGCACTCCGAGGACGTCGATCAAGCTGCGCGTAATCGCGGCTGAGGTGACTCGCAGTGGCTCACTTTCAGTCCCGACGTTCTGACCGGCCGCCGCCCAGGCGCCGATTGCCTCCCACGATTTTGCCTCGCGCTGAATGTCGAGCAGTTCGGGAGGCGAGAGCCAGAACTTCTGAAGCTTCATCGTGGGAAATTCGCTGTAGACGCGGACGAGTTGATCGGTTGCCGGTAAGGCAGCGGCCGCAGCAGGACCGAGTTGACCACACTGAAGATGGCCGAGTTGGCGCCGATGCCGACGGCGAGCGTCAAAATCGCCACGGTGGTAAACGCTGGGTTCTTTCTCAGCATGCGCAGCGCGTATTTAAGGTCCTGCAGGAAGGTTTGCATCGTCGATCCTCCGGAGGGTCTTTACGTAGTCAGACTGATTCTGGTTCGCGAAATGAACGTGGTTCTGAGAGGTTAACACCGCCGCGCGGGTGGAGGTGGCATATTTTAGAATTGGCCGGATTCTTAAAAACAAGAGGCACGGCCGGTAAGAACGTCGGCGTCCCGAATTTTCTTCTCTCCGCAACCTCTGCGTCCTCTCCGTCTCTGCGGTGAATTATTGCTGTGAATTAGTTAAAACGCCGAGACGCAGAGGACCCAGAGGCTGCGCAGAGAAATCAACAAATCGGTATTTATTGTCCAAGCCACTTGTGACCCTAAACGGTGACGATTTTGGAGTCGCTGCTTGAGGTATCAATTTGGCACCTCAAGATTTCAGCGGCATTGTCCGGTATACGAAAACCACCCAACGTCATTTCCCCGTGCGGATCGCGGACGCGCCCGTGAACCGGTCACAATCTGTGACCGGTTCCCTTCAGCCGCTCCGGCCAGAACTCCGATTGGCGTTCTCCAGCAATGCCGAGTCGTTGACCCGCCGCTACAGCGCGCTCGATAAGTCATGCCGCAACAGATCACAACCAGATCGTGCTTGAGCAAAGAAGTTTAGGGCGATGTTCGACGTGTTCCGCCCGAAGCACGCAAGTGTCCGACGAAGTTGACGTGATTGCGTCTGGGCACAGAAGTCTCGGAGGAAGTTTGACCTGATTTTATCTGAGCAGAGAAGTTTCGGCGAAAGTCTGACGTGATCATCGTCGAGCTAGGAAGTATTCGTCGGATGCTGGGAAGCTTACAGCGAAAGCTGGCAAGCTAATCGCCAAGCACGACGTGATCACTTTCATGCACGTCATGATCGAACGCTGACAACTTATGCCTGCTGCCAGTCTCAGTTTGCAAAGATGCATTCATGTTTCGTTTGAGCTCAACATAAAATGCTTCAAGCAAAACACGTCAAACTTTGCAAAGAACTTCCTTGCTCTGGCAAAAAACTTCCTTGCTTTGCAGAAAACACGTCAGACCGGCCCGCGAGTTAATCGAACAGATACGCGCGACAACGGACTTCGGCCCGGCGCTTCCGCGCCAGTTTTGTGCCTGCTCGGCATGTGTGTCATTCCCCGGTCAGGACGGCGGGCGAAAACCAATCTCTTTGCGATCACTTACCGGCTTCGCCATCAGTTGTCGGATCGCATCGAACACGATTTTAAATTGCTTATCGTACTTACTTTCGAGGTCGTCCAGCCGGCGAGCAAGTTCGGTGTTAGAAGCGAGTAACTGTCGCAGTTTTACGAACGCGCGCATGATTTCGATGTTCACGGTTATCGCGCGCTCGCTATTCAGTACACTTGAGAGCATCGCCACACCCTGCTCAGTGAAGACATACGGCAGGTACCGCCTGCCGCCGTGTCTCAAACTTGAGGTACCAATTTGGTACCTCAAGATTTCGGCTTCCTCTTCAGTAAGCTGAAACATAAAATCCAGCGGAAATCGCTGTAAATTCCTCTTGACCGCCCGGTTGAGAGTTTTAGTCGCCACCTCATATAGGTGTGCCAGATCGCGATCCAGCATCACCTTTTCGCCGCGGATAAAGTAGATGGCTTTTTCAATTTTTTCGATGGAGATGAGGTCTGTCTTACTCATGTGAGTTTCCTTTCGTGAGAATTTGGCGGCGCATTATAAGGGTTTGCGCTGCATGTGAAAACCAGTTAGCGAGTGGTGGGTTGGTCCGCTAATTGGGAGCGAAACCGATCTTACGTATTGCCCGCCAACAGCCTGTCCTCGACTAGGGCAATCTGCGCGTCGATCATGCCGTAAAGGTTGAACTGCCCGCAGCGAGTGAAGGCGAGATGTTTCGCCGCGTTCGCGAGCGCTTTCGGATGCGCGGAGTTTTCCAACGTCGACATGAGCACGAGCAACGCGGCCGCTCTCATTTCCGGCTCATCACCGGCGCGACAAATCATCGCCGTCAACGTTTCAATCTTTTCCTCATCGAGGTCATCGTCGTAGATGTCGGGTGTTTCCTCGAAGCCGACGCCATCGACAACCGCTTCACCCGCATCGGCGCGGCGTACGAGTCGAGCCAGCCACGGATCGTTTCTCTCCATTGCGTACCGAATAACCGCACGACTCTGCGGATCGATCGATTCGTCGTTCAAGACTGCCTGTGCTCTTCGAATGAGAGCATTCATAATCATGTTGGTTCTTGATATTCGGTTTGAGTGAGGTGCTTGGCGCACACTTGCGCTACTATGATTAGCCATGGGCTTCATCCTTTCGAGAGAAGGTTTAAGTCCTAGGGTCGATTTTGTGTTGCACCACAAGTCGGCCCGCTTCGTTTAATGGGTGCCGCACTATAGCACAACTCGTGAGGACGTGTGCACGGTTTCTAACATCCAGTTAATACTCACCGACTTCATTAATGAAGACGTCCACAAAGGTGAGGATCTTCTGCGTGACTCTTTCGATAATTGACCTTCGTTCCAGCACCTTAGGCTTTCGCTCCAACATCTTGATAATGGCATCCGGCATCGGCTTTTGTTCGGTGAAGAGATAATCAGCAATGATCTGTTGAAGGTCCTCGGCTTTGATCCCTTCCTCCTGACATAGCCGCTCGAAAGCTTCGCGCTGCTTCTTGGTCCAGAACTCGTCAAATTCTGAAAGAGTTTGAAAAATATCTGCAAGCGCGTGGCGGCGGCCCACCCTCGCGTCACGATTTCTGTCCGAACAGGTCGGGGTACGTCAAGCCTCTCAAATAGGCTTCTCCAAACCGCCGTTTAGCGAAAGTTTAGTGGACGATGTTCGCAGTCTTTCATTCTTGACTTATCGATTGACAGGAATAAGATGTTACTCCCCTAAGTTTCTGGTTCTCACTCAATCTAATTCTTACCGTAGAGGAGGGTAAAAATGTATCCAAACGTTCGGCTTCAGGGCCTGCGGCATTTAATAGTCACCTGCGTGCTGGTGTGCTCTGCGGCCGGCACGGCCATAGCGGGCTGGACCACCAGCGGGAGCAAGATTATCGCGCCCAGCGGCGCGGAGTTCAGAATCACGGGCATCAATTGGTACGGGTTCGAGACCACGGGCAACGTCGCCAAAGGTCTCTTCTCGCACGATTATACCTACATCATTGATGCGATTGGGCAAGACGGGTACAGCACCATCCGCATCCCCTTCTCTAACGCCATGTGGGAGCTCAATCCCATCCCCAATGCTAACACGCTCAGTGCATGTCCCAGCTGCAAGGGCAAGCACGCCCGCGACATTCTCGCGCTTATTGTTAACTATGCGGGCTCGAAGGGGATTCACGTAATCCTCGACAACCATCGGTCCGAGGCAGGTAACTCCGCTGAAGGCAACGGGCTGTGGTACTACGTTTCCGGCAACAACAACTATACCGAACAAAAATGGATCAACGATTGGGTGAGCATCCAGCGCTGGGCTCACGGCATCCAGCGACGATGGGGTCCACCGACACCATAATTGTCAACTATTACGGCTCCGACGGTCTCCCCATCATCCTCGGTTACGACTTACGCAACGAGCCGCACACGCCTTCGCGTACGGCATATCTGAGCGGCGGAGCGTGGGGCAACGGCGACGGAATAGACCCGAACATCAATCCCAATCCAAATCCGTTCGCTCCCGCCTGCGTGGCTAACTCGACCTGTCATGATTGGCGGCTGGCAGCAGAGCGCGCCGGCGATGCGCTGCTCGGCGATGCTCTCAACCACGGGTGGGACTATCCTCTAATATTTGTAGAAGGAGTCAGTACGTACCCGACTGCCACAGGCACAATGGCGGCGGGGCCGTACGACTGGTATTGGTGGGGCGGCAATCTGCTCGGTATCAACGGTAACTCTGGTAACGCGGGCGCGCCCATAGTTCTGAATGCCGGTGGCAGCTCGACGAGTCTAGGGCCGGCGGTAAATAACCAAGTCGTATATTCCGGGCATGATTACGGGCCGGCGGAATTCCAGCAGTCCTGGTTTAACGCCAGCACCTGCTACCGCAGTGGGTGCTCGTCCTCCAGCCTCGCAGACGTGTGGAAGAAATTCTGGGTGTTCCCAAATCTGGCGGGCGGAGTTAACCCCGCCTGGCCCGGGCACACTTCTTATCCGTGGGGCAACACGGGCCACACGGGCTACAGCCAGGCTCCGGTCTATCTGGGAGAATTCGGGACGGGTAAGACCGACAGCGATCTTTTCTCTGCCGGCGCGGGGTCACAGGGACAGTGGTTTACAGACATTGTGAACTTTATCAAGAGCAGCTACAGCCTCACCTCGGCCAACGATTCCGGGATAACCATCAACTCTCTGCACTGGACTTATTGGGCTGCCAACAGCGAAGACGGCTATGGACTGTTTGGCAGCAGCTACACGGGGCTGGCAAACGCTAAAAAGGAGTACTCTTTTCTGTGCGGTATTCAGCAGGGGCCGCTCGCACTTTCGTCAGGTTCCGCTGCCGGCCAGTGCGGGTCTACGGGGCCGCTCCCGAACCCACAGTAGAAGAGAGAAAATCCACCTTCGTATTCCAGCCGTCCGGCGCTTGGCGTGCCTCGCAAGATACGTGGTCCCTTTACAGCGGACGCCAAGCGCCGGACGGATGACTTGGGATATTAGTCCACGGAGAACAGTAATATGACCCCTGCATGCTTCTATTCTTAGGGTGATACTGTTTAGCGTCAGCTCCTCCTTAAAATAGGTGAGGGAAAACCGGTCGTCACCGAGATGAAGTGGATTTGCGGACCACTTTGCTGAAAACCGGCGGATTCGCAACTATCGCATCAGCTCGCAAGTCGGGATGCTGCGGATGTTCGAGGCTGTCTTCCTGCTTGATGTCGAACTTTTGGTCCACAGGTCGGGTCATAGACTGTTTTCAGTTTGTCCTTTCCGACCGTAACTAGCTTTGCCGGGATTTTTGAAACTTCCTGCGGCGTATAAAACTCGCCCGCCTTCTTCCCTGCACCGCTCGCGAACTGCGCAATCAAGTATTCGTAAGCATCGAGAAGATCGCCTTCGGTATCTTCGAGTCTGAAATCGATCTTGTCTAAATGGGACTGCCGCATGCGTAGAGTAAGCGATGAGAGGTTTATATCACTACTGCCAATGGATCCAGCCACAAGAGCTCACTACTTTATAGGCTTCGCCCCGCCTATACCAAAGCATAATAGACATTCCTCACCCGCTGACGCATGATCGACCCATTCATCCGCCACAGGAGGGACTTGATGACGAAGTTGAACCACTTCCAGACGATCTGTTTGCTGGTTATTGCGGTGCTGGGTGTTACGGCAGCGTCGTGCACGCGCAGGCAGCCGGCCGTTTCCCAACAGAATGCCAACACCTCTGCGCCCCAACGCACGACGAAGATTTCCGCCGAACAGCTCGCGCAGGCTTATGGACTTAATTCGTTCGGGCAAGTCGAGGCGATCCGCTATACGTGGAACGCGGAGTTTCCCGGCGTGAAGGTCTCACGTTCGTGGACCTGGGAGCCCAAGACCGGGAAGGTCTCGTACGAAGGGAAAGACAAAGACGGCAAGCCTGTTAAGGTCACCTATAACCGCTCTCAACTCAACAGCCAGCCTGACAATGTGAAGAATGAGATCGAGCCGGCTTTCGTCAACGATAATTACTGGCTGCTGTTTCCACTCCATGCTTACTGGGACAAGAGCGCCACGGTGACAGATGAAGGTGCGAAACCGTTGCCACTCGGCAACGGCACGGCCAACCTGGTCCAAGTGAAGTATCCGCCGGACGGTGGTTACACGCCGGGCGACACCTGGGATCTGTACGTCAACAACGACAACCGCGTGGACCAATTCGTCTATCACCGCGGTGGACCAAAGAAGCCGAGCCTCGTCACCGCAACCTGGGAGGGTTACAAGAAAATCGGTCCGCTACTTATCTCGACGGAGCATCACGGTACGGCAGACGGAGCGCAGTTGCGGCTCTCTTTTACGGACGTGGGAGTTAAGGTGACGGGATCAGACCGCTGGATAACCGCGCCGTGAAGTTCTGAAAGTGAAGACTGACATTCAACTCGATATTGGACCAAAGACGTTCGCGTCCGGCTTGTTGCCGGAGCTGATCGCTGTGCTTGGCCGCAGCCGGCCGGGCGAACTCGTCGCAGTGGTCGGTGACGATGCTCGCGTTGGACCAGAGTTGGAAACGTGGTGCCGGTTCACCGGAAATACGCTCGTCGAGAGCACTGTCGTAGAAGGCCGGATGCGATGGGTCTTCCGTTGTGGATCCGCGGCGATGGCTGAAGATGATCGGCCGGTAGGTTCGCGGCTGTGGCTCTACACGAATTTCGACTGCAACCTGCGTTGTGACTACTGCTGTGTGCGTTCGTCGCCGACTGTGCCGCGACGAGAACTCGGGCTCGATCGTGTACAGCGGATCGCGCGGGAAACGTCGCAGCTTGGTGTCAAAGAAATCTTCGTCACCGGAGGCGAACCGTTTTTACTTGAAGATATCGGCGAGATTCTGCTTGCCTGCGCAGCCGCGGCTCCGACGACGGTCTTGACGAACGGGATGTTGTTTAGCGGACGGCGCGCGGAGATCTTGCGAACGTTGCCGCGCGATCGCATCGTGCTGCAAATCAGTCTCGACAGTGCAACGCCGGAGCGTCACGATCTTCATCGTGGACCAGGGACGTGGGCGCGAACGCGAGCAGGGATTCAGCGCGCGCGTGCGGAAGGATTTCGCGTGCGATTGGCAGCGACTGTTTCGACTGATGCCGAGGCCGAGGAGTTTCGTCGATTCCTCGATGAAGAGAGGATTGCTGAAGAAGACCGAATCATCAGACGGATCGCTTTGCGCGGCGCCGCTGGGGCAGGGCTCGCTGTGACGCGCACTGACTTAGTGCCCGAAGTAACGATTACTGCCGAGGGTGTGTACTGGCATCCGGTGGGCGCGGAAGACAACGATCTATTAGTGACGCGCGATATCTTTCCGCTTTCCGAATCCTTTGCTGCCGTCCGTCGTGCGTTCGAGCTTGAACGCGAACACACGAACAAGCTCGCGATGATTTTTAACTGCGCCTGAAATTAGCCACAAAAAGGCACAAAAAGCACAAAAGAAGAGTTCAGAGTTCAGCCTATAGGCTGCGTCTCGGGCTTTGGGCGAGCAAGCTAAAGCTTGAACTCTGAACTTTTCTTTTGTGCTTTTTGTGCCTTTTTGTGGCTGACTACTGGTTGAAGAATCCTTGTTCCGCGGCAGCTCCGCGTAAAGCATCGTAGCCGTCGAGGTGAGGCGGGAGCCAGCGTTGCAATCCTTCCGCGTCGAGGATCGCGCGATGGTTCGGGTTGTCGTAGTTCATTGCCGCCAGCGCTTCGACAAAACGGCGCTCCTGGTCCGGATCGAAGCCAGGCCGTGCGGTGAACATGCAATGATTGTAAGGTGGAGACGACCAGATCTCAGTTAGTGCGCCTTCCGGCACCAGACGTTCGTTGCGTACGGTGGTCCAGAACGGGCTGCCGATTGCACCCGCGTCGGCTCGCCCATCGAGGACTGCACGGACGACGTCTACTTCGCTGGTCCCGGTGTCGCCATGTTTGCCTAAGTCGCTGTTGAAGCGCAGCGTTTGGTAGTCGCTGCCTTCGCGCATTCCTTGTTGCTCCAGGAAGTAAACCGGAAGAATCGCGGCGTGTCCGCTGTCGCGACTGCCGAGCGCAAGTGTGCGGCTTCGCAAGTCCGCGAGCGTTGATATCGGACCACCGGTGACCGCAACTATCTTGGTCATCCAGTTCAGATCGGTGTCGCGCATGCCGATCGCACGACACTGGTGGCCGCTCCATTCATCAGCTTGCAGGTAGGCGAGGTTCGTGTTCCAGGCGATGTCGATACGAGGAACGACGTCGTCCGGTTGGCCCAACAGTGCGAGCACCTGCGCTTCGTAGCTCTGAAATAACACGATCTCAACGGGCAGATGCGCTTCGTCGTGAAAATACTGGCGCATCCCCTCCCAGATCGTGACGACCTTCGGGTTGTAAGCAACCGCTCCCAGCCAAATTGTCTTGCTCATGTGTGACTCGCCTCTGCGTTATCTCTGCGTTCTCTGCGCCTCTGCGGTGAACCCATCTGCAATAACAAATAAACCGCAGAGACGCAGAGGACGCAGAGATAACGCAGAGAATACGTTCAGATTTAAAACAATGGAATTCCCAAAAGCGCCTTTCCGATAAACTCACGCAGCACATCCGCTGTGGGCGCCATCACGGCACCCGCGTGCGCGTCGCGGAACAGGCGTTCGATATTCAAATGCTTCGAGAACGCCGCGCCGCCGCAAACGCGCATTGCTGTCGACGTGACGCTGATCGCTGTCTCTCCTCCAGCGGTTTTGACTTCGAGCACGCGCAGCATCGTCAGCTCGCCGGGCGTCTCCAGATGATCGATCACATCGTCGATGCGCGCTGCGAGGCCGTCAGTCTCGATTTGCATATTCGCGAGTTGGGCGCGCAGTGTCGGTAAACTCTCCCCAAGGCTCTGGCCCAGATGTTCAAACTTCGCGGTCTTCAGATGCGTCGTCGTGGCCGCGACCGCCGCCCGGCACAATCCGAGGGCAACTGCTGCCGATCCTAAATTAAACAGTGGCAGCACTACGTTCAGCATCGCCGGAAATCCGGCGCCGTCGTCGGTCAACTGAAAATCTGTTGGCACCGGGCAGTGGTCCAAAGCGATCGGCGCCGACGCATTCGCGCGCAAACCCAACCCGTCCCACGGTCCTGCGACTGTCAGACCACGTGTTCCCGTTGGCACAAGATACAGAGTTGAATCGGTAGGTCCCGCGCCTTCAGGAGCAAGAGCAGAAACAATATAACTCTGCGCATGACCCGCGCTCGTCACCCACGACTTCTGCGCGCTGATCGTCACACCGTTACCATTCCGCTGTGCCCGCGAGACTGGCGCCCAAAAATGACTGCGCGAACCGGCTTCGCTGAAAGCGAGAGTTGATAAGTGCCGGCCGGCGGCAATGTCCTGAAGAATGGGCTTCATTGGACCAGCCGCATCCGGCCGCGCCGATGCGATACACGCAGCGCCGAGGATGTGCATCAAGTAGACCATCGCGACAGACGCGTCTGCTTCGGCAACGATCTCGATGACAGCGGCAAACGTGCGAGGACCTAACCCCGCACCACCGACGTCCGCGGGCAACAGCAGTCCAAGCAAGCCCGATTCACCGAGTGATTGGACAGCTTCGGTAGAGAATTCGCCCGCAGCATCGTTTGGCCCGGCGGCCGGCGCCAGCACACTGCCGGCGATCTCGCGGGCCTTCGAAACGGCCTCTTCGTGAGTCATGCCTCGCACCTCTCTCAATGTTTTAGTAATCACGGATTATACGGATAAAATCCGGATTAGCTAATATGACGCTATGACTCGTTGCGCGCTCGGACTGATGGCCAAGGCGCCCATTGCCGGCGAAGTTAAAACACGGCTCGTGCCGCCGTTGACGCCGCTCGAAGCCGCGGCGCTGAACATCTGCTTTTTGCGCGACATGGCCGCGAACATTCAAAGCGTGAGTGAAACGGAAGCCGCATCAGGTTTGGTGGTCTACACACCGGCTGGTGCGGAGGCTGCATTCGCGGGCGTGTTGCCTGAAGGATTCGAATTGCTGGTCCAGCGCGGCAGTTCCTTGGGCGAGCGCCTTTGCAACGCTACTGACGATCTTTTGAAACAAGGTTACGGTGCGGTCTGTTTGATCAATTCAGACAGTCCGAATCTGCCGAAGTCGATCCTGATTCAAGCGATCGAGTTGCTCGCGAACGACGGCGATCGAGTGGTGCTGGGCGCTGCGGAAGACGGTGGCTACTACCTGATCGGCTTGAAGCACGCGCACCGAAATCTTTTTAACGAAATCGCCTGGAGCACTTCGGACGTGCTCGCTCGCACAAGGCAGCGGGCCGCAGAGATCAATCTGCCGGTTGAGTTGCTGCCGACCTGGTACGACGTTGACGATGCAGAAACACTCGATCGACTTTGTGAAGAAATGTTTTTGACGTCTTGTTCAGACGAAGCTTATCCAGCGCCGCACACGCGTGCCTTCCTCGAGTCAATAATCAAAACGGAAGGCCCGCAACGTATCTGTCCAAAGCTTTCAGGCCAGAGTTCAGAGTTCAACCTTTAGGTTGCTGTTTGTACGGAAAACGCAAGCTAAAGCTTGAACTCTGAACCGATATCAATGAGTAAACCACGACCACACATCTCTGTGATCATCGCCGCACTGAATGAAGAGGCAGCGATTGCAAAAGTGATCGACTCCGTTCCGAAAGATCTCGTTGACGAGATCGTGGTGGTTGATAACGGCAGCACCGATCGCACGGCGGAAGTTGCGAGCGCAGCCGGTGCTCGCGTGGTTACGGAAGCCGTGCGCGGATACGGGCGCGCGTTTCGTGCGGGACTGCGCTCAATCTCACCTCACTGTGAGATCGTGGTGTTGCTCGACGGCGACGGCAGCGATTATCCCGAAATGATGGACCGGCTGGTCACGCCGATCATCGAAGGTAAAGCTGATTTCGTGATTGGATCGCGAACGCGCGGGAATCGCGAAAGCGGCAGCATGAACTTTCATCAGGTCGTTGCCGGATACGGGATTGGTTTGATTCTGCGGATTTTGTACGGCGTTCGCTCCACCGACATGGGACCATTCCGCGCGATTCGTCGCGACACGTTAGACCGGCTCAGTCTGCGTGAAGAGACTTATGGATGGCCCTTGGAGATGCAGATGCGTGCGGCGCGGGCGCGCGTGCGCACTCTTGAAGTTCCGGTTGACTATCGGCGCCGAGCGGGCGGTCGTTCGAAAATAGCGGGGACCGTGCGCGGTTCAGTGTTGGCGGCCACACGCATTCTGATCACACTCGCGCGGATCGCGATCCAGAAAAATTAGCCACAAAAAGGCACAAAAAGCACAAAAGAAAAAATCCGGTAATGGAAATCACTCTTGTGCTTTTGTGCCTTTTTGTGGCTAATTTACCAGAGTGGAAAGTTGGGATGACGACGAGCTAATAAAGCATCGACTCCCCACTTGCGTCCCGCCGCTCCGATCAGCAGTGCGAATGCGACGATCATCGGCATTAGGAGTTCCCAGGTCCAGGCAGTTCCCGATTCAGCGATCCAGAGTGTGGTCAGAAAGAGGAAAGCGATGAGTGCGACTGGCCGCGTCAAGAGTCCGATCAATAAAAACACGCCGACAGTGATTTCAGTAAAGCCCTGCATTGGACCAGCAAAGGTCGCATGGCCGGCCATGAGGCCCATGATGCTCTTCAGCAGTTGCGGCGCGTGGCCCTTCTCGATGTAGTAATTAATCAAACCTGAATAACCGCTGGGACTATACAGGCCTTTTCGGAGGTTCTCGAAGAACACCGAGATAAAAAGACAGCCCAAACCAATACGCGTAATCGTCAGCGCACATTGAGCACGGTGGTTCGGTACATCATGCAGTGAACTACTCATTTCGTCCTCCTGTCGGGTCAACTGTCTTAGTCAAACGAAGGAATGCTTCTTCCAGTGTCTCCTGGGCCGGGCTTAATTCATAAACCTTGATCCCATTGCCAACCAGGAGGGCGTTCGCCGCCGCAAGCCGTTCGGCGTCTGCGCCGATGTGCAGAAACGACGAACCATTTTTGCTGACCGACAGATTAGGCTCTTTGCTCAGCAGATCAAAGGCCCCAGCCAGATTGTCGACTCGAATTTTATACTGAGAGGTGGGCGCCACCAGTGCTTCTGGTCCACCTTCGTAGAGCAAACGTCCTTCGTGAATGATGCCAACGCGATTGCAGAGTTGTTCGATCTCGGTGAGTAGATGACTCGAGAGCAACACAGTCAACCTGAACTCATCTCGCAGGCGTCGGATCAACTTGCGCGTCTCGTGTATACCCTGCGGATCGAGACCGTTCGTAGGTTCGTCTAGGATGATAAGCTCGGGCGTCGGGAGGAGTGCCTGTGCAATTCCGAGACGCTGCCGCATGCCGTACGAATAAACCTTCACCGGATCCTGCGCGCGCTCGCGCAAGTCTACGATGTCGAGCACTTCCTCGACGCGCTTCTTTTGCACCCCGCCGGACAAAGAGGCAAGCAGTTGCAAATTCCGGCGCGCCGAAAAGTTCTCGTAGAATGCCGGTGTCTCGATGATTGCGCCGACGCGCGAGCGTGCCTTCAGGTACTCCCAACTCGAAGCCCGTACCGGAAATTTGATCACGCCGGAGGTCGGTCGAATCAGGCCCAGCAACATCCGCAGCGTGGTCGACTTCCCTGCTCCGTTCGGACCAAGAAAACCGTAGATGTCGCTTCTGTCGACACGAATTGTCAGACGATCGACCGCCGTGCGCCGTCCAAAACGCTTCGTCAGGTTTTCAGTCTGTAGAGCGATGTCTGACATCGATAGTTCAATCCTTTTCTCTGTGCAACCTCTGTGTTCTCTGTGTCTCCGTGGTTAATAATTTCCAGCCAAGTGAACCACAGAGACACAGAGAACACAGAGGTTGCACAGAGAAATCAAAGGCCAACTTCCACTAACAACGGCCAGTGGTCCATGCGGCCAACCGCGGCGTTACGCAAGACTTCTACGCGCCCGATGCGAGCGATTGCTTGTGGACCAAAAACGTAATCAATGCGGCGATCGTTGATCGCCGTGTCGCCCGCTGTGCGCCCGAGATCGCGGAAGTATCGCAGGATATGGCTGTACGATTCGCTATCGTGTTTCACGTTGTCTGTGTAAAGGTTTGTCTCGTTCGCCGCTTTGAGTTCGAAGTTGAAATCACCCGCAATAAAAACTTCAGACGCCTGCGCTCGACCTTTCGCCCAATCGGTCAAGGCTTCGGTGTAGCTCCTTCGCTGAGCAGCATTGAACGCGTCAGCGTGCGCGCTCACGAGCAGCACTTCCTGCGCATCTCCGCGCGGCTGGAACGAAGCTGCCTGAGCGTAGCGGGTTCCAACCGACACGGGAATGAATGTCGCACTCGAATCTTTAACCAGAACCGCCTCGAAACGATCTCCTCGTCCCTGCTGCGCCACTGCACCGCGATATTTTCCATGTAACAGATTGAGCAGAGTGTCCAATTGCGATTTGCCCGTCAGTTCCTGAAGCGCAACTGCATCCGGGTCGTGACGCAAGATCACGTCAGCGACGGCCGGCAGATCCTTGTCGTGCGCGCGTGTGTCATCTTCAAGTTCGGCATAACCGATGTTCCAGGTGAGCAGGCGGAGTGAGCTAGCATTGTCGACCGATGAGGTTGGTTCGCTGGACGCAGGCTGCTCGGCGAAGTGAGCGGCGCCCACAATCATCAAACAAAACAAGAGCAGCAACACCAGCTTCACCCACATGTCACGTAACAATATCCTTCCGCTCGAAAATGACTACCGTGGCCAGCAATAACCCAGCCGTATACGCGCCGCAGACACATGCGTAATGCCATAGACTCTGCCACGGGATATCAGGCTTGAACACGTCGCGCCAGAAGTCCATATCGGTGGTGAAGAAGTACGGTCGCAAATGCTCGAAGAACTCGACGCGCCCGACGATGTACAGAGTTAAATATGCCGCGATCGTCATCACCGTGGCTTGTACCGGCGAGTCGAAGACAACTGAACAAAGCATTGCGAGAGCGGCGATAACGAGTAGCGCCCACGTACCTGAAAGCACGGCGTAGCCAAAGCGCATCAGGGCATCGTCGCGCATGATCTTTCCCGGCACATCGACGAGATTGAGCGGGCCAGGATAGAGTTCGAGGTTGCCCCAGCCGACGAAGATCAAACCCACCACCAGGTTCAAACCAATAAAGAACGTCAGTAGCAGCGCGGCGTGAAGTGCGGTCACCAGAAACTTCGAGAGTATCAGTGAGGCGCGTGAGATTGGACGCGTGCACATCATCCGCAGCGTGCCGGTGCGCGACTCGCCCGCGATCTGCGAGCCGGCGCTCATGGACACAAAAATCGGTAGCAGTAACGTGAAGGAAAAGAGCAGCGAGTAAAGCGCGAACGTAAGTCCGTTGAAGTATTGTTTCGATTCGTAAGTATATTTGAACTGCTCAACCGCCTGGCCGCCCGTCTTGCGCGCCGCATACGTATAAAAACCCCAGAGCATCAGCGCCACAAATCCGACGAGCACCAGGAACGAGAGATAAAAGCTCCGGGCGCGAAACAACTTTTCGAGCTCTAGTTTGAGTAGCGTAAACATTCTCGTAACTTCTGATGCAATTATTAGCGGCTGCGGATGGGCTGGCAACCGGAGTAGCCACAGTACACAAAAGGCACAAAGAAGAACACAAAAAGCAGCTTAGACAGGTTTGGCTTGATTATCTGTCTAAGATGCTTTTGTGCTTCTTGTGTTCTTCTTTGTGCCTTTTGTGTACTACCCTGCTCTCAGGCGCACTTTTTGGATTCCCAGTACGGTGTTCGCTGGTAATAACTGTGAAGTGCGACTTCGAAGTCGCGCGTCAACGGTTGCTCCGGGTGAAACTCGGGCGCATTACGAATCTGTTCGCGCTCGAAACCAACGTAGGCATTCGACTCGGCCCAACTGATCCAGTAGATCCATTCAGTGGCGAGCAACACTTTCTTTCCGGGCCACCAGTTTCTGGTGTCTGCCATGGCGTAACGAATGGTCCACGTTTCATCGTCGATAATGAAACCTTCGAGATGGCCGATCTCACCGTCCGCCGCGATGATGTGATACTTGCCTACGATCTTCGAGCTACGTAGATGCGCATCGAAATCCGGGTCAGACAGCGTTTCCGAAGCCTGGCCTTTTTCAAACTGAGAGTGCCGGTGGAACTGCGAACCTGGCTCCTGGTGCTCGGCCAAATTCAGATAGTGCGGCAAGCCGAGATACAGGTAATAGTCATGCGGCTGCTGCAGCGATATTGGCCGGTGCGCCTGCGCGTCGAGGCTGCGTCGCACCTGGTCCCTGGTTAGTGCCACCTGAACGATTGGCTCGTCCTCGCCTTCGATCGCCGTAATCGCCTCGGGCGACAGCAGCACCAGCTTGCCGTGCAGCCAACTGCCAATGTTCATTACAACATAATTAATTTGCCAATTCCGATCATCAAAATAGAACTCCTGAACGTGACCGATATCGCCGTCGATCGCGTGAATTCGTGCGTCCTCTAACGCTTTCGTACTCCGTAACATCTTTCTTGCCTTTCAGAATGTAGGTGTTGATTACACTCACTCTCCTTAGATGCAATTAACGCAAGCTGCGCGCCACCAATCATCTGTTTTCACTCGTTGAAACAGCGACTCATCATGACATCGTCAGCACGACTTTTCCGAAAGTCTCGTTCGATTCAAGGCGTCGATGAGCATCCTGAATCTGTTCAATAGGGAACACGGAATCGATCACCGGACGGATCGTTCCCTGAGCCAGCATCGGCACAACTTCTCCTGCGAATGCAGCGGTGATTGCGATCTTCTCTTCGAGTGATCGCGCGCGAAGCACCGTACCGATCACGTGGAGGCGTTTGCCGAGTATCTGATAAAGGTCGACCTCCGTCTTTCCACCTGCCACTCCGCCGATGAGAACAATGCGGCCACGCAGCGCCATTGCTTCAAGGCTGGCGGCGAAGTACGGCCCTCCATTCAGATCGAGTACGACGTCAAATCCGCTGCCGCCGGTCGCGCTCCCGGCAAAATCAGAAAGCCCCGTTAAAGCGCTCGGCTCCGGCACTGTAAATCCCGACTCGAGACCAAATGATTTCGCGCGCTCGATCTTGTCGGGCGTTCGCGAACTGCCGAAGGCGCGACCTCCCAACGCTCTGACCAGTTGTGTCGCCGCGAGCCCGACGCCACTCCCGACGGCATGGACCATGACGTTGTCTCCGGCTTTGAATGATGCTTGCCGCAACGCGTCATGTGCGGTGATGAAGACCTCAGGAACGGCCCCGGCCGCCGACCACTCGAGGTTCGCGGGCACGGCGCACACTGCGTCCTGATGGGTCGTCACAAATTCGGCATGGGCCCCGCCACCGATGATCCCCATCACGCGCTCGCCTTCCCGCCGGCGCTGAGCGTTGGTGCCTAACTCTGTAACTTCGCCGGCAAACTCGAGTCCAGGAATGTTCTGAGCAGCGCCCGCCGGCGCGGCATATCGACCTTGCCTCTGCAAAAGGTCCGCGCGATTGAGTGCGGTACTCCGCACGTGTACGAGTACTTCCTCCGGTCCAACCTGTGGTCTTGGAACGTCCTCGATTTCCAACACCTCAGGACCACCGAAACGAGTAATAACAACAGCTTTCATGACGATTTCCTCATTTTCATTGACGCTTGTTTACACACGATGTAGATTGCTGGACCAGTTTACAACTCTCAGCTCCTTTATCGAGACTACTCCATGATCATCCACTCTCGGCGATCTCCTCTGCGCGTGATTACAGCCGCGTTTCTCTCCTATCTGCTCGTGATCTTAACGTGCATTCCTTTTTCAACTTCAGCACGATCGCTCGCCCTCGTCAGGACGGTACAACAGGTTCCTGCGGCGCGATATCGTGACACTGAGCTACTCGTTCGATTTCGCGCAGGAGTTCCCGACCAGGTCAAAGACATGATTGTCGCCGCGCACAGCGCGCGGCGAAAGCGGCAACTGGCGGGCGGATCGAATATTGAGAAGTTGCAATTAAATGCCGGCCACGATGCCCGCACAACCGCGCTTCAACTTCTGTCAAATCCGCAGGTTGAATTTGCCGAGCCGAACTTTCTGATTTCGAAAGATGACCTGACGCCAAACGATCCGCAGTTAGAAGCTCAATGGGCCTTGCGAAACACCGGCCAGAACGGAGGGCGATACGGTTCAGACATCGACGCCGTTACCGCCTGGCAAACGACAACTGGTTCGCTCGCAACAGTCGTCGCCGTGATCGATAGCGGCATCGACTTCACGCATCCCGATCTGACGAATAACCAATGGACCAATCCGAATCCGATACAAAGTGGCGATCTGCACGGTTGGGATTTCGTAACAGATAGTGGCGAAATCAAGGATGAGCAGGGCCATGGTACCGCTGTCGCCGGCATCATTGCTGCTGAAGGTAACAATGCTCTGGGAGTGACGGGCGTGATGTGGCGGGCCAGCCTGATGAGCCTGCGAGTGTTGGATAACACAGGTACCGGCGACATTGCCAACGCCGTTGAGGCGATCGATTACGCTGTCGATCACGGCGCCCACGTCATCAACCTGTCATGGGGAACCAACGCTGGTTCAGTGGCGCTGAGGGACGCAATCGAGCGAGCCATCAGGCGCAATGTAGTTGTCGTCTGTTCGGCTGGAAATGGCGGCCAGGATCTCGGTGTTGCTCCTTACTATCCGGCCGCTTTCAATCTCAGAAACCTGATCTCGGTAGCGGCGAGTGACAACTCAGATCAGCTTGCCGAGTGGACCAACTGGGGCGCGCGCAGCGTCACCCTTGCAGCACCGGGAACAAACATCCTGACCACACAAAAAGGCGGCGGGTATTGGACCGTGACTGGCACGTCAGCGGCGGCGCCGGTTGTAACCGGCATCGCGGGGTTATTGAGGACGATGCGGCCCCATGGTTCTGTCACTATCATCACAAAGGCGATCGCGGACAGCGTGAGACAAACGACTTGGCTCGCCGGAAAAATTTCCAGTGGTGGGGTTGCTAACGCGGCTGGAGCAGTTGCGGCACTGCGGAGTTCAGGTAACCAATCAGTCCCTTTCCAGACTCCCGGATACGGCAGCGGCGGAAATGGCGCAGGCGGCAGTTTCTCGACCACACCTCCGCCGGCGACAACCGGCGCCCCAGGCGCCAACCTGCCGAACCTCAACGACGCGCGCAGCACTCAGCCACAACAACCACGAGCTCCTGCACCAATTCAATCGAACTTGCCATGTGCGGACTGTGATCCGCAGGGAGGTGGAGGCGGTGGCGGAAATTATCCATCGAATGATCCGAACTTCTCCACAGCTCGCGGACTGCCGATTAACGACACTGGAGACGCGGGTGTCGATCTCGGCTCGCGCAACTTCAACTGGAGTCTGCCGCTATTGAAACTGCCGGGTCGTGCCGGATTAGATCTGAATCTCACCCTTTTCTACAACTCGCTCGTCTGGACCAAAGATGGCCCATACATGAAGTTCAATGCAGATCTCGGTTCGCCCGCTCCGGGTTTTCGGATTGGCCTGCCTACGCTGCAGCAGAGATTTTTGAACCAACAGACGGGCATTTGGGCTTACATGATGGTGACGTCTTCAGGTGGTCGCGTGGAGTTGCAACAGGTCGGCACATCGAACATTTACGAGTCGCCGGACGGTAGCTATACGCAACTTGATGTTAGCGATGTCAATGCTCCCATCGTGCGGACGACGGATGGCACTCAATACACCTTCACACCAGCCGGTATTAACAATGAGTATCGTTGCCGTGAGGTTAAGGATCGTAATGGCAATTACATTTCGGCTACATACTCTGCGAACGGCCATCTGCAAACGATTACTGACACGTTGGGCAGAATCGTCGAGTTCGTATATGACACCAACAGCAATCTACAGGTCATTCGCCAAAACTGGAATGGTGTTTGGCATAACTGGGCCACGTTCTACTACGGTCAGGTATTCGTAGCATCCGCATTTGGCGGAGGTCTATTCGTCAATGGTCCAAACAACAACTACACCACCGTGCTGACACAAGTAAGTCTGCCTGATGCGACTTACTTCACCTTCGAATACAACGCTGCCTTCGCGCAGGTGAAACGGATTAACAGCTACGCCGCGGACACACATCTTCGTTCCTACACCTCGTATAACGTCGATTCGAGCTCCGGCCAGACGGAATGTCCGCGCTTCACGCAACAACGAACGTGGGCCGACAATTGGAACGACGGTAACGAAGCCGTGACTCTCTACAGTGCTGCGCCTGATGGTTCCTCGACCCAGGTGACCATGCCTGATAACACCACCGTCTACAAAGAATTCTTCGCCACGTCGGGCTGGCAGACCGGATTAACCACGAGCACGGAAACCTGGGCGGGTGGGGTGCTGAAGAGGTGGACCACGACTGCGTGGACTCAGGATAACCTCGGCTTGAGTTATCAAAAGAATCCGCGTGTGATCGAAACCAACGTCTACGATTCCGAAGGCAACAGGCGGCGGGTGACCATCGACTACGGACCGTACGCCTCCTACAGTTTGCCGTATCAGGTTATCGAATATGCGGCCGATGGCACGACGATGCTCCGGCGCACTTACACCGATTACAATCTCAACAGCAATTACTTAAACCGCAGGATTATCGGCCTCGTCACTGCGGTACACGTCGTCGATCATGCCACGGAAAGTTATGCGTCAAAAACGACGTTTGATTACGATTGGGGCGGCGAGTATCTCGCAGCGCCATCGCAAACCCCCATTCGTCACGACTCTACGAACTACGGCGCCGGCTTTGTGACCGGCCGAGGAAATCTTTCGGGCGTCTGGCGTTGGGACGTAACGGATATCAATAATGTAAGCAAAGCAACCCAGGTTAGCCGCACTGGTTACAACACAACCGGTTCGGTCACATTCTCGCGCGACGCACTCGGACATCAGACGAGCATCAGCTACGCGGATGCGTTTTCTGATCAAGTGAATCGAAACAGTTTTGCCTATCCGAGCAGCGTCACCGATGCGGAGGGGTTCACATCAACCGCGGAATACAGATTCGATCTCGGCGCAGTAACAAAGACTATTGTTCCCAGCAAAGGAACAGGCCTAACGGGAGATCCGATTCAGTATCTCGAGCACCGCATGACTTACGACTCGGTCGGGCGAACTGATCGCGTGACGAACCAGAACAACGGTGCTTACACACGTTACGTGTATCTGGCATACGGTTCCGTGCAGAGCTTTACTCAGGATCAAACCGTCGTCGAGCGTTACAACATTGCCGAGTTCGACGGCGCGGGACGTGTACGTGCTTTGGGGATGAACCATTCAAACAGCACGGGCGGGTACACAGTGCAGTATATGAAGTACGACATCATGGGCCGTCTTTCCCAGCAGTCGAACCCGACTGAAGTGAACTCATCGTGGGTGCCGGCTGGTGATGATGCGGTTTGGGAGTGGACGTTGCAGACCTATGACTGGAAAGGCCGGCCACTGCAAACGACAACTCCCGGCGGCACTACGCGCGATAACACGTACGGCGGCTGTGGTTGTGCTGGTGGTGAAACGGTGACCGTAAGAGACGAGCGTGGCCGGCGACGCAAGCTGACGATGGATGTTTTGGGACGTCTGAAACAAGTCGACGAACTGAACTGGGATCAGAGTGTCTACGCCACGACAACTTACACGTATAACGTGCGAGATCAGATCACGCAGAGTTCACAGGCGAACCAGGTGCGTACGTTCGAATATGATGGCCTCGGCAGATTGTGGAAACGGACCACACCTGAGCAGGGGCTGACCACGTTCACTTACAATGCTGACGACACTCTCTATCAGCTCAAAGATGCGCGCAATGTGATCCAAACTTTCAGTTACAACAGCCGCCGGTTGCTCGCAGGAATTAACTTCAACGTGAGCGGCGATCCCACCGGACAGACCGCCGCAACACCGAATGTCAGCTTCGCTTACGACGCAGCCGGACATCGCACGCAAATGACGGACGGTTTGGGAACAGTGAGTTATGGTTACAATTCGCTCGCGCAGTTGACGTCTGAAACGAGGAGCTTCACTGGTGTTGGCTCGTTTACGCTTTCGTATAGCTATGACCTCGGCGGACAACTGCTCAGCCTGACTAACTCCGTCAACAATTCACAGGTTGCTTATGGCTACGATCATTCAACGCGCGTGAGCGGCGTCACGGGCAGCGGGTACGGTGGCATTTCAACTTATGCCAGCAACATTCGTTATCGCGCGTGGAACGGATTGAAGTCGACGAGCTATGGTGATGGTCGTGCGCTGTCGGTCAGCTATGACAAGCGGCTGCGGCCGACGCAGTGGAGCATTCCGGGAGTCATGCGCTGGAATTACGCTTACGATAACTTCAACGAGAATACCGGCCGTGTCACGTACGCGCAGAACCTCGACGATGCGACCCTGGATCGTTCTTACGACTACGATCATGTAGGCCGATTAATTGAAGCGCGCACCGGCTCAGAAGCACGTGGGCATTTGATTGGACAGGGTGGTACTCAGGATGGTCCTTACGCTCACTCGTATCGCTACGATCAGATGGGGAACATGTGGTATCGCGTCGGTTGGGGCGGCTGGTTCAACCCATGGCTGGAACAGTGGCCCAGCTATACGAATAACAGGTTAACGACCAATCCCTGGACTACCGCGAGCATGAGCTACGATGCGGCCGGCAATCTCACGAACGATGGCGTGCAGAGCTATGGTTACGATGCTACGGGTCAACAGACCTCGGCTGGTACCATGACACAGAGCTACGACGGCGATCGGTTGCGGGTGAAGAAGGTTGAAAACAGTGTGACGACCTATTATCTGCGCTCGAGTGTGTTGGGAGGCCAGGTAATTAGTGAACTCAACGGCAGTGGTGTCTTGCAACGCAGCTATGTTTATCTCGGTAGTGAACTCCTCGCGGTGCAGCAAAACAATCAGGTGAGTTGGGTACATCAGGATCCAGTCACGAAGAGCCGGCGCATAACTAACAGCTCCGGTACAGTCACGAGCACGATAGATCTGGATCCGTGGGGCGGTGAGACTTCGCGCAGTAGCAACCAAGCCTTCCAACCGCATCGCTACACGAGCTACGAACGAGATGGAAACGGTAGCGATGAAGCGATGATGCGTCGCTACGCCGGCAAGTGGCATCGCTTTGTGCAACCCGATCCTTCCGCTGGCAGTTACGACCTGACTAACCCACAGTCGTTCAACCGTTATGCCTACGTGCAGAACGATCCGGTGAATTTCATCGATCCTTCGGGTCTGGATCCGGAAGGAGCGCTTGGAGGGCAGCTTGGCGATATCGCCACCATGGGACCCGGTACTTCCTATGTAGATGTATTCATCGGCGCAGGAAATGGGACGGGCGGTGGTTTTACCGATGGCGGTGGAGAGGTTGGAATGGTCATCGATCCTATCGGGCGAAACCCGCAGAATACAGGCAATCAAGGTCCAAACGCCGATGCTATTCAACGCGATTTTTATAGCAAGTACGGGAAGGCGTTCAACGACTGTTTAGAGGAAGTGTTTGGCAAAGACGCTCCAGGATCACAAACGCTGTCGAACGCACCTGAACTGAACACTGCCGAGAGTTCTCAGACACTCAAAACACGTGCGAGAGCTATAACCAACGGAACGGTCGTTGGGACAATTACCCCACCTAGAAAAGGAAAGGGTGGAGTGATATTAATCTCTGAGGGAGCCGCCTATTTTTATGGTACCAATGCTGCCAACGATGCAGAAGCGTTAATGACTTATGGTCACGAACTTGCCGTTCTACTTGATTTGCGCATAAATCCGAATGGGAAGAATGGAAAGCCGCCAGGCCAAGTCTATGGCCAGCCGAGCAAAATCGATCCGGTCACTGGTCAACGAACCGATCCAGATACAGGTCAAGCTATGGAGGACTGCATTAAAAAATCAAGCGGACGCTAAAGGATCCTTCCGGAGGAGCAATGATGAGAATTCGTATCATAACTGGACCACTGCTTACGTTATTGATTATTGTGTCGGCTTTTTTCTCAAGTGCTCACTCTCAGACTTGGCAACGTAACTTAAAAGACTACAAGGAAGGTCTTCCTCTCGATTTGAAAGATGAATTCCTTGACGTGGAAAAGACAAAACGACAGTTAGCACCGGCGCGACAGTTCCTCTGGGATCTATGGAAAAGCCATACGAAAGGATACTTGAAGAGAACGTCTTACTCACGGGAAGGAAATCCTGCATGGTGTACCTTCTTCGTCGAACCCGATTCAACCGGTCAATGGCGCGTTACACTTGAATGCAAGGCGAGCGTATGTCCTTTTATCTCTAGCAAGAAATGTCGTCAATACCTCAGAACGTTAGACAGGGAGACTTATGATTCCGTCGAGCGCATTGAATTAGGATATGATGTGTTCAGTCATTCACCTCCAAAGCTACCCGATAATGATGAACGTGATCCACTAAAGTTTGTGTTGATCCTCAGGAGTTCGATAACCGGCAAAACAGCTCAGCTGTAACACTTCCATATCGCTCAAGCACTTTTTTCGTCGCTCGATATCCCGTCGAGCTATTCAAAGAACTCCTACGTACTCCAAACACTTCGCCACATCCGGGTTGCGGCAGATGTAGACCTGGTAGAAGGAGAGGGCGCGGGTCAGGCCGAGGGAGCTGAACTCAACGCGCTGAAAAAAGTAATCAAGCACGGCGGCCACTTCCTTCCAATTATTTACGTGTTCGGCGCGCATCATCACTTCATAATCCAACCCATAGCGTCGCTTGAACTCCCAGCCTGTCGTCAGCTTCCAACCTAACTTCCAAAGTGGACCACCTTCAGCAGGAATTGCGGCACGCAGTTGGCCACCCGGCGTCAACAAGAGACCGCTGTTCGCTACTACTTCAGGCAAGTTACAGATGTGTTCGAACGTGGCGATGGAAATGATTCGATCGTAACGAGTGTCCCGCGGTACTTCTTTAATGTCGTCGTAGATATTTCTCACCCGACTCAGGAACGGCGAATCGGCAAACTGATAGTGCGCCGGCTCGACGATGTCGTAAGCGACCCCTTCCGGTTCGTATCGCAAATGGTTGAGCGTGCCCGCGCCGATCTCGAGCGTGGATAAACCTGCCCGGGCGTCTCTCGCAATCCGGCGGTGCATCCATCCTTCGAGACCGGTTGAAAGACGAGAGGCCGGCGACTGCCCGTGCCGGTTCTCCTGAATGTGTTGCAGGTAGATCTTCTGGTACTCGGGCGGCAGCGTTGGTCGAATCTTGGGAAAACCGGTAAGCGACATTGTTATTCACGACGGTGAGTATTGCTCAGATCGTAAATCTGCGCGTCGTTGTCCTGATACAGGGGCGACCCGAGAGCTGCGACAACATTCATCTCATGTGGAAGGATGAGATAGCGAAACCCGTATTCGCTGTAGAGCCGTTCGTAATCTCCCGCCGCAAAGACCCGCCGTAACTCCGTGCTCTTAGCGTCAACACTTCCCGCAACTCGGGCGATGTAACCAAAAGCCATTGGCCGCTGATGCACGGTCTGATAATAAAGCGCGTGAAACTTGCTGCTGCGCACGTCGTAGATGGCGCCGTCCGGCAACTTTTTCAACTCTCGCACAAAATCAGGCAAAGGGTTTTCTCTTGCCGGTATTGGGCCAGGCAGATATTCGAAGACCAGGACGACCAGCAGTATTCCGACGAACACTGCTGATCGCCGCTCCCGCCGCAGCAACGCCGCGAAGGCAACCGCAGCCAGAACTGAAGCGGCAAGAATCGCCATCGACACCATACGCACCGGCATGCCGCCGAGTGACATCCCCGGAATAACTTTCGCCACGAGAGTGTAAGGCATGAGCGGAAAGCGAATTTCATGGCCGCCAACATGAAGCGATGGCCCAAGTGCGAGTAACGCAAAGACAAGGAAAACGAGAAACCATAACCCGACCGCTTCGTGCAAGCGTTTGCGCTTAATCCACACGAAGACGAGGACAGTCAACACCGCGAAACCGATGTGCACAGACTTTTCGACACTGTCGTTCAGTCCACTCCAGTAAAAAGAGGTGAGCTCGGGAAATCGCCATTGACGACCAGGAATAATCAAGCCCAACAGGTCGAGAGAAAACTCGGCGGGATCGTGTGCTCCCGACGGCGGATCGCGCACCAACAACATGAGCAGCGAAATCACCAGCGGTCCCGAGGTGATGAGCGTCGTCAGCAGGAAAGCGCCAAGCGCGCCCGGATACTTTGAACGCAGAAAGAAAATCCAGTCCCTGCTCCTGATCCATTGCCAGATAAAGATCAGTATCCCGACAAGCACACAGTAAAGAAAGTAGTAGTAGTCGCAGAGCAAGACGAGGAAAAGAACGCCGCCCGCCAACACGCCGGTGATGACACGCGGCCTAGTAATCAACCTGTACCAGCACAACACGAACAACGGAATCCATTCCATTGATAGCAGGTTGAGATGTCCCTGGGCGTGAGAAAAATGATATTCCGAGAACGTGAAAATGAAGCCGCCGATGAGGCAGGCAGCAGTTGATTTTGTAAACTCTCGCGCCAGAAAGAACGCAGTCACGCCGCTTACGACGAACGCGAAGACAACGATGAAATTATGCGCCTGGACCTGAGTCGTCAATCGCAGCAGGATGATCGCCAGCAAGCCGTTGAAGGGGTTTAGTGTGTGTGACAGAAGCGAGGTGCCGTACGGATAGTAGAGAAACGTCGTATGCCAGGGAGACTGATGTAACTCCGTGATTGCCTTGTTGGTCCACCACAAGTTCCAGATGTTGCCGAGTCCATCGCCCTCGTCGGTGAAGTAGTGAGTCGAGAATTGATGAAGCTGCGGAAACGTGACCAGGTAGAAGCAGGCGAAGTAGAAAATAAACGGAATGAAAAGTAGCTCTACCGTTTTTGCCGCACCGGATTGTTGTGCCATTTCGCTCTACGGCTGGGTGGTGCCCTATCAAACTCTGAGTTTTCCGTTTCTTATCGCAGAGGCGCAAAGGCCGCCGAGATTAAGCAGAGAAAACTTTATCTTCAGCGCGCAACTCTCTTCGCCTCAACTCGTCCGCATACGCACCAGTCATCAAACTCCAGCGCACTCTGACGGTCTCGCAAAGGACGTCAAAGTAGTGGGAGGGTCGCAAATGTGTGCCCGGACGGTTGGACCAGTGCGCCGGAACAATCCCGATCCGGGCATTGAGATGTCGAGCGAGCGCCAACGTTTCGACGTCAAAGCCCCATCCGTCAATTTTGCAAACCGAAAAGATTTGTTCCGCCAGCGATTTGCTGAACGCCTTGAACCCACATTGAGTGTCCCAAATACCGGGTACGGCCACTGTCTGGATAAACAGGTTACCGGCGCCGCGCAGGATGCTCTTCACGCGCGACTGCGGGCCATCATGCAGCGGGCCGGTTACGTCGCGAGCGTGACGCGAACAGACGACGAGATCATAACCAGCCTCGAACAACGGGGCCATCTTGTCGAAGTTCGAGATACTGATCGAGTTGTCTGCATCCGTGAACAGGCGCACCCGACCTGAAGCAGCGAGCATTCCTTCCCGCACCGTGTAACCCTTGCCGCGATTCTGCTTTCGATCGATCCAGCGGATGTGTTGACGACCGGCCGCAAACTCCTGAGTCCTTGCCAGTGTGCCGTCCTGCGCACCGTCGATAACGACCAGCACTTCCCATTCGTAATCCTGTTTCTGCAAATAATCGTAGACGACGCTGAGCGTTTGCGTAATGCGCTGTTCCTCATTGAAGGCTGGAATTACAACGGACAGGTACGGCGTCATCATTTGAGGTTGAAGATAAGTTGAACGCAGGAATTCAGCAAGCGTCGGGGTTAATCTGTGGACGAAAAGTTTTTTGCCACATCCTGAACGAATCCTGTAGAATTTCTAACACTACAAGGTCAGTCTTCTGAATAATCCCCCGCATTATGCCTTTATTCCGTCTCAAGGTAGTTAACTTATGGATAACCAGAAATTCAGAGTGAACACTCCGACAGTCACGCACGAGACGATCGACGGCGAGGCCGTTATCATCAATCTCGACAGCGGAAACTATTACAGCCTCGTTGATGCAGGGTCTTTTATCTGGTCCCTCGTTGAAAGAGGGGCTTCCGCGAGCGAGGTTCAGCAACTGGTTCAACGAAGCTACGAAGGCAACGCCACGGAGATCGATCGAGGCGTGCAGGAGTTGCTGGCCCAATTGCAACTGGAGAACCTCATTGTTCCGGTTGACGGAGCAGACGATCTTGCCGAGCTCAATCTGCCTTCCCAGAACGGTCACGCGAAACCCGCGTTCAGTGCTCCCTTGCTGAATAAGTTTTCTGACATGCAGGAACTGTTGTTACTCGATCCCATTCACGATGTAGACGAGGCGGGTTGGCCCAAGCCAGTTGCAGATCCTCCCAAGTGAAATTCTTAAATCCGAAAAGTTGTCGTGTCAAAAATGCCGATGCCCCAGGCTCTCGCAGCAGACATCACAGGCGAACAAGCGTCCAAATCGGTCGAGTACTTTCAGTCCGTTTACGATCTCTTTAAATCAACTCAGCAGATAACTGGTCCGGTTCAGCGCAGCTTCATTATCGGCGGCTATCGTATCCGGCTCGTCTTCGCGGGTACGGCTTTGCTTTCGCTGACCAGGGCACTCGAGCACCTCGCTACCGATGACGACTCGACTCCGGATCTGACGATTTGCCTTTGGGATTCCGAGTCGACGGGGCAACGCATGATCGCGCGGCCGTGGCAAGAGGACGATTTTCTCGCGCGCGGTGTGATCCAGGGTTACAACACGGAACGAATCTACACTGCGTTTCAACATGGCTCGGGCGCCGTTAGCGTACTTGATGCCGAACGCAATCTGGCCGTTTTCTGGGCGCCGGATCACAAACTTCCTTACTGGGAATACGGCTCGCCATTACGAAGTATTCTGCACTGGTGGCTTTTGAGTCGCGGCTTGCAACTGGTCCATGCAGCAGCGGTGGGAAACTCAACCGGCGGAGTTTTGATTGGGGGAAAAGGCGGCAGCGGCAAGTCGACTACGGCCCTCGCGTGCCTTGAATCAAATCTCTCCTATGTTGGGGATGATTACACTTTGCTCGGGTTAGACACTGGTCCCGTAGTCCACAGCCTTTACAATTCCGCAAAACTCAACAGCGATCACGTACAACGCTTTCCTTCGTTGTTGCCTAAAGTCGCGAATCCGGAACGGCTGGCTGACGAGAAAGCGCTGTTGTTTGTGAACGAACACGATCAAGCAAAGGTCGCAAGTCGATTGCCGGTGCGCGCCATATTGCTTCCGCGAGTAACAGGTCTGCCCGAAACACGTTTGAAACGAGTTTCGGTGGCCATGACGTTAGCGGCGTTGGCGCCGAGCACCATATTTCAGCTTCCGCGTGCGGGCGGCGAGGCGTTCAAGTTTCTGGCTGCATTCGCGCGCCAGCTTCCCTGCTTCAGTCTCGAAGCCGGTACGGATCTGTCCACCATTCCACCCGTAATCGAAAAATTGTTGGCGGACATTGAGGCAGGCAGTTTGCCGCGGGAGGAATGAGTGGGCCCATTAGTCAGCGTCGTCATACCGGTATTCAACGGCGAGCGATTTTTGCGCGAAGCAGTTGAGAGTGTGCTGGACCAGCAGTATTCACCTCTTGAGATCATTGTCGTCGACGATGGCTCGGCAGACGGCACTGCAACTGTGGCGCGGAGCTTTCCGGAAACAGTTCACTATCTGCGCCAAACGAACCAGGGCCCGGCGGCTGCACGCAACCGTGGTATCGAGCATGCACGAGGTACTTTGATTGCCTTCGCGGATGCTGATGACTTATGGCCGGCGGGCAAACTCGCGTTGCAACTTCCTTATTTGATTACAGACCCTGGGATTGACATCGTGCTGGGACGAATTCAGCAGGTGCTTCTGTCGGAATCGGTTGATGGTCCAACTGAAGCGCAGGAGCCCGCGTTTTCGGTGAACTTAGGAAGCGCCGTCATTAGAAAGTCTGTTTTTGAACGGGTTGGATTGTTTGATGAGACCATGCGCTACAGCGAGGATGTCGACTGGTTCATGCGCGCGCGAGAAAGCGGTGCGACGATCCTGACGATCGATGCTGTCACGCTGTTGTATCGTCAGCACGAACAGAACATGACGCGCGGCAAAAGCACGTCCGAGCTCAATGTTTTGAAAGCGCTGAAGAAGTCGCTGGATCGGCGCAGAGAGCGTACGGGTTCTGCCGCTGCACTACCGAGCCTCGTCGAGGAGTCGCGCAAATGAATCCCATCGTCAGTGTAATCATTCCGGTCTACAACGGTGCGCGGTATCTGCGTGCGGCGTTGGAAAGTGTCTTCGCCCAGACGTATCGCTCGTTTGAAGTGATCGTTGTAGATGATGGCTCAGCAGACGATAGCGGCATCATCGCGCAAAGCTTTCCCGAGGTGCGTTACCTCCACCAGACAAATCAAGGTGTCGCAGCCGCTAGAAACCACGGAATCGAAGCTGCGCGCGGAGAATTTTTCGCATTCCTCGATCAGGACGATCTGTGGACGCCTGATAAGCTCAGACTTCAGATTGAGTATCTTCGCAGTCATCCCGACGTAGGCTACACGCTCACGCAGCAAAAGTTCTTTCTCGATCCGGGCGCGACTTTGCCTGCGTGGTTTAGAAAGGAACTCTTCGATTCGGTTCACACTGGTTGGGTGCTCGGCACGCTCGTTGTTCGACGAACAACATTTGAACAGGTTGGTAATTTTGTCACCGGCTATTCCGCGGCGAACGACAGCGACTGGTTCTTCCGCGCGAAAGCCGCGGCGATACCGATGGCAGTCGTGCCTGAATTGCTACTGCTCAAGAGAATTCACGACGCTAACGATTCCGCCCGCGCGAAGGAGATTCTGTCGGAACTGTTGAAGGTCGTAAAGACCTCGCTGGACCGGCAGCGCAGTCAATAGAGAACATGAAAGAAAACCCAATAGTCAGCGTAATCATTCCCGTCTACAACTACGAACGCTACCTGGCGGAAGCGATTGAGAGTGTCCTCGGCCAGACCTATCGTCACCTTGAAGTCATCGTCGTCGACGACGGCTCGACAGATCAGAGCGGCGAAGTAGCAAAGAGCTTCGCCGAAAGAGGAGTACGGCACTGCCATCAACTTCATGCCGGAATCGGACCAACACGAAATAAGGGAGTGGAGTTGGCGCGAGGAGACTTCCTTGCTTTTCTCGATGCGGACGATCGCTGGCCCGAGGAGAAAATCGAGCGACAACTTAAGGCATTCGAAAATGATCCGGGGCTGGAAATGGTGTTTGGTCAGGCACTGCAACTTCAAAATGGTCCAGCGTGGGAAGCCGGAGTCGCGGACAAGAACCTCGCTGTGCCCGGCATGGTTCCGGGGATGGTGCCGGGAACGATGCTCATCAAGCGCGATGCTTACCTTCGTGTCGGCGAATTTCGGGACGGCTTGAAGGTGGGAGAGTTTATCGACTGGTATGCACGCGCGGTTGAATTAAATATTCGCTCGCTCGTCCTGCCGGAGTTGTTACTTTGGCGTAGGATTCATGGTTCGAATCAGGGAGTACGCGAGCGCCAGTCGGTCAGCGATTATGCTCGAGTGCTGAAAGCGAAGCTTGATCGCGCGCGAGCCTAGCCACAAAACACAGAATGATTAGTAGTGTTCGAGAGAGATCGAAGGTTGCGGTTGAGTGGAAGATGTTGCTCAGAGATCGGATGCTGCCCTATTGGCACGCGACTGTTGATTCTCGCGGAGGTTATCGAGTTTACGATGCGGGTGATCGATCGTGGCGCGCGCAGATTAAATCCATGATCAAAGGTGAAAACCCGAACGAGAGCGTGCGCGGTTTGGTTTCGCAGGCACGATTGCTCTGGGCCTTTTCTCATGCGCACCTGCTGTGCTACAGCACTTCGCAACATGATTATCTGAAAGCTGCTGCGCACGGATACTCATATCTGATCGAAACAATGCTCGACCGGCAATACGGCGGCTGCTATTGGAAAACCGACGTCAACCGTGGCGTGATCGAACCAAACAAGATTCTCTACGGTCAGGCAATGGCCATCTATGCACTCGTCGAATATCACCGGGCCAGCGGCTTGTCAGAACCGCTCGCATACGCTTGTTCAATCTATGAGACTGCTCAGCAAAGATTTCGCGATACGATCCACGGCGGCTGGGTCGAACACTGCGATCGCGATTTCACGCCATTGACGTGTACGGGCGAGAGGTTGCCGGGCATGCCCGATATCGTCGGGTTCAAGAGCGGCGACGCGCACCTGCATTGGATGGAAGCCCTCACCGAGCTTTACGCCCAAACGCAGGATGCTTCAGTACGGGATTCGGTGGTTGAAACGATTGAGTTGCTTTGCACAAGATTCTATCCGCCCGATGTGAGGGCATCGTGTGAGTATCGTCTGCCGGACTGGAATCCCATCGCTAACGATGAGCTTTCCGGTGTTTCTCATGGTCACATGATCGAATTCGCCTGGTTGTTACTGCACGCGCAGCAAGCACTGGGAATGCCGCGCGATTGGGATCACTTTGAGAGTCTGTTGAAGCATTCGTTACGCTATGGTTTCGATCACGAGCGCGGCGGGTTCTACTTCAGAGGCAAGCCGAACGAGACTGCTTGCGATACAACCAAGTACTGGTGGATTCAGGCAGAAGCATTGTCGGCACTCACCGATGCTGCCGCTCATTTCGATTCCGATGAATACAACGCAACGCTCGATCAGTTAGTAGACTGGATCCTGAACAATCAGATTCGCTCAGACGATGGCGTCTGGATCGTAAGCACCGATGCCGCCGGCCGGCCGCTCAACGTCAAGAAGGCGGGTGAGTGGAAAGCGGCATATCACGAAGTCCGCGCCATAACCAAATTCGTTCAGACTTTTGCTCCCTATGATCGCCGTCAACAATGAGCCGGGGTGCTGGCCCAACCGAAATCAGGAATTACTACTGCGCGCCGCGCTGTTGCAGGGCGACCGCGCGTTGGAGTCGTGGAACGAATGGAGGCGCAGCGTCAACATAGACGTCATCGACTACGGCTCTCACCGCATGGTGCCTCAGCTCTACCGAAACTTGCAGCGTCACGGAGTCAAGGAGCCGCTGATGGACCGGCTCAAAGGCGTCTATCGCTACTATCTTTATAAGAACGAGATCCTGTTGCACCGCGTCGGGACGCTACTCGCGGCATTCGAAAAAGCACGGATCGAAACGATGGTGCTCAAAGGCGCGGCGCTGATCCAGCTCTACTATCGAGAAAGCGGTCTCAGACCAATGCTCGACGCTGACGTGCTGGTCCACGCGCACCAGGCTGAACAGGCAATGGAAGTGTTGACCAAGTTGCAGTGGCAACCGCTTCGCTACCCGCAACCGCGAATGCGTATTCCGATTGTCCACTCGACGCCTTTTGAGGACAACGGCGGACGCCAGGTGGATCTGCATTGGCACTTATTCTGGGAGTGTTTCAACGCTAACGATGACGGCGATTATTGGAAACAGGCAATCCCGATCCAGATCGGCGGCGTGCAAACGTTGGCGCTGAGTCCCACGCATCAACTGCTGCACACTTGCTGGCACGGCGCGAGGTGGAATGAAGTACCTCCCATTCGATGGGTCGCCGATGCGATGGCGATTCTCGGCGCTTCAGCAGCGGAGATTGATTGGCCAGGTTTGTTGAAGCGGGCACAGCGACACCGCATCATCCTGCCGGTGAGGGATTCGCTCGATTACCTGAAGACGACGTTCGACGCGCCGGTTCCTGATACGCTGCTTAAATCCATGTCGGCTGTTCGCATCTCGAAGTTGGAACGTGAGAACTATGAAGTGACATTGAATCCGATGGCTCCGCCTAGCACGAGCCGGATTCTGCGAATGCTTTATTACGACTACCGCTGGTTATCAAGCAGTACGAGCGCGCGCTTCAAGACACTGGCGTTTGCGAAACACTTGCAGGCGAAGTGGAACATAGACAGCCTCTGGCACGTCCCGCTCTACATGTCGATGCGAATGGCCCGCCGCGTTCTCACGGCAAAGTCTTAGCCTGGCTGGGTCGTTCCTGCAGTTGGTAGTGGTGATAGTCGTCTCGTCCACGCGCGAGAATCACTGGAATGTGGGACTTTTTCTGTTTCACCGCGGTCCCCGCATAACGAACCGCGACACCGATTCTCGGGCCATTGCTCGTATTCGGATTCGAGCCGTGAACAAGGTTGGCGTGATGAAACGACATTTCACCCGCCCGCAAAACGATATCGATCGCATGGTCCACGTCCACCGTATCGGCAACTGTGTGACCACGACTTAGGATGTTTGTCTGCTGCGGTGCTTCGAGGTGGTCGAAGGACCGCGTGTGAGTTCCTGGCACGACACGGAGACAGCCATTGTCGATCGTGCTGTCTGTCAGCGCGATCCACGCCGAAACGAGACGTGGCTCTGACAAGCCCCAGTAGTGGCTGTCCTGATGCCACGAGACAAACTTCTCGTCGTGCGCATACTTCGTGAAAATCGTCGATGAATGGATCAGGATGTCGGGGCCGATGATGTCCTCAACCGCGTCCAACACGACCGGATGAGTGGCGAGATCGCAAATCCATTTGACGTCGAGATGGCGGTCACCTTTCTGCATCGCTGTGGGCCGGCCACCAAGACTGCGATCCAGTTCATCATGACACGCGCGAAAGTATTCCACTTCCCCATAGCTCAAAGCCCGCAGCGGAAATAGCAATCCGTCTCGTTGATAACTTTCTACTTGATTCGACGTCAGAACCTTCATGCAGTCTCAAGACTTTCCAGGCGTGCGAGCCGGCGCATAGTGTCTTCGCGAGTGTTTTCGAGTTCGGCTGCCAGATCAGATCTCAGTCCGCGCAGCCAATGTGAGCGCTCGATGACTGTGAGTCGATCGCGCAGGTAAAGTCTTTCCTGTTCCGCTGTCGGCGGCTTTCCGGGTGCGGCGCGGCCCACTCGCACGCCGTCGTCCAGTCGCCGGATCCACGCCCAGACTTCCGGTAACGCGACGATGCGCCAGTGATGATAAACCCACATCTCGAGCTCCCAGTCTTCGCACGACACAAGATCCTCGGCAAACCACTTCTCTCCTTTTTCGTCCAATACTCTGCGACGCAGAGTTATCGAACACATCGCTACGCCGTTTAGACTATTGGTCCATAGCCACGGCAGTTCATTTATCCAACGAACCTGACCTTGAGTGGCGGTGAGCAAACCGTTCTTCATAAAAAAAGTTTGGGGCGCGACTTGTCCCTGTACGAAGGTAAGACTATCCGACACGATACCGTCCGCGTCTGGGAACCGCTCGAGAGCATTCAGCTCAGCGTCCAGTTTTCCTGGAAGCCAGAGGTCGTCATCGTCAAGAAAAGCGATGAACTCTCCGCGTGCGACGCGCAGACCAGCGTTGCGTGCGGCGCCGACACCGCGCCGCTCGGGTGAGCGAAGCAAGCGAATTCGAGATCCGAAATTTTCCGTAACGACTTTAGCTGTGTCGTCCGTCGACCCGTCGTCGACGACGATTACTTCAACCTGCCCCGGGCGCTGGTTGTAGGCGCTTTCAATTGCTTCACCGACGAGGTAGGCGCGATTTCGCGTGGGAATCACAACAGACAATACGGGGTTCGTCACAACAGGGTCCTTAGGAGAAAGAGTGATAAAGGCTAAAAACAGGCGCCCATTATAATCGGAACATTCCTCAGTTCGACAAGACAAAGCCGGCGAGGCGGGCTCGGCTCGTGCGCTCGGGCGATTGCAGCATGAGGAAGCACTAGAGCTCGCGAAGACGAGTCAGTCTATAAGATGGGGACCTAATTTGACCTGCTTCTCTGTGCAACCTCTGTGTTCTCTGTGTCTCCGTGGTTGTGTTGGCCGGAAATCACCACCGAGACACAGAGAACACAGAGGCTGCATAGAGAAATCTCTCAAACTAGGCACTACCGTCTCTGACAGGATTTACAAGATTCTTCATGATAACTGATAAAATACCGCGCCTCATGTTCGACGCAAATTTCATCTCCAACCCGTACGGTGTTTACAGCTTCCTGCGTAGAGTCGGGCCGTTGCACTGGATTGACAAGTTTCGCAACGGTGCCTGGGTTGTGCCTCGCTACGCTGACGTGTTGGCAGGCTTGCACGACGCGCGACTCTCGAGCCAGCGCAGCCACAATCTGACGGCCGCACTTCCACCCGACGTGCAAGGCGAGTTCGCAACGTTCAACCAGATCTTTTCCAAGTGGATGCTCTTCCTCGATCCGCCGGAGCACAGCCGCATTCGCAAACTCCTGAATAAAGAGTTTACGCCAAACATGATCCAGCGGCTGCGGCCGCGCATTCAGCATGTGGTTGATTCACTCCTGGATAACGTGGCTGGTAAGTCTGAAGTGGAGTTCATGACAGAGTTTGCCAACCCTCTGCCTGTCAGAGTAATCGCAGAGATGCTTGGCATACCCGCAGCGGATCAAAGAGATTTCCAGATCTGGTCTGATGAGCTTGCTGATTTCTTCGGCAATGTTTCTTCGAACGTTGAGGCGGGCCGCCGCGCGCAAAACAGTCTCGTCAGACTCACGGAATATTTTCGCGCGCTGCTGCCCGAGCGGCGCGCGCATAAAGGAGACGATCTGGTCAGCCTGTTACTTCGCGTCGAGGAAGAAGGCGAGATGCTCACCGGCGAGGAACTGTTGGCCCAATGCACACTCTTACTCGTCGCCGGTCACGAGACTACTCGCAACCTGCTTGGCAATGGAATGCTGGCGCTACTTCAGCATCCCGATCAGTTTGCCAAACTCAGGGAGGATCCGGCGCTGATCAACTCAGCGGTGCGTGAGTTTGCGAGATTTGATAGCCCGGTGCAGTTCTCAGGCCGCGCCGCGACGGAAGATTTCTCGTGGCATGATAAGGAAATCAGGAAAGGTCAAACTGTCATTCTTCTTTTGGGTTCAGCCAATCGCGATCCGGATAAATTCAGTGAGCCGGAAAAGCTCGACATCTCGCGCGACGAGGGTATGCCGCTGTCATTCGGACACGGCACACATTTCTGCATCGGCGCCGCGCTCGCCTACACCGAAGCGGAGATCGCATTCACCACGCTGCTCGAACGCGCTCCGGAGTTGAGACTGCTGGACGACGTCCCCGCCTGGCGCTCGAATATGAGTTTCCGTGGCTTGAGCAGCCTGCGCTTGTCAGTGCAGTAATGCGTACAAAAGCTTCATTCCGGCGAATGATGGCACAAAAACCAAAATCAGTTCTGGCGGGATTTTTGAGTGTTTGTGCTTCTTTGCGGCATAAAATCGGCGCGAACGAATAGAGATCGAGATGTCTGACTCTACGCCTCAAACTTCGGCCCTCGAACAGCATCATCGAATTGCAGCCGATTTGGTAGCTGCCTATAACACGGCGGATCCGGATGCCGCCACGCGTCTCAACGACCTCTTTCATAGCGCGATCAGCATCGAACAGATTCGCGACTTCATCCGCGATAAGCTTTGCTATCTGCCCGATACTCAGCGCCGCATCGACAACTTCGCGCTGGACGATGCGCAACTCGTCCTCGCACGGCTCTACGGTTTCGCCGACTGGAATGAGTTGGTGCGATCAAGTAACGCCCCCGCAGGCGATCCACATTCGGCTCCCTTCGTCTTGAGCTCTAAGCCGCCCTTCTATCGCATCGACTGGCCCAACAACAGCATCGAACCGCGCCAGCCCATGTCAACTAAAGATTGGGAGAACGTCTGTTCGATAATCAAAGACTTGGGCCTTACAAGAGTCAACTCAGCGAACCTGATCGGCGACGATGATCTCGAAATCATTTCGCAACTCGATCAAGTCACGTCGCTCAACCTCGATGGCTCGAAGCGTCTGACAGAAAAGGGCCTGCAATATCTTGCTCGTATGCCGCAATTGCGAGAGCTAACTCTCGGCGGCCAGATCACTGACCATAGCCTCGAGGTGCTCGGCCAACTGCGTGAACTGCGTGTCTTCAAGATGTTTTGGCAAGGCAATATCACCGATGAGGGTATTGCGAACCTGCGGTGTTGCGAGCAACTGGAGGAAGTCGATCTATTAGGCTGCAACGTTGGCGATGGCGCGATCGCCGCGTTGGCAGGAAAACCAAAGCTGCGTCGCTTCAAGACTGGTCAAAACGTAACCGACGATGGACTCGAGTTGCTGCAACAGTTTCCGGCTTTCAAGACGCCGACGGCGGAAGAACCTGAATTCGGATTGATGTCGTTTACTGCCGGGCCCACCAACCTTCTGCTTGATGGCCCATTCACTGGCGCAGGATTGAAAAGCCTGCGTGGACTCGACGGGCTTGTTGGTTTGAGTTTCTTCCGGCACACAGCGCGGCTGCGCAGTGATGATCTGCAGGCACTCACCGGCTTATCGAATCTCGTTTACCTCGGTTGCCAGGGCGAGCTATGCGACGACGACGCGATGCGCCACATTGCGTCACTTCCGAAGCTGCGCATGTTGATGGGCCAGGGCACTGTCGCGACTGATGATGGCTTTAGATCTCTTAGTCAGTCGCAAACAATTGAATACTTCTGGGGACGTGAGTGTCCGAACCTGACGAATTCCGGATTCGCCGCGCTCTCGCACATGCCTGCGCTGAAAGGGCTGGCTGCCAGTTGCAAGTTTGTTGACGACGCAGCGCTCGCGACTCTGCCCGACTTTCCTTCTTTGCGAGAGCTCGTACCGATCGACGTCCGCGACGATAGTTTTCGACACATCGGCCGCAGCACGAAACTCGAATCACTGATCCTCATGTACTGCCGCGACACTACCGACCTCGCGACGAGTCACATCTGCGAGATGCCAAAGCTGAAGAAATACCACGCGGGTTACACACTGATCACAGACACGAGCCTCGAACTCTTGAGCCGGATCGAGTCGCTAGAGGAAATGTCCTTCGAAGGCTGCAAATCCATCACGAATGCCGGCCTCCCTTTCCTGACCACCCTCCCCCACCTCCGCGAGCTCTCCATCGGCGGTTGTCCAAACGTAACGCGCTCAGGAGTGAAAGGATTTGCGAGCAGTGTCCGCGTCAACTACGACCCATTTTGAGATTGTCCGCTGTGAGTGTTCTTGGGGGTTATTACCATTTCCATTACCACTATTCGTGAGTTACACGGATTTACTCGGATCTGGTTGATTGAAACCCCGCGAGGCCCTTCTGCGTAAACAACTGTTCATTTAATCTGACTAAACCATCACCACCACTCAACGAAAGGGATTCTATGCGTTCAATCGGTCAATCGCGCCGCTCGTTTATCGGCTTGCTGATTCTTTCAACCCTATTGCTAGTCACGCTTGTGGCGCCCGTGTGGGCGCAGAGCCCGCCGATAATTGACCGCGAGCTTTTCTTTGGCGACCCGGAAATTGCCGGCGCGCAGATTTCCCCGGACGGGGCGTTCATCGCGTTTATCAAACCGTTCAAGGGCACGCGCAACATCTGGGTGAAGAAGACGGCCGAGCCGTTCGCGAACGCAAAGCCGATCACCGCCGACACCAAACGCCCGATTCCGACTTACTTCTGGTCGCGCGATGGCAAGTACATCCTATTCGTTCAGGATAAGGCCGGCGATGAGAATTACAACGTCTACGCCGTCAACCCGGCCGACGCCCCTGCTTCGGGACAAGACGTCCCGGCGGCTCGGAATCTCACCGACGTAAAAGGCGTACGCGCGGTCATTTACGCGGTGCCGCGGACTGAGCCCGACGCCATCTACGTCGGCATTAACGATCGCGATCCGGCCTGGCACGATCTGTACAAAGTAAAAATCTCGACCGGCGAACGGACGCTCATCCGCAAGAACACCGAACGCATCACCGCCTACGTCTTCGATCTAAAGGATCAACTGCGACTGGCGTCCAGATCGGCAGAGAACGGCGACACGGAAATCCTGCGCGTTGACGCAGACAAGTTTACGAAGGTTTACAGTTGCTCAGTGTTCGAGTCGTGTGGACCAGTTCGTTATCACAAAGACGGCGAGCGAGTTTACTTCCAAACAAACAAAGGCAGCGGTGTCGATCTGGTCAGTCTCGAACTATTCAACCCGACCACCGGCAAAGAAGAGCCGGTTGAAACAGATCCTTTGAAACACGTCGACTTCGGCAACGCGGTCTTCTCGGAACTCTCCGACGATCTGATTGCCACGACCTACGACGACGAGCGCACCCGCGTTTACTGGAAAGACAAAGCCTTCGAAGCTGATTACAAAAATCTCCAGAAACAACTTCCGGGCAAGGAAATCGGTTTCGGATCTTCAACTAAAGATGAAAAGCTGTGGATCATCTACGCCAGCGCCGACACCGATCCCGGTTCGACTTATCTGTTCGATCGCACCACGAAGAAGTTGACGCTCCAATACCAGGCACGCGAGAGATTGAACCGCGCATATCTCGCGCCGATGAAGGCGGTGAAATATCCGTCATCTGACGGATTGGAAGTTCCGGCGTATCTGACTTTGCCCAAGGGCGTCGAAGCGAAGAACCTGCCCGCCGTGATCGTTCCACATGGTGGCCCATGGTATCGCGACAGTTGGGGCTACAACGCGTTTGCGCAGTTTCTCGCCAACCGCGGTTACGCTGTCCTGCAACCTAACTTCCGTGGTTCGACTGGCTACGGCAAAAAGTTTATTGATGCCGGAAACAAGCAGTGGGGCAACAAGATGCAGGACGACGTGACCTGGGGCGCGAAGTATCTCATCGCTCAGGGCATCGCCGATCCGAAGCGCGTCGGCATCATGGGCGGCTCGTACGGCGGCTACGCGACGCTCGCGGGAGTCGCGTTTACACCTGACGTTTACGCGGCTGGCGTATCGATTGTTGGACCATCTAATCTGATCACGCTCCTCGAGTCGATTCCACCCTACTGGGAACCGATTCGAAAAGTTTTCTACGAGCGCATGGGCGATCCCAATACGCCCGAAGGCAAGGCCCAATTGCTGCGGCAGTCGCCGTTAACCGCGGCTTCGAAGATAAAGACTCCGCTGCTCGTGATTCAGGGTGCTAACGATCCGCGTGTTAACAAACGCGAGTCAGACCAGATCGTAATCGCGTTGAGAGATCGCGGGTTCCCAGTTGAGTACATGGTCGCGCCGGACGAAGGCCACGGGTTTGCTCGTCCGATAAATAACATGGCGATGTTTGCGAGTGCGGAGAAGTTTCTCGCGAAATATCTCGGCGGGCGTTACCAGGAAACGATGACTCCGGAAGTGTCGCAACGTTTGAACGAAATAAGTGTCGACGTGAAAACGGTGACGATGCCGAAGATGATGACAGCCAGCGCCGACCTGCCGAAACCGGCGGTGGACCTGCGGCCGGGTACTTTCAACTACAAAGCGTCCATTGCTATCCAGGGACAAGAAATCCCACTCACCTTGAAAACAGACGTCAAGGAAGAGAACGGCGCCTGGACCGTCAATGAAACTGCTCAAACTCCGCAAGGCGAGGTCGTCGACGTCAGCACTATCGAGAAAGGAAGTCTGCTGCTGAAGCGTCGCTGGATCCAACAAGGTCCAATGACGATCGAGATGGACGTGACGCCGAACCAGTTGACGGGCAAGACGACTATGAACGGGCAAGTCACGCCGCTTGCCGTGGATCCAGGTGGCGCTTTGTTTGCTGACGGCGCCGGCTCGTTTGAAGTGATTGCTTCACTGCCGCTGGCAGAGGGTTACAGTTTGAGTTTCCGAAACTTTGACATTCAGAAACAGAAGCCGCAGATCAAACAGTTGAAGGTGCTTGGCTCTGAAAGCGTCACGGTGCCGGCGG